>JADEYI010000110.1_pt1 | contig 155483 bp, 140 predicted proteins | sample 8542331 | NCBI WGS metagenome assembly JADEYI01 (sample SAMN16510988, study PRJNA670497) | mine drainage metagenome | isolation source: biofilm near Copperflume 1 | place: Germany: Marsberg coppermine Kilianstollen | collected 2018-02 | reverse complement strand
GCGCTCTTCGTCGGCGGCCTCATCCACTGGTAGCCCGCGACCGCCTGCGGCCGCCTGCGGCCGCCTGCGGCCGCCTGCGGCCGCCTGCGGCTGCCTCAGGCTACGTCCGACCCCAATGTGGCTACATTCCCGTCCTGCGAGCGCAAAGTCCGGTGGTCGGCGTTCACGGAGCGGAGTCGCGGTCCGCGGATGCGGTCGCGGGGCGGATCCACGCACGAACGGAGTCGCGCCGAGGTGCTGCCGGCCGATCATGGTGGCTCCGAGACCCAGCTGGACCGTCCGTGCGTTCATGGCACGAGAATCTGGCCACTTGCGAGAGCGCTTTCAGCCCCGACCCGACCGGATGAGCCCGACGGCCACGAGGGCGAGCAGCGCGCCGGTGGCGTCGATCGCGACGTCGGTGGCGGATGGATGGCGACCGGCCACGAACCCCTGGTGCAACTCGTCGCTGGCGGCGCAGAGGACCGTGAGCGCGAACGCCCAGGCCCATGGCCGGCGCCAGGCGGTCGTCCCCGCCAGGGCCCGCCAGGCGAGCAGGGCGAGGATCCCGAACACCCCCATGTGGCCGAGTTTGCGCACGACGAAGTCGAGCCCCGGGTCCGACGCGAAGCGCAGGTCCGGCTGTGCCGAGAGGACGAAGATCAGCCCCGCCCAGCCGAGGACCGGAGCCCAGCCGGAGAGGAGCGGCCGGAGACCGGGAACGGCGCGCGGAGGGTTCTCGTCCATCGCCGGCAGGATAGCGGCGGCAGCCGGATGTGGGTGACCGTGCGCTTGGGCATGGCGTCCGACGTTCCGTGGTCCTCGTGATCCACGACCGACCTGATCCACGCGACGGCCCTGATCCGGGGACAGGACACCGCGGATGAGGTGGTCTCCGTAGCGCTTATGCCACGGTGACCGCAGCAAGAATGCTACGCGCGGCCAACCTGTCCCGCGATGCGCATAGCCATGTTGCGTAGAAGGCGCCAAGTGGAGCCGACACTCGGATTTGAACCGAGGACCTGCTGTTTACGAAATCCGAGGTCCGCTCTGGACGGCCGGATTCTGCAGCGTTTTCAACGCCCTCCAGCACCACGGCGGTCGGGGTCTGGCCGGACGGCGTGTCGAGGTGGAGCTCCGCCTCGACGGTCGCCTGTTCCTCGCGGCGTTCTTTCGGACCGCTCCGGTACCGGAGCACGGCGCAGAGCTTCCGGCTGCCTTCGCCATGTTGGTTGAGTGCGTAACTACATCTCAGAGGATCGACGGTCTTCTGGCGAGCCCTGACGGCACCAATGCGGCCGTCGTCGGGTCCCAGTGGCACCCTGGGCCGCTACCGCCCCGCACCCGGATGGTCCTATACGGTCGCTCATGCCGATCCACGAGCAAGGTTCGACGAGATGTCTCGGCCGCGCCGACGATGACTCGCAGCCTTCAACGTAAGATTGCGAGATGTCGCACGACTCGTCAGGGTTTGAGGCGAGGCGGCCTGGCCCTGAAGCGGAGGCCGAGCGGAGGATGGCGCCATCGAGCGCGACGGGCGACAACGGGACGGGGATCGTCGGTCACGTCGGCATTGAGCAGCCGCTCGAGCGCCTCCGGACCGGTGGCAGGGGCAGACCCGTCGGGGTGGCGCTCGCAATCGCGGCCGCGCTGGCGGCGCTCATCTGGCAGCCGTGGGGGAGGGGCTACACCCCGATCGTGCTCTCACCCACGGCGCGGACGACGGCCGCCCCCGTCGCCGAGGGAGCTACCCCGGTATCTGCGACGCGGACTCCGGATCCGACCCCGAGCCCGTCGCCATCCTTGTCCTCCGGCGCACCGGGGTCTGCAGCGTACGTCTCGCTTGTCGACAACGAATGGACCGTCGTTGCCTTGCTCGCTCCGGATGCCCTGGTCTCCACCGAAGAGCCGTCGATCCAGCACGGTACCGGCGCGACCTGGTCACCTGGTGGCCCGCTCCTCGTGCTCCAGCAGGGGTTGAACTACACGGTCCGACCCCTTGAGAGGCTCGGTGAGCCAGGTGGGGTATGTCATGCGCTGGGCGTGCCGCGCTATCGCGCCGCGGTCCAGCTCCCTGCCGGCCGGGTGGCGTACCTCGGCGTGACGTTCCCTGGGATGAACCCCCGGGCGCACGTGATCGCAGCCGTCCTCGACCAAGCCGGACTTGCCTTGAGTCGGGTGCCGTCCCTCGCCGTCCTGCTGAGCGGCATGACCCAGGGCCGGCGCTACACGGTGCCCAGCGCGGGATCCGGCGGGACGGTCCTCTTCGCGATGGCTCCGCCGGGCATCCTGCCGTCGGCCACGTATCGGTTCGACATCGAGACGCCGGGCATCGTCGGTCACCGCTACCTCTACGCGTGTATCGGACCCTGAGACGCGGGAACCTGACGACCGCTGTCGATACCATGGGTGGGCCTCAGTCCCGTGACGACAGGCTGCAACCCGCCCGACAGGGGACCGTCCATGGACGTCATGACACTCAGTCCGCTCGCCCGGACGGTCGTCGTACCACGAGCTGCTCCACCAGGTGAGCGACGTGGTTCTGCCCAACCCCGATATCCGGTCGTGAGCGCGGCGTGACCATGGATCTGTGCCTGTACACCGATTCGGTACCGGACCTCTCGTTCGCGGCGGCCCTCGACCTCGCCGCCGCGATCGGCTGCCGCTCGATCGAGATCGCTGGCGGCGGGCAGTCGTCGGCGCCCCACCTGCGCCTCGGCGAGCTGCTCGGCGATCGGCGCAAGCGCATCGCCTTCGCCGACGCGTTCGCGACGCGGGGGCTCCGCATCGCGGCGCTCAACTGTTCGGCCTGGCCGCTCCATCCTGTCCACGGGCACGCACAGGAGGCGATCGTCCGCGACACGATCCGGCTGGCCGGCGAACTCGGGGTCGAGACGGTGGTCTCGATGTCCGGCACACCCGGGGACGGCCCCGGCGCTTCGACGGTGGACTGGGTCTTCTATCCATGGCCCGCCGACGCGATGGCCCTTCTGGCACGCCAGTGGGAGGTCGCCATCCCGTTCTGGCAGGAGATGGCCGCCCACGCCACGGCCAACGGCGTGCGGCAGATCGCCTTCGAGCTCCATCCGCTCCATCTCGTCTTCAACGTACCCACGCTCCTGCGTATGCGCGCTGCGGTCGGGCCGGTGGTCGGCGCGAACCTGGATCCGTCGCACCTGTTCTGGCAGCAGATGGACCCGTTGGCGGTGATCGCGGCGCTCGGGCCGGCGATCCAGCACGTGCACCTCAAGGACACCGGGCTGCAGGCCGATCGCGTGGTGCTCGCCGGTGTCCTCGACACGACGCCCTTCGACGATGCGCGCGACCGGGCGTGGGTCTTCCGGACTGTGGGCCGCGTCCACGACCGCGCCTGGTGGGTGTCCTTCATCGCCGCCCTGCGGTCGGTCGGGTACGACGGCCCGCTCTCGATCGAGAACGAGGATCCGTACCAGCCCGCCGTCGAGGGCGTGAAGGAAGCCGCCGCGTTCATCCTGCCGCTTATCGGCTGACGCGCTCTCTCCGGACTCGCCGGGAAAGGCCCGTGCAATCGTTCCAACACGGTGATAGGCTCGGTGCCCGCCGCTGGGCGGAGCCGCGAATGGAGCCGTGATGTCCGAGCTACGGATAGGGATGGTCGGCGCGGGCACGATGGCGCGCGCACACAGTGCGGCCCTGGTGAATCTTCCCCACCTCTACCCGGGGCTCGCCCTTCGCCCGCGCCTCGTCGCCGTGGCCGACATCAATCGGACACTCGCGACCGGGATCGCCGACCACTACGACTACGAACGGGTCGCGCAGGACTGGCGGGCCGCCGCCGCCGCTGCGGACGTCGATCTCGTGGTCGCCTGCCTGCCCCCGGCTCTCAACCGGGAGGTCGTCCTGGCTGCGGCGGCAGCGGGCAAGCATGTGGTCTGCGAGAAGCCGCTCGGCGAATCGGCGGAAGATGCCGCCACGATGCTCCGCGCGTGTCAGGCCGCGGGCGTGTTCCACGGTCTCGCCGCCGGGTACCGTTGGTCGCCCGCCGTGCGAGCGATTGCCAGGCTCATCCACGACGGTGAGTTGGGCGCGATCCGCAGCATCCGGGCCTCGTTCATGCTCGACTATGGTGCCGACCCGGACGTCCCGCTCCTGTGGCGGTTCCGGAGGGCCCTCGCCGGTGGCGGGATCGCCATCGACACGGGCTATCACCTGGTCGATTGCGCCCGCTTTTTGGTCGGCGAGATCGAGTCAGTCCAGGCGTTGGCAGCGACGTTCATCCCGGTGCGCGCCCTGCCCGGAGCCGATGCCGTGGGCAACCGCGGCGGCGAATCTGCAGGCGCGTCGAGGCGCGAGACCGGTCCTGTCGACGTCGAGGATGCGGCCGCCGCGCTCGTCACCTTCGAGGGCGGGGCGTACGGGGTGCTGGAGACGAGCCGCGTCGCGATCGGCAAGCGTGTGTCGTTGCAGATCGAGATCTACGGGTCGCGTGGGTCGGCCGATTGGGACCTGGAGCGACCCGACGAATTCCGAGTGTGCCTGCCCGGCGACCCATTCACGTTCGGGTTCCGGCGGGTGCTCGTGAACCCGGGCCACCCGGGCGCCGCAGAGCTGCTCATCGCGGGGACCGACGGCACGTCGATCGGCTGGCTCGGCCAGGAGTGTGCGATGTGGGCCGAGTTCCTGAGCGCCATCGCGGAAGGACGGCCTGGAACCGCCGATTTCAGGGATGGCGTCCGGGATAGCGCCGTTATCGATGCGTTGTACGCCTCGGCTGCGAGCGGAGCCCGGACACCGGTTGTCCTGCCGGCCGGCATCGGATAGCGAGAAGGGAGAGATGGTGACGACCGCGGACCTGAAGCGGAGCGGGAAATCTGCCGTACCGGGCGCTGACGCCGGGTGGCCGGTTCCGACGACGGAGTCGCAGAAGCTGTTCGCACGAGCAAACGCCGTGTCGCCGGGCGGGGTCCAGGGCGAGGGGCGGGGTGCGACCCCATACCCGTTGTTTATGGTCCGGGCGCAGGGTTCGCGGATCTGGGATGTCGACGGCAACGAATATGTCGACTTCCACTCGTCGTTCGGGGCGGTCCTGCTGGGCCATAACGACGCGCGGATCAACGCAGCCGTCCACCGGGCCATGGAGGAGCACGGCGTGTCGTTCTCGACCGCCAACCCGCTCGAGGTGGAGCTGGCCGAGCGGCTCGTCCAGATGATCCCGTCCGCTGAGCGCGTCGTGTTCAACTGCACCGGCACCGAGGCGACGTATCACGCGATCCGCCTCGCGCGCGGCTTCACGGGCCGCGAGCGGATCCTCAAGTTCGAGGGTAATTACCACGGCTGGCACGACTACGTCGCGTGGAGCCACCATTTCGCGACCGCCGAGGGCGGTGGCGTGCCGACGCCCCTCGCCGCGTCCGCCGGGATCCCGGCAGCGGTTCGCGACCTCGTCGAGGTCCGGGAATACAACGACGCGACCGGCGTTCGGGAGTTGCTCGCCCGGGAGGGCGACACGATCGCCGCGGTCATCGTCGAACCCGTGTTCCACAACGCCGGCGCCGTCCTGCCCGAACCCGGCTTCCTCGAAGCCTTGCGCGAGGCATGCACGGCGTCCGGCACGCTCCTCATCTTCGACGAGGTGATCACGGGCTTCCGCCACGGCGTCGGCGGCGCCCAGGCTCGATACGGGGTGACGCCGGACCTCACGACGATGGGCAAGGCGCTGGGCAACGGCTTCCCGATCTCCGTCCTCGCCGGCCGGGCGGAGGTGATGGACCACCTCAGCCCGAAGGGTGACGTGCTCTTCGCCGGCACGTTCGCCGGCCAGACACTCAACTGCGCCGTCGCGCTCGAAGTCACCCGCATCGTGCTCGAAGGATCGATCCACGACCACCTGCGCCGGCTTGGCGATCGCCTCACCTCGGGCATCCAGGTGGCCATCGATGAGACCGGCGCCCGGGCGCAAGTCCGCGAGATCGCGGGTGTCTGGACGATTTATTTCACGGACCAGCCGATCCTCCGCTTCCGGGATTTCGCCCGCTTCGCGATGGACAAGGACCATCCGGTCCAGCGTGGCTATCGCAACTGGCTGCTGCAGCGGGGGATCTACATCCACCCGCACTACATGATCCGGGGTTTCCTCACGGGCGCCCACACCGAAGAGGACGTGGACCGCGTGGTCGAGGCCACGGCGTCGTATCTCCGGGAGTATCGCGACCTGCTGTCACAGCCCCCTGCCAGCCGCTGAACGCCGTCCCCGGGATCAGATCCCGAGGCGGCGCAGGTACTCGCGATTGGCCCGCTGGACCGCAACGACCGACTCGGGCGTGTCGGATGACCGGAGAGCCTGGTCCTGCTCGATCACGAGCCAGCCCGTGTAGCCATATGACTGGAGGGCTGCGATGACCGCATCGATCCGCGAGTCGCCCAGGCCCAGCTGGCAGAAGACGCCCCGGCCGAGGGCCTCCTCGAGACCCTTGCCCTCCGCCTTGACGCCATCCATCACCGCGATCCGGCAGTCCTTGATGTGGACGTGCCGGATCAGCTCGTGGTAGTCGTGGACTGCCTGGGTGGGATCGGCGCCGCCGAACCGGAAGTGGCCGGTGTCCAGGCACAGCCCGACCAGCGACGGATCGATGCGGTCCATCACCCGGGCGATCTCGTCCACCGTCTCGATATACGTTCCGGCGTGAGGATGGAGCACCGGCTCGAACCCTTCCGCGCGGCACATCTCCGAGGCGCGGTGGAGGTTGTCGATGAGCGTCTGGAACCGCGCCTCCGAGAGCCACGTTTCGGGGTGGTCCTGGATGCGGCCCGAGAATGCCCGTCGGTCGGGTTCGTCGAAGTGATCGGACAGGACCGCAAACGGGTGAGACCCGGCCGGTGAACCGTCCACCAGCAGCCGGAGGGCGCCCCGCAGCCGGGTGCGATCCTCCTCGGCCTTCTCGGCCCGGCTGAAATGCTGGGGCAGGAACGCGCCGACGAGCTCCAGGTTGCGACTCGTCAGGCGCTGTTGGACCTGGGCGGCATCGCCCATGAAGCCGGGCGATCCCAGCTCGGTACCCTCGAACCCGATGTCGACCATCCAGTCGAGCATGTCGTCCGGGGCGGGCATCCAGGCGTCGCCGACAAGAATCTCGTCGACGCCAAAGGAGACGGGGGCGCTGGCGACGCGAAAGGGGCTGCTGGGCATCAGATTCCTCCGGGAATGGGCGATCGGGCCCGGCCGGTCGCGACTGGCGAATCCCTCAGGGCTTGATCACGATTTTCACGGCCTCGCCCGAGCGGATCCGGGCGATCCCGGCCACCGTCTCGTCGAGCGGGATCGTCGCGCTGATCATGGGCGCCAGGTTGAGCTGGCCACTCTCCACCAGCCGGATCGCGGCCGGGAACGTGAAGTTGGAGATGTACGAACCCAGGATGGACAGGCCCTTCTCGACGATCTCCACCTGGTGGACCGCGGGGCGGGCGTTCCCGTTCATCCCGAAGATCACGACCCGCGCACCCACCGCGGCCGCCTCGATCGCCTGCGGCAGCACGCTGCCGACGGCGTCCACGACCACGTCGGCGCCGCCCGGCATGAGCTCCAGGCGCTGGGCCGCCCACTCGTCCGGGGTCACCACCACGTCTGCTCCCACGGCGCGCGCGACCGGCGCCCGATGGACGCTGGGCTCGACCGCCACGATCCGGCTCGCGCCCGACGCGCGCAGGACGGCGATGAACAGGCAGCCGATGGCACCGGCCCCGAACACGACGACCGTCTCGCCCGGCCGGAGGGCCGCGCGGATTGTTCCGTTCACGACGCAGGCGAGCGGCTCAACGAGGGCGGCCAGCTCGGTCCGAACGTCCGCCGAGATCGGATACACGGTGTTGGCCGGCGTGGTGACGTACCTCGCCAGGGCCCCGTCGCGATGGACCCCGAGGGCGACGATGTTCATGCAGTTCGCCGGTCGCCCGGAACGGCAGGGCAGGCACTCCCCGCACTTGGGATCAGGATCCACGACGACACGTGCGCCGATCGCCGGATCGCCGACGGCCGAGCCTGCCGCCCGGATCCAGCCCACGAACTCGTGGCCGATGATCACCGGTGGGGTGGACGGATGGCCGGGTGGGACATTGATGATCTGCACGTCGGACCCGCAGACGCCGCAGGCCTCGACCTCGATCAGGACCTCATCCGGCCCGGGCAGCGGATCGGGAACGTCACGGATGACGAGCCGGCCCTGACCTTCGAAGACCGCAGCGCGCATCAGGTTGAACCTCCCATCAGATTGAACCTCCACTGGGTCGGGTGGCGGGGCCGATCACGCCAGACGTTCCCGGACGGGCCCGGCCAGGCGTTCGATCGTCTCGTCGTCGAGCGGCGTGGGCAGATCGACGATCGCCTCCTCGGCCCCGGCGGCGTGCCAGGCTCGAAGGAGTCGGATCACGCTGTCCTGGGTGTCCGCCAGCGGCGAGCGCCCCGCCCACGCCCTGGCCCGATCGGCGCTGCCGCCCTGCCTGGCGAGGATCGCGGTCAACGCCTCGACGGCAGCCGCCCGCGTCTCCCGGATGCAGATCGGCTGAATCCCAACCGTCCGCCGGATCGTGCCTGGATCGCGGCCGATCTCGGTGCAATGCTGGTCCAGTACCGCGCTCTTGTGGGCGTAGGTCGCCGGATCGCCCTCGCCGTTCCAGATGTCCGCGTCGCGGGCCACGATTCGGAGGGTTCGCTTCTCGCCGCTGCCCCCGATCAGGAGGGGCATCCGAGCCTGGACCGGGGGCGGGTCGTTGCGCAAGTCGTGGCCGCTCACCCAGCGGCCGTCGTACGTGACGGATTCGCCGTTGAGCATCCCGCGGGCTACCCTGCTCGCTTCGTCCAGCCGGCTGATTCGATCGCCCAGCGAAAGCATCTCGTAGCCGAACGCCCGATGTTCGGGCTCGTGCCAACCGGCTCCCAAGCCAAGCATTGCCCGGCCGTCGCTGGCGTGGTCGAGCGCCGTCGCCATCTTCACCGTGAGGCCCACGTTGCGGTAGCCCACGCCGCAGACCATCACGCCCAGAGGTACCCGCTTCGTCCGTGCCGCCCAGGCGCCAAGGGTCATCCAACCCTCGAACACCGGCCCCTGTGCGCCGAGGATCGGCCCGTCGGCGTCGCCGAGGATCGGCATCAGGTGATCGTTGGCGAAGAGGCTGGCGAACCCGAGCGTCTCAATCCGCTCGCCGGCCGCCATGAGGTCGTGCCACGAAGCGGCCTGTCCCCAGACCTGGAATCCCACCCTCAGTGAGGCATCCGGGCCCGAGCGTGCTCCGAGCAACCCGCTCAACGGCTGCCGCTCATTCGGCCGCCCGGCGCCGGAGCCGGCGGGTTCCGCTCAGCAGGAGCGAGCCGACGGCGAACGCCCCCAGCGTCGCGACCAGGATCACAGTCGCGACCGCGTTGACCTCCGGGGTGACCCCGAACTTGATCTGGGTGTAGATGTAGAGCGGCAGGGTCAACTGCGGCCCAATCGTGAAGAACGTGATCACGAACTCGTCGATCGAGAGAGTGACGCTGAGGAGGGCTCCGGCGATGATCGCCGGCGCGATCAGCGGCAGGACGATGAGCCGGAGGGTCTGCCGATTGTTCGCCCCGAGATCGGCCGCGGCCCACTCGAGTCGCCGATCGAATCCCTGCAGCCGGGCGGCCACGATGAGGACCACGAACGGCGTGGTGAAGACGAGATGGCCGGCGATCACGGTGTTCAGGCCGAGTTGGAGGTTCAACGCCTGCCGGAAGAAGATGAGCAGGCCAATCCCGATCAGCACGCCCGGGATCATGATCGGCATCGTGAACAGCAGGCGCGCGGTACCGGGGAAGCGGATCCCGCCACGCACCAACGGGAAGGCGGCCATCGTCCCGATGATCGTGGCCAGGAGAGTCACGATGGCCGCGACTTCGATGGAGTTGAGGACGGCCGTGTGAATCGCGCTGTCCTGGAGCATCTCCCCGTACCAGCGCAGGGTGAGGCCGGTGATCGGCAAGCCCGGCGTCTCCGCGCTTTCGAACGAGAACAGGATGAGGAACGCGATCGGCAAGTAGAGGAAGGCCAGGACGGCCCCGGCCAGGAGGGTCAGGCAGCCGCGGGTCTGACGGGCAACCGGGCTGACCGGCATCGTCTCGAGTGGGCTGATCCCCTTAGCCACGAGCCACGACATCCTCGACCCGCAGCGACTTCCGGAAGATGATCATCACCACGGTCACGAAGCCTGCGATGACGATCGCCAGGGCGGCTCCTTCCGGGAACTGGGCGCCTCGGAAGAAGTTCACCACCAGGTTCGCGATCAGGCTGCTCTGGGCGCCACCGATCAGCGTCGGGGTGAGGAACTCGCCGAGGATGGGGATGAAGACGAAGATGCAGGCGGTGATGATCCCCGGCCGGATCTGGGGCAACAGGATGTGCCGGAACGCCTGGTCCGGGCGGGCGCCTAGGTCCTGCGCCGCATGGAGCTGGGTGAAATCGAACTTCTCGAGTGCCGCGTACAGGGCGAGCACCGCGAACGGGAAGTAGACGTAGACCAGCACCAGGAAGACGCCCGGGTCGTTATAGACGAGGAGCTCCGAGGGCTGCTTGATCAGGCCGATGCCCATGAGCAGCTGGTTGAGCGCGCCGTGCTCGCCCAGGATGGCCTGCCAGGCGTACACCCGGAGCAGGTAGCTGGTCCAGAACGGCACGATCACCGCCAGAAGGATCGCCCGCTGCATGCGGCGACTGACATAGCGCACGAGGAAGTACGCGAACGGCAGGGCGATGGCCAGGCCGGCGGTGGTCACCATAGTGGCCATGATCAGGGTCTTGGCGAACGTCCGCAGGTAGGTGGGGACCTCGAAGAACCTAAGGTAGTTGTTCAGATTCCAGTCGGGGACCATGTTGAAGTCGGAGTCCGTGCGCCAGAAGCTGAACACGAACATGATGACCATCGGGGTCAGGAACAGGAAGACCAGCACGAACAGGCCCGGCAGGAACGGGGCAGCCCGTCCGAATCGCGCCCGTAAGCCACGGGAGGATCCCGCCAGCGGAGCCGGGCCGGCTCCGCTGCGGGTTTCTGCGGTCATGGTTGATGAGTTGTGCCAGTCCGACGACTAGGCGCCGAAGACCTCGTTGAAGGCGGCGATGACGCCCTGCGTGGAAGAACCCGGGCCCTTGAGGGTCATGGTGAGGACCGTTTCCGGCTTGTTGTAGAGGAAGCGATCCGCCAGAGCCTTCTGGCCCTGGTTGATCAGGATCTTGTAAGCGGCCTCGTTGAACAGCGGCCGCTGATTGATCATGAAGTTCGCGGCGATGTACTCGGCCTGCTCGGCTAGCTCCAGGAACGGCATGATGAGGTTCTGGTTCGCGCCGCCCTTGACGATCATCTCGGAGTCCATCCAGCCGATCGTCCCCTCCTTGGGCGTGAAGACATTCAGCTGCGGACCGCCCTGGTCCTTGACCCGAGTTTCCGTGCCGAGGTTGCCGGTGGCGATCCAGGCCTCTCCGTTCTTGAGCGCGGCGATCGTGTCGGTGTTCTGAGGGGCGAGGCGAAGGATGTTCGGCTTGAGCTGGATGAGCAGCGCCTTCGCCTGAGCGATCTCGGCGGGGGTCATGTTGTACGGGTCCTTGACCCCGGCCAACTTGCCCATGTAGGCCATGATCTCGACCGGCTGATCCTCGACGACCACGCGCTTCTTGTACTTCGGGTCGAGCAGGACATCCCACGAGTTGGGGGCCGGTGTTACGTGCGCCGGGTCGTAGTAGATCTGGACCGGCGACCACCCGAACGGGTAGCCGAGATAGCCTGCTGGCTTCGTCCAGATGGGGAATGACCGGGCGACCGAGTAGAGCTGCTTGGCGACCTTGAGCTGGTTGATGTCCCAGGCCTCGATGAGGCCCGATTCGAAGTAGTGGGGGACCCACAGCGCGTCGCCCGACACCATGTCGATCTGCCCACCCACCTGCTTGACCTTGGTGTAGGCATCGATGTTGTCGCTGAAGCTGGTGATGCTCGACTTGATCTTGTTGTTGGTGGCGAGGACGTCCATCTGGGCCTGATACCAGTGATCGCTCCAGGTCATCCAGTTGAACGTGCCGGTTGGCGCCACGCTGGGTGCCGCCGACACCGCCGCGACGCTCGGCGGCGCTGCGCTGGCCGGCGCGGCAGCGGTCGGCGCCGCCGTCGTGGCTGCCGTCGAACAGGCGGCCACAACGCCGCCGAGCCCCACGGCGACACCAGCTGCTGCGGTCGCCTTGAGGAACTGCCGTCGGCTGTATTCCCTCATCGGATCACTCATTCCACGCTCCTCTCGCTCGTGCTTCCCTTCGACCTGCTCAGTTCGACCTGCTCAGTCCGACCTGCTCAGTCGTGGATCAGTGCGGCGTCGCCGGCGGGCCACCATACGCACACCTCCTCCCCCAATTCCTCAACCAGGCGGGTTGACCTGAGACTCGTTCCGTGCGGGCGGACCGTCACGATGTCGCCGGCAGACGTACTGAGCGTGATCCGGGTGTGGTTGCCGAGGAAGGCCGTGTTGACGATCCGCCCGGTGATCCCGGGATCCGCGGCGGGTTCGCCCACCGGTCGCAGCGACGCGAACTCGGGACGGACCATCAGCGTTCCCGGCCCCTCGGCTGAACCGGTCGGTGCCGCGACTCGGCCGCCGCCCGTGAGCTGGAAGAAGGGTCGCCCGGACTCGGTCGTGACCGTTCCCGGAAGGAAATTCGTCTCGCCCACGAAATCCGCCACGAACCGGTCGGCGGGGTGGTCGTAGACCTCCCTCGGCGTGCCGATCTGGATCACTCGACCGCCCGACATGATCGCGATCCGGGTCGCCATCGAGAGGGCTTCTTCCTGATCGTGAGTCACGAAGACGAACGTGGTGCCGACCTGTCGGTGGATGCGCGAGAGCTCCGTCTGCATCTGCTTGCGGAGCTTGAGATCGAGCGCCCCGAGTGGCTCGTCGAGCAGGAGCACGGCCGGTCGCTTGGCGAGGGCACGGGCCAGGGCCACCCGCTGCTGCTGCCCGCCTGACAGCTCGGCTGGCAGCCGGCGAGTGAGGCCGGTGAGCCCGACGAGTTCGAGGTATTCGGCGGTCCGCCTGGTGACCTCGGCGCTCGACAGTTTCTCCATCCGCAGACCGAAGGCGACGTTCTGGGCAACGGTCATGTGGGGAAACAGGGCGTAGTTCTGGAAGACGGTATTGACGTTGCGCTTGTGGGGTGGCAAGTCGTTGACGGTGCGGCCCTCGATCCGGAGTTCGCCGGACGAGAGGGGAATGAACCCGCCGATGAGATTGAGGGTGGTGGTCTTGCCGCAGCCGGACGGCCCGAGCAGGCAGAAGAACTCGCCCTGCTGGATCTCGAGTGACACGCCCCTGAGGGCCACTGCGTCGCCGTAGCGTTTGGTCACGTCGCGCAGTTCGATCGCGGGAGTCGACTCAGCCATGTCCCAGTCCCCTGGCCCGAGTGGCCCGGGGCCCCGGTATGTCGATCGGGGTCACGATGGTCGGGCGGCGGGGGTTCGACCGGACATCTCGCAGCCTCTTGTGCAACCGTTTGTACGATGTTAGCGTCCGGTCCATGGCGTCGTCAATACGGAGACCAAATCCCGCTTCGAGACCACTCTGATGGGGCGTTCGAGCCCGCTCGCGAGACCGGTCGATCTCGATCCAGTGAGGAACGCGACCGACCATCAGGTCGCCCTCCGATTCCATGCCCAGTACGCGGCGGCCCTACCACGTCTGCCTGTCGGGCGGCAGGTGTTCCACGGACTTCCGTTCGACCTCGGGCCCGGCTCGACCGCGCAGCGCTGGATCCTGGTCGACGCGCCGACGACGATCGACCTGGGCGATAGCGGAGTGGCCAGCCACGTCGTCGTCGCCCATCTGTGCGACGCGTGGCGCGACGATACCGGCAGCCGCCCGGACGAGCTCGCGGTGGGTCATGTCGTCCCGGTCGGCGAGCCGCTCGCCCGGTACACCGTGGTGGACCGGTCGGGGCGGAGGACGAGCCGGACGATCAGGCGTCGGTTCGAGATCAACGACGGGATCCTCGGCTGGGGGTCGACCGCGTTCGCGGCGATCAGCCACCTCGCCAATGAGGTCGTCGACTGGCGCGGTCCCCATGCGGTCCAGGTACCCGGGCGTTACGCGGCGGCCGGCCACTCGGGGTCGCTGACGATCATGCCCGGGACTTACGGGGCGAACCAGACCGGTATGTCCGACTTCGTTCCGAGCCCGACCGACGATGCGCTGCTTTGGCTCCACGCGATCGAGCTGGAGGCGGGCGCCGAGCCGGTCGCCCTGCATCTCGGGCCGCTCGCGGCGGGTCGCCCGGGGAGCGACGTGATCGTGGCCGCCGTGACGCTGTTCCGCGGATCGAGCAATCCGCTGGCGCGCGGGCCGCGGTTCGCGGTGCGTGTCGACGGTCTGGCCGGACGCCCCCCGGAGGTCGACCTCGGCACCATCATCCGCTTGCGTCAGGCGCCGGTCGCCCCTTCATCGCCGACGAACGCGAACGTCATCGTGGGTTGGGGAACGTCGCGCGCCAACCCCGACCGCACCCCGTCGGGCGCCAGCATCGTCGACCTGGCGATCGCGCCCGACGCCCTGGTCGACCTCGATGGCTGGAGTGTGTCCGGGCGCGAGCTGCTGGCCGGGGTCCCGCCGCTCGACCCTGCCGGCCGGCGCTCGATCGAGGTCCTGCCCGCACCATGCGTGCCGGTCGAGGTGGAGATCGTCGATCGGACCACTGGCGAACGCGTGCCCGCCCGGGTCCGCTTCACCGCCGCCGATGGTCGCTACCTGCCACCGGTCGGCCACCGCGACGAGGTCAACCCGGCGTTCTACGAAGACACCGGCGGGGACCTGATCCTGGGATCGTCCACGTATGCTTACGTCCCCGGCCGGTTCGCGATCGAGCTGCCGGTCGGCGCGGTAGAGGTCGAGGTCGTTGGAGGATTCGACCGCGCGCCGCATCACGCCCGACTCGAAGTCGATCCGACGATGGGCCGGCTGGAGCTTCCACTCGACCGGACGATCGACCTCCACGCCGGGCGATGGGTCACCGCCGACACGCACGTCCATTTCCTCGCCCCATCGACCGCACTACTCCAGGCGGCGGCGGAGGACGTCGACCTCGTGAATCTGCTGGCTGCCCAGTGGGGCGACCTGTTCACGAACGTCACGGACCTGCCGTGGGGCTCGATGGCCGATCCTGCGGGTCGCCGCATCGTCGTGGTCGGAACCGAAAACCGCCAGAACGTGCTGGGCCACCTGGCGCTGCTCGGTGCCCACCGGCCCGTCCAGCCGTTCGCCAGCGCGGGCCCGCCCGAGGGTCGGATGGCCGGGGCGTTGAGCGTCCTCCTCGCCGACTGGGCCGATCGCTGCCGGGCCGCCGGCGGGCTTGTCGTGGCCGCTCATTTTCCGTTGCCATACGCCGAGATCGCGGCCGACATCGTGGCAGGCAAGATCGACGCCCTCGAGACCCAGGCGCTGGCACCGGGCCTGGACGATCCGTCCGTGCTTGAGTGGTACCGCTTCCTCAACCTCGGCTACCGTCTGCCGATCGTGGCCGGGACGGACAAGATGTCGGCCGAGGTCCCGATCGGTGCCGTCCGGACGTACGGTCACCTGCTCACCGACGAGCCGCTCACGTTCGACGCCTGGGCGGCTGCCGTCCGGGCTGGTCGGACCTTCGTCACGTCCGGCCCGATCCTGGAGATCGCGGTGGAGGGACACGAGCCGGGGGATGTGATCCGCGTCCGGTCGGGTGGTCGCCTCGAGGTCACGGCACAGGCGCGCGCCGCCCAGCCCGTGATCACGGTCCTGGAGCTGGTCGTGAACGGCCGTGTTGTAGCGGCCACCAGCGCGGCGGCAGGATCGACCGAGCTCGGCCTCCACGAAACGGTCGAGGTCGCGGCCGGAGCCTGGATCGCGGCCCGGTCACGCAGCGGGAATGAGATCAGCTCGGCGTTCGCGACCGCCATGGCCGCGCACACCTCGCCCGTCTATGTGGAGGTGCGGGATCGACCTCTCGTCCCGTCGATGGAAGACGCGGCGGGCGTTGAGCAGATCATCATCGGCGCGCGGACCTGGGTCGCCGAGCTGGCCGCGGTGGCAGACTCGGACGAACGTGCCCGGATGGTGCAGTTCTTCGATGCCAGCCTCGAGACCCTCCGCAGCCGGGGGCGTGCATCGCTGCCGGACGCGACCCGGCTCTGACGATCGGCGACGCGGTCAGGACGTGGGCTCGAGCGGGATTGGGATCGGCCGCCCAGCCCAGTCATCGGTGATCCACGCGTAAGCCGGGTCGTTGAGCTGGGTCACCGGTTTCGTGTCACCCGCGAGGAAATTGAGGTAGTAGGCGTTGGTGCCCGGTGCGGCCACCACGGTGTGGTAGCCCTCGTGGACCAGCACCAAGTCCCCGTCTGCCACGGTGATCGAGACGTCGAGATCGGTGTCGCGGGTATACAGACGCTGGATCGCGAACCCGTCCGTCACGGACAGGCGGTAGTAGTACGACTCCTCGTGGTAACTGGTGCCGGACCGCCCATCGTGCCTGTGAGGCGGGAAGCTCGACCAGTTGCCGCTCGGGGTCAGGATCTCGTAGGCGATGAGCCGTTCCGACGGGAACGTCGGATCCACCGTGCAGGTCACCCCGCGGCTGACGTTGGCGCCACCGCGGACGAAGCTCGGCAGGTCGGCGGGCGCATAGAGGCGAGCCGGATAGAGCCCCGACGCCGGTGCGGAGCCGAACGCGACTTCGAAGGCAGTCACGGCGCCGATCGACCATGCCGTGCCGGGCGGCAGGTAGGCGACGTGGGGCTTCTCCGTGAAGACGTCCTTCCGGGAGACGGGATGCTTCTCGCCGCCGAAGGCGAACCAGCCTGCGCCGCGGAGCGGGACGATGGCGCTCTCGTTCCCGGCTGTATCGCCCTCGACCGCCTCCCCTGGAGCGAGGGACAGCACCCGGAACGACAGGTAGCGCCAACCGACACTCGTCGGCGTGATCTCGAGGAGGGTCCCTGGACCCGACACGGGGCGCACGTGACGGGTCACCTCCGGGCTCACGCCGGGACCCCTGCGGAGACGTCATCCAGCCGGATTGGCCGGCCCTTCCGCCAGCTGAGCCTCGCCGCGACGGCCAGCCGAAGCGATTCGAACGCGTCCTCTGGGCCTGGCGTCGGCGTGACCCCTTCGCCGAGCGCGGCGAAGAACGCCTCCAGCTCGAGCTTGTAGGCGACCTCGAATCGGTCTGGGAAGTTTTCGTAGTGGTCGCCCTCGAACCCGAACCGCCGCGAAAAGGTCGCGTTCGTCTTCTGGGGCGCCTCGACGACGACCTTGCCTGCCGCGCCGGCCACCTCGGTCCGAATGTCGTAGCCCCATGCGGAATGGCGCGACATCTCGACGACGCCCAGGGCTCCGTTCCGGAAGCGGAGCATCGTGACCGCGGTATCGATGTCGCCACCGTCGCCGAACCGGTCGTCGAACAGGACGCTGCCCCACGCGGAGACCTCCTCGACCTCCCCGACCAGGAACCTGGCCAGGTCGAAGTCGTGCACGCTCATGTCCAGGAACGACCCGCCGCTGTCGCGGATGAAGGCCGCCGACGGCGGATAAGTATCCCGCGAGTACGAGCGGAACTGCTCAATCCGCCCGAGCTCGCCCGAGGCGATGAGCTCCTTCGCGCGGACGTAGCCGGGATCGAAGCGTCGCATGAACCCCAACTGGACGGGCAGGCCCGTCTCGCGCCAGAGGGTGACCACGCGGTTGGTCTCGGCGAGGTCGAGGGCAATCGGCTTCTCGCTCCAGACCGCCTTGCCCGCGCGAAGGGCCGCCTCGATGAGGCTCGCGTGCGTTGCCGTCGGGGTGACGATGACGACGGCCTCGACGGCAGGGTCGTTGATAGCGCCCAGTGCGTCCGTCGTGGCCCGGTCCACACGCGCCATGTCGCGTGCGAGTTCGGCCGCAGCGAGGTCCGGGTCGGCGACGACGACGATCTGAACGTTGCGCACCCCGGCGAGGGTCTGGATATGGGTTTGCCCCATTCGTCCCACGCCCAGGAACGCGACCCCGATGCTCTTCGGGTTCTTCACCTTGAATGTGCTCATCCGGTCACCTCCGTGGCGACTACCATCGACCGCTCACCGACCCGCGGCACGAGACGGCTCGGCCGTGCGGGAGAATTCCATGACGACGCGCTCGGCAACGCGTTCGGGCGACAGCCCATGTCGGTCGAGTAGGAAGGCATTCGGGGCGGACTCGCCCCACGTGTCCTGGATGCCGATCCGCACGAGCCGGCGGGGCTCACGCTCGCTGAGGATCTCGGCCACAAGGCCGCCCAGGCCGCCGATGATCGTGTGCTCCTCCGCACTCACCACGAGGCGGACGCGTTGCGCTGCCTCCGCGACGGCCGCTGCGTCGACGGGTTTCAATGACGGCACGTGCAGGACGCCGGCCGAGATCCCCATGGTCTCGAGGAGGGTCGCCGCGGCGAGGCAGCGGGCCGACTGCATCCCGGTCGAGACGATCAGCACGTCCGATCCGTCGCGCAGGGGGACCACGCGCCTGGGTTCAAACAGATACGTGTCGTCGAAGAGATCCGGTCCGGCGTCACGCGCCAGACGCAGGTAGACCGGCCCAGGCGTCCCGGTCGCCCAGCGCACGGCCGCCACGCACTCGGTCGCGTCGCCCGGGGCGAGGACGGTCATACCCGGCATCGCCCGCATGATCGCGAGGTCCTGGACGTCCTGGTGGGTCTTGCCGGTGAAGCCGGTCAGCAGACCCGCATAAGCGGCGCCGATCTTCACGTTCGCGTGAGTCTGGGCGACGAGCATCCGGACCTGGTCGACGGCGCGATGGGTGAAGAACACGGCGAACGACGAGAGCCACGGCACGTAGCCAAGGGTCGCCAGTCCGACGGCGACGCCGACCATGTTCTGCTCGGCGATGCCCATCTGGAGGAAGCGGTCAGGGTGCGCGACGGCGAAGCGGTCGGCACGGGTGGATGTCGCGAGGTCGCCGTCGAGGACGAGGAGGTCATGGTTCTCGACAGCGAGGTCGCACAGGGTCTCGGCCCAGGCATCGCGCATCGGCCGCGTCACGGCCCTGCCTCACCGGGGTGCTCGAACCCGAGCTCGAGTCTCGCTGCGGCCACTTCGTGGGCTGTGGCGACGCGAGCATGCCACTCGAAGCGGCCCTCGGTGAACGACAGGCCGCGCCCCTTCACGGTCCTCGCCAGGATGGCCGTGGGCTGCGATCCCGCAGCCGCCCCGCGGGCATCCGCGCAGGCCGCGACGATCGCCTCGACGTCGTGGCCGTCGACCTCGAGCACGCGCCAGCCGAAGGCTTCCAGCGCATCGCGGAGGCGGGCCCCGGCAAGCGGGTCGCGTCGATCGCCGCGGCCCTCGTCGCCCGGCGCCGGCGGCCAGCCGTACTGCTGCAGGCCGTTGCAGTCGACGATCGCCGTGAGGTTGCCGAGCCCGTACTTCGCGGCGACCATCACGCTCTCCCAGACCATCCCCTCCTGGGTCTCGCCGTCACCGAGCATGACGAAGGTGTGTACGCCGAGACCGCGCATCCGCGCCCCAAGGGCGATCCCGAGTCCGACCGCGAGGCCCTGGCCGAGCGAACCCGTTGACGCCTCCAAACCGGGCAGTCGGGTCATATCCGGATGACCCTGCAGCCGGCTGTCGCCGGTATCGAAGGACGCGAGCTCCGCCACCGGGAAGTAGCCGCGGAGCGCCATCACCACGTAGAGCCCGATCGCGGAGTGGCCCTTCGACAGGATGAATCGGTCGCGATCTGGCCAGTCCGGCTCGTCCGGACGGATCCGGAGGACCCCAAAGTATAGCGCGACGAGCAGGTCCATGGCCGACAACGGCCCGCCGATATGACCGGCGCCACTGTGCGCGACCGTGTCGACCACCAGCAGTCGGCCGCGTCGGGCGAGCTCGTCCAGGTCGGCCTGTGGACCGACTCCACCGTCCGGAGTCAACGGCAATGGATCGGCCGGACGTCGCGCGGCGCGATCCATCGAGGATCGGGCACGGAGGTCACGATCGACCGCCGCGCACCGGCAGGCTCCGCGTGCTCTCGCGGACGACGATCTCCACCGGCAGCATCACGCCGTCCGGCAGGACGCCCTCGTGGACCGCCCGGATGAGAGACGAAGCCGCGATGCGGCCCATCTCCGCGGACGGCACCGCCACGGTCGTCAATCGGGGATTGGAGATCCCGGCGTACGGGATCCCGTCGAACCCGACGATCCCGACGTCGTCCGGGACCCGGAGACCGAGATTCCGGAGCGCATCCATGAGCCCGAGCGCCAGTTGGTCGTCGTAACAGACGATCGCCTCGGGCAGGTTGGCCGCGATCTCGGCGGCGAGGTCGCCAGGGGCGCGCCACGCGTCAACGGAGCCCACGAACGTGTGCATCGGAGTGCGGATGCCTCGACTGCGCAGCGTCGCCGCAACAGTCTCGGCGCGGGTCGTGTTCGAGTCGCGGACACCACTCGCGACGTACGCGACTTGTCGGCAACCACTCTCTACCAGGTGGTCGACCGCGGCTCGCACGCCGCTCGCATCATCGGTCTGGATCACCCCGGGAACGCGCGGACCGTCACGGCGAGGCAGGCTGCGATGGTCCGGCCAGACGAGGACGAGCCGGTCCGGATCGACCCGCTCCCGCAATTCCCTGGGCGAGAGCACGCTCGACACGATCGCGACGCCATCCGTCCCGTGCTCCGCGAAGATGCGCAGCGCCAGCCGCTCGCGCACGAGATCCCGCTCGCCGGCCACGACCATCACGCAATACCCCTGCTGGCGTGCTTCCTGTTCGAACGCGGACGCGACCTGCCCGTGGACGGGATCGCGCAGATCGGGCAGGAGGAGGCCCAAGGTGCGCGTCCGGCGGACGCGGAGGCTGCGGGCTGCCGCATTCGGTACGTACTGCAGGTCGGCTGCCGCGGTCTTGACCGCCTGGCGGGTGGCGAGGCTGATGCGCGGGTCGTCCGCGAGGGCGCGAGACGCGGACGAGCCGGAGACGTTCGCCCGTTGGGCGACATCCTTCAGGAGGATGCGACGGCGCGGACCGTTCCCATCCACTGCCATGCGGCTGGGCTCGGCCTAGACCGCGACAGCGGCAGCGGGAAGATCGCGGCGGGAAGCATGCATCTGGACCGCACCCTCCATCGTTGCAACCGATTGCGCAAACCATAGCATCGGGTCTTGGCAACGTCAACATAACCGAATGCAGGTCAATCCCGCAGCAACTTCCTGAGAACCTCGAGCAGGCCTGCGCCGACGGCGAACGGATCGGCCGATTCCCAGTGGAGCGGACTGTAGAGCTCGTTGTCCCACCAGCCGTCGAAGCCGGTGGAGCGCACGGCGTCGACCCAGGCCCGGAGCGGGATGACGCCCTCACCCGGCCAGACGCAACGAGACCGCTGGTCGGGCCCTGGCCTGCCGGCCGGTCCGAGCGAATCCGCAAAGTCGACCCCGAAGATGATCCGCGGCTCGAGGCCGGCGACCTCGTCCGGCGTGGTTCCGCATTGCCACAAGTGCCAGAAGTCGAGGACCAGGCCCACGCTGTCACGCTCGGTCGCGTCGACGGCCTCGACCGCCCGGGCAAGCGGAGCGAGCGGCGTCCACGCCACCGGCTCCAGGTAGTACCGGATCCCGTGCGGGGCGCCGAGATCGGCGACGGCCCGCATCCCGTCCGCCGTGACCCGTCGCAACTCGGCCGGGGACAGCTCGGCCGGTCCACTGTACGAGCCGCCCGGCGTGACGGGGCCGGTCAGGAGCTGCACATGGGACGCGCCGATGTCGACGGCAAGCTCGGTGAGCGCCTCGGCCTCACGCAGCATCGCCGCCCGCTCATGCGCTCGCCAGCGTTCGACGTCGGGGAGCGCGCCGAGGTTCACGGGCTCGAGACCCTGCAACGCGTCGCGCAGACTCTCAGGGTCGTATCCCTGCGCCAGGTACCTCCGGACAGGTTCCTGCCGCACGAAGATCCCGTCCCAGCCGGTTTCCCTCGCGACGCGGATCTGCATCAGCACCGGCAGGTGCATCGTCGAGTTGGAGTTGTAGACCAGGCGCATCGGATGGCTCCTCATGACGCGGCGAGCACCCCCAGGACGGCGATGCCGACGACAACGAAAGCGATCCCCACTATCTGGCGTGGGGCGAGGCGCTCCCTGAAGAGGACGAAGGCGGCCACCGCGGCGACCGGCGCGAACGTCGAGGCGAGCACCGAGGTGAGAGCGACGTTCTCGCGAGCCCCGGCGGAAAACGAGGCGAAGCCCACGACCTCGATGAACCCGGTCACCAGGACGAAGGGGAGGGCCGCTTGGGGGAACCGGAGGCGCCCCGTGAGGAAGAGTGGAATACCCACCGCGGCGACGCCGACGAGCCGGCCTGCGAGGATGATCCATGCCGCCGGGAGCGTCGCACTGACCTGCCCGGTCACGAATAGTCCCAGCCCGAACAGGCTTGCCGCACAGGCCGCCAACTCCGCCGCCCGCAGGGACTGCGCACGGCTGATCGCGACGCCGTCTTCGAGCTCATGACCGCCGCTTGTCGCTGCCAGTACCACGCCGACCACGACCACGACCAGGGCAGGCCCCGATCCCGCCGCGAGCGTCTGCCCGGCCAGGACGGACAATACCGCCGCGATCGCGCCCTCCGTCGATCCGATCGTCGAGATGATCCCGACGGCACCGATCCGATAGGCGGCATAGGCAAGCAGCAGACCGCCTACGTTCGCGGCGCCGGCCAGCGCCGCCAGGATGAGGGTCTCGACTGGTACCGCTGGGACGGCGGGCAGCGGCGACACCGCCACGGCGACCGGCAGCACGAGGAGGGACCCCACGATCATGACCCCGGCCACGGTCGGGGCAGCTCCGGCGAGACGGCTTGCGCGCGCCGACGCCAGCGTAGAGATGGCGAAGCACAGGGCGGTGAGCACTCCCGCGACGATAGGCAACATGCGTGGTAGGCGGCTGTCTCAGCCGTTCCCGCCAGCGTGCAGCGGCTTCGCCACACGCTCCGCCATCTCGCGGCAGCGCTCAAGGTTAGGGCGACACACTCGGGTCGCGACGCGCTCTGTCTCGTCGGCGTCCGGTCCGAGTGCGGCGCCCCAGATCCCGCGGCCGGCAAGGAAGCCCGAGGCGCCCGCCGTCCCGGCGAGCCGGATCTGTTCGACGAACGTATCGGTCTCCACGGCGGCCCCGAGGATCACCCACGGCGTCTCAGCGCAGACTTCGGCCAGGGCCCGGCATGCCTCGAGAGCCGCCGATTCTGTCGTCGCTCCCCGGTCCAGCACCGGGAACGGCAACTTGAGCAGGTCGGCGCCGAGGGGCTCGAGCTTTCCCACGGCACCGAGCACGAGTCGCGTGTACGCGGCGGCGTACGCCCCTGCGGTCTCGCCCGGTCGCCGGTAGACGACGGGCTCGATGACGAGCGGGAGCCCCAGCTCGTGGCAGGCGGCGGCCGTCGTTGTGACGAGCCTCGCCTGACAGGCGGCCGAGCCTGCGTCGTCCACGCGGTACGGGAGCAGCAGCTTGCAGGCGTCGGCCCCGTAGCGGAGCGCGTCGGAAGGCGAGAAGTCGTCCAGGAGGGTGGTCGTCGGGTGTTCCCCCACGCTCTCGTAGCCCTGCGCCTCCAGCGGCATGATCAGTCCGATCCACGCGGGGACGGCCCCGGCCTCGAGCGCGAGTCGCCCGAGCTCCTCGTCGAGCATGATCGCCGTCGCCGAGGGCGCGAGCGACCTCGCGAGGCGGAGCTTCATAGACCGGAGATCCGCGCTGTTCAGCCCATTGACTCCCCGTCGCTCGAGCATGACCCGGAGGCTGTCCCGGTGATCGATGGCAATGCCCGCGATGACGCCACGTGGGCCGCCGAGGCGGAGCAGTCGCCGGCGCCGGCCGACTGCCGAGGCGCTCGCGCGCGCCGGCGCTGCCGTCGCGGTCGACGCACGGGGGGCGCCGGCCGGTTCGGGCGTCACGGCCGAACGAGGGGCAGCCGGGGATCCGGCGCCATCGCGGGCCACAGGGAGCGGACCCAGGCGAGGTCGGGGTCGTCCGTGTTGGCCATCGTGCGCCGATCGCCGGCCAGCGCGTTCAGGTAGTAGGCGTCATAGCCCTGGGTCGAGGCGAACGGGTGATAGCCCTGGTCGACGATCACCAGGTCGCCGTGTCGGACCGGCATCAGCCGATCACGGGAGCCGTCGCGGTGGTAGACACGCTGGATCGCCCAACCCTCGGGCCGGCTCATCTGGTAGAAGTACGTCTCCTCAAGGACTGCCTCCCGCGGCGGATCGTCCACGTCGTGCTTGTGGGGCGGCCAGCCCGACCAGTTGCCCGATGGCGTGAACACCTCGCAGATGAGCAGCCGGTCTGCGGGAAAGCCCGGCATCATGATGTTGTTGACCTGCCGGGTGGCGTTGCCGGCGCCGCGGATCTCGATCTCGAGGTCTCCCGGTCCCACGACGACCGGCCCGGTGGCGACGCCGGTCCGTCCGGTGAGCGGGGCCTGTGCCACTGCGACGACCGCCCGCCGCCCGGGGAGTGGCCGGCCGATGATGCGCGCGGTCGTGCCGGCCGGGATGTAGGCGCTCCACGGCATGCCTTCAAAGACCGATGGCCGGCCCGCGAGGTGAAGGCCGGGACCCCGATCGAACGCGATCTCGACGCCGCCGCCGGAGATGGTGACGATCGCGGCCTCCTGGTCCGGACGATCGAGGACGACCGTCTCGTCCGCGTCGAGCCCGAAGGCCCGGAACGACAGGTACCGCCAGCCTGAGCGGGCCGGGTCCGTCGCCACGGCGCCGTCGGCGTCGGGGCGGATATGGAGGGACTCGGGTGGAATGTGCATCGGCAGCTTGGCCGGATGGATCACCGGTCCCGTCGGTCGGTCGGGCGTGGTCACGGGAGCGCCTCCTGCGGTCCCGCCGCGAGTCGTGCGAGCAGCCTGTCGATCTCGTCCGGGGTCGGCATCGCCGTGCTGCACATGAGTCGCGACGCGACGATCGCCCCCGCGGCGTTACCTCGCTGCACGGCGACCGCCGGGTCGATACCGCGCAGGAGACCGGCCGCGAATGCGGCAGTGAGCGCGTCGCCGGCACCGATCCCGCACAGCACCTCAATGGCGATCCCCGGCAGGGAGTGCCGCCTCATACTCGTCACCAGCGAGACACCGTGCGGACCGTGCTTGAGCACGATCAGAGTGGGACCCGGGTCCTGGGCGACGTCCGGGCCAAGGCGCGCCGCCACGAACTCCCCGTCGCTACCGATGAGGACGTCGCACATCCGGGCCGCCCGCTCGATGACGACGGGGGCCTCGTCTGCGTCGTCCCACAGGGTCGGGCGCCAGTCGAGATCGAGGATCGTCCATGAGGCAGGGCGTCGGTGGCGGGAGGCCAGGCGACCCTCGAGCATCCGGAACGTCGTGGAGCGCGCCGGCTCGGTCGCCAGGAGTGTCCCCGAGACGATGGTCAGCGGCGCCTGCTCGAGCAGTTCCGTCGGGAGGTCGGCGACCGTCAACTGCGTCTCGGGCGAGGGTGGGGGCCGGTAGAAGGTCACCGGGAAGTGCTCCGGCGGCCAGACTTCGAAGAAGGCGACCTGTGTCCTGGAACCCGGGCGCGTCACGATCGGCCCGACGTCGATCCCTTCCCGTGCGAGGAACGCACGCACGTGGTCGCCGTGCCCGTCGTCGCCGACCCCGGAGATCACCGCGGTGCCGATCCCCAATCGGGCGAGGCCGGTGCCGATGTTCCCGGCAAATCCGCCGACGGCCCTGACGAACGCGTCAGTGGCGGCCAGCGACATCCGTGGCGTCGCCGGCGTGAAGTCGACTCCGACCCTGCCGATGACGACGGCCTCGATCATCGACGGTCCCCGACGGTCACGCCCGGTGCTTGATCACGGCATCCCGGAATGTGGCCCCGACCTTTCGAGCCTCGGTTTCCCCGTCGCGCATCCGGAGCCCGAACGGCGCCAGGTTCGCGTCGCGGACGCCGATCCCGATACTGATCGAGCGCTCGAGCAGGGCGTCGGTCCGGGGCAGCATCCCGACCCGGTAGTCACCGTGACTATGGCCGGCGTCGCCGCAATCGAACGGGCAGCCCTTGCCGGACACGGTCCGCTTCTCCAACAGATGGTTCATCTTGCTGTAGGTGTGCCAGCCCGACTCTGACAGGGTCAGGGCACCGACCTCCTCGGCTACCCTGCGGGCCATCTCGCCGGACGGGAGCACGACCACAAGATGGGTGGCCAGGTCCCCCTCCGCGTCGGTCAGCGTCCGAAAGTCGATCGCCGGGACCTCCATCAGCATGTCCTTGACGATCGCCTTGTTGGCCCGCAGATGCGACGTGATCACGTCCAGCTTGCGGACCTGCGCCAGCAGTACGGCGCCGGACAGCTCGGTCATCCGGAAATTCATGCCCAGAAACGGGCGGGGTGCGTACTTGGATTCGAGCCGGAACGGGGCGTGACCCTGATCGTGCATGGCGAAGGCGCGTTCGTACAGCGCCTGGTCGTCGGTGACGATCATCCCGCCGTCGCCGCAGGTGATCGTCTTGTACTCGTTGAAGCTGAACGTGCCTGCCGTCCCGATCCCGCCGACACCCCTGCCCTGGTAGGTGGCGCCGAATGCCTGGGCGCAGTCCTCGACGAGCGGGATGCCGTGGCGATCGGCGATGGCCTTCAACTCGTTGAGGCGCGCCGGCGCGCCGAGCATATGGACGACGAGGATGGCCGCCGTCCGCGGGGTGATCTTGGCTTCAACGTCCACCGGGTCGAGATCGAAGGTCTGGTCGACCTCCGCCAGGACCGGCGTCGCGCCGGCGTAGACGATGGCCGAGATGGAGGCGACGTACGTGAAGCCCGGCACGATCACCTCATCGCCGGCCCCGATACCCAGGCTCAGGAGGGTGATCCAGATCGCAGCCGAGCCACCGCCGTGGAGGGCCAGCCCGTAGCGGACGTTGGTCAGCTTGGCGATCGCTTCCTCCACGTGATGGACCTTCGCGCCGAAGGCGGGATTGTCCGAGGGGCCGTAGCGGCTCAGGAAGCCACTCTGAAGCACCTGCAACACCTCGGCCGTCTCCTCGGCACCGATCAGCTCGACCCCGGGTCCGGGCATGGATTTCTCCTTTCTACTCGGATCTGTCGGGCAAGGCTGGATGCCGCGGCGGTCTCGCTCTCAATGCAGATCGGTCCGTTGTCGGCGGCGGGCGTGTTCGTAGCCTTTCCTCGCGTCGCGGACACCCTCCTGCCCGCTTGTCGCCGCGACCGGCACGTCCCACCAGGATTCAAAGCCTGGGACCCGCTTTTCGGGTTCCGTCGGAACCGCGATCACGGTGATCCGGTCAGCCGCCCGGGCCTGGGCGAGTGCGTCGCGCAGCTCGTCCGGCGTGCAGGCGTGCAGGGCGAGCGCGCCCATCGCCTCGGCGTGCTGTCGGAAGTCGATCGGCACATACGGGCCGGTCAACCGGTTGCTGGCATGGTCGCGGAAACGGAGCTCGTTGCCGAAGTCCGGCACGCCGACCGCCCGCTGGAGCGCGAGGATGCATTGGAAACCGTGGTTGTCGAGGACCACGATCGTGAGCTTCAGACCCTCCGCGACCGCCGTGACGATCTCCGAATTCATCATCAGGTACGAACCGTCGCCGACCATCACTACGACCTCGCGGTCCGGCTCCGCGAGAGCCACGCCCAACCCGGCGGCGATCTCGTAGCCCATGCAGGAAAAGCCGTACTCGACGTGATATGCCTTTGGGTCTTCGACCCGCCACAGCCGCAGCAGGTCGCCGGGCAGGCTGCCGGCCGCGCAGATCACCGTCGCGTGGCCGCCGACCGCATCGTTGACGATGCCGATCACCTCGGCCTGCCCGAGATTGCCCGGCTCGCCGTTCACGGTGCGCAGGTCGGTCACGATCGCGTCCCATTCGCGCTTCAGGGTCGCCGCCTGCTCCCGATAGGGCGCGGACGTCCCCGCGTATCCGGCCGCCGCGAGTGCGGCGTCGAGGGCGCGCAGAGCCTCGCGCGCGTCGGCGACGAGCGGCAACCCACGCAGCTTGTGGGCATCCATCGGACCGATGTTGACACCGATGAACCTGACATCGGGATGCTGGAATGTCGTCTTCGACGCGGTCACGAAGTCGCCCATCCTGGTGCCCACGCACAGGACGAGGTCGGCATCGCGTGCCAGCCGGTTCGCGGCCAGCCCGCCGTTGGTGCCGGCCGGTCCCGCGTTCATCGGGTGGTCCCAGGAGAGCGCGCCCTTGCCGGCCTGTGTCTCCACCACCGGGATGCCGAAGCGGGTCGCGAAAGCCGAGAGCTCTGCCGTCGCCTCGGAATAGACCGCGCCGCCGCCGGCCACGATCAGCGGTGCCTTCGCCGCGGTGAGGAGGCGGACCGCGTCCGCGAGATCGGCCTTCTCCGGCAGCGGGCGCCGCACCCGCCACACGCGACGCTCGAAGAGGCGATCGGGCCAGTCGTGCGCCTCCGACTGGACGTCCTCGGGCAGGGAGATGGTGACCGCCCCGGTCTCCGCCGGATCCGTCAGCACCCGGAAGGCTTCGGGCAGGGAGGCGATGAGCTGCTCCGGACGCGAGATGCGATCGAAGAACCGCGAGACCGGGCGGAAGGCATCGTTGGCGCTGGAGTCACGCTCGATCGGATGCTCGACCTGCTGGAGCACGGGATCGGGGATCCGATTCGCGAAGTAGTCGCTCGGCAACAGGAGGACCGGGATCCGGTTGACGGTCGCCCCGGCGGCGCCGGTGACCATGTTCAGCGCACCAGGCCCGACCGACGAGATGCAGGCGTACGTCTGCAGGCGGTTGCGGTGGCGGGCGAACGCGGCAGCCATGTGTACCTGCGCCTGCTCGTTCTGCGGCCGGAGATACGGCATCTCCTCGGCATCCCCGAGCTCCTCGAGGGCCTGCCCGAGGCCGGCCACGTTGCCATGTCCGAAGATGCCCCAGACACCCGCGATGAAGCGCTGCTGGTGGCCGTCCCGCTCCACGTACTGGAGGGCCATGTAGCGAACGATGGCCTGACCCACGGTGAGTCGGACAACGCCCATCCGTTTCTCCTTGCGCAACCGATTGCAGAGAAGGTATCATCGCGGCTCACCCCACGTCAATATCGGTCGGGGAGGGTCGGAGTCATGACCACCGGGCGCCGCGGGTCCGCGACGCGACTGGCGCATCCGGTCGACCTGTCGTCGGAATGGAACGCCTCGGACCGTGAGGTTGGCGCCCGCTTCCACCCGCTCTACGGACGGGCCCTCAAGCGGCTTCCGGACGGGGCGTCCGTGTTCCGGGGCCTGCCCTTCGACCTGGGGACGAGGGCGGCCGGGCGCCGCTGGGTCCTGGTCCGCGACGAGCTGACGATCGATCTGCGAGGTCATGGCCTCGCCAGCCACCTGGTGGTCGCCCACTTCGCCGACAGCTGGCGCGATGCCCGGGGCGAGCGGTCCCCCGGGACACCGGTGGGATGGGTCCTGCCGACCGGCCAGCCACTCGCCCGATACGAGATCACCTTCGCCGACGGTGACACCCGGGTGGTGGACGTGCGTCGGCGATTCGAGATCGCCGACGGGATCATCGGGTGGGGTTTCCTGCCCTTCGCCGCTATCGGCCATCGCTCCGACGAGACGATCAACTGGCGAGGGCCGCACCCACGCCAGTCGCCCGGCCGCTACGCCCCGGCCGGCCACGCAGGGGCACTAACGATGCTTCCCGGTTCGTGGGGAGCGGCCCAGACTGGGGTCGCCGACTTCGTCCCGACCGCCCGTGATGACGCTACCTACTGGCTCCACGCGATACCGCTGGGCGCTAATGCGGAGCCCGTGAGACTGCGCCTCGTCCCACTCGGCGATGGGCGGGCGGGCACGGACGTCGTCATCGCAGCGCTGACCCTGTTCCGCGGTACGGCGGACCCACTGGTGCTGGCACCACGCCGGCAGCTCCTGATCACGGGTCCGGCCCGCGGACTCCCGGACGTGGACCTCGGGATGGCTATCCAGTCCCGCCCGCTGCGGGAGCCCCCTGCTAGCACCCGCGCCGAAGGTCCGATCGGCTGGGGACATCCGAACGCCGCCAGGCGTGGTGGGCCGACCCCGGCCGACACCGGGACGCGCTCGGTCCTGGATCTCACGGTGGCCCCCGACGCCCGGATCAGCTTCATCGGATGGGCGGTCGGGGTCGCCGATCTCGATACCGAGGCGGTGAGCCCTGACGGCCGGATCACGATCCAGCCACTTCCCGGTGCGGCTGTCCGGGTAGACGTCCGCCTGTCGGTCGACGATGAGGCGACGCCGGCCCGGGTCAGGTTCGTTGCATCGGATGGTCGGTACCTGCCGCCGCTCGGCCACCGCGAGGAGATCAACCCGGGCATCTGCGAGGACAGCGGCGCCGGCCTGATCCTGGGTCGGGACACCTATGCGTATGTCCCGGGCACGTTCCAGATCGACCTCCCGATCGGGGGCGTGACGGTCGAAGTCGTGAAGGGATTCGATCACCGGCCCGTGCGGAAGTCGGTGGTGGTGGGTCCCGACACCCGTGACCTCGTCATCGCGCTCGATCGGCCGATCGACCTGCGCGCCGCAGGCTGGCGTTCGTCGGACTCGCACGTCCATTTCCTGGCCCCTTCGACCGCACTACTCCAGGCGGCGGCGGAGGACCTGACGTTCGTCCATGTGCTTGCGACGCAACTGGGTGACGAGTTCACGAGCATCCCGGACCTGCCCTGGGGCTCGCAGAAGGATCCGAGCGGTCGCCACATGGTGTTCGTCGGGACGGAGAACCGCCAGAACATGCTCGGTCACCTGGCGCTGCTCGGGGCGAGGCACCCGGTCGTACCGCTGGCTGCGGGCGGCGCCCCCGAAGGTCGCATCGGCGGGGCGATCACGGAGCTCCTGAGCGACTGGGCCGATCGCTGCCACGCCGAGGGCGGTCTCGTCGTCGGGGCGCATTTTCCGCTGCCCTTTGCTGAGATCGCTGCCGGCATCGTCGCCGGACGGATCGACGCCATCGAGATGCAGTGCTTCGCCCCGGGTCTCGATAATCCGTCGATCCTCGAGTGGTACCGATTCCTCAACTGCGGCTACCGGGTGCCGGTCCTGGGCGGCACCGACAAGATGTCCGCTGAGGTACCGGTGGGCGCGGTCCGCACCTACGCCCGGCTCGATCCGGACGAGCCCCCGACATTCGAGGCATGGTCCGCCGCCGTGCGCGCAGGCCGGACGTTCGCCACATCCGGACCGGTAATCGAGCTGTCCGTCGACGGGCACGAGCCCGGCGACGTCCTGTCCCTTCCGGCGTCCGGCGGACACCTCGAGGCGCACGTCCGCGCGCGCGCCGCACAGCCGATCATCGGCTCAGTAGAGCTGATCGTGAACGGCCGCGTGGTCGCTCGGCGGGATGCGCCGCAGGCCACAGATGACGTCCGCCTCGAGACCGTCATCGAGATCGACGGCGGGGCGTGGGTTGCCGCACGATCGCGCAGCGACCATGAGATCCACTCGGCGTTCAACACCAGCATGGCGTCCCACACCTCGCCGGTGTACGTGGAGGTACTGGATCGGCCTCTGTTCGCGCGGGGCGATGCGGAGGCCATCCTCCAGGTCATCAACGGCACCGTACGATGGCTGGAGACGATGGCAGTGGTAGGGGATCCGGCACTCCGCGCGCGCATGGCCGCGCGGATCGCAGCGAGCGGAGCGACCCTCCGCGCGCGCATCGGTCCTGCAACATGGGAGCATGCCTGACGTGAAGATCGCGCTCGATCCGTACATGCTGCGCGAACGCCCGTTCGCGGAGGTCTGCCGGATCGCGGCGGACATCGGCTACGACTCGATCGAGCTGTCGCCGCGGCCCGATTTCATCCCGTTCTTCACCCACCCCCGGGCGGACTGGGCCAAGGTCGCCGAGTTCCGGACGGCGCTCTCCGACACCGGGATGCAGCTCGCCTCGATCCTGCCCCTGTATCGCTGGTCCAGCCCGGACGAGGATGAGCGGCTGGCTGCCGTCCGCTACTGGAAGCGTGCCATCCAGCTCAGTGTCGACGTCGGCTGCAGCACGATGAACTCCGAGTTCAACGGGCGCCCGGAGCAGGCGGCGCGCAGCGAAGCCCAGTTCTGGCGCTCGATGGAGGAGCTCCTGCCGATCTTCGAGCGCGAGGGCATCCGCCTGAACCTCGAAGCCCACCCGGATGACTTCATCGAGCGCAACACGGAGGCGGTCGACCTGGTTCGCGGGATCGATTCACCGCTGGTCCGGTACGTCTTCTGCGCCCCGCACACCTACTACCTGGGCGACGACATCGCGGCGATGATCGAGTATTCGGCGCCCGTCCTCGCTCAGGTCCACATCGCCGACGTCCTCAACCATCGAGCCTCGTCCGGCCTCCGGTACATCGTGAACCCACCAGGGTCCACGGCCCGGGTCCACCAGCACCTGGACATCGGTCAGGGCGAGGTGGATTTCGAAGCCTGCTTCGGCGCCCTCCGCCGGGTCGGTTTCGACGGCATCCTGACCAGCTGCGTCTTTGCCTGGGAGGAGCGTGCCGTCGAATCGTGGCGTTTCATGTTCGAGCGGATCAGGCATTACCTCGGCGCCGAGGCGACGAAAGGCTGAGCGTCGCGGTCGGTCGCAGGGGGTTCGCTTAGAATTCGACCGGCAGGCTCTCCAAGGCGCGATCGGTCGGCGTGGTGACGCGCCTGATCGGTCCCGAGACGGCATACGTCGGGATTCGCGCGAACAGCTCCTCGAGGGCGATGCGCGCTTCGAGGCGGGCGAGCGGCGCTCCGATGCAGTGGTGGATCCCCTCGCCGAACGAGACGTGCCGTTCCGGCGCTCGCGTGATGTCGAGGCGATCCGGATCCCGCCAGCGGCGCTCGTCGCGGTTGGCCGAGGCCCATATGAGGCTCACGTGAGCGCCCGCGGGGATCACCGCGCCGAACGACTCGACATCCCTCGTCGCCGTCCGGAGGACGGTCTGGATCGGCGCATCGAAGCGCGCGAGCTCCTCGATCGCCGCGGTGATCCGCTCCGGCTCCAGACGCAACAGCTCGCGCTGGTCTGGGAAGCGGTTCAGGTGGAAGAGGGAATTCGAGATCAGGCCGGATGTGGTGGTGATGCCGGCCATGAACAGGAGCACGCAGCAGCCGAGCACCTCGTCCCGACTGATAGTGCCGTTCGCCTGCGCCTGGACCAGCACGCTCAGCAGGTCGTCGCGGGGCGTGGCTCGGCGGTCCGCCGCGACCTCCTCAATGTAGGCCCGCAGCCGGTCCCGTGCCTCGAGCGCGGACGCGGGCAGGGTCCGCTGGCCCGGCACCCGCTCGAGCATGTGACCGAACCAGTCCAGCAGCTCCGGGTGATCGTCGTCTGGGAAGCCCAGCCACGTGCAGACCATCTCGGCCGGGAGCGGTCTGGCCAGTTCGCGCGCCAGGTCGGCTGCGCCTCGATCCGCGAACCGGTCGATCAGGCGCCGTGCCGTGAGGCGCACCGCGGGTTCGAACCGTGCCTTGATCGCCGATGGGCTAAACGCTCCACGGAGGGCGCCGCGCATGCGCGTATGTTCGGGTGGATCAAGGGCGGCGAGGTCGCCAGCCGGCTGGAACAGCTGGTACGTGTCGTCGTGATCGTTGCCTTCGCTCCTCGAGAACGTCTGCCAGTCCCGCGCCGCCCGCTGGACGTCCTCGAACCGGGAGAATGCCCAGATGCCTCGATCCTCGTCGTGGTGCAGCGGCGCCTCGTCGCGGAGCCGACGATAGACCGGATAGGGATCGTCGACCACCACAAGTGGATCCCACCGGACGGGCTCCTGCGGGCCCATCATGTCCCCGGTGCCGCCACCCCGATCGTCGCACCGTCCTGGATGGCGCCCTCCGCGGCCATCGCTATGAGGAAGGCCGCCCGGCCATCGGCTCCGGAGGGGCTCACGGGCTCGTCGTTCTGGATCGACCGCCCGAAGGCGCGCACCTGGTTCGTGTACGCGGCTGCGAAGCGCGGCATCGACGGTGGTGTCGCGTCCCAGCGGACGCCGCCCTTGCCACCGAACGCAGATCCGCCGACGATCGGCAGGCCGCCGATGAACGCACTCCCGTCGGTGCCGTGGACCTCCGTGCGGACATCCTCGCCGAACGCCACGCGCCGGCTGAGCTCGACGCTGCCGATGGCGCCCGAGGCGAACTTGAGGTTCACCACGGCCGTGTCGACATCGCCGTACGTGGCGACCTCCCGGAAGATCTGGACCGAGCCGGTCGCCTGAACCTCTACGACCTCGGAGCCCATGAGGAACCGGGCCGAATCGAACTCGTGGATGCCCATGTCGAGCATGATCCCGCCGCTGACTCGGGGGTCGAGGAAGCCGGGCGGTGGCACGTCCGTGTCGTACTGCCGGCTGGTGAAGAGCAACGGCCGGCCGAGCTCGCCGGCGACGATCCGCGCCCGCGCACGGACGTGGTCGGGATCGTGGCGTCGCATCAGCCCGACCTGGAGGCGCACGCCGGCCCGATCGACTGCTGCCAGCATCGCGTCCGTGGCGCCAAGGTCGAGCGCCAGTGGTTTCTCGCACAGGATGTCCCGCCCGGCGGCCGCGGCAGCTTCCACCATCGCGCGGTGATGGATGGACGAGACGGCGATGAGAACGGCGTCGACACCGGACGCGGAGATCGCCTCGAGCGGGTCGGCGAACGCCATCACCCCGCCGATCTCGTCGGCCAGGCGACGTGCGGCAGGGCCGTCGACGTCGCCGATCGCGACGATCCGCACCTCGGGCGCCCCCGCGGCGATGAGACGGGCGTGGTTGCTGCCCATGCGCCCGGCTCCGATGACCGCCAGGCCGATCCGTGATGTCATGCAGTCGTCCCGATCGCTATTCCCCAACCTCCGGGGCTGCTCTCCCGCTCCCGACCATCGCCCGTCGGGAACCGCTGATGAGCCGCATCTCCTTGAGCCCACGCCCGATGCCCGTCGATGGCATTGAGGCGTGGGGCGAGACGGCTCAGTTGGGACCGTCCCGCCTAATCGATTGCACAGACGCTAGCATCGGCTCATCGGCTGCGTCAACAGACGCAGCAATACGCGCGCCGCTTCCGATCTCGTCCAGATACGTTCGTGACACCGGGCCTGGGCGGGGAGTGAGACGGGTCCGGGCCTGACAAGGGAGCGAGAGCCCTCGCTACGCTGGTGGTGTTCAGACATCATCAGAGGAGGACTCTCGTGCCGAAGTCTACCCGCCGGCGTGCAGGGCCGACGATCGCCGGAACGGTGCTCGGGTCGTTTCCCAGCTGATCCCCCAGGCGCACGTCGACCCTGGCGCGGCCTGATTTCATTAGGGGTCAGATCGGGGTCACAGCGAGTCCGAACGCCGCAGCTTCCGGCCGCGGTCGACGATTTCGTGCGTGAAAAGGTGGAGCCGACACTCGGATTTGAACCGAGGACCTGCTGTTTACGAAATCCGAGGTCCGCTCTGGACGGCAGGATTCTGCAACGTTTTGCAACGTCCTCCAGCACGGATTCTGGCCCCGCTCGAGGGTAGGGAGTTGCGTACGCAATCGTCTACACGAGACGAAGCGCCTGCCGTCCTGAGCACGATGCGCGAGCGCCCCAATCTAGATCGGAAGGCCTCCTCCCGCACGGTCGCCTCATGGATCCCTCGCGCCGCCAGCGCCGTGGGGGCTGCGACTCGATCGTCAGGCCCGAGGCTTCGCTCCGGCGCGTAGAAGTCGACCCCATTGCGCCGCTCTGAGAGGGTGGCGGTATGGCTGTTCTGGTCGACGAGTTCGGCGCCCGACGAAGCGTTCGTCAGGCCCGACCTTCCCCGCGTAGATCGGTGGGCTCTCGACCCGGGTGGCGAAGATCGTTGTGCAAGCGCCCGCGGAATGGCGGGCACCGACCGACCGCCATGGAGACCGAACCGATGACCACGACCACCCTGCCGCTCCTCACCGTCGAGGAGGTCGACCTCGCGACCCTCCGACCCGATCCGGCCAACCCGCGCCGCATCGAGGCCAGCGAGCTCGACGCGCTCGAGCGGAGCATCCGCGAGTGGGGCTTCGTGCAGCCGGTCCTCGCGCGACGAGCTGACCGCGTCGTCATCGGCGGCCACCAACGGCTCGTGGCGGCGCGCCGACTCGGCCTCACGAGCGTCCCGGTGATGTGGCTCGACCTCGGTGTCGAGGAGGCCCGGCTGCTCGGCCTCGCCCTCAACAAGATCTCGGGAGCCTGGGACGAGCCGCTCCTCGCGCGACTCCTCGCCGACCTTCAGGCAGCGCCGTCGGTCGACCTGACCCTCTCGGGCTTCGGTGCAGGCGAGGTGAAGGACCTCCTCCGGAACCTCGAGAGCCGCGAGCTCCGGGATCGCCCGGAGGACTTCGACCTCGACGAGGCGCTCGATGCGGCACGGCGGAGAGTCCGGGCGAAGCCGGGCGAGCTGTGGAGTCTCGGGGAGCATCGCCTCCTCGTCGGTGATGCGACGAAGGCGGACGACCTTGAGCGGGTCCTTGACGGAAGGCGCGCCGGGCTGACCTTTGTCGATCCGCCCTACAACGTCCGGCTCGGTGACCACGGCGGTCAGCAGCCCGCGGCGCGGCGCCGCAGGCGCATCGCCAACGACGCCCTCGAGCCGGCGGCTTGGATGGCGTTCGTCCACGCTTGGGCCCGCAATCTCCTCGCCGCCACCGATGGTGCCCTCTATGTCTGCATGAGCAGCAAGGAGTGGCCGACCGTCGCCCGGATCCTCGCTGACGAGGGTGGGCACTGGTCCGACACGATCATCTGGGCGAAGGATCGCTTCGTCCTCGGGCGAGCCGACTACCAGCGCGCCTATGAACCGCTCTGGTATGGCTGGCGGGAAGGGTCAGCGCATCGCTGGTGCGGCGACCGCGACCAGAGCGACGTCTGGCAGATTGCACGACCGGCCGAGTCGCCGCTCCACCCGACCATGAAGCCACTCGCCCTCATCGAGCGCGCGATCGCCAACAGCAGCACCATCGGCGACCTCGTCCTTGATGCGTTCATCGGTTCCGGCAGCACGCTCATCGCGGCGGAGCGCAGCGGCCGCGTGTGCGCGGGGATCGAGCTCGATCCGGTGTATGTCGAGGTGGCGCTCGCTCGCTGGGAGCGCTTCACCGGGCAGACAGCGCTGCGCACCGATGGCTGACCGATGCCCGGGGCTGCGGTGATTGCCCGCCGCGCCGTAGAAGCGCGACCTATCGACAGGAATCGGGCCAGCCGAGATTGTTGGGGCACGCGCGGCACGAGCGGCGCTTCGCTTGAGTGATAGGAAACAACATGACTCCACAAGCGCCGACCGACGAGCGTTGTAACGCCGCAGTCCGGCCAGGCAGCGACCGGAACGAGCGCTGCTCTGACGGCGCCGCCGTCTTCGCGGCCGAGCTCCTCGAGCGACGCAGCGCTGTCGAGCAGGCCTCGTTCGGAGACGCGGAGGACGCCATCGCGCGCCGCCCCACCCCGGCGGGCGAACGAGTCGGACGGCGCTGATGGGCCGTCGCTCGAAGGCCACCGAGACGCGGATCGAGGCGCTCCTGAGCGCCCTGCGCGCCGGCAGCACCCGCGAGGGCGCCGCCGGTCACGCGGGCATCGACCGCACGACCCTCTATCGCTGGCTCGCGGGGGACGCGCGCCTCCGTGCCCGGGTCGAGCAGGCCGAGGCCGACTTCGAGGTCCGCTCCGTGGCGCAGATCGCCCAGGCGGCGGCCGACGACTGGCGCGCGTCCGCCTGGTTGCTCGAGCGGCGCCGGTCGGCGTCGTATGGCCGCAGCCAGATGCAGGCAGCCGCTGCCGCTGGAGCGTCCACGGTCGCCCCGCCGCACCCGCTCGACGACCTCTCACCGGCGGAAGGGGCCCGGCTCGCCCGGGAATGGGCGGAACGGCTTGCCGCCGAGGCTGCGGCGCCGGTCCTCGTCGATGGCGAGATCACACCCGCATGACGTACCGCACGTTCCTCCGCGATCTCGCAGCCGCCGACGACGGCGCGTTCGCCGAGTACGTGTCCGACCTGCGCTTCCCCGAGCACCTCCGCGAGGCGTATCGGTTCGCCGCCCGCCATCCCCGAGCGGTCGTCCTCCTGCCGCGCGGCCATGCCAAGACGACCGGGGCGATCCACCATCTCGCGCGCCGCATCGGGGCATCTGCCGGCAGGCTCAAGATCGGGATCGCCACCGCATCGGAGACCGACGCCGTGAAGCGCTCGCGGGCGGTCCGCGCGCTCGTCGAGAGCCCCCGGTTCGCCGAGGTCTTTCCGTGGGCCCGGTGCGGTGTCGCATCGGCCAAGTGGACCGAGGCCACCTGGACCGTCCGCGGTGCCGAGGACTACGCCGAGAAGGACGCCACCGTCGCCGCGGGCTCGCTCCATGGCCTGCGCCCCGGTCCACGGTTCGATCTCCTCCTCGCCGATGATCTCATCGGTCCCGCCGAATGTACGACCGCCGCGCAGCGGCGCAAGACCGCCGAGCGGTTCTGGGCGGTCATCGAGCCGATGCTCACGCCGACGGGCCAGATCATCGTCTTGGGCACTCGCTGGCATGAGGACGATCTGTATGCTGAACTCACCGCGAAGGGCTGGCCGCTCCTCCTCCGCCCGGCGCTCACCCCCGATGGACAGGCATTGTGGCCGACGTACTGGCCGGCGCGGCGCCTCGCGGCCAAGCGCGAGGAGCTCGGCTCCGCGATCTTCGATCTGCAGTACCAGAACGATCCGGCCGGCATGGGCGGCAACATCGTCAAACGCGAGTGGTTCCGCTCCACCGACACGGCCCCGGCGGGTGCCCATCGGGTCGGGGTCGACCTCGCCGCGTCGGCCGCTGAGCGGGCCGACTACACCGCGGCGGTCGAGCTCCTCGAGGACGACGACCACACCCTCTATGTCGTCGGCGCCTGGCGGGCTCGTCTCGATGAGGGCCATCGGGCGTGGCTCACTGGATTCGACGAGGCCGGCGCGCCGGTGCGCTCCGATGGCCCCCGCCTCCTCTGGCCGGAGCGGCTCCTGCCGCCGCACCTCATCGGTGGTGCGGTCGCCCTCGATCGACCCCGGCCACTCGAGTCGGTCAACATCGAGGCGGTCGCCTACCAGAGCACGTTCGTCGGCGAGCTCCTCGCTCGGACGCTGCTCCCGGCCCGGTCGATCAGGCCCGACGCTGACAAGGTCACCCGCGCGCGGGCCCTTGCCGCGCGCTACGAGGGCGGCAAGGTCGTCCACCTCCGCGGTGCGCCCGGACTCGCCGAACTCGAGGCCGAGTTGGTCGGCTTTCCCAACGCCGAGCACGACGACCTCGTCGACGCCCTCGTCTATGCGACCGACCTCGGGCGGGTCGATTTCAGCTTCGCCTGAGGCCCGCCGGCGTGCGGGCCATCGTCGGTCACGCGGGGTACGATCGCCGGACTCGCCGTCCCGCCCTACCCGCGCACCCCACTGAGCACCGCGTCCATCCGATCGGCGGCCTCGCGGCCGAGCGAGGGCAGGACGTGACTGTACGTGTTGAGGGTGAGGCTGATCTCGGAATGCCCGAGCGTCTCCATGACGACCCGCGCCGGCACGCCCTGGGCGAGCAGGAGCGAGGCGCAGGCATGGCGCAGGTCATGGAACCGCTGCTTCGGCAGATCGGCCGCGGCGAGGATGCGCTGGAAGCGGCGGGTGACGGTGATCCCGTCGAGCGGCGTACCGAGCGTCGTCGTGAACACGAGGTCCGCGAACTCGTCCGCTGACTCCGGGCGGAGCGGCCCTGGCTCCTCCATCTGGCGGGCTCGATGGGCGACGAGGGCGTCGCGGACGAGTGCCGGCAGTGGCACGACCCGCCGACTCGTGGCGGACTTCGGCTCGACGAGGACGAGCCGGCCGTCGATCCGGGCGAGGGCGTGGCGGACGGTGAGGGTGCCGGCGGCGAGGTCGAGGTCACGCCAGCGCAGGCCGAGGATCTCGCCCTGGCGGAGGCCGACCCCGAGAGCGACGAGATAGAGCGCCCGCAGTCGGTCAGTGACGATCGCTCCGAGGAAGGTCCGTGCCTGCTCGACCGTGAGGGGCGATACCTGCCGGCGGGGGATGCGCGGCGGCCGTGCGAGGCGGGCGACGTTGCGGTTGACGAGATCGGTCCGTTCGGCGTGGCCGAGGGCCCCGCGGAGGACGCCGCGGAGATAGCCGACCGTCCGCGGCGAGAGGCCCGACGCCGCCTTCGCGTTGAGGAAGGCCTGAACATCGGCGGGTGAGAGCGTGGAGAGCGGGAGGGCCCCGAGGCCCGGCGCGAGATGGAGGCGGACGATGTAGCGGTACGAGGCATACGTCCGGGGCCGCACTCCGAGACGGACGACGTCGGTCAGCCAGGTCTCGAGGAAGCGCCCGACCGTGAGGCCGCCTCTCGTCCCGGGCGGGCCGGGGGCACCGGGGCCAAGAGCGACGCGGAGTCGGTCGCGCATCGCCGACCGCGTGCGCCCCAAGCGCGAGGGTGCGGCGGGCTCGCCAGCCGGTCGACCGTACGGCGCGGGCTCGAGCGCGAGGGTCGGTGGCGGCATGGCGGCGGGCTCCTCATCGAGTGGTGTCCACACATACATCACTCGGATGTGGCCAGATAGCAACAGGTGATCCTGAACCGGGGGCTGTCCCATCGCGGGCTCGCCCTCGGGACACCGATGGCGGACGGCGAGGGCCCGGTCACCGGGCGCGCTGTTCGCCGGCGGAACCTACTCGGTGGGCCCATGCACAAGTGCCACGGCGTCGCTCCGCGATCGAATCCGGGTTTCTGACCCCACGGGCGCCACATCATTAGGGACACGACTCGACGGGGTCCCTGGCGTCCGTTCGCTTGGCTGCGCACGTCTGCCAGCACCCGTCGACGGACTTGACACGCGTAATCTCACACGGCGCGGTCCGGAGGACCTATGGATCCCCTGGTTCGAGTTGGAGTCCGGCGTCGCCCGCGTCGCGTGCGAGCGCATCCAATGCGTCAGGGTCGGTCGCCGAGCCGGGGACGAGAAGCATCGCGCGTGACAGGCCGAGCGCGGCATAGCGGGCGAGCATCTCTGCGCGTGCGGGTCCAGCTTCCGGAACGTACTCCCACCATGCATGGACGCTCACGCGAAGTGACCCGGGGTCTCGACCGATCTCCTCACATCGTGCGCGGATCACGGGCAGAGCGCCGGCGACCTCGTCGGGGGTCAGTGAGTCAAGGTTCAGCTCATCGGCGTAACGCGCCGCCAAGCGCCAGGTGACCTTCGGGCCGTTCCCGCCCACCATGACCGGCACCCGAGGTTCCTGGATGCCCTTCGGGAGGTTGATAGCGTCCACAACCCCGGCATGTGCCCCGTGATACGTGGCGCGACCAGGTCCGAGCATCCGGGTCACCACCTCGAGCTGATCGCCGAGCACCTCGAGGCGCTCGGCGAGCGGCGGAAACTCGTACCCGTACGCCCGCCACTCATCTTCCTTCCACCCGGCGCCGATCCCGAGCTCCGCTCGGCCACTGCTGGCGACGTCGAGGGTGGCGATCATCTTCGCCACGAGGGCCGGGTTGCGGAACCCCGCGGAGAGAACGAGGTGGCCGAGACGCACACGGCTTGTGACGGACGCCAGTGCGGACAGGGCGACGAACGACTCGAAGGTCAGCTCGTCGGATGGCTGTGAGAACGTCTGGAAATGGTCGAAGGTCCACAGGGAATCGAACCCGAGCCGCTCGGCCCGCTCCGCGACCTCCAGGACCCGCGCCCAAGCGTTGCCGGGCGTTGTGCCGTGGAACTCACCGACCCAGCCCTGCGGGATGACGACCCCGAGGCGCATCAGCGCATCTCGGCCGCCAACCGGGCGACCGCCTCCTGGACGCGAAGTGTTGGCAGGAGCGTCGACGCCTCAGCCGCAAACGTCGGACCGCCGCGGACCGCCGCCAGGAAGGCCGCATCCTGCGCTGCGATCGCCTGGGCCTCCGCTTCCCGCGAGTCGCCGTCGTACAGGAGGCCACCGGATGTGCGGACCCGCGCGCCGTCGATCACGAGCGTCTCCTCCGGGTAGACGATGGTGTAGTCCGCGGCATCGACGAGGGAGTCGTACGAGAGCGCGATCGATCCGATGCCTCCCACCAGGGTGCGGATGGAGATCGCGTAGTCCATCGGCGCGCCCGAGCGGTCGAGCGAGCGACCCGCGACCGCCCGAACCTCAGCAACCGGCGAATCGAGGAGGGTCAGTACGAGATCGATGACGTGCCCGCCGTGATGCCAGAGCAGGTCGTCCGTCCAGCTGCGCGCGCGACCGGTCCAGCCCACGTTCTCGTGCCGCCGCTGCAGGCAGCGAGCAACGACCAGTGCCGGGGAGTCAGGTGTTGCGGCGGTCGCCGCCCGGGCGCGCATGAGGGGCTCCCAGAACCGCAGCGTGTGGCAGACGCCCAGCAGGAGCCCACGTGAGGCGGCCAGACCCACCAACTCCTCGCCGTCGCCGAGCGACATGGCGAGCGGGACCTCGACGAGCACCTGCCGCCCGGCACGGAGCGCAGACCGAGCCTGCGCGACATGCAGCGGGCTCGGCGATGCGACAACCACAACATCAACGCCGTCTGCAGCGATCGCGGCCTCCGCGTCGACCGTCATCTCTTCGACGCCGAGGCGAGAGGCAAACGACTCCAATTGGCTACGGTCCGGGCCCGCAACGACCCGCAACTTCGCGCCCGCAGCGGCGAGCGCAGGCGCATGGAGCTCCGCGATCGCGCCGTAGCCGAGGAGCGCCACGCCGGGTCCGGAACGCACGCCGCTCATCCCTTAGGACGACCTCTCCGCGGCGCCCCCGATGCAGCTCGACCGTCGGCGATCGCGTCGCACGCGGCGATGAAGTCATCGGTCGTCGCCGTGTAGCCGATGTTCGACTCGATGAACCGGACCGCCATGAATGACGCCCAGCCTTCGTGCGCCGTCTCGGGGTACTCGACGGTCCCGATCGCATCTCGGAGCGCCACGACGCGGTAGTCGCGGAAGAGGGCGTCCGTGAGGGTCGCCGCCAGGCAGATCCGGCTGTCGAACCCCACGGCGACGAGCGACTTGGCGCCGTAGCCTCGGAGGACCGAGTCGAGGTTCGTCTCGAAGAAGCCCGAGTACTGCTGCTTGAGGATGACCGGTTCGTGGGGCCCCGGCGCGATGACCGACGCGTGCTCGAGGATCGGGGTCGGAGGACGCCACGCCTCGAGGACATCGACGCCGCATGTCCGAACCGACATCCGGCGCCACTCGTTCGCCTCGGAGAGACCGGGCGAGAGGTAGTTGGTCGTGTAGACGACTCGGATACCCGCTCGCTTCGCGGCCGCCTTCGCCGGCACGATGCGGTGGCGGACGATCTCCCGGAACGGATCGACAAGGCCCGGTCGATAGAAGTCTGGCATGCCGTCAGGCAGGGTGACCGGGTCATCGTAGCGCTTGCCGTAGACGTCGATGAGGAGGAACACCGTCTCGTCGACCGGGAGGCTGAGGGGCTCCTCAGCCGGACCGAGCGGATCCGCCGGTGGGAAGGCGCGCCAGTACCGCCCGGTCAGCTGCAGGCTTGAACTCGTGTCCACCCGCTCCCCTTCCCTTGCTCCTGCACCCGTTGTGGGTCAACTCCGCTCCGACGACGCGGCCCCTCCCCCGCGCAGGGCCCTGTCCGATCGAGGCCGATGACGAGCGCTTGTGATCCCGTCCCCCCATGGCCGGCCGCAGGCACGAGATGGTAGAGCTCCTTGACTAGGGCGATGCCGGGGAGTGCGGCCCCCACCTCGTGTGCGGCCTCGAGCGCCATTCCGAGGTCCGTGATCATGAGCTCCACCCCGAAGCCCCGCGCTATGTCGCCGTCTGTCATCCGCGGCCAGGTGTACCGAGCGGGCGCCGAGTCGGCGATGCCCGCGCCGATCGTCGTCAAGCCACGCTCGCGGATGGCGGTCGGGTTGCGATCGTGGACGACAACCGGATGGACCCCAGCCATCACGTGCCAAACCATCCGGCCTCCCATCACGCCGGTCCCGATCCAACCGATGCGCGCCACGCGACTCCCTCACCGCGAGCAGACCCTGCCGGACTTGGCCGGAGCTGGCCCGCGGCGCAATGATATGATGATTGGCAACGGACCGCCGAGCCCACAGGCATATGAGCGCATCGGCGCCGGGAAGGTGAGCCACCCATCTGGAGCCGGACGTGCAACGCCAAGTCGACTGGCAAGGGATCTTCCCCGCGGTCCTGACGATCTTCGACCGGTCGGGTCGGATCGACGACACGGCGATGGCGACACACATCGACCGGCTCGTCAACGAGGGTGCGACGGGCCTGGTGGTCGGGGGCACGAGTGGCGAGTTCATCCTGCTCGACGATGTCGAGCGCGTTCGGGTCATCGAGATCGCCGTCGCCGCGGCGGGCGGCCGCGTGCCGGTCATCGCGGGCACCGGCTATGCGTCGACCGCCCAGACGGTCTCCGTCACGCGGCGAGCGGCCGCGATCGGTGCCGACGGGGCGATCGTCATCCTGCCGTACTTCCTCCGTCCGACGGAGCCGGAGGTCATGGACCACTTCGCTGCGGTAGGCCGTGCCTCCCCGATCCCGGTCATGCTCTACAACAATCCGGCCAACTCGGCGGCACCCGCGCTAGAGGTCCCGCGGATCCATGCGCTCTTCGCCGCGGGGCTCCTCCAGGCCGTCAAGAGCACCTTTCCGACCGTCCATGAGGTGCACGAGCTGCGGGCCGAACTGCCGCCCGAGTTCAGGGTCTTCTACGGCAGCTTCATGGCCCCGCTCGAGGCGCTCGCCGGCGGGGCGGACGGATGGATCAGCGGGATCCTGAACGTCGCCACGCCGGACGCCGTCGCGATGCGCCGGGCGATGTGCGTCGGCGACCTCGACGGTGCCCGGGCGGCCTGGAGGAGGATCCTCCCGATCAAGCTGCTCTACACCCGCCAGCAGGTCGGGCCGGCCGGCGATCTCCCGATCTACCGGGCGATCCTGCACCTCCGAGGCCTCGAGGGTGGAGCGTCGCGGTCGCCCGTCCACGACCTCTCGACCGACCAGGTGCGCGTGGTCCGGGAGCTGCTTCACCCGATCGGATTGGTGCCATGACAACGACCACTTCGTCGAGGCGTCCCGGCGCTGTGACCGCTCGGAGGGTGCGATGCGAATCACGGGGGTGAGGGTGGATGTCGTGAGCATGGGCCGCGCCAACGCGGTCTACGTGAGGATCGACACGGACCGCGGCCTCACCGGGACGGGCGAGACGGTGCTGAAGCGTCGTGACGGTTCGGTCAGAGCGAACCTGATCGAGATTGGCGAGTACCTGGTGGGGAAGGACGCGCTGGCGACCGAGGACCACTTCGAGAAGCTCTACCGCGACACGTTCTGGGTCGGTGGGCCGCTCCACGCGGCCGGTCGCAGCGCGGTGGACATCGCTTTGTGGGACCTCAAGGGCCAGTACTACAACGCCCCGATCTACCAGATGCTCGGCGGACCGACCCGTGACTCGATCCTCACATATGCCCACGTCGCGTGCGGATCGACGCCGGACGAGTTCGCCGCCGGCCTTCGTCGACTCGCCGACCGGGGCTACCGCGGCGCCAAGACCGGGCTCCCGCTCTTCTATGGGGAAAAGTCCGATCCGACGATCACCGAGAGCGGCTACTTCGGCACACCGGGCTCCCTCGACCCATCGCTGAAGGAGACCGAGTATCTGCCGACGAGCGTCATCGAGAAGATCGCTGGCTGGTTCGCAGCCGCCCGGGAAGAGGTCGGATGGGAGTTCGAGTTGATGCTCGACTGCCACGGGCGGCTCAACTTGCCGAACGCGGTCCGCCTCGTCGAAGCGCTCGTGCCCTACCGCCTGCTGTTCCTCGAGGAACCGCTGCCACCCGAGTCGGCCACGGAATACGCCCGCCTCAGTGCGCGCAGCTCGATCCCGATCGCGGCCGGGGAGCGTCTGGTGAGCCTCTGGGACGTGCGTCCCTTCCTCGAGGCCGGGAGCCTCGGCGTCCTCCAGTGCGACGTCGTCAACTGTGGCGGCCTCACGGGCGCCAAGAAGATCGCAGCGCTGGCCGAGTCGTACTTCGTCCCTTATGCCCCCCACAATCCGAACGGCCCGATCGCGACGCTCGCGTCATCCCATCTGATGGCAGCCATTCCGAACGCCCTGGTCCTCGAGACGGTGGGCTCGGAGGCGGATCTCGCGATGTTCGCGGAGCTCGTGGACTACCCGCCTGAGATCGACCGCGGCGTCCTGCGCCTGACCGAGCGGCCGGGGCTCGGAGCGAGCCTGCTCGACGACGCCCCGGTGCGTCGTCCACCGGGGCGATTCACCGCGACCCGCTGACCGCGGGGCGACCCGAGCGTGGTCCGTCGGTCCCTCCGTCCGCCAGGCTATCGCGAGGACAGCCGGCCAGAGGGCCTCGCGGCCTCGAACCGGGCCCGCGTCTTACGGATGTGGGCTTCTGAGGCCCGCTGTGCCGCGGTACCGTCTTGGGCCGTAATCGCCGCGAGGATCTCGACGTGCTCGGCGTAGGAGGCCTCCGAGGCGCCGGGGATCCCGCCGGTGACCCGGCGGAGATCGACGAGCAGTCCATTAAGGGCGTGGGCGAGCGCCTCGAAGACCACGTTGCCCGAGGCCTCGGCGATCGCCGCGTGGAAGCGGACGTCGACCGACCGCGCGAGTTCTCGGTCGCCGCCGCGGACCGCCGCCTCGTTCTCCCGCAGCACGACCCGGATCGCCGCGACCTGTTCGGGCGTCGCGTTGATGGCGGCGAGCCGCGCGGTCGCGCTCTCGGTCTCGAACCTAAAGTCGAAGAAGTCGCCGACCGACCGCTCGGGGGCCATGGCGCCCGAGAGGATCGCCATGTCGACGACAGATTCGAGCGGCAGCGCCTTGACGATGGCGCCGCGCCGCGGCGCGATGTCGACGACGCCAAGCAGGCTCAGCGACTGCATGGCTTCACGGATCGGCGTTCGACTCACCCCGAACAGGGCCGTCAGCTCCGGCTCCGTGGGCAGCCGGTCGCCGGGTCGCCATCGACCCGACAGGATGTCCGCGAGGAGTCGCTCGCGCACGAGAGTCGCGAGCTTCCGCCGACCCGACGGGCGCCGATGACCGTGCGCTGGGGCGCCGACCGCGCGTGCATCGCCTGCGGCGCTGCGGGCCAACCTGCGATCAGGCGGCGTCACGGACGAATTCCCTCCTGTGGTGCGAGACGGAGCATGCGGGACATCGCTGCCAGCGCAGACGCCCGGCGTTGACTCTAGCGTATCCAATGATGTTACGATTGGTTCTGCTACGATTGTGACCGGAACTGGCCAGCCAGGATCCCCCCGACCTGACCAGTGCGGGGCAACTGATAGAGCGGAGGAGTGCGTCATGGGCGACCCCGTCGAAGACCTGTTGGCTGCGAAGCTCCGGAGGCAGCTGCTGACCCGACGAACCTTTATGCGCGGGGCGGGTGGTCTCGGCGGCGTGGCGCTCCTCGGGGGCGTCTCAGCCTTCCTTGCCGCGTGCAATCAGGCCGCATCGTCGGCGAGCGTAGCCCCGGCGACCGTAGCCCCGACGGCTGCTGCCGCATCGGCTGCGGCCCCGACGGCTGCCGCGAGCGTGAAGCTTGGCGGAGCCCTGAACTTCATCGGATATGACGGAGAGGACGCCAAGGACGTCGCGAAGTCGTTCTTCCAGCAGAACAACATAAAGATGAACCCTACCTTCATCGCCGATGCCTTCGAGCCGCTCACCAAGTTCAACACCGGCGGCAAGGGGCAGATGGACATCATCTCGGACAACAAGGACTTCCAGCGCGCCATCCTGGCCGCCGGCGTCGAGCTCTTCCAGCCGCTCGACCTCAGCCGGATCCCGAACGCCGCGGGCCTCTTCCCGGCGTTCCAGCAGGCAGCGTGGCTCACCAAGAACGGCCAGATGTACGGGATCCCCCTCATCTGGGGCGACGAACCGTGCATCTACAACCCGAAGAAGTGGAACGGCGTTCCGGCGAAGTACACCGACTTCGCCGCCGCGAAGTACAAGGGTGAGCTCGTCCTCGTCGACGATCCGATCGCCAATACCTGGTTGTTCGCGCAGTCGCTGGGAATGCCCCAACCGAACCGCCTGACTCAGGCCCAGCTCGATCAGACGATGACGGCGATGAAGACCATCAAGCCGAACGTCGTCACCTTCAGCGCCACGCTCGGCGATCAGGCCGACGTCCTGATCCGCGGCGACGCCTCGATGGGGATCGGCGGATGGGCGTACCAGGTCGTTCTCGCCAAGCAGAAGGGGGTCACGCTTGTGACCGCCAGCCCCGCGACCGACGGGACCTACTACTGGTCGGACGCCTACGCGATCGCGGTCGGCGCTCCGAACGTCGATAACGCATACGCCTTCATGAACTTCATGATGGCGCCCGAGAACAACAGCGCGATCGCCATCGCGCTCGGGTCCGGGGCGACGATCGCCAAGGCCGTCGACCAGATGGACGCCGCGACGAAGGCCCTTTACCACTACGACCTCGTCGCCCAGCCGGGCGGGATCCTGGCCACGCAGGTGGTCTCGCCCCCACAGAACGATGAGGGCGACGTGGTCGGCGTCGTGAAGTGGCAGAAGGCCTGGCAGGACTACAAGCTCGCGTAGGCTGCAGCCACGGCGCAGCGGTCGGTGACTTCGTTAGCGGTCGCGCGCCGCCCAGGGGTTCGACGAAGGACGGCGTCGCGGCGGCTGCTCGGGCCCGCGGCGGCGTTCTACCTGGCGTTCTTCGTCGCACCCATTCTGATTCTCTTCGCCTACAGCCTGTTCCAGCAACAGGGATTCAACGTCGTCCCAGACGTCACCCTGTCGAACTACCTCACCGGGGTCACGACGGCGTCGTATGCGGCCGTTCTGGTCAGGACACTGCTCGTCGGGATCGCCACGGCGTCCGTGGTCGTGCCGATCGCCTACGTCCTCTCCTACCTCATGCTCTTCGTGTTCAGCCGACGAGCGCAGTTCCTGCTGAACCTCGTGCTCGTCTCGATGTTCAGTGGCTATCTCGTGCGGATCTACGCGTGGCGGACGATCCTCGGCAGGGACGGGCTCCTCAACGCCATCCTCATCCAGCTGGGCGTAGTCAAGGAGCCACTCACGTTCCTGATCTTCAGCAGTTGGGCGGTGATCATCACGCTCGTCGAGCTGCTGATCCCCCTCGCCCTCCTCCCGGTCTTCTCCGCGATGTCCAACGTTTCCAAGGAGCATGTGGAGGTCGCCCGAGACCTCGGCTCCTCAGGCTTCCGGCTGCATCGGACCATTCTTGTGCCCATGGTGCTCCCGGGACTGAGCGTGGCCTTCGCCCTGTCGTTCATCCTCGCCGCCGGCGACTTCGTCGTGCCCCAGCTGATCGGGGGGAGCCAGGGGATCATGGTCGGGAACATCATCGCCGACCAGTTCAAGGGTCTCGGCTACAACTGGCCGCTCGGATCAGCGCTCGCCTTCCTCGTCATGGGGATCGTGATCGCCGTGTACCTCGGGCTCATCCGCCTCGTCAGGCTCGCGACGCGATGATCGACTCGTTCGCGACCGGCGCAGCACCCGCGCGCCGGCGTCGTTTCCTGCCGAGCCACCTCCTGGCCCGTCTGTTCCTCGTCGTCGTGCTCGTCTATCTCTTTGCGCCGGTCGCAGTCACGGTCCTCTTCTCCTTCACGACCTCGCCGAGGCTCAGCCTCCCGATCGAAGGCTTCACGCTCAACTGGTACGCGATCGCGTTTAGCGACCCGTTGTTTCCCGATGCGCTCACCCACACGCTGGTGCTTGCCGTGGTGACCGGGATCGTCGCCGGCGCCCTCGGCGTCGCATTCTCGTTCGGTCTCGTCCGACTGCAGCGGCGGGCCCGCGGAGCGCTGCTCACGGCGAGCCTGGTGCCCGCAGTCGTTCCCGGTCTCGTGCTCGGGATCGCGCTCGCCGTCCTGTTCAACGCCCTTGGGGTAACGCAAGGGCTGCGGAACGCCGCGATCGGCCACATCGTGATCGCGCTTCCGTTCGTGGTCCTGACCATGAATGCGCGCCTCGAGACGTTCGACTTCACGACGCTCGAGGCTGCCCGCGACCTCGGCGCTTCGCCGTGGCGCACGTTCATCGACATCACGCTGCCGCTCATCCGGGCTTCGGTGATCGGCGCGGTGCTCCTCGCCATGGCCCAGTCGCTCGATGAGTTCGTCGTGACCTGGTTCAACATCGGCAACGACATGACCCTGCCGGTCCTGATCTGGGGGTTGCTCCGGCGAGGGATCAGCCCAACGATCAATGCCCTCGCGACGGTGGTCCTTGCATCCCTCGTCGTGCTCACCGTCCTGTCGAGCCGCGTGAATCGGAGGCTCCTGTGACCCGCCCGGCAGTCGAGATCGTCGGCGTTGGCAAGCGCTTCGGTGACCACGTCGCCCTGCATCGGATCGACCTGACGGTCAGCGAAGGCGAGTTCGTGTCGCTCCTCGGGCCGAGCGGCTGCGGCAAGACCACGCTGTTGCGGATCGTCTCGGGCTTCGAGCAGCAGACGGTGGGCCAGGTGCTGATCCACGGCACCGACGTGTCGTCGGTGCCGCCCGAGCGGCGGCCAACGAACATCGTCTTCCAGCGCGGGGCGTTGTTCCCGCACATGAACGTCTTCGACAACATCGCCTACAGCCTCCGCCTGAGGAAGTGGTCGAAGGTTCGGATCGCGGCGCGCGTCGAGGAGATGCTCGACCTGGTCCGCCTGACCGGCCTCGGTCAACGCGGCCCGACAGAGCTGAGCGGCGGACAGATCCAGCGGGCCGCGCTGGCACGCGCCCTGGCACCGGAGCCGACCGTGCTCCTGCTGGACGAGCCGCTGTCGGCGCTCGACCTCAAGCTGCGTCAGCACATGCAGCTCGAGCTCCGCGCGATCCAACGCAAGCTCGGCGCGACGTTCCTGTACGTCACTCACGACCAGACCGAAGCCCTGGCGATGTCCGACCGCATCGCGGTAATGAACGAAGGCCGGATCCTCCAGGAGGGCACGCCCCGCGAGATCTACTCGCGACCGACCTCGGTGTTCGCATCCGACTTCATCGGCGAGACCAACCTGTTCCGCGGCACGGTCGCGACGGTTGATGGCCCATCCATCACGATCGCTCTTTCGGACGGCACGATCGTCCCGGCGCACGCCCCGGATCCCATCACAGGCGGTGCCTCGGCGACACTGTCGGTCAGACCGGAGTCGATCCGACTCCTCGCTGGTGCCGAACGGGCGGGGATGGATGCCGGTCTCCGGGGCACGATCGCCGAGATCGTCTATCTGGGAAGCCGCGTCCGCATCGGAACCGCGACGACGGACGGATCGGTCGTGTGGGCCGACCTGCGCGACGCGGAAACAGAGGGCCTCGCGACCGGCGACTCGGTCTCGCTCAGCTGGTCTACTGCGGCGTCGACCACGTGGGCTGACACGGCCGACGAGGCCCTGTCTCTGCCCGCCCCCGACGACGCATGACACGCGGCTCGGATCTCGAGGAGAACGCGATGGAGTTGCAGACGGCTGACCTCCTCATCCGGCATGCCCATGTGATCACGATGGACGACTCGGGCCGGATCATCCCGGACGGTGCGCTTGCCATCACGGGGCGACGATTGGTCGCGATCGATGACGATCGGATCGTCGCGGAGCGTTACCACGCGGTCCGGACGATCGACGCGCGCGGCGCACCGGTCCATCCCGGGCTCATCGAGACCCACCTGCACGCGTCCTACCAGACGATGCGCGGGTTCATGGCGGACCACGTCGTCGAGGACGACCTGTTCGACCCGAGCGCGATCGACCGCGTCTTCTACAACCAGGTTACCGACGAGGAGGAGTACCTGGGCGTCGTCCTGTCCTGCCTGGAGATGATCCGCAACGGGACGACCTGCTTCATGGAAGCGGGCACCGTCCTCGAGCCGTCCGCGGCCGCCGAGGCCGCAGAGCTTGTCGGCATCAGGGCCCTGATCAGCGACGCGTGCCTGCAGGACGATCCACTGGGGATCGCCCAAGGAAACCGGATCCCCGGCTCCCCTGACGACATCGCCCCGGGGCTCATCGACCGAGCGCCCCGGAACCTCGACGAGGCTCTCCAGCGGATGGGCCAGGAGCTGCGTCGGAACGCCGACCCGGACGCACTCGTCCGGGGCCACATCGCACTGTTGGGCCTCGGGACGGCGACGGGGGCATTGATCGTCGAGGCGAAGCGGCAGGCGGACGCGGCGGGAGTGGTCCTGAACATGCACCACGCCTATAGTCCCGCCGACACGGAGGCCGACCGGGTGCGCTACGGGAAGGATCCGCTCCTGCATTTCGCGGAGATCGGGATCCTTGACCGCAACCTCACGCTCTCGCACGCCAACTACCTCACGGACGCCGAGTGCGACGTGCTGGTCGGGAGCGGAGCCAACCTTGCCTGGGCCCCAGCTGGCTCGATGATGTGGGGGCACGGGGGGACGATCCACGGGCGCCACGCGGAACTCTGGCGCCGGGGTGTGAACGTGGCCCTCGGATCGGACTCGGCGAACTGGTCGAATGACTTCGACCTGTTTCGCCAGGCCAACCTGGCGCTCCTCACGGCGCGGGATGTCCATCAGGACCGCACCTACCTCCTGGCCGAGGATGTCCTCTGGATGGCGACGCGCGGCGGCGCGCGCGCCGTGGGTCTCGACGACAGGATCGGCTCGCTCGAGGTCGGCAAGCGTGCGGACCTGGTTATCCATACCCTCGACCGTCCCGAGATGATCCCGGCGCTCGACCTCGTCCGCAACCTGATCTACTCGAGTCGCTCGAAGTCGATCAGGACGGTGATCGTTGACGGTAGGGTGATCCTCGAAGACGGCATCTTCGCCGGGCTCGACGAGCCACGCTTACTCGCGCGGATCGACGAGGCCGCCAAGGCGATGCTCCGACGCATGGGTCAGCCAGTGGAACGTAACCGGGTCGCCGGGCGGCGGTCGATGTGACCGGCGCGTCCGACGAGCCGGGGGGAGCGCCGAGCGCCGAACGAGCGGCGCTGTGCGTCGACGCGCACGCCCACATCTGGCCGCATGGGATCGTCCATCCGAGCCAGCGCAGCCCGTCGCCGCTCGCCGCCGAGCCTGAAGATCTTCGGCGCGCGACGACGGCGGCCGACGTCGACGTCGCCATCGTCCTCCCCGCGAGCGTCCACGAGGACAACGACTTCGTGCTCCGCGCCGCAGTGCGGTCCCGCGATCGCCAGGCGGCCGTCGTCGCGATCGACCCGTGGCGGACCGAGGCCGTGACGGAGCTCCGCCGCTGCGCGGAGGCCGGAGCGCTGGGCGTCCGCATCGCTCCGAGGTCGCTCGCCGGGGAGTTCGCGGCCGAGCGCGGTCCGCTGGCGGACGTGATCGACGCCGCCGTCGACCTCGACCTTGTCGTTCAGTGGACAGTCCCGCTGGCGAGCACCGAGCCGATCGCCTTCGCCGGTGGACTGCGCTCCGGACTTAGGCACGTCCTCGACCACCTCGGGCTGCCGGAGCGGGCCGACGACCTCGCGGGGCTCGCCGTCGTCCGGGAACTCGCCACACTGCCGGGCCTGCACGTCAAGCTCTCCGGGTTCTACGCGATGAGCCGGGCTGGGTACCCGTATTCGGACACCTGGTCATGGGCCGAGGGAGTGGTCGCAGCGTTCGGTTCGTCGCGGACGCTCTGGGCGTCGGACTGGCCCCTCTCGACCGAGTCGGCCCCGTATCGGGCGCAGCGAGACCTCGTCGCCAAGCTCCCGTTCCTCGACGATGCGGACCGGCAGCAGATCCTCGGCGGGACAGCGATCCGCCTGTTCCGCCTCGATCAGGCGGGCCGCCATGGGGCGGACCCGATCCGGGCCTGAGCGATGGATGTCATCGGGCTGCTCGAGATGCTCGTCTCGATCGACTCCGTCAATACGACGTTCGGCGGACCGGGCGAGGCCGAGGTAGCGGAGCGAGTCGCCTCGGTGCTGGCGGACCTCGGCTGCACCGTGAGGGTGCACGAAGTCGCTCCCGGGCGCCCGAACGTCGTCGCCTGGTTCGATGAGGCGTCCCCGGGCCCGCGCCTGCTGCTGGAGGGCCACCTGGACACCGTGCCCCAGCCGAGGGAGCCGATCCTCGTGCGACGCACGGACGGTCGGCTGCACGGACGCGGCGCCTGTGACGCCAAGGGATCGGTCGCTGCGATGGTCGCGACGATGGCTCGGCTTGCGGACCGGGCGCGCCGGCCGGCGGTGGTGTTCGCGGGAGTCGCCGACGAGGAGGCGCTCATGGGCGGGTCGCGTGCCCTCCTCGCGCAGCTGCCATCAGTGCATGGGGCGATCGTCGGGGAGCCGACATCGCTTGGGCCGGCCCGGACCCACAACGGGCTCGTGCGCTTCCGGATCGTGGCCCGCGGTCGAGCGGCACATACGTCGCGCGCGAACCTCGGGGTCAACGCAATCGCGGCAGCGGCTCGCGTGGTGCTCGCGATCGAGAACGACCTCGGACCGCGCCTTGCGGCTCGGGTGCATCCGCTCAGTGGACCGGCGCTCGTGACCCCCGCGGTGATCCATGGCGGGAGTGCCGTGAACCTGGTGCCCGATTGGTGCGAGATCGAGGTCGACCGTCGGTTGGCCCCAGGCGAGGACCCCGGTGCGGCGCTGCGCGAGATCGATGCGCTACTCGACACGCTCCGGGCCAACGGCGACGACATCGTGCGGGAAGAGCCGACGGCCGCACAGCTGGGTCTTGACATGCGGTCGGATCACCCGCTCGTGCGGGCCACCGAACGGGCGGCGGGCGAGGTCCTCGGCCGTCCGGAGCGGGCCCGCGGCGTGCCGTTCGGGACCGACGCGGCAAACCTGGCGGGGATCGGCGGGATCCCGTGCGTCGTGCTGGGCCCGGGATCCATCGACCAGGCGCACAGCGCCGACGAGTGGGTCGATCTCCGCGAGGTCGAGCGCGCCGTGGACCTCTATGAGCGGATCGTCGACGAGTTCGCGGACATGGGCAAGGAGGTAGGGGCGTGAATCCTCGATCGGTCGATCTCCTGATCCGCCATGGCCACGTCCTGACGCTGGACGCCACGCGCCGCATCGTCCCCGATGGCGCGATCGCCGTCGTCGGCCGACGGATCGTGGAGGTCGGGAAGGACGGGGAGCTCGCAGCGCGGTACGCGCCGGCGCGGACGATCGACGCGGGCGGCGCCCCGGTCCATCCGGGCTTGGTGGAGACCCACATGCACGCCTCGTTCCAGACCTATCGCGGCGTCATTCCGGACCACATCCCCGAGGACGAGGTCTTCGACGCGATCGAGCGCGTCTTCTACAACACGGTGAACGATGAGGAGGAGTACCTCGGGGTCCTGCTCGCCTCGCTCGAGATGGTCCGCAACGGCACGACCTGCTTCATGGAAGCCGGGACCGTCCTGGAGCCCGACGCTGCTGCCCGCGCGGCCCGGGAAGTCGGCATCCGTGCCCTCCTGGGGGACCCGTTCATCTGGGACCGGCCCGCTGGCCTCGCGCAGGGTAAGGAGACGCCCGACCAGGGGCCGGTTCGGGTCAAGGGCGCCATCGACCGAGCGCCCCGAAACCTCGATGAGGCGCTCGCACATCTGGGCCACGAGCTGCGTCGCAACGCCGATCCCGACGCGCTCGTCACCGGCCACGTCGCGCTGCTCGGACTCGGAACAGCGAGCGAGGAGCTCCTCCTCGAGGCGAAGCGGCAGGCGGACGCGGCGGGAGTGGTCCTGAACATGCACCACGCCTATAGTCCCGCCGACACGGAGGCCGACCGGGTGCGCTACGGGAAGGATCCGCTCCTGCATTTCGCGGAGATCGGGATCCTTGACCGCAACCTCACGCTCTCGCACGCCAACTACCTCACGGACGCCGAGTGCGACGTGCTGGTCGGGAGCGGAGCCAACCTTGCCTGGGCCCCAGCTGGCTCGATGATGTGGGGGCACGGGGGGACGATCCACGGGCGCCACGCGGAACTCTGGCGCCGGGGTGTGAACGTGGCCCTCGGATCGGACTCGGCGAACTGGTCGAATGACTTCGACCTGTTTCGCCAAGCCAACCTGGCGCTCCTCACGGCCCGGGAGGCGCACCAGGACCGCACCTACCTCCTGGCCGAGGATGTCCTCTCGATGGCGACCCGTGGCGGGGCACAAGCGGTCGGCCTGGAGGCTCAGATCGGCTCGCTTGAGGCCGGCAAGCGCGCCGACATCGTGATCCACACGCTCCGCCGGCCGGAACTGCTGCCGATCACCGACCTCGTCCGGAACCTCATGTACTCGGCGGGCTCGAAGTCCCTGAGCACGGTCATCATCGACGGCCGCGTCATCCTCGACCGCGGGGAATTCCCGGGTCTCGACGAGGACGCCCTGCTCGCGCAGATCACCGAGGGCTCGCGCGCGCTGCTCCGGCGGATGGGCCACACCGTGGAGGTGAACCGCCGGCCCTCGTGAGGCGGGCTCAGTCGAGGCGGAAGATCTCCGGGAGGAAGACGACGCCCTCGGTCGCGACCTCCGGCTCCCAGAACTCGAGCATCCGCTTCCGCCAGCGCTGCGTCGCCTCGGCCGCGGCCTCGAGGGCGGCTGCCTCGTCCGGGTCGTCGCACTCGTAGTAGGCAAAGACTCGGTTGCCGAAGCGATAGATCGAGTAGTTCCGGATCCCTGCGGCCGTGATCGCCGCGAGGACCTCCGGCCAGACGTTGGCGTGCTCGCGGACGTAGTCGTCGATCCTGTCGGCTCGCAGCCGCGCCGTCCAGGCTACTCGTGCCATCGCTACGCTCCCGTAGCGCGCCCGACGACGCGCCCGAACGGCCTAACGCGGATCTCGCGCCAGACGCCTGTCGCCACGTAGATGTCGGCCTCCGCGATCCGCCGCGCGTCCTCCGGGGAGGCGGCCCGGATGAGCATCACCGAGGCGCTCAGTGAATCGAGGTAGGCGCCGGCCTCGATGATCGCCCCCGCCCGCTTCAGCTGCGCGATCCGCAGCAGATGAGCCGCGCGGTACGGAACGCGGCGGTCCGCAGCACCGGGGGCGAAGTCGGCCTCGACGAGATAGACCGCCTCGCTCTCGACGGCCGGCCCGGGTTCGCCGGCCGGGGCCGACGCCGGGGCGCCCGTGCTGCCGGGCGCCAGCCGCGCCCGCTGCACCAGCTCGACCCGGATGCCATCGGGATCGACGAGATAGACGCTCCGACCGCCGATCCAGCGGCCGCTCGTCGGGGTCACTGGCTCGTTCACGGCCCCGTACCCTCCGCCGATCGCGCGTGCGTGGATCGCGTCCACGTCGTCCACCTCGAAACAGACGTGGCCAGTCCCGGGGTTGGCCGTCGCGGGGTCCACCGGGCGCCGCTCGACTCCCTGGTACTCGAGGAGCTCGAGGAGCACGCCCGACGCCGGCTCGACGAAGAGGGCGATGTCGAGCGTCACGTCCGGATAGCCGGTCACGTGACGCAGATAGGCGTCCGTGCGGATGAACCGCTCGACCTCGGCGAGGCCGATGATCCCGCCGTAGAACGCGCGCGACCGATCGAGATCGCTCACATGGAGCCCGACGTGCCCGAACGCGATCGATCGGCCACGAGCAGGCGGCGCCCCGGATCCGTCGTCGGTCACGGCGGTTCGTCCGACCCGATGAGTCGCGCGATGTCGATCCGATACACGGTCTGCGGACGTCCCGCTCGCGCGCCGCCCTGGCGCCCGAGCTTCGTCGCGACCCCCGCTCGCAGGAGGGAGGTGATGAGCCGACGGGCCGATCGAGGCTCGATGCCGTAGGCGCGCGCGAGCTCCGATGCGGTGACGGCCGTCGGATCGACCTGGCGAAGCGCTCGGGTCAGGCGGGCAAGGGCCAGCGGCCCGAGGCCGAGCTCGCGGGCGAGCCGGACCGAGGTCCCGCCGGTCTCGCGCAGCCGGTACCGGGCCGAGTGACGGTCGGTGCTCGCGCCGATGACTTCCCCGCCGGGGAACGCGACGTGCAGGTCCCCGTGGCGCTCGCCCATGACGAGCGCCCGCTGGGCATTTTCCTCGGCCGCCGCGACGGTCGCGCCGAGTCCCACGCCGATTCGCGCCTCGGGGGGGAAGCGCTCCGCCCGGAGCGGTCCGTCGTGGCCGTCCATGAGGCGGGAGATCGCCTCCTCGATCGCGCCGCGGCTCGTGTAGACGATGAAGCGCTCATCGTCGAGATCCGCAAGTCGACCCTGCAGGCGCTCGGCGACGTCCAGAAGTGCCTCGTGGACGCGGAGTCGCCGACGCTGGATCTCATACGGCCCGCCGTCCTCGGTCCCTGTCCGGAGACCCGGGACGGCGACGAGCACGACGGCCGGTTGCGTTGTCTCGGTGAGCGCAAGCCTCGCCGCGAGGCTCGCCTGCCTGAGCGCCTCGCGCATCGCCGAGCGCGTGTGCGTGATCCGCTCGGCGGGCACGCCGGCCGCGATCAGCTGGCGATGGACCGAGCCAACGCACGTCAGGCACAGATCGACCTCGCCCGCTTCGTACAGGGCGCGGTGCGAGTCGAAGAGATCCGCCGCGCTCCTGATCGCCGGCTCGTCAGCCTCCGCGTCGAGCGGGATGACCCGAGCCGGCGGCTCGAGCCCGAGGTCGTCGTACACCTCGTTCACGATCGGCTCCTCGATCGTGTCGATGCCGAGGCGGGGGAGGACGCCATCGAACTCCCGGAGCACGAGGACGAGCGTGCGGTAGAGGTCCGCCCCGGCGTGCGGCACGAACTGGAGCGTCGCGCGGAGCGGTCCGGCGTGCGTGCCGATCACGAACGGCGCTCGACCCGTGAAGAGGATGACCTGGCAGACCTGGTCGAGCTCTCGGGCGAGCGCGGGCGACTCGTCGAGCGACTCGTACGAGCGGCCGACGACGGCGTCGCCGAGACCCTCCTCCCGCGCGATCGTCAGCGCCAGCTCGACGGAGTCGGCCGGCCCAATGACGCCGATCATCGGGGCGCGATCAAAGGAAAGACCGTAATGGGTCTCATTTCCGCATCATAGCCCCCACGCACCGTCGCCTCGCCGAACCGCAACGAGCTCAGACGGCGAAGGCGACCGAGCCGTCCGACCGGAGCGGGATGACCGTGACATCCCGCCCGACGACCCGGATCGCGTCCGGCAGGTCATCGGCGAGCGTCACGCCCAGGCCCGGCGTCTCCGGCAGCTCGAGATAGCCGCCCCGCCTGCGGACGTCGGTCCGGAAGCAGGCGAGCTCGGGCGACTCATCGAGAAGGGTGTACTCCTGGACGACGAAGTTGGGGATCGTCGCATCGAGGTGGACCGATGCCGCGGTCAGGATCGGTCCGAGGCAGTTGTGCGTGACGACCGCGGCGTGGTAAGCCTCGGCGATCCCGGCGATCTTGCGACAGTGGGTCAGGCCGCCAGCGAGCCCGACGTCCGGGCGCACGTACTGGGCGCCCCCCTGCGCGAGGAGCTCCCGGAACTCCCAGATCGTGTGGAGTCGCTCGCCTTCTCCGAGCGGCACGTCCGATCCTCGGGCGAGTGCTGCCTGCGAGCTGATGCTGTCGATCTGGATCGGGTCCTCGGCGAAGAGCGGATGGAGCGGACTGAGCGCCGCGATGAGCGGGGCCGCCTGGAGCGGGGTCAACTTCCGATGCAGCTCGAGCAGCAGGTCGACGTCGGGGCCGACCGTCTCACGGACAGCGGCCGTCAGGTCCACGGTCTCGCGGATCAGCCGGTCCTGCGCCATGTCGTAGTAGGTGGCCGGAAGCGGATCGAACTTGACCGCGGTGAATCCGTCGGAGACGGCGGCCCGAGCCGACGTGAGGATAGCCTCAGGGTCGGAACCGGTCAGGAGGAGGTGGAGGCGGATCCGGTCCCGCACCTTGCCCCCGAGGAGCTGCCAGATCGGCACGCCCAGACGCTGGCCCTTGAGGTCCCAGAGGGCGATGTCGACCGCGGCGACGGCAGCCGAGAGGATGCTCCCCCGGAAGGGGGCCATCCGGTACAGGTAGTGCCAGATCCGCTCGATCTCGTCGGCGTCACGGCCGATCAGGGGGCGCCGGAACGTCTGCAGGACGGCGTGCACCGCGTCCGGGTAGCCCCAGCAGCCGGACTGGCCGAGGCCGACCCGTCCATCCTCCGTGATGATCCTGACCAGGTGGACATCGCCGAGGACCACCGACTCGACCTGCTCGATCCTCATGTCCATGCCCTCCGGGACGGGGTTCCGTCCGTTGCGCTGCCAATCCGGTCATTCCGCTTTCGGACGCCGCCGGTCAGCCTCCGAAGGTGCCGTCCGTTTCGCCGTTGAGTTCAGGGTTGAGTTTAGGCCACAATACGGGTATCTTGCACGTCCTAGAAGGATAGCAGGGGAGGCGGCGTGGCGATCGGACGCGAAGAAGATTACAGGGCGATCGCGACCATCCGCGCCTTCGAGGAACGCTGCATGAATTTGAAGACGGCGGGTGAGATCCCCGGATCCATCCACCTCTGCGATGGGCAGGAGGCCATCCCTGTCGGTGCCTGTCGGGCACTCGAGCCGCGCGACGCGGTGACCGTGACGTACCGCGGGCACGGTTGGGCGATCGCTCGCGGACTGCCGCTCGTGGCCCTGTTCTCCGAGCTTATGGGCCGGGATTCGGAGCTCAACGGCGGTCGCGCCGGCTCGCCGTTCTTCTCATCGCCCGCCCACGGCTTCCTCGGCGAGAACTCGATCGTCGCCGGCGGGATGCCGATGGCCGTCGGCGCGGCCCTCGCGGCCGCCCACGACGGGAGCGGGGCCGTGAGCATCGTCTCGGTGGGCGACGGTGCGCTCAACCAGGGGGCGGCGCACGAGGCGCTCAACTTCGCGTCGGTCTTCTCGCTGCCGCTCGTCCTCGTCGTCGAGAACAACCGCTACTCGGAGATGACCCCGATCCGCGACATGGTCCGCGTCGAGCGGCTCGCCGACCGGGCCGCGGCGTACGGGATGCCCGGCGTGACGATCGACGGGAACGACGCCGCGATCGTCGAGAAGGCCGTGCACGACGCGGTCGCGCGGGCACGGGCGGGTGGCGGCCCGACACTGATCGAGGCCGATACGGAACGCCTCGTCGGCCACTACAGCGGTGACCTGCAGGCGTACCGACCGTCCGGCGAGGTCGCGTCGGCCCGCGAGCGAGAGCCGCTCGCGCGAATACGGCGAGCCGCAGCCGAGGAGGGGCCGGATGCGGTGGCCCGGCTCGACGCGATCGACCTCGAGGTGTCCGCGCTGATCGACGCCGCCGTGAAGGGCGCCCGCGCAGTCCCCTACCCGGACCCGGCGACCGTCCGGGAGCATCTCTATGCTTGAGCCCGTCGCCACTCTCCGCTACATCCAGGCCGTCAATGCAGCCCATTTCTGGGCTCTCGCGACGTACCCCGAAGCTCTCGTCTTCGGCGAGGACGTGGCGCTCCCGAACGGTCCGTTCGGTGCGACGAAGGGTCTCCACGACGCCTTCGGCACGAGGGTCTTCGACACCCCGATCTCGGAATCGGCGATCGTGGGCGCCGCGCTCGGAGCAGCGATGCGTGGACGGCGACCGATCATCGAGATCATGTACGGCGACTTCATCGCGGTCGCCATGGATCAGATCATCAATCAGGTTGCGAACACGCGGTACGTGTCGCGCGGCGGCTGGCGCGCGCCGCTCACGATCCGGACCCAGCAGGGCAACTCGCCCGGGGCCTGCGCCCAGCATTCGCAAAGCCTCGAAGCCTGGTTCGCCCACACCCCGGGCCTGCGCGTCGGGCTGCCGTCAAACCCGCGGGACGCCTACGAGATGCTGCGCTCGGCGATCGCCTCGGACGACCCGACGCTGATCATGGAGCACCGACTGCTCTACCCGGACTCGGCGCAGTTCGCCCTCGATGGGCCGGTCGAGCCGATCGGCGGGTCGCGGGTCATCCGCGACGGCCGCGACGTGACGATCGTCGCCTGGTCGCGGATGGTCGGCGAGTCGCTGAAGGCCGCGCAGACGCTCGCGGAACGCGGCGTCAGCGCCGAGGTGATCGACCTTCGCTGGCTCTCGCCCCTCGATTTCGCCCCGGTTGCGGCGTCGGTGCATCGGACCGGGCGCATCGTCGTCGCCCACGAGGCGAATGTGACTGGCGGGTTCGGAGCGGAGATCGCCGCACGCGTCGCAGACGAATGCTTCTGGGACCTCGACGCCCCCGTCGGCCGGGTCGGCGCGCCGGACGTCCGGATTCCGGCCGCCCCGGTCCTCCAGGCCGTGGTCGTCCCGGCCGCCGGCGCCGTCGTGGCCGCCGTCGATCGCATCCTCGCCGAGCCGAAGCGGTAGTCGGGTCGTGACGGACGAGCAGGCCGTGCCCGCCGGGGCCATCGTGGCGGGCAAACGCGTCATCGTGACCGGCGGTGCGTCGGGGATCGGCCGGGCAACCGCGTCGCTGCTGGCGGCTCGGGGTGCGCGGGTCGTCGTGCTCGACCGCGACGACGCGGCAGCGGCGCAGCTGATCGCCGAAGTCGGTATCACGACGGGTCGCGCGCTGGGCTTCGAGCACGTCGACGTCTCGATCGAGGCGGAGGTGAAGGTCGCGGTAGCTGGCGCCGTCACGCGCCTCGGCGGCGTGGACGTGCTGCTCCATGCGGCCGGGATCATGGCGGGCCAACTCGAGGACATCCGGAGCCTGTCCGAGGCCACCTGGGACCGCGTCGTCGACGTGAACCTCAAGGGGGCGTTCCTCGTCGCGAAGCACGTCGCAGCCGAGATGCTCGACGCCGGGTCTGGCGCGATCGTCCTCGTCTCGTCCAAGGCCGGCGTCGCCGTCGGGAGCGGCTCGTTCCCGTATGGGGCGAGCAAGGGCGGGATGCACGGACTGGTCCTGACCCTCGAACGCCATCTCTCACCGAAGGGGATCCGTGTGAACGAGGTCTGCCCGGGAGACATCGACACGCCGCTCTATCGCGCTTCGCTGGCCGAGGCCTTGGCGCAGGGAGCCGACCCGGGCGCGATCGAGGAGGCGCTGCGGACCCTGACGGCCCCGACGACCATCGCCGAGGTGCTCGCGTTCCTCGCCAGCGATTCCGCATCGGCCATCCGCGGCACGATCTTCACGACGTAGGGGGTGGGATGACGCTCGCGGCCGTTCGCTCGATCCCGGCGACTCCGCCCGGACTCGTGGCCTTGAGACGCGACCTTCACGCCCATCCCGAGCTCCGGTTCGCGGAGCATCGGACGGCGGGGATCGTGGCAGCTCGGCTCCGAGACGCTGGCTACGAGGTGCGGGCAGGCATCGGCGGGACCGGCATCCTCGCCTCGCGGGACAGCGGCCTGCCCGGGCGTCATGTCGTCATCCGCGCCGACCTCGACGCGCTCCCGGTGAGCGACCTCAAGGCGGTCGACTACGCCTCGACCGTGGACGGGGTGGCGCACGCCTGCGGGCACGACGTCCACATCGTCGTGGCGCTCGGGGTCGCCGAGCGACTCGCGTCGGGTCCGCTGCCCGGAGGACGGATCAGCTTCCTGTTCCAGCCAGCCGAGGAGCGTCCGTTCGGCGAGCCGAGCGGCGCGCGGGCGGTCCTCGAGACGGGCGTCCTCGACAATCCGGCCCCGGATTCGATCCTCGCCTTCCACTGCTGGCCGGATCTGCCGGCCGGGACCGTCGGGATCGACGAGCGCATCGCGATGGGCGCCAAGGATGCCTTCCGCGTCGTCTATGTCGGCAACGGGGCACACGCGGCGGCTCCGAGCCGCGGGCGTGACGCAGTGCTCGGAATCGCCCGACTCATCACGGCGCTCTATGAGACCTTCGCCCGCAGCCTCGATCCGGGCGAGCGCGCGAGCCTGAACATCGGAACGGTGCGGGGCGGCGCAACACAGAGCGTCGTGCCCGATCGGGCCGAGATCACCGGGACCCTGCGGACGATCGACCCGGAGGTTCGCGAGCGGCTCCGCGGGAGGATCGAGCGGGTGGCGGCCGGCGTGGCCGCGACGTTCGCCCTCGAGACCGAGCTCACCTGGGCCGACGAGATGCCGCCGATCCTCAACGACCCGGCGCTCGTTCGCCTCGCTGAGGAGGTCGCGACCGAGGTCCTCGGGTCCGAACAGGCTCGACGGCTGACCGAACCGCCGATGACGGTCGACGACTTCGCGCTGCTCGCCAGCCGGGCGCCGGCCCTCTACCTGAAGCTCGGCATCTCGGGTGACGGCACGCCCGTCCCGCTCCACAACGGCGCGTTCGACGTGGACGAGCGCTCGATCGGGGTCGGCGTCGCGGTGATGCATCGGATCGCGCTCGCGCTGCTGTCCGACGCCGCGCCGGGGGGCGGGCGGCGATGACCGACCGTCTTCGCGTTGGGGTCATCGGTGCCGGAGCGATGGGCGAGGCCCACTTGCGCTCGTACCGCGCCGTCGGCGCGCAGATCGTGGGGGTGGCGAGCCGCACGGCCGAGCGAGCGCGCGAGCTCGCCGAACGCTACGGGGCCGAGGCGATCTTCCCGGACGCCCGCAGCCTGATCGACGCGACCCAGCCAGACGGCGTCAGCGTCACGACCGGGGAGCACGATCACGTCGAGCCGACCCGTTACGCGCTCGAGCATGGCGTCGGCGTGCTCCTCGAGAAGCCGATCGCGAGCAGCCTCGCGGACGCCCGGCTGATCGCCGACCTCGTCCATGCGACGGGCTCAATCCTGGTGCCCGCGCACCTCCTGCGGTTCGCTCCTCCGTATCGGGCGCTGAAGGCCCGGGTCGCCGCCGGCGACATCGGGGACGTCATCGCGGTCTCGACGCGACGCGACCGGACCGTGGCGATCGCACACCACTACGCTCACGTCCACCCGGCCTTCCTGACGGCCGTCCACGACATCGACCTCATCCTTTGGCTGACGGGTTCGCGCTTCGTCCGGATCCGCGCGCTCCAACATCGCGATTCGGGCCGCGGTCAGGTGGATCTGGCATGGGCGCAGGGGGAGCTCGCGTCGAGCGCGATCGCGTCGGTCTCCGTCGCGCAGGTGCACCCCGAGGGCTCCCTGCCGTACAACTCCGACCGGATCGAGGTGTATGGCTCCGCGGGCGTGGCCGTCGTCGACCTGTCTCTTCCCCTGGCGACCGTTCGAGGGGAGACCACGACTGCACCGGACTGGCTCCTCGAGCCTCCGGACGGGTTGGGAGCTTTCGGGGCCGAGATCGCCCACTTCTGCGACTGCCTCCGGAGCAGGCGGCCTTCGGACGTCGTGTCCGTCGACGAGGCGGTCGAGGGGATCAGCGTGGCGGACGCGATCGTACGGTCGGCGGAGGCGGGCGGAAGCGATGTCTGGCTGTAGCCTCGGTCGGCGCGGGCCCAGAGGATCGGACGAGTGGGCGATGGAGCGGCCGCGATGCAGCTGACGGCCTACCTCCATCTGGTCGGGAGCGGGCGACATGGCTTCAGCCTCACCCATCCCTCGGACTCGCATATCTTCCTCCTCGACGGCGGCACCGAGCTGGCCCTGATCGAAGCCGGCGCCGGCATCGACCTGCCGCCGCTGATGGAGCGTCTCGAGCGAACGGGCGCGCGCCTCGATCGCGCGCGCAAGCTGTTCATCAGCCACGCCCACGCGGACCACGCCGGCGGATCAGCGAAGCTCCGAGTCGCGCTCGGGCTCGAGCTGGTCACTTCGCCTGAGGTGGCGGACATCCTTCGGTCGGGTGACGAGGCGCGGGCGGGCGTCGACATTGGCAAGGAGCAGGGGAGCTACGACCGGAGCTACCGGTACGAGGCGACGCCCGTCGATGGGGAGCTCACCGACGGCGAGCGGATCCAGGTCGGGAACCTCGTCGTCGAGGTCATCCGCACGCCCGGCCACTCGGCAGGCCACCTGAGCTTCCTGGTCCACGCCGGCGACCGGACGGATCTCTTCAGCGGCGACGCCCTGCTCTTCGGGGGCGAGATCATCCTCCAGAACACGTGGGACTGCGACCTGACCGCGCAGATCGAGTCGCTTCGTCGGCTCGGCGAGCACCGGTTCGACGGCTTCTTCCCCAGCCATCTTGCGTTCTCCGTCACCGACGGCGAGCGCCACCTGCGTGTGGCACTCGACGCCTTGCGACGGGGCGCCATACCTCCGCTATGGGGCTGACTCCGGGAACGGCGGGAGGGCCGGGTCCAAGTGACCGGGGCGAACTCACGCGCACGCGCCGAGCGCGCGAGACCGGTCCATCGCAAGGCGCTGGCGGTCTTGGGACCCGCCGATTCGGCACCGAGGCCTGGCCCAACGGCCTTCAAACGATGAGGCGGCTACCAGCAGGAGGGGGTGGCATCTGGGGTTGACCAGCGGTGCGTGCCGAGGTGAGGCCCACCTCACGGTCCGGGCGTGCCGGGCCACGATCGGCGACCCCCGAGAGGGTCGGACAACTCGAGGTGCCGGTAACAACCGAGGCCCCGACTAGGGCGAATGGGCAGGTCTGATTGGAAGGGAGTCTGGTCATGAAGAGACTACTCGCCGTCGCGGTGACGGCCCTGATCCTCGGAGCGTGCGGGTCGTCGTCTCCGACCGCGTCAGCGCCGGCCGCGACGTCGGGGTCGAGCGCGGTCGCGGCCCAGCCATCGGCGAGCATGCTCGCCGGCGACGACAACGCTCCGATCACGATCTGGTACGACAGCGCGCGCGAGCCGGCCCTGGAGGCCTGGAAGAAGGCCCACCCGGCCCAGGCCAGCCTCGTCACTGGTGTGCTCGTCGATCTGACGCAGATCCCAGCCAAGACCATCCTCGCCAACAACGTGAACAAGGGCTGGCCGGACGTCGTCTTCAACGGTGCCAATCTCATCGCGATGACGGCCACCACGCAGGTCGACTGGGCGTTGGACCTGCGCCCCTATGTGTCGAAGGACATCCTCGACGGCTTCGATCCGCACGTGATCGCCGAGTGCATCCTGCCGGACGGTCGCGTCATGTGTCTGTCGAATGACGTGGCTCAGAGCATCACGTACTACAACAAGCCGCTCATGGACCAGTTCGGCTACTCCGTGCCCACCACGTGGGAGGACCTCGCGGCCCTCGGCGAGCGGGTCGCGAAGGAGCATCCCGGTTACCTCATCGGGACGTTCGGCGATGCGCTCAGCCTGGACATGTACTTCTGGACGAGCCGCTGCGCCACGGGCCAGCTGCTGGGCGTCAACAAGGTCTACATCAACGTCCTCGCTCCCGAGTGCGTCCGGGCGGCGCAGTGGGTCGACAAGATGATCGCGCTCGGCGTGGTAACGAAGGTCGGCACGTTCGACCCAGCCTTCATCAAGGCGGCGAACGACAACAAGCTGCTCGTACTCACGGCACCGAGCTGGTTTGGCGAGTTCGTCTTCAGCGGCAAGAAGGACGGCACGTACTACACGTCGGCGACCGGTCAGCTCGGCGTCGCCCTGCCGCCGAAGTGGGCGGCCGACTCACAGCCGTACTTCGGGGGCCAGGGCGGAGCGGCCTGGGCCGTTTCCCGCCACACCAAGAACCCGAAGTTGGCCACGGAGCTGGCTATCTGGATGGCCACTTCGAACGCCTACCAGGTCGACGTCTCCCCGACGTATCCGGCCTACAAGCCTGCTGCGGCCCTCTGGGTCAAGAAGATCGCCGCAAACCCGTTGTACGCCAACGACCCGGGCCCGGTGCTCATCCAGTCCGCCACGTACGAGGACCCGAAGTTCGGGATCGTCACCTACGACACGGCGAGTATCTTCTCGTCGACCGTCATCGCGGCCCTGAACAATGGGGGGACCATCGAGTCGTCGCTACCTGCCTTCCAGGACGCGCTTGTCCAGGGGGCCAAGGCGCAGGGCTACGACGTTGTGACCACTCCGTAGTCGATCCGTAGCGCGATCGGGCGACAGGGCCAGCAGGTCCCGTCGCCCGATCGCACCGAGGTGGCGATGAAAGAACGCATCCGGCGTGCCCTTCACCCCGCACATCTGTTTGCGCTGCCCTACGTGCTGACGCTCGTCGTGTTCGGCATCGGTCCGGCGCTGTATGCCCTCGTGATCAGCTTCGCCTCGTTCAGATCCGGGACGCCGCAGCTCTTCGCGGCAGGGCTGGACAACTACGTCCGGGCCTATACGGACTTCAGGTTCCTGCCCTCGTTCTGGCGCATCGGCCAGTTCCTGGCGATCTCAGTGCCCCTCGGGGTCGTCGGCGTGATGGCGATCTCGCTGCTGGTGCACGCGCGACACGATCGTCTCGGGGCTGGTATGCGCACCCTCTACTTCATCCCGGGCGCCGTCGCAGGGCCGATCCTCGCCCTGCTCGCCATCTTCATGTTCGACCCGAACATCAGCCCGTTCGCCCCCCTGCTGCAGGCGCTCGGCCTTCGGTCGATGGGGCAGATCGCGAGCGGCGATCGCCTCCCGTTCGTCTTCTCGGTCATGTTCTTCTTCGCCGGGGCCGGGGGATGGATCGCGATCTTCTACGGTGCGTTCAACGGCATCTCGAGCGAGATCACCGAGGCCGCGACCATGGACGGCTGCGGTCCCATACGGATGGGGTGGTCCATCAAGCTGCCGCTCGTCCGCCCGTACATCATCTACATGTTCATCCTCACCTTCGCGGGCAACGTCCAGCTGTTCGTGGAGCCGCAGCTCCTCGCGCGCGCACCAGGAGCTGCGATCGGCAAGTACTGGTCGCCGAACCAGCTCAGCTACGCATTCGCGTTCGAGCTCGGCGATTTTGGGGGCGCGGCCGCGATCTCCCTGGTGATGCTGGCGATCGGCCTGGTGGCCGCGATCCTGGTGATCAAGACGACCAGCTTCTTCCGCACCGACGCGACCGACGAATAGCCGTGGTCACGATCGTCCCACGACCTGCCACACGGCCTGACGGTCGGCGCCGAGGCTTCTCCACGTCGCGCCTCACGAGGCAGAGGTCCATCGCATGAGCCAGGCAGTTCGCAGCACGTCCAACACCCGCGCACGCCGAGCCCCGTCGGTCGCAGGGTTGATCCGGGTCGGCCTCCTCGTCATCTGTGCCCTGTTCTTCGGCGTACCGCTCGTCTGGCTCACCCTTGCGCCCAGCAAGCTCAACAACGAGATCACAAACCTGCCGCCGCTGGCGTTCGGCGTGTTCGACAACTACGGGCGCGCCCTGGGGAACCTACTGAGCTACAATCACGGTCAGATCCTCACCTGGGTCGGGAACTCCGTGTGGTACACGGTCGCGTCTGTGGTGCTCGGCCAGGTGATCGCGATCCCGGCCGGCTACGCGCTCGCCACGGCCAGGTTCCGCGGACGGCGCCCGATCCTCTGGCTCACCCTGATCACCCTAATCGTCCCGACTTCCGCCCTCGTGCTGCCGCTCTTCCTCGAGCTGAACGTCGTCGGGCTCGTGGGCAGCCCGTGGTCGGTGATCCTGCCCGAGGCCTTCTTCCCGTTCGGCGTCTACCTCGCGTACGTGTTCTACGCGACGGCGCTGCCCAAGGATCTGCTGGCGGCCGGGCGAACGGACGGCGCTTCTGAATGGCAGCTCTTCCGGTACGTGTGCCTGCCGCTCTCGGGCACGCTGATCGGCCTGCTGACGTTCCTCAGCTTCGTCGCGAACTGGAACAACTACTTCCTGCCCTACGTGATGCTGAGCGACGACAAGTCCTACACGCTCGCGGTCGGCCTGCAGGCGCTGGTGGTGGGGACGCCGATGGTTGCCCCGAACAACTCTGGGACGGACACCCTCCTGAAGCGACCCGAGGGGGCGCTCATCGGGCTCCTCATGGTGCTGCCCCTGGCGCTGGTCTTCGTCGCGGCTCAGCGCTACGTCGTGCGAGGAGCGCTCACCGGCTCGATCAAGGAGTAGCGCGGGCACGTCGGTTCGCCGGTCAGCCCAGACTTCTCCGCCCGGTGAGTCGGGCTGGCACGCCAACAACGCACCAAGGCTTGCCGGTCTCGCGCCAGGAACCTAGTCCTGGTGGCCGACCTCTTCCGGTGTCTCATACCACCGCAACCGCTCGCCCACGCGCGCGCGCCTTCCAAGCAAGGGTGAACCGCACTGACTTTTTGGGGTCATCGTGCCGCAGGGCTGGACCGGCAAATACGACGGCTGGCCACCCGCCTCGGCATGGCAACAAACGGTCGAGGTCGCCAAACAGGCCGAGCAACTCGGCTTCGAATCGATCTGGATGTTCGATCACTTCACAACCGTGCCAGAGCCGACCAACGAGATCACCTTCGAGTGCTTCTCGTCCCTCGGTGCACTCACTTCGGTCACCACGCGCGTCCGGCTGGGCCAGATCGTGACCTGCACGGCGTATCGAAATCCGGCCCTCACGGCCAAGATGATCAGCACGATGGACGTGATCAGCGGGGGTCGGATTGATCTTGGAATCGGCGCCGGATGGAAGCGCGACGAGTACGTCTCCTTCGGCTACCCGTACCCCGAGACCCGCGAGAGGTTGGCCATGCTCGCCGACCACCTAGAAGTCATCAGCCGCTTAGGAGCCTTGTACGGCTTCTTGTCGATCGTGATCGGGATCTCGGTCGGATGCTGCTCGCCGCTCTTACCGTGCTCGGTGTCGTTCATGTCCTGCTCCTAATCTTACGCGTGTCCTCATCTCCGGCTATCTCGGGCCGGGATGATCGCCATCCATGCTGCCAGCCGGATGTCGTCCTCGGTGATGAGCGGGAGCGGCGTGGGCGGCGGAGGCGCCTGGAGACCCTCGGCGTCGACGAGCGCCCGGAGAGTCTCGATGCGCGAGGCGATCGGGGCGTGCTCGTCCTCGAGGATCCACCCGACCTCTCTCGAGATGCGGAGCGGCCACCGCTGGGCCAGGGCGACGGCGACACGGGTTCGCTCGTTCATGCTGAGGCCCGACGTGCCGTCTCGAACGAGGTCGGCCGCGCGCCGCAGAACGCCGCGGACGTCGGGCTGGAGGTTCGCGGGATCGGTCAGGCGCATCCACGAGCGCCAGATGGCCGCGCGCGCCTCCGGCCAGGCATCGAACACTCCGTCATACGCGGGTGCCGGAAGTTCGGCGTAGGTCGATCGGTCGCCCGGATCGGCGTCACTGAGGCATCGCAGCGGGCTCTCGTCGACCTCAGCGGCGCCGGCGCTGTCACGCCGGACGCCCCAGAACGCCGTTGCCGCCACGAACGCAAACCGCGCCTCTCGATCGGGACCCACCTCGGTGGCGAACACCCAGCCGTGCTCCGTTGCCAGCGTCGACCGGAAGCCGGTGCCGGAGGCCATCGGCAGGTCCTCGACCCTGCTGCGGATAAGCCCGTCCTCGAGCGCGATCGCCAGCCGCCGCCGGTACTCCTCCCCGGACAACGCGGCGGAATCGCCTCCGGACTCGAACAGCTCGGGTCGCTCTTCGCGGAGTTTCTCGATCTGCTCGCGGTTGTCGGCCAGGACGACCTCGATCCGCTTCGCGCGCTGGCCCGGAATGACGTCACCGATGCCGATCGAGACGGCGGCGTAGGCGATCTTCCGCTGGATCGTCTCCTCGAGCCCGAGCAGCTCGTCGAGGTTGGTCGCCGGGAAGAAGCACCCGAGGTGGACCTCGCGATGACGGCTGCCGATCCGGTCGATCCGGCCGTGTCGCTGCACCAGCCGCATCGGATTCCAGGGCAGGTCGTAGTTGAGGATGCGCCCGGCCTGCTGGAGGTTCACGCCCTCCGACAGGACGTCCGTGGTGAGCAGGATGTCGTAGCGGTCGATCGCGGTTGGAACGCCCGCGGCCGTGAGCGGCCCCGCCGTCGCGGGAGCGAAGCCCGCGAGGATGCGTGCCCGGGACGTCTGGTCGATGCCCTGCTTCCGGCCGCGGACCGGCTCCGGGATCCGGTCCTTGTACGCCGCGAGCGGTGACCCCGCAGGAGCGCGCTCAACGGTGTCCTTCACGCGGCGGTGGAGGTCCTCGATCGTATCCGCGAACGCGGAGAACACGATGACCTTCCGGCGGTCGGCCTCCGACAGGTCTCCGTCGCGGGACGGACGGCTTGCCGCCTCGGCGATCTCCGAGAGCTTGGCCAGCAGCTTGTCGGCCTTCGGGTCGCGCCCGGTCGCGACACGCTCGGCGATCGCCTTGAGTTCGCGGATGAGGAGCAAGTCCGCCTCGACGTCCGCGCGAAGCTCTGCTGCGTGGTAATCGCTCAGCTCGCTGATGGATTCAGCGCCGTCTTCCTCGAGGGCGGCGAGCACTTCCTCGATCGAGGTGTCGTCTTCGGCTTCGCCCCATGCCGTCAGCGCCTTCCCGCGCAGGACCTTGCCGTTCGCGAGCCCGCTCAAGAAGTCCAGGTGGTTGTCTATGAGGACGCCCAGCGTGTTCGCCAAGGCACGTGGTCTCGACTCGAGCCGCTTTAGCAACGCGGACCGGAGGAAGCCCGCATTCACCACCTGAACGGCCTCGACCTTATCCGTGATCGCGTAGCGGCTCGGCATGTAGCGGGCCATCGTGAGGCGGCCGGGCATCGGCGCCTGTCCGGGCCGCCACTTCTCCGCGTCGGTGTCGGTGGGCTCGAGGGCGGTGATCACCGCGTCGAGGAGCTCGTGGCCGGCGGCGTCGAGCTCATAGTCGATGCGCTCGACGCGCGGGGTCGGGAACTCGATCGGGACGTCGCGGCCGGCCGGGTTGCGGATCGTCGAGCCCGCGTAGTGGCGCTTGACGAAGCCCCGAGTTCGCCGGACGGCAACCTCGTCGAGAAGTGCGAACAGGTGCGCCGGCGAAAGCGTCTCCGGGTCCTGGGCCTGCGCCTCCCGGATGTACCGGAACAGGCTCGGGATCCCGCGGCTCGCGAACGCCGCGTCGTTCTTGACGAAGTAACCGACGAGCGTGTGCAGGTCCAGGAGCGAGTTGTTGACCGGGGTCGCGGTCATGAGGACGAGCTGCTTGGGATATGCGCCCGAGAGAAGCTTGCGGACCACGTCTGCCCTGGCGGTGGCGGGGTTTCGCAGGTTGTGCGCCTCGTCGATCACGACCAGCGCGTACTCGTCGAGCCGTTCGAGGTCGTCGCCGCTCGCGAGGCGCAGTTCGTCGTAGCTCATCACCCGGACGCGGGCCGAGGTCAGGTCCCATGTGTCCAGAAATGGCTTCCAGGTGGACTCCTTGAGGGCAGCCGGGACGATGACGAGCGCACGCTGGCGATCGCGCTTCGTTGCCTCCGCGATGAGCTCGCCGGCGAGGAACGTCTTGCCGAGCCCGACCTCGTCGGCGACAAGGACCCCGCCCCACTTGTCGACGATGCGCCGGATGCGGGCGACTCCATCGCGCTGGAAACCGGTCAGCCGCAGGACGGGCTCGTATCCCGCATCGTCGTCGCCGGGGTACCCGTACATCGTGACAAGCATCCGGAGGAACACGACCCACGGGTCGTGGAGCAGGAACCGGGCCTCGTACATCGCCGCGAGGTCGTAGGGCTCGGCATCCGCCCAGAGCTCCTCGAACCAGTCGCGGACGAGGCGCTTGTGGGTGCCGGTCTCGTAGCCGAGATTGAGCTCTTTGTTGAGGCGCAGCCCGGCGTAGGTCAGGTTCGACGAGCCAGCCAGGATGCCCGCGAGGTCGTTCTCGGGGATGTAGGCCTTGCCGTGGAGGAAGCCCTTTGTGTAGCGCCGGACCTCGACCCGCGGCGTGCCCGTCGCGTCGGTCATGCGCAGCCAGGCGACGATGCGACGCTCGGCGGCATCCCGCGCGACGGTGAACCCGGCGAGGTCGCGTTCGTCACGCAGGCCCGCCTCGTGGTCTGCGATCGCCTTCTCGAGCAGCTCCTCGTCGGTCGGGCGCCGGGCGAAGAGGCGCTCTTCCGGTTGCTGTGGCTCGGCCCCGATCATCAGCCGGACGCGAGGCGCCCGCTCAAGCTCGTCCGCGAGCAGCTCGAAGCCCTGAGCGTTGAGGTAGGCGGTCGCGATCGCGACCGTCGGCGCGACCGCGAGCTGTTCGCGCAGGCCGCGCAAGAGCCGGTTGATCTCGTCCGCGACGCTCTCGCCCCGATCGAGACGGTTCGTCGCGAAGACCGGAGGAAACGGGCGGTTGATCATCGGCCAGCTGCCGCCCAGCGGTCATAGTGGGCGAGGACGCGAGCCAGGCGGGGAGCGTAGTCCCAGCCGCGGTGGAACGTTGCGAATACGTGTTCGACCTGCTCGCGCGAGAGACCGTAGAGGTGCGAGGTGACGGCGTCGAGCTCGGCGATGAGATCCGGGCGGTCGGTGTCGCCCACCGATCCGACCGGCACGCCAACGGCAGCGGCCCAGATTGAGAAGCGGGCGTCGATCGCGGCGAGGCGACCGGCGATGACCACCGCTCGCTGGCGGAGGGAGTCACCTGGCGCTGGTCGCGGGATCGCGAACCCGTACATGACGTGATAGGTGAGGTTCATCTCAACGGCGCGACGGGCCATCCAGTCCAGCGGGATCGAGCTGAGAACGGCCAGGAGATACGCAACGGCCTCCGGGTTGCCACGTGGAAAGAGCAGATATGGGGCGCCATGAGTCAGCGCGACGCGCGGCGGCACGAGGGCCGCGCGGACGGTACGCGTGTCGGTCGATCGCGCGACCAGGCGAACCGCGATCCGCGCCCCGCGGATGGGGAGTGTTGAGTCGTCGTCGATGACGGCAGGCGGGAACTCTGAGAAGGGAGAGGCGGCCAGCCTGCCGGCTCGTCGGCGCTTCTCGAGCAGCACGGGCAACACGACCTCCGGATCGACCCCGCCGTAGTACCGGCCCGTGTCGGGATTCCACAGGTCGAACGACTCGCCTTTATAGAGCGGCCACCATCCCGACGGGACAGTATCCAAGTGGAATAGCGGCTTGTCCGCGGTCGCATGGAACTCGGCGTAGGCGCGAACGCGCCAGTCGCCGATGTCCGCATCGAGCCGTGGATGAGACCGCATCTGAACGTACACCCCGCCGTCTTCCGCGGTGGAAAGGATCGGAAAAGAGGCCCCCGTTCCCCACGTTCTGAACTCAGCTGCTGGGAACCGCGCAGGAGCCCGATGTGCGCCAGCTTCAAACTCAGCGCGCGACGCGAAGGGTCCCCGAAGGGTGACCTGGCCGCCCGCCTGTCCCAGTCTCCGAAGGGATACGAGAGCGATGCTGTAGCGCGCTTCCATGTCAAACGCCCAGCGCGCTGTGTTCAGGAGGAGTGTCACTTCGTCGAACTCGCCGTCGTCGAAGACAAGCTCGCGCCAGTCGGCAGCACCGGCCTCTGCAACGAGACTCCGTGGGGCGACCATTCCGATTCGACCACCGGAGCACACGAGGTGCCAGTTGCGCCAGGCAAATGCCTGATAGAGGTCGATGTCGCCGGTACCAAGGCCCGGATATGGGCCGAGTCTCAACGCGTCACGCAGACCGTCGTTCTGCGAGATCTCGGCCGCGAACTGCTGGGCAAGGTCGGACCGGTCGCCCTTGGCCCGTTCGATAGCAGCATCGCGGGCGCCGACCGGAAGATGGAACAGGCCAGGAATGCGCGCACCCCACCACTTGTCGGCCTCGACCTTCACCTTCTCCCAGGGAGGATTGCCAACGAGCACATCGAAGCCGCTCGGTTCCCGCAAGAACACCTCCGGGAACCGCACCGGAAAGTGGACCGGGTCGAGGTCGCGCAGCGAGTCCCGTACCCGGGCGGCGGCAGCACTCCGGGCGATCCCCTCGGCATCGAAGTCGGCCGGGGCCGGCAGCACCCCGAGTCGCACGGCGACCGCCGCATCGAAGAGCAGGCGCGCCGGCTCGGCCGCCTCGAGCGCGCGGCGTGACGCCTCCTGGGCGGCGCGCGCCTCGTCGCTCGTCGACTCCTTGAGCGCGGCGGCATCCTCCAGCACGACCCGCGCCTGGTCAAGGGCAGCCCGGATCGCGGCCCCGGAGAAGGTCATCGCGCCCGTCCGGGCATCGGGATCGAGCGCCTCGATCGCCTCCTCGATAGTGCCGATGCCGGTGAGCGAGTTGCCGCAGACGAGCTGGTGGTCGAGGCTCGACATCGGCAGGCCCGGCACGAACGTCCGGACCCAGATCGCGAGGCGCGCCAGTTCGACGGCGATGTCGTTGATGTCGAGGCCATAAACACAGCGGCGGGCGATCTGCCGGCCAAGCAGCGCGGAGCGGTCGATCTCCGGCTCCTCGACGCCAACCCGCCGAAGGGCGGCGAGAGCGGCGTCGCGAAGTTCGAGGAGCTCCCGTTCCACCCCCGGGATCGCGTTGCGCTCGAGGAACGCACCGAACTTCCCCTCGATGTGCCCGATCGCGCCCACGAGGAAGTGGCCGCTGCCCATCGCGAGATCGGCGACGCGGAAGTCGAAGAAGAGTCGTGCCGCGCCGACCTGATCGCCCCGCCCGACGAGCACGGCGACCTTCTCCAGGTGAGCGTCGAGCGCCGGATCGAGCGCGCGCCCGAGCAAGTGCTCGACCGCGAAGGGCTTCGTGAAGTACGAGCCGGTCGCTTTGCGGTCGCCCGACTTCGTGTGGAAATACGGTGCGCCTGTGGCCGCGTCGATCCGCTCGCCTGCCCTCGCCGGTCGCCATGCGCCCGATGCGTCGATTGCGAGGTCTTCGGTTGCGAGCGAGAGACCCGACTCGAGGAGCCCCTCGTAGATCGTGCCGAAGTCACGGACATCGAGGGAGCGGAAGTCGACGGGGCCGCGGTCACCATCCACCGCCACGTCGACGAGTAGGCCGGCCAGCGCCGGGCCGACGGCGTCATTGTGGAGGACAAGTCGCGCGACCGCGGCGCCGTCGGGATGGAGCTCGGGATCGGCGCCGAAGAGGCCGCCGTTGTAGGCCGGGACACCCCATGCTTCGTCGCCGGTGTCGATGACGCGCCAGACCTGGGCGAGGCCGTCCCAGAGCGAGGTGCTGCGCGGGTCGTTTGGCCGGTCGGGATGGGCGGCGAGGTCGCGGGCCAGCTCCTTGAGCGAGGCCCGCGTGTATCGCTCGTTGCGATGGAGAGGGAGGAGCCGGGTGTCCTCGGCGTACGCCTGGAAGAGGAGCCGGAAGAGGATCCGCAGGGTGAGGCGGTAGGCGAGGGCGAGCCGCTGGTCGTCAAGACGAGCGTCGGTCGCGAGCGCGCGGGCGATCGCGGTCGACAAGGAGTCGACTACCCTGTCGTAGATCCGTTCGCGGAGGCGCTCGCCGAGCGACACCGCGTAGTCGCGGCTGGCATCGAGGAGTTGGTCGACTGACCCGCCGGGTGCCAGGGCCGCGGCGCCAAACGCGAGCTCGAGATACCCGGCGTGCTGGTCGTCGAGGAGGGCGAGGTCGAGGCCGAAGTACGTCTGCGTCGCCCCGCGCCGACCGACGCCGATGTCGGGCGCCGTCGGGTAGAGCCGGAGCTGCGGCCCCCGAGCGACGACGAGCCAGCGAACGTTGTTCTGGCGGGCGATCTCGAGGCCATGGTAGATGGGCGACTTCGCGAATCGCGCACTCTCGGCGTCGAACGACTCGTCGTCCCGGAGAAGGATCGCGACCGCGCGCGGCGGTTCCCCGTGGACGCTCAGCAGCAGCGCGTTGCCGGGGATCGTGCGGCTGTCGAACCCGAGTCCCTGCACCAGCGCCGCACCGCGCGGGCTCGTCGCCATGAGCGCGCGGCTCCGCGCCGAGGCGGCCCCCCAGTCAGGCCGTCGCGGGACGCCCCATGTCAGCTCGCGGATCGCGAACAGGCCCTGGGAGTCGAACCCCGGGATGTCGGCCGTCTCGAGGGCGTCGCGAGCCTGGATGATCCGGGCGCGCGCGGCCCCCGCTGTGGGTTCGTCGAGTGCCGCCTGAACGATCCGGGCAGCGTGCCTTGCCGGCAGCGGACCAAGTACAGGCGCGTTCGCCAGTGGCCCAAAGAGCCAGGCATGTCCACCGACACGTCGCGCCACGACGGTCAGCGGGATCGCCCGGTTGCGGAGCCGGGCGGCGTGGAGGGTTCGCATCGCCTCCTGAGTCGGCGGGTTGGCGCCCGACCATGACGCGACGGCTACCTCGAAGCCCAGCCCGTGGGGATCGGCGCCGATCCAGACCCGCTCCGTCGTGGCGTCTCGCGGTGACTGAGCCGGCCGATCCCACGGGATCGCAGCGCGTGGCGCGCGAAGGGTCGCGAACGGATCGTTCTCCGGCGCCACTGTTGGAACTCCCGGCTTGGCGGTGCCACGAGCGCGCAGCCACGTGCCTCCACGCCCACGCCCCCTCAGGTGACAACCTGGATCGGATTGTACGGCCCGACATCACCCGGCCGGCGCGCGCGGCGCCCGCGTCCTCGGCAATTGGGACGGGGTGCCGCCGTCGGATCCACGTGTCGACCGGCGGCGTGTACTCTCGCGTACGTGTCGCCTAAGGTGACACGAGCCCGCGCGAACCTCGGCATGGGAGTCCGCCGATGCCAACCAAGTTCACGTTCAAGGTCGAAACGCAGGACCCTCGCGAGCCCGTACCGTTCGATGCCTTCGCGGAGATGGTCGGCCACTTCGCGAGTATCCTCGCTGAGCTTGACGCGGCGACTACCGGCCAGCCGACCATGCGGTGGGTGATCCGGAACCTCGAAGTTGGCAGCGCGCAGGTCGGGCTCGAGGCGGCCCCAATCAACCCGCTCTACGATCGCAGTGCGTACGTGGTCAGTCAGTTCGCCACAGGTATGACAACGGTCCGCGATCAGGGCGAGCGGCCCGAGGGGATCTCCGACACCGCCTGGTCTGACTACAGAGCCATCGTCCGCGTGCTGCACGACGGCATCAGCCGAGTGTCCATCGACGCTGAGGAGCAGTCGGTCGTCCTCACGAGCGCAGTGCAGCTGTCTGACGAGGACGAGGCGTTGACGACGGCCCCCGTCGAGATCGGGACCCAGACCGCCATGAGCACCGTCGAGGGGCCGCTTGAGGACGTGTTCGGCCACGACAAGAAGCAGCCGAGCTTCGCGATCTGGGACACGCTGTACGGTCACCGCGTCCGGTGCGACTTCCCCGCCTCCATGTGGGACGACGTGAAGGCTGGCGTGCAAGAGCGGGTGCGCGTCCACGGGCTCGTAACGTTCGACCGACTGGGCCGCCCGGAGCGGGTTCAGGTGCGGTCCATCCAGGTGCTCCGGCACGACCGCCAGCGTCCGCGTGCCGCGGCGCTGCTCGGCCTTGCCCCCAATCTCACGGGCGGGGTGCCGTCTGAGGTCTGGGTGCGTCGGATTCGCGATGCCTGACAAGCCCGTGGTCACCATCGACACGAGCCCGTGGATCGCGCTCCTGGCTAAGGAGGTGGACCGCGCCGAACACGTCCTTCGGTTGCTCGAGCAGGCCGAGCGCGGCGAGATCAAGGTGTTCGTCTCTACGGTCACGATCACCGAGACGGTGAAGGGCCCGGCGGCAGGCGATCCGCTGCTGACGGACGAGCAGGAGAGCGTCCTCGTCGATTACATGGACAACCCGTTCATCACGCTCGTCTCCGTTGATCCGGTCGTCGCCGCGCGAGCTCGTGACCTGCGCCGGCATGTCCGGTGGCTGAAGACACCGGACGCCATGATCCTCGCGACGGCCCTCGTGACGGGATCCGAGACCCTGTACACGTACGACCAGACGGACCTGGTGCGCTTGAACGGGTCGGCCGACGTCGGCGGCCTTCGGATCGTCATTCCACCCGTCGACTATCAGCTCGCCTTTCTCGCGCCCACCGACGCGCCACCGCGGTTGACCTGAGACCTCAAGTCAACCGACGGGATCCTCGCAAAGGCGATCCGCATAACTCAAGCCGATTCCGACGCGTTGCGAGCTCGACCAAGCCGTGGGGCAATTCGCGCGTGAAAGGGTGGAGCCGACACTCGGATTTGAACCGAGGACCTGCTGTTTACGAAACAGCTGCTCTACCGCTGAGCTATGTCGGCGCGGGCGCGAGTATAGGCGATGAGGTCCGGCAGCAACGGTTTGCGCGCTGGCCCGCAGCCGAACAGACGATGATCGCATTGACAGGAGTACATCGGACCGTACACTTGTCCGTGTCATGAAGAGCATTCCGATCAGCGATCTGCGGAAGCGGGTGGCCGACGTCATCGACGACGTCCAGTCGACCGAGGAGCCGACGGTCGTCCTGCAGCGCTCGCGGAAAGCGGCGTACATCGTGAACCCCGAGCGATATGAACGTGATCAAGCCGAATTGAGCGCGCTTCGCCGGACGATCTTCCTGGCCGAGGTCCGCGAGGCAGAGGCTGAGCATCAGGCCGGCGAGGCGTCACGTTTCGACGACGTCGAGCAGCTGCTCAACGAGCTACGGAGCTGACTTGCGGCTCACGGCCTCCAGTCGCTTCCTTCGAACGGCCAGGAAGCTCCGAGAACCGCAGGCGTCGATGCTGCGTGCCGCACTCCGCCGTTTGGCAGCCGACCCGAAGGATCCGCTTCTTCGAACGCACAAGCTGAAGGGCGACCTCGACGCCTACTGGGCGTTCAGCGTTGACGACGACCTCCGCGTCCTGTTCCGCTGGGCCGGCGACGACGCGTTCCTCGTCAACCTTGGCTCTCACGACCAGGTGTACTGAGGCGGCGCCCGGTGGTGGGTTCGCATTGCCGGCCCAGTACACGGTCGCTCTGCGAAGACGGCGTCAGCGGTGGGCCACGCCCATTGCTACCCGAGTCCTACCTCGGGTAGTATCGTCGTATGAAGGTCAGTGTGAGCCTGCCCGGCGAGGACGTCCACTTCCTCGACGAATACGCGAAGGAACAGGGGCTTGAATCTCGATCGGCCGCCGTCCATCGAGCCGTGCGCCTCCTTCGCACGGCAGAACTGAGCGGCTCCTACGAAGGGGCGTGGGAGGAGTGGGCAGTTGAGGGCGGGGCCAGCCTCTGGGAGACGACCACCGGCGACGGACTTGGGTCATGATGCGCCGCGGCTCCATCCATTCCGTGGACCTCGATCCCGCCCGCGGCTCCGAGGCGAACAAGCGGCGGCCGGCGGTCATCGTCAGCAACGACGCAGCCAACGCGACGGCCGAACGGCTGGGTCGCGGCGTCATCACCGTTGTTCCCGTGACGTCGAATGGCGAACGGGTCTACCCGTTCCAGGTTCTGCTTCCAGCCGCGGAGACAGGGCTCGCCGACGACTCCAAGGCGCAGGCGGAGCAGGTCAGATCGATCGCCGTCGAGCGGGTGGGTGACCGGCTGGGTGCCGTTCCCAACGCGATCATGATCGACATCGACGAAGCGCTGCGCCTGCATCTTGCCCTGTGACGGCGTTCACCTCACCGAACGGGAACCAGTGACCGTCGCTCGACGTCTCGGCGCCACGATGCGGGAACTGAGTCGTCGCCAGATCGGGGTGGACCTTCGATCGCGTGCCGCGGTAGTCGCCTTCATAGCCGTCGCACTCGCCCTGGTCGTCGGCGCGTGCACCGTAGGCCCCGGGGCGGGCGGATCGATCGCCGGTGGCCGCACGGTCCCGGGGACGGTCCTCGCCGGACCGACGTGTCCGGTGCAACGCGTCGGCGACTCGGGGTGTGCGGATCGGCCGGTCGCCGGTGCGGTCCTCGTAGTGACGACGCCGTCCGGCACTGAGATCGCCAGGGTCACGAGCGACGCGGGTGGAGCGTTCAGCCTCTCGCTCGCGCCGGGCGACTATCTCCTCGTGCCGCAGCCCGTGGCCGGGCTCATGATCACGCCTCGTCCACTCGCGTTCTCCGTCGCCGCGGCCGGGGCTGCGTCGGCGCTTGACGTGCGCTACGACACCGGCATCCGCTGAAGGTCTGCCGGGGGCACACATCGACCCCTATGCCCCGAAGTCGATGGCGACGACGCCCTTTCGCCCCCGCGATGACCGGCCGACGCGACGGCCCTTCGCCCCCCGCGATGACCGGCCGACGCGATGTGGCATCCTCCGCGCATGACCCGCCTTCGCGTCGCCCTGGTCCAGCTCGATGCCGGCGCCGAGGCCGACACGAACGTCGCGACCGCCGCCGCGCTCACGAACGAAGCCGCAGCCGGCGGCGCGCAGCTCGTCGCGCTGCCGGAGTACCTCCAGTTCCGCGGCCCGGATGCGGGCTTTCGCGCTTCGGCCCGTCCGGTCCCAGGCCCGTTCACTGCGCCATTCACCGAGGTCGCGCGGAGTCGAGGCTGCTGGATCCTCGTCGGATCGCTCGCCGAGACGAGTGCGGATCCGGATCGCCCGTACAACACGAGCGTCCTCATCGCGCCGGACGGTTCGATCGCCGCGACGTATCGCAAGGTCCACCTGTTCGATGTCGCGGTGGAGGCGGGGCCCGTCGACACCGAGTCTTCCCGGGTGAGCCCCGGCGACCGGGTGGTGACTGCCGACGTCGACGGTGTGAGACTCGGTCTCACGATCTGTTATGACGTTCGCTTCCCGGAGCTCTACCGGACGCTCGCACTGGCCGGCGCCGAGGTCTTCACTGTCCCGGCGAACTTCACCGAGCGGACCGGCCGCGACCATTGGGAGGTCCTCCTCCGGGCTCGTGCGATCGAGAACGGCGCGTACGTTCTCGCGCCTGCGCAGATCAACGGTCCGCCGGGAGCGCCCGCCTACGGCCGGACGATGGTCGTGGACCCGTGGGGCACGATCGTCGCCCAGGCACCGGACCGCGTCGGCATCGTCACCGCGCAGCTCGACACGGATCGCGTCGCGTCGGTCCGCCGACAGATCCCCGTCCTCGCGAACCGCCGGCCGGAGGCGTATCGCTGACGTCGCCTCGCGAACGGAGACGATGCGAGGGCCCTATCCCTCGTGGCCCGATTCAGCGGGGAGCCAGATGCTGAACGCCGCGCCGCGGCCGGGGACCGCAGGCTCGAGAACGAGGTCGCCCGCCATGGCGCGACACAGTTCGCGGGAGACGTAGAGGCCGAGGCCGCTGCCGTCCTCCGCCTGCTGGGAGTTGCCGCGCACGAAGCGGGCGAACAGGCGCCGGCGGTCCGCCTCCGCCACGCCCGGCCCGTGGTCGGCGATCGTCAGGCGGAGCCGACCCTCGACCACTCCGATGCCCGGGCGCGCCCCTGGCGAGCCCGGGTCGAGCGGTGCGTCGCCCGCGGCGGGCTCCAGGTCGAGCTCGACCTGAACCGGTCCCCGCGCGCCATACTTCACGGCGTTGTCGAGGAGCGCCCAGAGGACCTGGTCGAGCTGATCGACGTCCGTCACCGCGAGCCATCCATCACTTCGATCGTCGATGGTGAACGGCACGTCGTCCGCGGCGAGCGCCTCCCAGGCCCGCCGGACTCGGGACCCGAGCGCCACCACCTCCACCTGCGGCCGCAGTGCTCCGGAGTCGAGGCGGGTCACGGTGAGGAGCTGGCGGACCATCCGCGAGAGTCGATCGGCCTGCTCGCCGATGATCTCCAGGCGCCGATCCGGGTTCTTGGCGGCGAGCTGATCGGCGTAGGCCCGGATGCTCGTGAGCGGTGTCTGGAGGTTGTGACTCACGCCCCGGAGGAAGTCGTCCTTCGCCGCATCGAGCTCGAGGAGCTGGACGTTCTGGGCTTCGACGCGGGCGAACAGCTCGGCGTTCCGCAGGGAGGCGCCCACCTCGGCGGCGAACACCTCGAGGAGATCCTGGTCGGCCCGTTCCCAGGTCCGCGTCGCCGGCAGGTGGCCGACGAGGACACCGAGCTTCTCGTCGCCCGCTCGAAGCTCCGCGCGGACCGGCAGCGGATCGGCGGGCACGCGCTCCTCGACCGGCACGGTCGCCGGATCGACGAGGTGGATCTCCGCGTCGATGAGGCCGAAGGCCTCCCGGGCATCGTTGGAGGCCGAACCGACGAGCCAGTCGACGCCCGCCCTGGGCGAGCCGTGGACGATGCCGGCGAGGATCCGCCCGAGCTCACGGTTCCGCCGCTCGAGCGCTGCGGTGAGGAGGTTGTGGCTCTCCGCGAGGCGGGCGAGCTCGTCGTCGCCCTCGACGACGATGCGAGTCGAGAGATCGCCGGACTTGACCCGGTCCACGGCGGATGCGATCGCCCGGAGGGGGGCGGTGAGACCGGTCGCGAGGAGGTACGAGGCGAGGACGGCGATGAGCGCCGCGAACACGACGGCGAGGAGGAGGAGGCGCGGGATCGTCGAGACCGGGTCCGGCAACCGCGAAGCCACCACGAGGAACAGGCCGAAGATCGCCAGCGGGAGGACCGAGGCACCGATGAGGGCGATGGTCAGCCGGGTCCGGAGCGCGAGCCGCGAGCCGATCCGCTCGGACCGATCCTCCAGGGTGTCGAGGGCGTCGATGCGATCGTCGAGGGCGTCGAGCCGATCCCCGAGGGTGTCGATGCGATCCGTGGGGGTGTCGCCGGGGATCATCCGGCCTTCGACCCTGGCCGGCTCATCGGGCGTCCGTCTCCGCGTCGTCGCCGGTCATGAGCCGATAGCCCACACCGCGCACGGTGATGAGGTGCCGCGGCCGGTTCGCATCGGCCTCGATCTTCTGGCGGAGCCTGCGCATCGTCACCCAGACATACGAAGGGTCGGCATCCTCGGTCTCGGCCCAGCCGCGGGCGAGGAGTGTCTCCGTCGCGACCGTCCGACCCAGATTCGCGGCGAGCGCATAGAGGAGCCGGGATTCGGTCGGCGTGAGCGCGACCGTCGTCCCGCGGACGACCGCCTCGCGCCGGTGAAGCTCGAGGGCGAGGTCGGGACCGAGGACGAGCCGGCCGCGCGGCACCCGATCGCCGAGGCGCCGGAGGACACGGTTGATCCGCGCCCGAAGCTCCGGATAGTGGTACGGCTTCGTGACATAGTCCTCGGCGACCTCGTCGAGGAGGTCCGCCTTGCTGTCGCCGGCGTCGATCGCCGAGAGCACGATGATCGGCAGGTCCGCGCGGCCCTTGACCTCGCGGGCGAGGGAGAGGCCGTCCATCCGCGGCATCATCATGTCGACCACGAGAAGGTCCGGCCAGCCCGACTCGAGCCGCTTGAGTGCCTCCGCGCCGTCACGGGCGGTGGCGACGTCGAAGCCGTCGTCGCGGAGCTGCTCGGCAAGAAGGGCGCGAAGATTGGCATCGTCGTCGACGATGAGGATCCGCGGCGGTTGGACCGCCCCGCGCGCACCGGACGCTCCCGGGCTCAGCATGGCTCGGAGTATAGGAGCGGCTCGCGGCCGCGGTTCGGACGTGGCGCGACGGCGGACATGGCGGGCGACGGACGGCGCGGCGGGCGCGGCGGCGGAGGCGGAGGGTCGAACGCCTGGTGGGCACGGCGGTGGGGGGAACGACGAGGGCAGGTCGGCGGTGCAGGGGCGCAGATCGTGAGCGGCGGCCGTTCATGGTGCCCGTCGATCGACATGGCGGCAGCGGGGTGCGACCGGGCAGCGACCGCACTCGGGATTGCGAGCGTGGCAGACGAGCCTACCGTGCCGGATGAGGAGGACGTGCGCCGCATATGGCTCGGCCGGTCCGAGGAGGGCGAGGTAGAGCTCGTGCGCCTGGTCCGCGGTCGCCTTCGGTGGGATGAGGCCGATCCGCTTCGAGACCCGCTCGACGTGCCGGTCGACGGGCATGAGCGGCATCCCGAAGCCGAAGAGGAGGACGATCGAGGCGGTCTTCGGGCCGACTCCGTCGATCGCGGTGAGCCAGGCGCGGGCGTCGAGCGGCGTCATCTCGCCGAGGAACTCGAGGGCATGGTCGCCGCGCTCCTCGCGGATCCGGCGGAGGGCGGCCTGGATCCGGGGCGCCTTCTGCGGCGCGAGGCCGCCAGGCCGGATGACGTCGACCAACTCGGGGAGCGGCGCGGCTTCGACCGCCGGCCAGTCGGGAGTGACGCCCGGCCGCAGGCCCGTGCCGCCCCAGCCGCCGCCGAGCTCCGTCGCGACGGCAGCTCCGCCCGTCGGGTACGCCTCGCGGAGCCGTTCGTAGGCTCGCTCGGCGTTGATGTCGGCGCTGTTCTGGGTGAGGATCGTGAGGACGAGCTCGCTCGTCGGATCGAGGCGCCGCTGCCAGGTCGGGAGACCGTGGAACGTGGTGAGCGCCTCGAGGACGTACGGGACGAGGCCGGGCCGACGCCGGGCGAGACTCCGTGCCCACGCCTTCGCCGGGTCCATGGGACGTCGCCGCGGCGCGGTTCGTTTCGCGGCGCCAGCGCGAGGATCGGCGCGCGGGTGGCTCACCAGATCGTTTCGACGTCGTAGCGCGAGATCACCGGGTCAGCCGTGACGATCGGCACACGCTCGATCTGCGCCTGGGCGACGAGGATCCGATCGAACGGGTCGCGGTGGATCCGGGGGAGCGCTCCGGCTTGCAGGGCATGCCGGAGATCGATCGCGATCGGACCAAAGCGATGCCGACGCACCAGGTCTTCGACATAGGACGTGGAATCGTCGGGGAGGTCGAGCCGGCCTGCGCCCGACTTGATCGCGATCTCGTAGGCTGAAGCGGCGCTTACGAGTGCCTCCGTTGACGGGTCCGCGATGAGCTCGCGAGCGGTGGTGGAAAGGCTCGCTCCACCGCCCGAGGCCCACCACAGGAGCACGTGTGTATCGAGGAGAACTCTCACGCGTGCCAGTCTCGAAGAGGATCGTCCGGGTGCATGTAGTCGGGGTCCAGCTCTGGCAGCGGATCGTCGAAGTCCGGGTGAATCACGATCCGATCGTTGCCTGGCACGCGGCGTCCCAACGTACCCTCGATCGGCTCGAGCGTCGCAACCGGTTTGCCGGCGCGGGCGATGACGACTCGTTCACCCCGCTCGACGGCCGCAAGAAGCCGCGAGAGGTGGGTCTTGGCCTCGTGGACGTTGACGGTGGTCGTCACGTCGCGATGGTGACTTAGTCCGATCGGGTAGTCAATAGTCCGCGGTGTCCGCTCGAGGCGGGCGAGCCGCTCGCCGCAGGCGATGAGGGGTGCTGCCGCGAGCGCGATCGCCTCCTCGAGCGCGATCGGCCCATCGTGGACCGCGACGACCGAGACGCCGAGTGGCTCGAGGGCCTCGACCCCCGCGGCCTCCACGCCGCCGCCGACGGCGATGCAGCGGATGCCGGCCTGCCGCGCTCGGCGAGCGACACCGAAGGCGGTCTTGCCGAACGCCGTCTGCGCGTCGATCCGACCCTCGCCGGTGATGACGATGTCGGCGCTGGCGAGCCGGGCGGCGAAGTCCGTCGCCTCCATGACGAGATCGACACCGGGAACGAGCTCGAGCGAGGCGAATCGATCCCGCAGGCAGAGCATGCCGAAGCCCGTCCCCCCGGCGGCGCCGGCCCCGGGGGTGTCGCGCTCGCGACGGCCCGTCGCACGTTCGAGCGCGTCGGCGAATCCGGCGAGCCGCGCGTCGAGCGCCCGGACGTCCGCCGGCGAGGCTCCCTTCTGGGGCCCGTACGTCGCGGCCGCGCCCCGCTCGCCGAGGAGCGGATTGGTCACGTCGCAGGCGATCCGCAGACGGACCCCGGCGAGCCGCGGATCGAGGTCCGCGAGATCGACCGAATCGAGGTTCGGCGACACCCTCGCTCCGAGAGCGCGGAGGATCCCGGCCCCACCGTCCGTGGTGGCGCTGCCGCCGATGCCGAGGACGATGTCGCGGATCCCCGCGTCGAGCACGGCGCGCAGCACAAGCCCGGTCCCCGCGGTGGTCGCGACGAACGGGTCGCGCTCGCCGGCTGCGACCCGCGAGAGCCCGGAGGCCTCCGCCAGCTCGATGACGGCGCGACCGCCGTCACGGTCGGCAGTGGTGAGCCACCGAGCCCGCACCGGGCGGCCGAGCGGGTCCGGCGCCGTGGTTTCCCGCCACGCCCATGCCCCCGTCGCGGCGATCGCCTCGAGCGTGCCCTCGCCGCCGTCCGCGAGCGGTGAGAGCAGGACGCGATCGTCCGGTCGGACGCTCCGCCATCCGGTCGCGAGCGCCGTCGCGACCTCGACGGAGGTGAGGGTCCCCTTGAACGAGTCCGGCGCGATGAGGACGGTGCGGTCGCCGGTGATCGTCGCCGTCGTCACCGCAGCGTCGAGACGAGCGGTGCGGCTGCGCCAGCCGCCTGTCGTCGCTCGAGATACTCGGGGATCCGGATCATCGGCGGGCGCTCCTGGTCGGCGAGCTCGATGATCTCCAGTCCGAGCCGTCCGCGACCCGAACGAGGGAGCTTCATCGTGGACCCGAGCTCGGCGAAGAGTCGTGCCTTCCGCCGTTCCTCGAGCCGCTTCATGACCGCCTGGAGGATGACGAACGACATCCGCGACAGACCCTCGAGCTCCTGGTTCCGATGGATCCGCCGCTCGAGATCCACCTGGCCGAGGCCCTCGAGGCCGACGCGCTCGGCGACGTCGATGAGATGGCCGATCTCCACGGCATAGCCGGTGAAGAACGGGATCGTCTCGAGGAGCGAGCGCCGCCCGGCGTATTCACCGGCGAGCGGCTGGATGAGCCCGGAGAGCTCGGGGAAGAAGAGGTTGATGAGCGGTCGGGCGACGAGCTCGGTGACCCGTCCGCCACCACCCTCCTTGAGCTGTCCGCCCTCGACGATCGGGCGCTGGTAGTAGCCCTTCACGTACTGCAGGCGAGACTCGTGGAGGAGCGGGCCGAGCGTTCCGTACACCATCCGCGGATGCCAGTTGCGGACATCCGTGTCCGCCCAGACGACGATGTCGCCGGACGTCTCGTACAGCGACTTCCAGAGGGCCTCGCCCTTGCCGCGAAAGCTGCCGTAGCGGGCGAGGACGTCGGGATGCTGGACGACCCGCGCCCCCTCCGCCTCGGCGATCTCGCGGGTCCGGTCCGTCGACGCGGAGTCGATGACGAGGAGCTCGTCGAGGAGCGGGACGCGGCCCATCATCTCGCGGATCGCCCGGCGGACGATCGGCCCGATCGTCTCCTCCTCGTCGAGCGTCGGCAGGACGAGGCTGACCGTCACGCCGAGCTTCTCCTTGAGCGCCACGAGCCGCCGCAGGTCGCTGAACTCGGCGTGATGGAAGTTCGACTCGCCGAACCAGCGCTCGACGCGGGCGGGCACGGCTCGGGCCTCCTCGGCGGCGCGATCCGCCGCCGCGAGCGACTCGGCTCGACCGGCGAGCTGCTCGAACGTCCCGTGCGAGATGGGCTCGCGCGTCTTGACCACGATGACGGTGGGCCGGGCGCGCGCGGCGATCGCCTCCGGGAGGGCGCCGAAGAGATGAGCCGTGCCATCCCCCTCGGCGCCGGGGACGGCCGACGCGCCCATGACCACGAGGTCCACGCTCTCGGCCTCGCGGAGGATGGCGTTCCGGACGTTGACCGCCTCCCGGAGCCGGGCGTCGACGCGGCCGGACACGTGCTGCCTGACGAACGCCGTGAGGGCGCGTTCCGCCTGGGCCCGGACGGCGAGGGTGATGCCGGGCGGGACGAGGTGGAGGGCGATGACCTCGGCATCGTGGCCGCGGGCGAGGGCGTCGGCGAAGCGGAGGGCGAGCTCCGCGTGGGGGCCGCCGCGGACCGGCACGAGGATTCGTCGGATCTCGGCGGCGCCGCGCTGCTTGACGACCGCGATGTCGCACGGCGATTCACGAACGACCTCGTCGATCGTCGGCGAGATGACTGTCCCGCGGGCGTCGCGGCTGTTCGACCCGCTGTGCGAGCCGGCCGCGGGGCTCGGGCCCGCCGCGTCGTTCTGGCCGCTCGCGTCGCGGGCGATCGCGGCCGCGCGGGTGGCGCGCGACTCGCGTCCGGCGGACGCCTTGCCGCCCCAGCCGAAGATGAGGAGATCCGCCTCCTGTTCGGCGGCCGCTTCCACGATCCCCTCGGCGGCGTGCCGTCCGATCCGCACGATCGGGTGGATGGGCGTGCCGGACGGCGCGAAGTCGAGGACGCGCTGGAGGAGCCGGCGGGCGTGGCGAGCCCGGGTGGCGCCCTCCGAGAGGGGCATCCCCTCGGGTACCTCGACGATGCCGAGCGCCGTCAGCTCGCCGCCGCGCGGCTCGAGGAGTCCGGCTCCGAGCCGGATGAGCTCCTCCGCCGTCGCGGGATTCGCGACCGGGATGAGGATGCGGACCGGAAGCGGCGATCTGGTCGTCATGTGCCCTCGGCGGCTGCGTCCGCTCCACTCCAGCGATCCACGAGGTACGGCTTGAGCAGCTCGAACTCGCGGGCCTGGTGTTCGACCCGCTCCTCCGCCTGCTCGGCCGTCTGCTGGCGGTTCTCGATGATGAAGCTGCCGACCCGCCCGAAGTAGATCGGGACGAGCGACGCGACGAACCGCTCGATCGGCGCGTCGGCCGGTCTGGCGGCGACCACGAGGTCGTAGACGATGCGGGCCCAGAGGTCGTCCGGGAAATGGAACGCAGCGAGCGCCTCGGCGAGCTCGAGCGTGGAGGTCCCCTCGGCGGCCGAGCCGGTCCCCTCACCGCCGCCACCGATGCCGAGGCGGTTCTGGGTGGCCGCGGCGAGCTCGCCCGCCTCGTTGGCGAGCGTGAGGACGGCCTCGAGATTCATCGTCGCGAGCATGGCGGCCCACGAGTCGGCCATCGTGAGGGCACCGGCGTGGAACTCGGACAGGAGGCGCAGGGTGTTCACCTCGAGCGGCGGCGGATCGGCGAGCCGCTCGAAGCCGTAGGCGGGGATCGGATGGGAGCCGCGGATCGGAAGCCAGGCGTCGGCATGCGCGCGAGCGAGTCGAAGGATCGTGCCGACGACCTGGCGGAACATCGGTCCAAGATCGGCGCCCGGATCCTTCGGGTCGTGGACCTTCGCCCCGAGGCGAGCCTGGCACACGGCGAAGCCGCCGGTGAGAGCCGTCGTCGTCATCCAGATGTCGATGCCGAAGCGGCTCACGTCGCTCGTCCAGCCGTCCGCGGCGAGGTAGTGCCGGACGAGGTCGCCGCTCACCCCGAAGTCGCCACCGATCGGCTGACGGATGCGGTGCCCATAGAGAGCCCGGGTGAGCGGGTAGGTGACGGTGTTCGTGATCGTGCCGTCGTACTTGTAGCGAGCGTAGAGCGGGGCGACGAAGTCGTAGCCACCCTTGAGGATCGGGCCGGCGAGCAGCTCGACCCACTCCGGCAGGATCGAGCGGAGGTCGCTGTCCACGACGACGAGGGCGCTGACCTGCAGCGCGGCCGCGATCTCGAAGATCGTCCGGAGCGCCGCGCCCTTGCCGCCGACGCCGTCGATCTCCGGGTAGGTGAGACTCATCCGGGCGAGCCGATTCCTCGGCTGGACGAGGAGGATCTCCTCGATGTAGTCCGGCGGTTCCGTCTCGACGACGACCCGGGCCGTCCCGTCGGGCGAGCCGGCGTCCGCGTTGACGAGGATCGGGTGGAGGTCCGGGAAGTACTGGACGAGCCCGGCCTGGGCCGCCCGCACGACGTAACCGATCGTCGCCGCGTTCTTGAAGCTCGGGATGCCGACCATGATGTCGGCACGGCCGATCCGGGCGATCTCGTCGCGAACGGCCGGCGGGAGGACGGACGCGGGCATCGCCGTCACCGTACCACTCGCGTGGCCGCAGCGTGCCGTGGGCGCGTGTGGGCAGGTGCGGCCGCGGTGCGGCCGTGGCGCTGTGGCGAGGTGCGGACGCAGTGCGGCCACGGAGGCGGCCCGCGTACTGCGGGGGCGCCGCTGACCGCCATTCCTGCCGCTGACCGCCGTTCCTGTCAGATGTGCGTCAGGCGCGCACTGGTCCGCGATCGGTGGCGTGCCATCAGGTCCTCCGAGCGTGGGGACCGCCATCGATCGTGACAGTTGATCGAGCGACGGCTCATATGGCAGCGTTCCGCCGACGAGTGCCCTCCTGGAGAGCGGATGGCAGGATCCGCGGTCGACCTTGCTCCCGCCCGTGGTCGACCGGCTGCCCGCCCGCGATCGGCCCCGCTCCCGCCCGCGGTCGGCCCCGCTCCCGCCCGCGGTCGGCCCCGCTCCCGCCCTCGGCCCTCGGTCCTCAGTCGAGCGGGATGGCGATCCGCGCCCAGGCCTCGTTCGGGGCGCCCGGTGTATAGCGGCTGTTCGCCGCCTTGTAGGCGAGCTCGCGGAAACCGAGCGCCCTCCAGGCGACAAGCCAGCTGTCCACCGGCGGGCGAACGTACGGACTTCGGCGGAGCAGGCTCGTCTCGTCGAACGCCGTGTCGAGGATGCGCTTTCGTTCGAGCAGCGGGATGCCGAGCAGGGCGTCATCGTCGATGGCGAGGAGATCGACGGCGACGAACGCGAGCGGAACGTCCGGGTCCACCGGAGTGGCGGCGGCCGGGATCGGGGCTCGCGCGGCGCGGGCGCTCCGCCGGCCGAAGAGCATCTGGCCCATGACCTGCGTCGTCGTCGGGATCGTCAGTCCCAGGCCGGGTGTCGCGTCGCGAGGTGCGTTCGGCTGCCGGCTCAGGTACCCGTCGAGGATCACCGACTCGGCGCGAAGGGCATCGCGCAGGTTGGCGGCGACGGCGTCGAGCGCCGCTCCCTCGAGCTCCTCGCCCTCGTCGTCGAAGAAGACCGCGTGGGCCCCGCCGGCGAGAACGTCGAGCCTCCGGACGATCGCTCCGGCCACGAGCAGCACGCGGTCGCCGCTCCAGACGGGCTCGATCAGGGGGTCTGCCACCTTCCGGACGTGCGACCGTCCGAAGGATTGCGGCCGCCAGGCACGGACGTCGAGGTCGGCGGTGCGGAGCGTCATCAGTAGCCCGCCGTGAGCCCGAAGTCGATCGAGAGCGCCGCGCCGGTGATCGGTGCCGCCGCCGGCGAAGCGAGGTAGTGGATGAGCTCGGCGACCTCCGACGGGCGGATGAAGCGCGCCGGTCGCTGCGGATATGCGGTGAGGAGGCCGGCGAGATAGGCGTCCGGATCGCCCCCGCCGAACGTATCGGCCTGATACCGGATCATCGGGGAGTCGACGTCGCCCGGGCAGACCGCGTTCGCCCGGATGCCACGGGGCGCGAGCTCGACTGCGAGCGCCTTCGTGAGGACCGTCACGCCGCCCTTGGATGCGCAGTAGATCGCGGCCTCCCTGTTGCCCCACAGTCCGGCGTCCGATGAGACATTGACGATACAGCCGCCGGTCCGCTCGAGCGCCGGGATCGCATGCCGGCACATGAAGAATGTGCCCTTGAGGTTCACGTCGACGACGCGATCCCAATCGTCCTCGGTCATCGTGTCCGACGGTCCCTCGACCCAGACGCCAGCGGAGTTGACGAGGGCGTCGAGCCGCCCGAACCGGTCGACGGCTGCGGCGACGGACCGCTCGCAGTCCGCCACGACCCGAACGTCCGCCACGATCCCGAGCGCCGTGCCTCCGGCGGCGGAGATCGTGGCCACGGCGACGTCCAGACCGGCCGCGTCGCGGTCGACGAGCGCGACGGCGGCTTCGTCCGCGGCGAATCGCTCCGCGGTCGCGAGCCCGATCCCGGACGCGCCGCCGGTGACGATGACGACCCGGCCGGGCGTCGATCCGTCGGCCGACGGTCCCGGTCCCGGTCTCTCCGCCGACGGCCTCGGTCTGTCCGTCGCCGGTCCGCCGGGTCGTGTCGTGCCGCCGGGCATCAGTACCACGCCGCCTTCGGCCCCTTGAACTCCTGGATCGTGTTCCCGCCGTCCACGACGATGCCCTGGCCGGTGATGTAGCTCGCCCCCGTGGAGGCGAGGAACACGATGGCCGAGGCGACCTCGTCCGGGGTCCCGGACCGGCCGAGCGGGGTGTGCTCGCCGCCGACCGCCTCTTCGGGGAGCTGCGAACCGGACGCGATCCAGCCGGGGAGGACGGCGTTCACCGTCACGCCCTGCGGCCCCATCTCGATGGCGAGCCCGCGGACCAGCCCCATGATGCCGGCCTTCGCCGCGCTGTACACGGTCGAGGCCGGATTGCTGACGAGCGGGCCGGTGACGGACGAGACGAAGACGACGCGACCGCCGCCTGCGGCGACGATGGACGGGAGCGCGGCCCGGGTCACCGCGAACGGAATGCGGAGGTTCTGGGCAATGCCACGGTCCCACTCCTCGTGGGTGAGTTCGAGGAAGTCGCGTGACACCTCGTCCTCGCCGACGGCGATCATCCCCGCGTTGTTGACGAGGATGTCGAGCCTGCCGTGGGCGGCGACCGCCTCGACGACGACCCGCTCGGCGACGCCCGCCGAGATGAGGTTGCCGACATGCCCGGATGCGCTGCAGCCGGTGGCCCGGAGCTCCGCGACCCGATCGTGGATGCGGGCCGTCGTCGCGGCGATCGCCACGGTCGCTCCGCGTCGTGCGAGGAGTCGCGCGGCGGCGAATCCGATGCCGCCGGCGCTCCCGGCACCCGTGACAAGGGCGACCCGCCCGGCGAACTCGCCACGATCAGTGAAGTCGCCGCGGATCGCGTCGTCGCTTCGGATCGCGTCGTCGCCTCGGATCACGTCGTCGCCGTGCACGGTCGCCATCACCGACCACCCGTTCGATCGCCGTAGCCGTCCGGGTGTCGGCGGCGCCAGGCCCACGCGGAGCCGATCATCTCCTCGAGCGAGTCGTGACGCGGTCGCCAGCCGAGGGTGTCCCGCGCTCGATCCGCTCGTGCGACGAGGACCGGCGGATCACCCTCCCGCCGCGGGCCGACCCTGACCGGGATGGATCGGCCGACGACCCGCTCCGTCGCGGCGATCACCTGGCGGACACTGAAGCCGTCACCGACACCGAGGTTGCAGGCCAGGAGGCCGGGCGTCACGGCCGCGCTCGGCGCGTCGGCGGTCGCCTCGAGCGCGAGGAGGTGCGCAGCGGCGAGATCCCGGACATCGATGTAGTCGCGGATGGGCGTCCCGTCCGGCGTCGGGTAGTCATCCCCGTACATCGTCAACTCGCCGGATGTTTCCGCCGCCCGGAGGATCGCCGGGATGAGGTGCGTCTCGGGGTCGTGGTCCTCGCCGTTCGCCTCGGTCGCCCCAGCGACGTTGAAGTAGCGGAGGCTGACGGCTCGGAGGCCGTACGCGCGGCTGTACCAGTCGAGCGCGCCTTCGAACGTGCGCTTCGTCTCACCGTACGGGTTGATCGGCCGGAGCGGTGCGTCCTCGTCGATCGGCGTCGTCAGCGGGATGCCGTAGACGGCTGCGGTCGAGCTGAAGACGAAGCGGCGGACGTTCGCGGCCCGAGCCGCGTCGAGGAGGGCGATGCCGCCGGCGACGTTCTGGCGGTAGTAGCGGGCCGGATCGCGCATCGATTCGCCGACGAGGGAGCGAGCCGCGCAGTGGAGGATCGTGTCGATGTCGTGCTCGCGGAGCGCGGCCGTCATCGCGGCCTCATCCGTGTAATCCTGGCGGAGGTGGACGATGCCCGGGGGAATCGCGCCGGCGTGTCCCGTCGAGCAGTCGTCGAGGACGACCACCGAGTGACCGGCGGCGACGAGCGCCTCGACACTCACCGAGCCCACGTAGCCCGCTCCACCGGTGACGAGGACGCGCATCAGGGCTTCCTGCGAAATCGGGCGAGGAATCCTCGGCTGCGCGCCGAGGCCGGGGCGGCATCCGGGGCCGAGGCCGGGAGGGTGGCCGAGATCGGGGCGGTGATCGGGGCGGTGACCGGGGCCGGGACGGCGGCCGGGGCCGGGCCGTTGCCCGCAGCGGGCGGGATGGTCGGCGCCCGCTCGGCGGCAAGATCCGTCAGGCGCTCGACGAGCCTGGCCGCCGCAGGGTTCTGGGAATCGAGCGCGAGTGCCTGTCGCGCGTAGCCCAGCGCTCGGGCGTCGTCCGCCCGCTCGGCGGCGACTCGGGCGAGGCCGACGAGGGCGATCGCGTCGTGCGGATCCGCGTCGGCGACGAGTCGGTACAGGCGCTCCGCCTCGTCGAGGCGCCCCATGGACAGCGTCCGCTCGGCCTGGAGGAGGATCTCGATCATCGCCTGGGCACCGCCCGCGCGATGCCGAGCAGTCGATCGCGGTCGTTGACCGCAGGGTCGGCGATGACCCGCGCGACGAGCCGATCGAGGATCCGGCCGATCTCCGGCCCGGGAGCGAGGCCGAGCTCGCGCACGAGATCGGCTCCGTCGATGGCGAGGCCGGACCGGTCGAGCGCGACGTCCGCCGCGAGCTCCCGCGCGACCCGCTGCCGGAGCTCGCCAAGGCCGTCGGCCTCCGCCGGCCGACCGCTCCCCACGTTGTCGGCCGCCCGGAGCGCGAACAGATCGTCGAGCTCGCCCCGGCCCACCTTCCCGATGAAGCGCCGGACGGCGGCGTCGCTCCAGGCGGTCTCATAGGCGAACATGTGGTGGCGGATGAGATGGGCGATCCGTTCGACCGTCTCGCGCGGCCGATGCCAGCGCCGGAGGAGGTCGGCGGCCTGCTCCGCCCCGACAACATCGTGGCCGTGGAAGTGCCCGTCCGCGGCGGTCGCCGGCTTGCCGACGTCGTGAAGGAGGGCGGCCAGCCGTACGATCGGCGACCGATCCGCGGTCGCTGCCGCGTCGACGGTCCGCAGAGTGTGATCCCAGAGGTCCTCGTTCGGGAACTTGTTCTGGGCGACGCCGCGCTCCGCCGCCAGGAGCGGAGCGACGAACGGGAGGAGGCCCGTCTCGAAGGCCAGCCGCAGGCCGATCGACGGCCTGGCCGCGGCGAGCAGTCGCTCGATCTCGGTCGCGACGCGCTCGCCGGAGAGGTGGGCGGTGAGCGGCGCGGCGTCCCGCATGGCGGCGAGCGTCGCCGGCTCCACCGCGAATCCGAGCACCGCGGCGAGCCGGACCGCCCGCAGCGTTCGCAGCGCATCCTCCCGGAATCGGAGGTCCGCAGCGCCGACCGCGCGAAGCCGCCGCAGCCCGATGTCGCCCCGGCCGTCGTACGGATCGAGGAGCGCCGGCGCGGCGCCGGGTGCGCCGCCCCAGGCGATCGCGTTGACCGTGAAGTCGCGGCGGGCGAGATCGTCCTCGATCCGGTCGCCGAACTCCACGCTGGTCGGCCGGCGGAAGTCGGCGTAGTCGCGGTCCGTGCGGAAGGTCGTGATCTCGACCGGCCCGCCGCCCGTCGGAACGAACACGGTCCCGAAGGGGTTGTCCGAGCGCGCGCCGGCGAAGATCGTCGCAAGGCGCTCGGGACGGGCGTCCGTCGCGATGTCCCAGTCCGCCGGCACCCGTCCGAGGAGGACGTCGCGGATGCTCCCGCCGACGACATACGCCGCGTGGCCGGTGGCGTGGAGCTGCTCGAGGATCGCCGCGACGTGCGGCGGAATCGCCGCGTCGATCGCGTGCCCGATGCCGGGGTCCATGCCCGGCTCGAGCGCGAGTCTCACGGCCGGCGTCATCGCCGCGACCCTCAGTTCCGACCGAGGAAGAGGTAATCCCGCCAGGCCTCGTTCCGGACGTCTTCGAGGTACGGGACGAAGACCGAGTACACGTCGCTGCGCGGTTCGAACGGCGGTCGCTGCAGGCGCAGGTGCGCCTCGTCGAGCGTCTTGCCGCCCTTCCGATGGTTGCAGCCCTTGCAGGCCGCGACGAGGTTCTCCCACGTGTGGCCACCGCCTCGATGGCGGGGGACGATGTGGTCGAGGGTGAGGTCGGTCGCCTGCCGGCCGCAGTACTGGCAGGTGTGGCGATCGCGGACGAACACCTCGCGGCGGGTGAGCCGGACGCGCGGCCGCGGGCGGCGCACCTGGTGCTGGAGGCGGATGACGGACGGAGCCCGGAACGCCTGACGGGGCGTCCGGATCTCCTGATGATTGAACTCGATGACCTCTGCTTTCTCGCCGAACAGGAGCCGGAAGGCGCGCGGCAGGTTGCACACGTTCAGGGGCTCGTAATTCTGGTTCAGCACGAGCACGGCGCCGTTCATCGTGGCGGGAGGATAGCAAGAACCCCGGCCCCGCACGGCCGGCGGACGCGATCAGGCGCGGAACGTCGCCGCGCCGGTCGCGGCATCCCAGCCCCCGGCCTGGCCGACTTTCGAGGCGAGCGGCCGGCCGAGCGCGTCGGCGATGAAACGGGCGGCGTCGAGCACGCCGGCGAGGGAAGCCTCGTGCTCCCAGCCGGAGGCGTCGAGGAAGTACACGAGGTCCTCCGTCGCGAGGTTGCCCGCCGCACCCGGCGCGTACGGGCAGCCGCCAGTCCCCCCGGTCGACGCGTCGAAGCAGCGGACGCCGGCGGCCAGCCCGGCCGACACGTTCGCGAGGGCCGTTCCGCGCGTGTCGTGGAAGTGGTGGGCGATCCGTTCGAGCGGGATCCCGGCCGCGACCGCGAGGCCGCTCAGCTCGGCGACCTGGTCGGGGACGGCGATGCCGATGGTGTCGCCGAAGCAGACCTCGTCGACGCCGAGCCCGAGCATGCGAGTGGCGACGTCCACGGCGCGGGCCGGCTCGACGCGACCGCTGTACGGACAGCCGAACGCGGTGGACACGTAGGCCCGACGCCACCATCCGAGCTCGGCCGCGCGTCGAAGGACGGGTCGCGCCGCGTCGATCGACTCGGCGATCGTCATCCCGATGTTCCGCGTTGTGAACGCGTCTGTCGCGGCAGTGAAGACGGCGACGGCCCGTGCGCCGGCGGCCTCTGCCCGCGCCATCCCGCGCTCGTTGGGGATGAGGACGGGAAGGCGAAAGCCGGGCAGCGGGGGCAGGGCCGCGATCAGCGCCTCGGCGTCGGCGAGCTGGGGGATCGCCAGGGGCGAGACGAAGCTTGTCGCCTCGATCTCACGGAGGCCCGCGCGGGCGAGCTGCTCGATGAAGCGGACCTTCGTCGCGGTCGGGATCGGCGTCGCCTCGTTCTGGAGGCCATCGCGGGGTCCGACCTCGTAGATCCGGACGCGGCGGTCCGCGGCGGACGAGTCCATCGGTGGTCGTGCGGCGAGGTCTGGCGTGCTGCGGGCCGCGTCCGTCAGACGCGCGGCGGCGTCATCGACCGCTCGAGCCGGGCGATCTCGACTTCGATCCGCGCGATCTCGCCGCAGGCGGCCTCGTACGCCTCGCTCCCGAGCGGCGCAGCGTCGCGGCGATGGCGGGCGGCCAGGTGCTCGACGAGCAGGGTCTCGCGGGTCTTCGGCTCAGTCGTCATCGGTCCGTCCTCCGTCCGTCCTCGGTCGCATCGCCAACGGTGCCGTCGACCGGTCCTGGCCCGGTGCGCCGCTGGCTTCGCGTCAGGGTAGCGCCGACGGCTCCATCGTCGCGAGGGCCGCGCCGCGGCTCACCTGATCCGCCACGACGACGAAGCACTCGACGAGCCGGCCGGAGACCGGGGCGACGACCACGTGCTCCATCTTCATCGCCTCGAGGACGACGATCGGATCCCCCGCCACGAGCTCGTCGCCGACCTCGGCGCGGAGGGCGATGACCCGGCCCGGCATGGGCGATATGACGCTCGCGACGCCCGACGGCCCGAACCGTGCACCGGGCGCGACGACCGCACGGCCGGCGTCCGGCGGCGGGGCGAGCCGGAACGCGACGCTTCGCCCGCCGACGTCGACGTGGACGACATCCTCGACCCGGATGGCGGACGGCTCGACCACTTCGCCCGCTCGCGCGCGCGGCGTCTCGAGGACGATCGTTCGCCACTTGCCGTCAGCCTCGCCCTCGGCCTCAACGCGCAGCGTCGGGGGAGCGTTGAGTCGCCAGGTTCGGCGGAACGGGTCGGTCGCGCCGGTGCGCGCCTCGGCGCGCGCCTCGGCGCGCGCCGAGGCGAGGCATCGGGCTGCGACGGACCAGGCCGCATCCGGGGTCGCCGCCCGATCCGGCCGATCCGCCGGCGGCCAGATCCGTTCCAGGCTGTCCGTGCGCGCCGCGGCGTCACGGACGATCGGCTCGCGGACGAGCCAGCGGAGGAATCGGAGGTTCGTCGTGAGGCCGAGCACCACGGTCCCGTCGAGCGCGGCCTCGAGGCGGCCGAGCGCGTCCGCCCGGTCCGTGCCGTGGGCGACGATCTTCGCCAGCAGGGGATCGAACTGCACCCCGACGACGGTCCCGAGCTTGATCCCGGCCTCCACCCGGATCCCGTCGCCGGCCGGCCAGCGGAGGGCCTCCACCCGCCCGTTCGCCGGCAGGAAGTCCGCCTCGGCATCCTCGGCGCAGAGGCGGACTTCGATGGCGTGACCGCGCGTGGCGCCCGTCGGCCGCGGGCGATCGAGCGCGAGGTCCGAGAGGGTCGCGCCGGCGGCGATCGCGAGCTGGTCCGCGACGAGGTCGCGGCCGGTGACCGCCTCGGTGACGGGATGCTCCACCTGAAGTCGGGTGTTCATCTCGAGGAAGTACCAGCCGCCCCGCTCCTCGACGAGGAACTCGCACGTCCCGATGTTCCGGTAGCCCGCGGCGGCGCCGAGGCGGATGGCGGCCTCCGCAAGTGCCCGGCGGGTGGCGCGCGGGAGTCCCGGTGCCGGTGCCTCCTCGAGGATCTTCTGATGGCGACGCTGGAGCGAGCAGTCACGTTCGCCGAGCGTGACCCCCTCTCCGGCCGCGTCGAAGAGGACCTGGACCTCCACGTGCCGGGCGTCGCCGACGAGGCGTTCGAGGATGAGTCGGTCGTCGCCGAAGGCGGCAAGCGCCGCGCGACGAGCCGCGCTGAACTCGGCGCCGAGGTCCGCGGCGCCGAGGTCGCGCACGACGCGCATCCCTTTCCCTCCGCCGCCTGCGGCCGGCTTGACGATGATCGGCGCACCGATGCGCTCGGCGGCCGCGGTGAGTGCCGGGTCCGTCTGGTCCGGACCGTCGTAGCCGGGAATGGTCGGGATCTCGAGGGACGCAGCGAGCTGCCGGGCGGCGGCCTTGTCGCCCATCGCGCGGATCGCCGCGGGCGGCGGACCCACCCAGCGGATGCCCGCCCGTTCAACGGCCGCGGCGAAGTCGGCCGACTCGGCGAGGAAGCCATAGCCCGGGTGGAGCGCATCCGCACCGCCGCCGCGAGCAGCGGCCACGACCGCGTCGCCGTCGAGGAAGTCGAGAGGCGCGTCGCCGGCCTGGTCCGGGAGGACGCACTCGATCCCGAGGCGGCTCGCCGTCCGCGAGATCCGAGCGGCGATCTCGCCGCGGTTCGCGATGAAGAGCCGCCGGACGGGCGCCGGAGCGGGCCGACTCGGCGGCGTGCGAGCCACGAAGGCGTCCGACTCAACCTCCACGGAGCGTCCGTTCGGCGAACCGATCGAGGCCGGCCAGCGCCGCCGGTAGGTCCTCGCGGCCGAGACCGAGCCGGAAGTGGTTGCCCCGATGACCGAAGGTCGAGCCCGGCAGGAGGAGGACCCCCTCGGCTTCGACGAGGTCCGCCGCGAATCGCTCGATGGAGACGTCCGCTCGCAACCGCGGGAACCCGATCGAGCCGCCACGCGGCCGGACCCAGGAGAACGCCGCGGCCCATCGCTCGAGGAATGCGTCCACGAGCGGCAGGTGCGCAGCGACGATCCCTCGCGATCGGGCCAGCACGACGTCGCGCGCCCGAAGCGCGATGAGGGCGAGGATCTCCGCCGGTGCCGACGAGCAGATCGTCGTGTAGTCCTTGAACGCGGCGCAACGGGCGAGGAGCTCCCGGTCCGTGCTCGCGAGCCAGCCGATCCGCAGCCCGGCGAGGGCGAACGACTTCGACATGACACCGATCGAGATCCCGAGGCCGGGCGCGGCATCCGCCCCCGCGGGGAGCCGGTCCGCCTCGTCGAACTCGAGGAACCGGTAGACCTCGTCGGCGACGAGGTGGATCCCGCGCTCGACACACGTAGCGCTCAGGGCACGCCACTCCTCGTGCGTCGGCAGCGAACCGGTGGGGTTGTGCGGGGCGTTCACGATGACGGCCCGGGTCTCCGGCCGGATGGCACCGAGGAGACGATCCACGCCGAGCGCCCAACCGTCGTCCTCGCGGAGCTCGTGGAGCGTGACATCCGCCCCCACCGCCCGCGCGACCTCGTGCAGGCTCTGGTAGCCCGGCCAGGCGACGATGGTGTGATCGCCCGGTCCGAGGAGGACGTTGGCGAGGCAGAAGATCGCCTCCTCGGCGCCGGCGAACACGAGCACGTCATCCGGGCGGACGGTCTCGTAGAGGGTCGCGATCTCCGCCCGCAGGGCCGGATGCCCGGTCGACTCCGTGTAGCCCAGCCGGAGGCCCTCCCACAACGCCCGGGCCTCGGGATCGGCGAGGGCGAGCAGGTCCGCCATCCGCCAGCCCTCGACGTCCGATGCGCAGAGGACGTATCGAACGGCGAACTCCCAGCGGGCGAAATACCGCTCGAGCTCGAAGTCGGCGATCCGCATCGCCGGTCAGTCCTCCGGTGCCCAGGCCGGGCGACGCTTCTCCGCGAACGCGCGGAAGCCCTCCGCCGCCTCCTCGGTCTGGCGCTGCTTCGCGATGATCCGGGCGGTGTGCCATTTCGACGATCCGTGCGGCAACCCGCGGACCTCGCGGACGATCGATTTCGCGGCGCGCGCCGCGGTGGGCCCGGCGGCGAGGATGTCGGCGACCGCCGCCTCGACCGACGCGTCGAGGGCAGCCTCCCCCTCCACGATCTCGTGGACGAGCCCAACGCGCATCGCCCGGACGGCGTCGAACCGGCGACCGGACGGGAAGAGCGCCCGGGCATGGCTCTCGCCGATCTTCGCGATGACGAACGGAGCGATGACCGCCGGGAGCATGCCGAGCCGCGTTTCGGTGAACCCGAAGCGCGTGCCGCTCTCGGCGATGACGAGATCGGCGACGGCACACAGGCCCATCCCGCCGCCGAGTGCGGCCCCGTGGACGCGAGCGATGACGGGCGCCGGGCAGGTGTCGATCGCGTCGAACATCTCGGCCATGGCCATCGCGTCCTGCTCGTTCGCCTCGCGATCGAGCGCCATGGCCGCCCGCATCCACGCGAGGTCCGCGCCGGCGCAGAAGCTCGGTCCCTCGCCCGCGAGGACGACGACGCGAAGACCGGCGGCGTTCTCGCGGTTCTCGCGCGCGAAGCCGGCGAAGGCCGTCCGAAGCTCGGCGATGACGGCGGCGTCGAAGGCGTTGTGGATCTCCGGCCGGGAGAACGTCACCCGGGCGACCGTCTCGTTCGGCCCGCTTCGCTCGATCCGCAGTCGGTCGCTCACCGGCGCATCGTACCCGGGCCGCTGCGGAGCGGAGTACGATCGCCTCGATGCGGACCGACGAGCTGCTCAACCTCCCGGAGGGACTTCCCGTCCCCGTCGACGACGGTGCGTGCGCTCACCTTCCGGGCACGCCGCTGCCGCCGATCGGACTGCCGGCGACCGACGGATCCGTGGTCCGGCTCGACGAGCCCACGGTGTCGCGGACCGTCGTCTTCGCCTATCCGCGGACCGGTCGTCCGAACGAGGATCCGCCGGGTGGGATGGAGTCCTGGAATGCGATCCCAGGGGCCCGCGGCTGCACCCCACAGGCATGCGCCTATCGCGACCGGTACGCGGAGATCGTGGGGCGGGGCGTCCGCGTCTTCGGCCTCTCCACGCAGGACACCGCCTACCAGCGGGAGGCGGTCAAGCGGCTCCATCTCCCGTATCCGATCCTCTCCGATGAGCGGCTCGAGCTCACCCGGGCGCTCGGCCTCCCGACCTTCGAGACGAGCGGGCTGACGCTCCACCGGCGCCACACGCTCATCATCCGCGACGGCCGCATCGAGCACGTCCTCTACCCGGTCTTCCCGTCCGACCGCGACGCGGAGCACGTCATCGCCTGGCTCGACGCCCACCCGGCCTGACTGGCGGCCCGGCGAGGCTTCCCGCGGGCTTCGATTCGAGTCCGCCGTCAGGCGTGCGGTCGAGCGGTGGGGTCGAATCGCCAGAGGTGTCGAGCCCAGACGGGCCGCAGGCCGGCCCGGACGAGGTTGCGTTCGGACGGCCCACCGGATGTCGCGGTCGCCATGAGCCGGTCACAGCCGATCTGCGCCGCGAGTCGCGTCCGGGCCGCGATGAGCGCGCGATGGACACCCCGACCGCGCGCCTCGGGGATGACCGCGGCGGCGGCGAGCAGGCCGACCTTCCGGCGCGCGAACAGCGCGGCTGCACCAACGACCCGACCGTCGCGCTCGGCGATGAACAGGTGCTCGCCGGTCGCCCGGGCGAGATGCGGAGCGAGATCGCGCCAGGCGGCGGCTTCCGGCTCGAGCAGGCCGAATCCGGCCACCATCGCGTCCGCCCACGATGCGGTCTCGTCGGGGCCGAGCTTGCGGACGGCGATGCCCGGGTCGAACGCCTGGGCCGTCGCTAGCTGGTCGGCGGCGGCCCGGTCGGCGGCGAACCGGTCGAGGCCGCCCCCATCGAGGCCGCCCCCATCGAGGCCATCGAGCGTCGCGTGGAGGATGGCCGAACCGCCGTCCGATGCGCCCGGCTCCGCACCGGGCCACGGAGCGGCGTCCGGCGCAGCCACGATCCAGCCGGGCGCTCCGGCGCGGCGGTAGACGTCGAGCAGGCGGTCCACGAGATTCGGGAGCTGACGATGGCCGAGCGCCCGATTGAACGCCGACGACGCGATCGCCGGACAGGCGGCCGCCGCGAGCTCGCCCTGGTCGAGGACGTGGACCGGCCGACCGGTCGCGGCGAGCGCTCCCCAGAGGGCGAGGTAGGCGTGCCGCTCGACGGCATCGAGGAGGTCGAGGAGGCGGTGCGTCCCGGCGAGCGTGCCGTCCGCCGGCGGGAGCACGACGATCCGGTCGCCGGTCCGGACGGTCCCCTCGACGAGGACGCGGGCGTACATCCGGCTGTCGGCCGGGTGGCGGAGGATGCTGATCCGACCGGACCGCCGGTCGTGGAACGCGTCGACGATCGTGTCGCACGGGTTGGCCGGCGCGCTCAGCTCGAGCAGGACCTCGTCGCCGACGGCGATCCGCAGGCCGGGCGGGAGGAGCGACCAGTCGATCCCCTCGGTCGTGAGGTTCTCGCCGACGGAGCCCGGTTCGATGGGGTTGCCCTCGCCGGCGACCCGCTCGATCGCCTCGATGCCGAACAGGCAGACGGCGCGATGCGGCCCGCCGTGGACAGTGTCCGCCCGATGGCGGTCGCCGACGAGGCCGAGCGGTCCGACCCGCGCCTCCGACACGGCCCGCTTCGGGACGCCGCCGGGCGAGATGTTCACCTGGATGACGCGGCCTTCAGTGACGGTCGCGGCGAATGGCGATTCGACCCTCGTGTGGGGGTGGCTCATGAAGCCGCAAGTGTACGGATGGGATCCCGGTTCGTGCGCTGGTGGCTCGAGGGCCGGGGCTCGAGCACGTGGCCAGATCGCGGCCACCCGCGGTTCGAGCACCTGGCCGCCCGAACACGTGGCCGCCCGAGCACGTGGCCAGATCGCGGCCACCCGCGGTTCGAGCACGTGGCCAGATCGCGGCCACCCGCGGTTCGAGCACGTGGCCAGATCGCGGCCACCCGCGGTTCGAGCACGTGGCCAGATCGCGGCCACCCGCGGTTCGAGCACGTGGCCAGATCGCGGCCACCCGCGGTTCGAGCACGTGGCCAGATCGCGGCCACCCGCGGTTCGAGCACGTGGCCAGATTCTCATCACCGGAGCGTTGGGTCGGGTCCGAGCCGCCGCTGCGGCCGAATCTGCGGCTCGACAGCGCCTTCAGGCTGTCGTCACGCTCGGACGGGGCGATCAATTTGCGCCGGGTCGCTGGCGGTCGAGCCCAAGGTTCGCTCCACGGGAATCTGGCCGGATGGTGGGTCCCGCCCGCCCGCGCCCCCGCCCCGCAGCGGCCGCGCCCGGCCGTGCCGCCCCGCGCCCGCCGGCCGCCCCAGCCACCGTCACATCCGGAAGACACCGAAGCGCGTCTCCGGGATCGGTGCGCAGAGGGATGCCTCGATGCCCATCGCGAGGACCTGTCGCGTGTCGTTCGGGTCGACGATCCCGTCGTCCCAGAGCCGCGCCGTCGCGAAATACGGCGAACCTTCGCGCTCGTAGGTCGCGAGGATCGGGGCCTCGAAGGCGTCGCGCTCCTCGTCGGTCGGCCAGTGCCCGCCAGGCAGCGAGGACTCGCGCACGGTCGCGAGGACGCGTGCCGCCTGGCGACCGCCCATGACGGAGATCCGGGCGTTCGGCCAGGACCAGAGGAATCGCGGGCCGTACGCGCGACCGGCCATCGCGTAGTTGCCCGCCCCGAAGCTCCCGCCGATGAGGATCGTGAACTTCGGGACTTCGGCGCAGGCGACCGCGGTGACCATCTTCGCGCCGTCCTTGGCGATGCCGCCCGCCTCGTACTCGCGCCCGACCATGAAGCCGCTGATGTTCTGGAGGAACACGAGCGGGATCCGCCGCTGGGCGGCGAGCTCGATGAAATGGGCGCCCTTGAGCGCCGACTCGCTGAACAGGATCCCGTCGTTCGCGATGATGCCGACCGGATAGCCCTCGAGGTGTCCGAATCCGCACACGAGCGTCTCGCCGTAGAGCGCCTTGAACTCGTGGAAGCGGCTGCCGTCGAGCAGTCGGGCGACGATCTCCCGGACGTCGATCGGGCGGCGCGGATCGGCGGGGATCGCCCCAAACAGGCCGCTCGTCACTGCCGGCGGCTCTGGCGGACGGCGCTCCCACGGCGGCTCTGGCCGACGGCGGGCGAGGCTCGCGACGATCGAGCGGCCGATCGCGAGGGCGTGTTCGTCGTCCACCGCGAGGTGATCCGCGACGCCGGATCGCCGGGCGTGGACGTCGCCGCCACCGAGCTCCTCCGCCGTGACCTCCTCACCCGTGGCGGCCTTCACGAGCGGCGGCCCACCGAGGAAGATCGTCCCGGTGCCCGCGACGATGACGGTCTCATCGCACATCGCCGGGACGTAGGCGCCGCCGGCCGTGCTGCTCCCCATGACGAGGGCGATCTGCGGGATGCCCGCGGCGGACATCCGGGCCTGGTTGTGGAAGATCCGACCGAAATGATCGCGGTCCGGGAAGACGTCCGCCTGGAGCGGCAGGAAGGCGCCGCCGCTGTCGACGAGGTAGACGCACGGCAGGCGATCCTCGGCCGCCACCTCCTGGGCGCGGAGGTGCTTCTTCACCGTGATCGGGTAGTACGTCCCGCCCTTCACGGTGGCGTCGTTGGCGACGACGACGCAGAGGGTGCCCTCGATCCGAGCGATGCCGGTGACGATCCCGGCGGCCGGCGCCTCTCCGTCGTACAGGCCGTCGGCGGCGAGGGGACTGAGTTCGAGGAACGCGCTCCCGGGGTCGATGAGACGGTCGATCCGCTCCCGGACGAGGAGCTTGCCCCGATCCCGATGGCGAGCGAGCGCGGCGTCGTCGCCGCCGGCACCCCGAGCGGCGACCGCGCCCTGCCGCGTGCGCAGATCCGCGACGAGGGACGTCATCGCCGCCTCGTTCGCTCGGACATCATCGCTCCCCGGATCGAGCCGGCTGCGCAGGATGGGCATGGCCGGATGATACGAGGCCGGATCGACCGCGGCGGTGACGAGTCGCGGCACGCCATCGGCGTCGCGGTACGCCACCGGCGTCGAGTAGCATCTTCCCGGCCTGCGACGCACGGTCCGGTGCGGCGCTGCCGATGGGGAGACGATGCCCGAGTCGCTCAGTCCCGCCGAGCGGATCCGCCGCGAGCTCGCCGATGCGTGGGGCGAGATGGGCGCGGCGTGGGGTGTCGCGCCGGCCATCGCCCGGGTCCACGGCTACCTGCTCTCCCGCCAGGCGCCGCTCACGGAGCGGGAGGTGCGTGAGGCCCTCGGGCTCAGTCATCGAGCGGCGAGCATGGCCCTCGCCGAATCGGAGGCATGGGGGCTGATCGAGCGGGTGCCGGAGCCACGACGGGTCGGACGGCGCGGGCCGGCCGGAGTCGCCTATTCGGCCATCGGCGATCACTGGCGCTGGTTCGGGGCGGTCGTCGCACAGCGGAAGCTTCGCGAGGGCGACCCGGCGGTCGCGGCACTTGAAGAGGCCACGGCTGAGGCGATCGCGGGCACGGCGGCGCGACCGGACGATGCGGAACTCGCCGCGCTCCGCGACTGGCTCGTTTCGTTCCAGGACTTCGTTCGCCTCTTCGACCGCGCGATCGGCATCATCCCGCAGCTCGACCCACGGGAGCTCGAGCGAGCGCTCCGACTCATTGGTCGCGTCCCGGACGACACCGCACTGCGGCTGGTCCGGCTCCTCGTCACGATCCCCGACGCGGACGTGGTGCCGCTCCTCGACGCGATGAGCCGCCTCTCGCCCACCGGCGCGCGTCGAGCGACGAAGCTCATCGCCGGCGTGGTGCGAACCGTCGGGCGCTAGGTCGGGTCGCTCGCCGCGACCCGACTCGCAGCGATGTCGTTCGCGGCAGTCCGCCCGGTCCTTCTCGAGCCGGATGCTCGCGCGCGCTTCGTTCGCTGAGCGTCGTTCGCTGGGCGTCGCATGGGCGTCGCATTCGGCCAGATGCACGGCCTCTGAACGTTGGGACCATCGGGAGGGCGGGGATCGACGCGGCAGCGAAGCGATCACGCTCGTCCCGTGCGTGGGTCACGAGAACGTGACCCTGTAGTCGCTCGCCGGGGCCGCCTCGAGGACCTCGCGACCGACCTTACGCTCGCACGGCGTGAAGCTGGCCGTTTCGGCCGATCCGTGACCCGTCGTGACCCGCATCGGGCCTCGAGCACGCCCGTGCCATAATCCGGTACGCGCGCGGCGACCCGACCGACTCGAACGGGCGAGGACCCCGGGGCCAGCACGGCAGGCAGCGGGCGCGCGGGAGACCGGAGTACACCCCAGCATGACCGTCGAAACGTCCACCTGGGCCACGAAGACGGGCCTCGCCCAGATGCTCAAGGGCGGCGTCATCATGGACGTCGTCACGCCCGACCAGGCGAAGATCGCGGAAGAGGCAGGCGCCGTCGCCGTCATGGCGCTCGAGCGCGTGCCAGCGGACATCCGCGCCGCCGGCGGTGTCGCCCGGATGAGCGACCCGACGATGATCGAGGCGATCATGGCCGCGGTGTCCATCCCGGTCATGGCCAAGGCACGGATCGGACACTTCGTCGAGGCCCAGATCCTCGAGGCGCTCGGCGTCGACTACATCGACGAGTCGGAGGTCCTCACCCCCGCCGACGAGAGCAACCACATCGACAAGCACGCCTTCAAGGTCCCGTTCGTCTGCGGGGCGCGCGACCTCGGCGAGGCGCTCCGCCGGATCAGCGAGGGCGCGGCGATGATGCGGACCAAGGGCGAGGCCGGGACCGGCAACATCGTCGAGGCGGTCCGCCACATCCGGACCGTGAACGCCGACATCCGGCGGCTCCAGAACCTGCGGGAAGACGAGCTGTTCGTCGCCGCGAAGGAGCTCCAGGCGCCGCTCGAGGTCGTCCGACAGGTCGCCCGCGACGGCAAGCTCCCCGTCGTGAACTTCGTCGCCGGGGGGATCGCCACCCCGGCCGACGCGGCGCTCGCCATGCAGCTCGGGGCGGAGGGCGTGTTCGTCGGCTCGGGCATCTTCAAGAGCGAGGATCCGGCCCGCATGGCGAACGCGATCGTCCACGCGACGACGAACTTCGACGATCCGAAGATCCTCGCCGAGGTGAGCAAGGGCCTCGGGGCCCCGATGCGGGGCATCTCGCTCGAGACGATCCCGGAGCAGGAGCGGCTCGCCGTCCGCGGCTGGTAGCCCGATCACGGCGCCGGGAGCGCGACCCATGAAGATCGGAGTCCTGGCCGTCCAGGGTGCCTTCATCGAGCATGTCCGGACCTTCCGCTCGATCGGCGTCGAGCCCGTGGAGGTCCGTCAGCCCGACGACCTCGACGGCCTGAGCGGGCTCGTCCTGCCGGGCGGCGAGAGCACGGCGATGCGCCGACTCATCGAGCGCTGGGATCTTCGCGCGCCGATCCTTCGGCTCGCGGAGAGCGGCGCACCGTTGTTCGGCACGTGCGCCGGAATGATCCTCCTCGCCCGGGAGATCGACGGCGCCGACCCGCCCGTCCTGTCGCTCCTCGACGTCACCGTGACCCGCAACGCGTTCGGTCGCCAGCTGGACTCGTTCGAGACGGACCTCGACGTCCCGGTCCTCGGCGATCAGCCCGTCCACGGCATCTTCATCCGGGCTCCGGTCATCGTCCGGACCGGGCCGGCGGTGGACATCCTCGCCATCCTTCCGGACGGTCGCATCGTCGCGGTGCGCGAACGGAACGTCATCGCCACGGCGTTCCATCCGGAGCTCGCCGGCGAGACGCGCTTCCACCGTCTTGTCGCCACCATGGCCGCCGAGCATGACGATCCGGGCGAGGGGAGTGGCCGGCGCCACCATCCGACACGCCGCACGGCCACCTTCCGATGAGCGCTCGATCGGGCCGCATCAGGATGGCTCGACTGACCGACCTGTCCGCTCTGGGCGAACTGTCGCGGCTGTGCCAGGGGGACGGCGCGCTCACGCGCTCGCTCGGGCTGCCGGTGAGCGGTCCCCCGATCGGGATGTTCAACCTCTTCCGACTGCCACTCGGTGCGTTCAGCCCCCACGACCTCCTCTACGTCTACGAGGACGACGGACGCCTGTCCGGGCTCCTCCGCGTGGAGCGGGAGAGCCGGCGCGACGACTGGACCATCGTCGAGCTCGACGCGATCGGCCAGGCGGAGGCGGGCGACATCCGGTTCCGCCTCGTCCAGCACCTCCTCCGCGACGGCGCGAAGCGCGGGGCGGTGCGGTTCCACGTCGCGTGCGCCGACGCGGACGGCAACGTCGAGCTGTTCATGCAGGCGGGCTTCGCCCGCTTCGGCGACGAGATCGTCCTCTCGCGTCCGGCCGATGCCGGCCTCCCGAAGCCGTGGACGGACGAGGAGGCGGCGGGATGCGGGATCCGGCCGGCCGGGCCGCTCGACGCCCTGCCCCTCGCCCGCCTCTACGCGGCGGCGACCCCGCAGCCCGTGCAGCGACTCGAGGCGGTGCGGCTCGTCGACTGGGAACGCCAGGGGACGGCCTGGCGGGTGCCGCGGAGCTCGCTCGCGCCGATCCTCCGCTTCGCCGACGTCGAGGCGTATGTCCAGGCCACGCCCGGCGGCGGAGGGGACGGGACCCAGCTCGACGCGTTCCTCCAGGTCGGCGTGGCCAAGGAGGATCAGCCGCACTACCTCAAGGTCCTCGCCCGGCCCGGTGCGGACACGGCGCCCCTCGTCCGGTTCGGGCTCGGGGTCATCGCTGCGCGGACCGCGCGCGACGGCAGTCACGGCCACGATCACGGGATCCTCGCCCCCGTCCGGACGTACGAACACCCGGTCGACCGGGTCCTCGAGGCGGACGGTTTCGCTGCGGTCTCCCAGGTGACGCTCCTGATGAAGGAGACCCTCGTCCGGGTGGCCGAGCCCACGCTCGTCCCGGCCGTCGGATGACCCGATCACACCCCGACACCGCACACCGAGGAGAGATGGGAGACGACGTGACACTGCCGGACCGTGGCCGCGAGGCGATGGACGATCTCGACCTCCTGCTCTCCGCTCTCCCGGACGAGGTCGTGGCGGCTGTTCATGCCCTGGCGGACCAGTCGACCCTCATCGAGGTCGTCATGGACCTCGGCCGCCGCCCGGAGGCGCGCTTTCCGAACAGCGAGGTGACGCTCCTCGAACGGGAGATCACGGAGGCGGACATCGCCCACGTCGTCGACCATATCGGGAGCTTCGGGGACGACAACCGGGCGGGCATCGAGCGGACCCTCCACCGGATCAGCGCGATCCGGAACCGCAGCGGCAAGGTCGTCGGATTGACCTGCCGGATCGGCAAGGCCGTCTTCGGGACGATCGAGATCATCGTCGACTTCGTCGAGTCGGGGAAGAGCATCCTCATCATGGGCCGTCCCGGCATCGGCAAGACGACGATGCTCCGCGAGGCGGCCCGGGTCCTCGCCGACGACCTCGGCAAGCGGGTCGTCGTCGTCGACACGAGCAATGAGATCGCCGGCGACGGCGACATCCCTCATCCGGCGATCGGCAAGGCCCGCCGGATGCAGGTCCGGACGCCGTCGATGCAGCACGAGGTGATGATCGAGGCGGTCGAGAACCACATGCCGCAGATCATCGTGATCGACGAGATCGGCACGGAGCTGGAGGCGCAGGCCGCCCGCACGATCGCCGAACGCGGTGTCCAGCTCATCGGCACCGCACACGGCAACAACCTCGACAACCTCATGCTCAACCCGACGCTGTCCGATCTCATCGGCGGGATCCAGAGCGTCACCCTCGGCGACGAGGAGGCCCGCCGGCGACGGACCCAGAAGAGCGTCCTGGAGCGGAAGGCGCCGCCGACCTTCGACGTCATCATCGAGATCCAGGATCGGGAACGGGTCGTCGTCCACGGCGATGTCGCCGAGACCGTCGACTCGCTCCTTCGCGGCGAGGCCGTCGCGCCTGAGCTCCGCTGGCGCGACGAGGAGGGCGTCCACCGATCGCAGTCGCGGCCGCGCCCATCGCCACGCGACCAGCTCGGTGCCGAGCGGTTCGCCGGGCTCATCGGCTCGGGACAGCCATGGCGGATGGAGCCGGGCTGGCGTGGCGAGGGGACGTACCGGACGGGCGGCCGCATCGCCGCCGGAGGCAGCGGCTATCGCGAAGCGGATCGGGGCGGCTTCCGGCCCGGCTATCGGCCGGGAGCCTCCGGCGGCTGGCGCCAGACGCGGGGCGGCTCGAGCCGCGAGAGTGCGCCCCGGGGACCCGCCCCGGAGGGTGGCCGACCGAGCGGTGCGCTCGGTGGCCCCGCGAGGGAGCCGCTCGAGCCCGGGTCGTCGCACGGGATCATCCAGGGCGAGCGGTTCGCGGCGCCGCCGACCGGCGCCATGCGCGGTGCCGGCGGCCTGAGCGTCGTCGCCACCAACGGTCCGTTCATCGCTGGCGAGATCGCCGACCGCGGTCCGCTCGAGCGACCGGCCGGCGCGCTCGACACGCCGGCGGACGTTCGGGCCCGCGATGCCCGGGAGCGGCAGCGGCAGCGGGAGTGGCGCGAGCAGGCGGCGCGCGCGATCGGCGCCCTGCGGGTCGAGGAGGGAACGCGTCCGATCAACGCCGACGAGATCGCGGCGGCCGCCGATCTGGCACTGGTCTCCGGGTTGGTGGACGACTTCGAGCCGGAGGAGCCGGAGGAGGCGGACGAAGGCGAGGGCGACGCCGGCCCACTCGGCGCCGGGTCCGCAGCGATCCTTCGGGTGGACGGTGCGGGGACGCTTCCGACCATCCGTGTCCTCCCGCAGGGCCTGAGCCGCAAGCGCCTCGAGCTGGCCGTCCGCGAGCTCCAGCTGCCCGTCCTCATCGCTCGCGACGTCGACGATGCGGACGTCGTCATGACCCTCAAGAACGAGTACCGCCAGAAGACTCCGCTCCTCCGCGAAGCCGAGGAACGGGCCATGCCGATCTACGTCCTCAAGGACAACACGACCCAGCAGATCCAGGCGAGCCTGACCTCCATCTTCGCCCTCGAGCTCGATCCCCGGGAGGCGGCGATGCGGGAGACGGAGGAGGCGATCGACATCGTGCTGCACCGCTCCGAGCCGGTCGAACTCTCGCCACAGAACGCCTACATTCGGCGGCTTCAGCACCAGATGGCCGAGCGGGCGAACCTCGTCTCCCGATCGCGCGGCCGCGAGCCCTATCGGCGGGTCCGGCTGTACCCGGACGTCGCTCGGAGCGCCTGGCGGTAGGTCGCGGTGCGGGGGGCCGGGCCGGTTCGAGGGCTCGCGGTTCGGGCGCTCGCGGTACGGGCGCTCGCGGTTTCGTCGCTCGCGGTTCCTGCCAGATGGCCCTGACACGGGCACTCGTCACCTGGTCCCTGCCAGATGTGCGCCAGGCGACCCGATGGCACTGCTCGACGCGGGTCTCATGCACGCGAGCCTGCTCTGGATCGTCGCGGACGCGGACCAGTGCGCGTCTGAGGAGCAGTTGACACCAAACGGGGCGCGTCCCGCTCGGCGGTCCCGCCGCCTCCGCCCGCCCTACCGAAACTCCCGTCGCAGGACGGACCGCGCGGCGTGGTAGCCGGACATCCCGTGCACGCCGCCGCCGGGTGGCGTCGACGACGAGCAGAGATAGAGCCCTCGGACGGGTGTCGCGTAGGGGTCGAGGCGTGGGGTCGGCCGGAAGATGAGCTGGCCCAGGTCCTGCAGCCCGCCGTTGATGTCGCCGCCGACGGTGTTCTCGTCGTACTCCTCCATCGTCCGGCTGTCGCGCGCCGATCGCGCCAGGACCAGACCCCGGAATCCGGGCGCGAAGCGCTCGATCTGCGATTCAATCCGGTCGGTCATGTCGACGGTCGAGCCATTCGGTACGTGGCAGTAGGCCCAGGCGGTGTGCTTCCCGGCGGGCGCTCGACTCGGGTCGAACAGCGTGTGCTGGACGAGGAGGACGTACGGACGGTCCGGATGGCGACCTGCCGCCACGTCAGCCTCGGCCGATCTGATCTCCTCGAGCCGTCCGCCGAGGTGCACCGTCGCGGCGCGGGAGACCGCGGGATCCGTCCACGGGATCGGCCCCTCGAGCGCCCAGTCGAGCTTGAAGATCCCGGGGCCGTAGCGGAAGCGCTCCAGACGACGTCGGTAGCCGGCCGGCAGCCGCTCGCCGGCGATCGCGACGACCTGACGCGGGGTGACGTCGAGGACGATCGCCCGCGCCGGCGGCAGCTCGGCGAGTGAGGCGATCCGCCGATCCGTGACGACCTCTCCGCCCAGCGAGCGGAGCTCGGCGACGAGGGCGTCGGCGATGGCACCCGACCCACCCCGCGCCATCGGCCAGCCGTAGGCGTGGGCGACGGTCCCGAGGACGAGCCCGAAGCTTGCCGTGGCCGCACGGTCAAGGGCGACCATCGAGTGGGCGGCCAATCCTCCGAAGAGGGCGCGCGCGGCATCGCCGCGGAAGGCCGTCGCCGCGAGTCGCCGCGCCGGCAGAAGAGCCGGCGGACCGAACCGCAGGAGTGGCAGCACGCCGCCCGGTCGAGGGGCGTGGCGGACCGGTCCGAGGAGCTCGGGGAGGAGTCGCTCAGCCGAGGTGACGAGCGGCTCAAAGAGCCGGCGCCAGGCCCGGCCGTCCGAACCGCCGAGCGCGTCGAGCCCGTCTGCGGTGGCGCGAACGTCCCGCTCGAGGATCGCCGCCCGGCCGTCGTCGAACGGGTGCGCGGCGGGCGCATCCGGCTGGATCCACGTGACGCCGCGGGCGGCGAGGTCGACGGTCCGGAGGAACGGCGACGCGAGGGCCACCCCGTGGATCGCCGAGCAGACGTCGTGGACGTAGCCGGGGAGCGTGAGCGCCGCCGAGCGCGTCCCGCCGCCGGGCGTCGCCGCCGCCTCGTAGACCACGACCGAGCGGCCCGCCCGGGCGAGGGTGATCGCAGCCGCCAGACCGTTCGGGCCCGAGCCGACCACGACGACATCGGGGGCGCGATCGCCGTTCATCCCCCTATGGTCGCGGAGCGGCGCCTCACGCGTCGTCGGATCGGCGGACGGCGTGGCGCGCGTCCTCGTGGGTCCGCGATCCCGCCAGATGACCCTCAGGCGGTCACTCGTCACCAGGCCAGCGTCTGATGACCGCCTGAGGGTCGGTTGTCACGACCGGACAGGTCACCGCCGTACGGCCCGTCGATCGGGGCGTGCGCGCGGCCTGACGAGTGCCCTCCTGAGGAACATATGACAGGGAATCCGGTGGCCGGCGGTGCGCAGCTGGGGCTGGGGAGGAAGTGCCCGGCGACCAGCTCGGACCCCGTGACATGCGCGCCTCACGGACCCCGGTCGAGCCAGATCCGCTCCCCGCCGAAGCGTTCCGTGGCGGGATCCCAGGGGAAGAGGATGAGGACGGTCATGCGGATCGGCAGGCCGCTCGGCGGTACGCCCGCCCACGGTCCGAGGTTCGTCGCGGTGAGGGTCGCGACCTCGAAGACGCCCTGCGGCCCGACGACGATCTCGCTCAGGGCGAAGGCGTTGTCCGGGAAGGCGGCGAACAGCTCCGAGTAGAACGCCCGGGCACCGTCGTGGCCGTCCCAGCGCTGGCCGGTCGGGATGAGCTCGTAGACACAATCCGGGGCGAGCGTGGCGACGAGACCGTCGATGTCGCGCCGATCCTCGGCGATCGAGTGGCGTACCCAGAGACGCTTGATCTGGCGGAGCTCGGCAGGGTCGAATCGACGCGCGAGGCGCCCCCGGATCGATCCGCGGTCCGTCACCCGCGTCCTCCTCGTCCTCGCGCCGGTCGCGCCGGTCGCGCGGGTCCTCGCGCCGGTCGCGCTGGCACCGTCGCCCTCAGTGCTCGGTCGCGCCGGTGAACGTGAACGCGTCGATCCGGACAGCCGGCACGACCACCCCGCCGAGGAACCCCTTGAGTGTCCGCCGCTCGCTCGCGACGGCCGAGACGCCGGCGATCGCCTCGAGGTAGCTCTGCGTGAACCGGAGGTTGCGGACGGGAGCGACGATCCGGCCGCCCTCGACGAGGAAGGTCCCGTCGCGGGTCATCCCGGTGACGATCGCGAGCTTCGGATGGACGGGGTTCGTGTAGTGGAAGCGCGTGACGAGGAGGCCCCGGTCCAGGCCGCCGATGAGCTCGTCTCGAGGCGTCGTCCCGGGCGCCATGAGCATGTTGAGGGGGAACGGTCCGTAGGGGTTCGGGGCCGGCAGGCCGTGGCCGGTCGAGTGGACTCCCGCCCGCGCCGCGGTCTGCGCGTCGTAGACCAGGCCGCGGCATACGCCATGATCGATGAGCGAGACCCTTCGCTTCGCGAGACCCTCGTAGTCGAACGCCATCGGCAGGCCTGCCGGGTCCGCCCCGTCGTCCCAGATCGTGACGAGGTCCGAGCCGACCCGCTTCCCGATCTCGACGAACGACCGCTCCTCCTGGACGGCGAGGGCGCTGAAGCCGAGGTAGCCGAGCATGTCGAGGAGATCGACGACCGCATACTCCTCGAGGACGACCGGGTAGTCGCCCGGCTCGATCGGGCGGGCAGCCGCTGTCGCTCGCGCCTTCGCGGCCGCCTCCCGGCCGAGGGCCGCCGCGTCGATCGCGGTCGCGTCCACCGCGGCCGACTCCGCGTAGCCGGTACCGCCGTCCGGTCCCATCGAGACGGTGATGAGCTGCGACCATGTCCGTTCGCCCGCCGCGCGGACGTCCCTGCTGTTGGCGACCGCGAGTCGCTCGGTGGTGGTCGCGAACGACCCGTAGGCGGTCACGCCCGCTGCGTCGGCTGCGGCGATCACCGCTCGCGCTCCGGCAGCGCGTTCCTCCGGCGAGGATGACGCGGTACCGGTGGCGAAGGCCGCCGGAAGGTCGAGGATCGGTCCGGCCGGCTCCGGAAGCCCGGCCCAATCCTCGAGCTCCTCGACGTGCCGGGCGATCGCGCCGGCCCGTTCGACGAGGCGACGCAGACCGTCATCGTGGAGTCGCCCGGTCGAGGCGACGCCGATCCGCTTTCCGACGACGAATCGGAGGTTGCAGCCGACGCTCGTCTCTGCGACGTTCTGGTGGATCTCGCTGTTGGCGAATCGGGTGAGCTGGGCATCGTCCGCGCTCACGAGCGCCTCCGCCTCCGTCGCCCCGGCCGCCATCGCGAGGGCGACCACCCGTTCGGCGACGGCGAGCCACTCCCCGGGAGGCGTCGAGCCCATCAGTCGAGGACCCCGACCTGGACGTTGCGGAAGCGGGCGCCGGAGACCGCGTGGCCGATGTGGCCGGCCTGGCCCGGCTCACCCTTGCCGCAGTTGGGCGTCCCGAGCATCCGGTAGCTCGACGCGTCGCCCACCGCGTCGCACGATCGCCACAGCTCGTACGTGATGCCGGTGTACGTCGGGTTCTTGAGGAGCCGGCCCTTCCTGCCGCCCTTGATCTCGTAGGCGACCTCCGTGGCGAACTGGAAGTTGAGGCGGCGGTCGTCGATCGACCAGCTCCGGCACTGGGCGAGGTAGAGCCCGTCATCCGTGTCGGCGACGATGTCGTCGAGGCTCATCCCCGCGACCGGCAGGAGGTTGATGTTCGTCATCCGGATGAGCGGGATGCGGTTCCATCCATCCGCCCGCATCGCGCCGCCAGACCGCCGCCCGATCCGCGGCGCCGTCTCGCGGCTCGTGAGGTAGCCGGCGAGGATCCCTTCGCGGATGAGTGGCACGGACTGCGCCGCCACGCCCTCGTCGTCCCAGCCGAACGTGCCCATGCCCCCCGCTGCCGTTGCGTCGGCGACGATCGTGACGAGGTCGGATCCGTAGCGAAAGCCCGACTCCAGCTTGTCCGTCGTGAGGAAGCTCGTCCCTGCGTAGCTCGCCTCCGTCCCGAAGACCCGGTCGAGCTCGGTCGGATGGCCGCACGACTCATGGATCTGCATGTACAGCTGCGAGGGATCGAGGACGATCGTCCGCCGCCCGGGCGGGCACTGCGGTGCGGAGAGGAGTGCGACCGCCTCGTCCGCATAGGCCTCGGCGTTGCCGAGGAGGTCGAGCCGGCGGACGTGCTCGTAACCCGCCGCCTGCCAACCGCCGCCGTTGTCCGGATAACTCCGCCGCTGGTGCTCGTCTCCGTCGACCGCATTCGCCTCGACGGCCGATCCCACGTGCGTGATCGTCTGCTCGGTGAAGCTGCCGTCCGAAGCGGCGAACGTCTTCCATTCACGCTGCGCGGCGTACATGGACTCCGTGTAGGCGAGGCCCTTCACCCGGTTCATCGCCGCGTCCGCCGCAAGGAGGTCGCCGATCTTGGCCTCGAGCGGGACGGTGAACGGGTCCTCCGCCACCGGCGTCTCGTAGGTACCGTGGGCCGCTGGTCGGTCGTCGAGGGCGACGGCCCGGCGAAGGGCGGTCGCCGAGGCCCGGGCGATGCGGACCGCCTCTGCCGCGACCCGGTCGATCTCCGGTGTTTCGAGCCGATGCGACGCCGCGAAGCCCCACGCGCCGTCGACGAGGACGCGAACGCCGAACCCTTCGCTTTCCCCGGACGAGGCGCCTTCGAGTCGACCGGACTTCACCGAGATCGACTCGTCGAGCCGGCGGACGATGCGTACGTCGGCGTACGTCGCCCCACGCCGGGCGGCCGTGTCGAGCGCTCGGTCCGTGAGCTCGCGCATCGCCGGTCAGGGTAGCAGAGGAGACCTCTCCGACGCGGTCTGTGGTCGACGGGCCAGTGACCCGCACCCCGTCCGGAGACGGCGATGGCGGGCGGCGCTCCGCACCCCGTCCGGTCCGGGGACGGCGATCCCGCCAGATGTGCCTCAGGCGGCCATTGGTCACCGGAACCCAGGCGCACCCGGGTGAGGCCCGCCGTCCTGAACGTGGTCGCCCACCGTTCCATGTTCCGTCGCTGCCAACGGACCACCACGCGGGCATCTGGCAGAGTGACCCGCGACGAGCGCCCGCCTGATGGTCGATTGTCAGGATCGGGATCGGCGCACCAACCCGGCGCACCAACCCGGCGCACCAACCCGGCGGCCAACCTCAGGATGCGGCGCCGCTTGGTGCCGCTTCGGCCAAGGCGGGCCGCGACGCCGGGTACACTCAGGCTGTGACGATGCGGCGTGGAGCGACCTCGATCGGGCGCTTCATCACGTTCGAGGGACCCGACGGATCTGGCAAGACGACCCAGGCGGCGCGACTCCACGCCACACTCCGCGAGGCGGGTTTCGCCGCCACGCTCACCCGGGAACCCGGCGGGACCACCACCGGCGAACGCATTCGCGAGATCCTCCTCGACCGACGATCACGGTCATCGGACGGACGGTCCGACGCCCTCCTCTTCAACGCGGCCCGCGCCCAGCTCGTTGCCGAAGTCGTCCGACCGGCCATCGCCCGTGGTGACCTTGTGATCAGTGCCCGGTTCGCGGACTCCACGCTCGCCTACCAGGGATACGGAGCGGGGCTTCCCCTCGACGAGCTCCGTGCGCTCGAACGGTTCGCCACCGGCGGGCTTGTACCCGACCTTACGATCCTCCTCGACCTGCCGGTGTCCGCCGGACTGGCACGCAAGGCCGGCGACGAGATCACCCGCTTCGAGGCCGCCTACGATGCCGCGTTCCATGGTCGGGTCGGGGCTGGGTTCCGTGCCATCGCGGCCGCCGACCCCGGTCGCATCGCCGTGGTCGACGCGACCGGATCCGCGGACCTGGTGTTCGCGAGGGTGCTCGCGATGGTCGCTGCCCGACTCCCGGAACTCGCGATCGAGGCCCGGCCCCCCGAGCCCGTCGCGAACGCGGAGCTCGCCGCGAACCAGGAGCTCGCCGCGAACCCCGAGCCCGTCGCGAATCGGGATCGCACCGCTGCCGACGGGGAGCGCCAGCCCGGTGAACCGGAGCGGCCCCGTCTGCGCATCACCACGTGACGGACCCTGGTGGACAGGTCGCCGGTCGTCGTCCGTCCGCGGATGACGACGCGGACCGAGCCGTGCTCGAGCGGGTGGCCGCCGGTGAGCTCCGTGCCCTCGAAGAGTTGTACGACCGATACCGAACGATGGCCTACTCGATCGCCCTGCGCATCACCGCCGACGCCACCCTCGCCGAAGACGTCGTGCAGGAGGCGTACCTCGGCGCGTGGCGAAACGCCGCCCGGTATGTCGAGGGTCGGGGCAGCGTGAAGACCTGGCTCCTGTCGATCGTCCACCATCGCGCGGTGGATGCGATCCGCCGTCGGCGCCCCACCATCGAGCTGCCGGATCGCGAGGACATCCCGCCGCCCGGCCTCACACTGCCGGACATCTGGTCGGACGTCGCCGCGAACCTTGATCGGGAGGCGGTTCGGGCGGCCCTCGGGACGCTGAGCGCGGTCCAGCGCGAGGCGATCGAGCTCGCCTACTTCGGTGGCCTCACGCAGCAGGAGATCGCGGCCCGCACGGACACGCCGCTCGGGACCGTGAAGAGCCGGATGCGCCTCGGCCTCCTCGCCATGCGTCGAGTCCTCGTCGTCGAGGAGCCGCGAATGGGGGATGCCCCATGACGTGCGACGAGGCCCGCGATTTGGCACCCGCCTACGTGCTCGGCGCCCTCGAGCGAGACGAGGAGCAGACGGTGCGCGGCCATCTGGCCACCTGCCCGCACGCGCATGAGGAGTTCGCCGAGCTCGGCTCGGTCGTGCCGGCCCTCGATGTGCCGATCGAGCTCGTGGAGCCCCCCGCATCGCTCCGCGATCGGATCATGGCGGCTGCCGCGGTCGATCTCGCTGAGCGGCGGAGCGCGCCGTCATCCATGGCGGCTGCCGCGGTCGATCTCGCTGAGCGGCGGAGCGCGCCGTCATCCATGGCGGCTGCCGCGGTCGATCTCGCTGAGCGGCGGAGCGCGCCGCCATCCATCGCTCCCGCACGAGCAGGGCTCGGACGACCGCGCTTCGCCTGGGCGATCGGGATCGCCGCCGTGCTCGCGATCGTCGCGCTGGGAGCGTGGAATGTGGCCCTTCGCGCGCAGCTCGACAGCGCCACCGCATATCGGCAGGCCGTCGGGCAGGTGCTCGCCGCCGCCGCCGCGCCCGGCAGTCACACCGCCGTCCTGTCGAGCAGGGACAATCCCGGTCGTGCGGGCCTCGCCGCGATCGCAGCCGACGGCTCCGTGCACGTGGTCATGCACGGCCTCGCCCCGACGACCGGCGGCCACGTCTACGAAGCCTGGGTCATCGCGGGCTCTGCGGCCCCGACCCCGATCGGATCGTTCACGGTGGGTCCGGACGGGACCGGATCGCTGACCGGGGCCGGCCCGGGCGCGGCCGGGGTGACGGTGGCGCTGACGCTCGAGCCGGGGCCCGGGGCGACGACGCCGACGCTCCCGATCGTGTCGAGCGGGGTCGCCGGAAGCTCTTCCTAGCCCGACGCGGCGGCCGCCGTCGCGAGCGTGCCGCGCCCGGTGTTCCGCGCCCGGCCCACAGCCGCCTCGGCGGCCCCGAGGAGTTCCTCCGACGTGGTCCCGTCGACCGGGAAGCGGGCGACGCCGGCGGAGACGGTCGCCGTACGACCGGCGATCGGGTCGAGCCGGGCGATCCCATCGAGGACGCGCTGGGCGACCGTGACGCCCGCCGACCCGGGTGCCACCACGACGAACTCGTCGCCGCCGTAGCGGGCCACCGTGTCGACGAGCCGGACGGACTCCGCGAGGACCGCCGCGACGGCCCGCAGGACGTCGTCGCCGGCCTCCCGACCGAGCTCGGCGTTGATGGCCTCGAACCCGTCGACGTCGAAGATCGCGACGGAGACCTCGCTGTCCTGACGGCCGGCGCGAGCCAGCTCGAGCTCGAGGACGCGCCCGAACGTGCGGCCGTTCGCGAGGCCGGTGAGCGGATCCGTGTGCGCCATCCGTTCGAACCACTCGGACCGTTCGGCAGCGAGCGAGCCGAGGCGGGCCCGGTCGATCGCGATCGCGGCAAGGTCGGCGACCGCGCGGAGGAGTCCGCGGGCATCCGCGCCGAGCGGGCGGTCGTGGGCGACGGCCAGGACACCGAGCGTCACTTCGATCCCGTCGCGGCTGACGGCCAACGGCAGGTGGCTCCGGAGCGCAGGGCCACCGGACCCGACCGGCGGGACGTCGAACGAGGTTGCTCGCTCGTCGGCCGCCCGACTGATCGGATGGCTCGGATCGGTGACCGCGCTGACGAGGGCTGCGAGGGAGGCCTCGTCGAGGCCCACGGCGGCCACGAGCTGGAGTCCGCCGCGGTCCGGATCCTGGGCGAACATGCTCATCACCGGGCCGCCGAGCGCCTCACGTGCGGCGGCGAGCAGGGCGGCCAGGCTGTCGTCGGAATCCTGACCGTGAGCGAGGAGATCGGCGCCGTGGGCGAGGACGGCGAACGGCGTGGACGCGGCGGAGCGGTCGGCGGCGGACACTGCAGGGGCTCCTGTCGGGCGGCGGAGACGGATCGCACGGCATCGTACACCTCGCCTCCGGGTGGTTCGGTGCGGCTGTGGTTCCCCCGCGACCGATGTCTATACTCGCCGCGTGAAGCTTGTCGTCGCGATCGTCCACAACGAGGACGCCGGTGCGCTCGTTGAGGCGCTCCTCAAGCGGGAATATCGCGCGACGCGACTCCATTCGTCCGGCGGCTTCCTCAAGCAATCGAACGCCACGATCATCCTCGGCGTCGAGGAGCCCGCCGTGGACGAGGTCATGTCGATCATCGCCGCGAACTGCAAGGCCCGGACCCAGGTCGTCAACCCGATGCCGCCCATCATGGAGCCGGGTGAGTTCTTCATGCCCTACCCGCTCGAAGTCGAGGTCGGCGGAGCGACGGTCTTCGTCGTCCCGGTCGATCGGTTCGAGCGGCTGTAGCGCCGGTCCTGCACTCGAGGTATGAAAGCCACCGTCTCCCATCGTGCGCAAGACGACCGCGCACAGCCCGCTGGACGACGTCTGGGGCACGCTGGAACTCGGCGAACCGGTCGATCCTGGACCCGAGCAGCTCTTCGTGAGATGTATCGGCAGGGACGGGGTGGTGATCGAGCGGCGACGATGACGTGGCTCGACGATCTGGAAGCCGGTGCCCCGGACGTCGTCGCGGCGTTCAGCGGGATCGAGGCCGGGCGGTTCGTTGCGGTCCGTCGTGAGGTCCGTCGCCGGGCCGGCATGGGTTCGGCCGAGAGGATCGTCGACCAGCTGGCGGCGGTCGCCGGGGCGCTCGACGCGCTCGTGTCCGGCCTGCCGGACGAGGCGTTCGCGATGCCCGGCGGCGAGGCGGGCTGGAACGTCGCCGAGGCGATCGGGCACGACGCGGAGTCGCGGGCCGGGTTGGCGATGGCGGGCTCCCTCGCCGCGTCCGGGCGCTGGCCGGCGGACGCGCCGGTCGTGGTCCCGGGCGTGCCGGGGCCGGCGGGGGCGGATCGGGACGGGCTGCGCCGGCGGCTGGCAGCGAGCCAGCGGATCGTGGAGCGGGCGGCTCGTGCCATCGCCGGCCACGAGACGGATCCGTGCCCGCTCGAACATCCGCTCGTCGGGCGGCTCCGCTGCGGCGAGTGGCTGCTCTTCGCCGGCGTCCACGACCTCATGCACCTCGAGCAGCTCCAGGGGCTCGCCGCGCAGCTCGGCACGGTCGACGCGAAGGTCCCGGGCTGATGGCGTTCCGGCCGGACCTCGTCGACGTGTGGATCCACAGGATGGTGGACGGCACGCCCGAGATACTCCTCCTCCGCCGCGCCCACGGCCGGATCCTCGGCGGCCTGTGGCAGGGTGTCTCGGGCACGCTCGAGCCGGAGGAACGGGTGACGGCGGGCGCTCTCCGCGAGCTCGTCGAAGAGACAGGTTTCGGACCGACAGCGATCGAGGCGTTCTACGATCTCGACCTCGTGAACCAGTTCCACTGGGCGCCGGCCGATGCGATCGTCAGCGCTGCCGTGTTCGCGGTGCGCGTTCGCCCGGACATCGAGCCGATCCTCTCGCACGAACACGACGCGGCTCGCTGGATCTCGCTCGAAGCCGCCCACGCGACCGTCATCTGGCCCGGGTACCGCGTCGCCCTCCGCGCGATCGCCGACAACCTCGTCGACCCGGATCGAGCCGCCTGGTTCGAGCTCGACCTCCAGGGTCAACGGCGGATCGCCTGACGGTGGATCGCGCCGCCGGCAAATCCGTCGAGCCGGGGCGCCGTTTCCGCCAAACGACCCCCAGGCAGGCACTCGTCCGGGGCGCGCGAGGTCCCACGACGATCAACGTTCCGGATCGAGCGTGGGCTGCCGACCGCCGCGGATCCGTTATGTGTCATCTGCCCGCGTGGAGACCACCTGGCGGGATCGGCGTGACGAGCGCCCGCCTGGTGACCATCTGGCAGGATCGGCGCAGCGTGGGAGCCTCGCGAGGTCGGCGCCTCGCGCTGGCGGTCCGATCCCGCGGCCGGATCCCGGGAGCGCGGTGGTGGGGGCGCGGTAGACTGTGGTCGTCGACCGGGTGCGGGCGGCGGCACTGACGACGACACGGCGGAGGCACGGATCGATCGATGACGCACGCTGAAGGCACGACCGCGACCGCGACCGCGACCGCTGCCACGACCGCGACCGCGACCGCGACCGCTGCCACGACCACGACCGCCGCCGCCACCACGACCGCGAGTCCGGCGAGTCCGGCTGCAAATCGTCGGGTCTTCCGCTCGAAGGTCGATTCGATCCGGCGGACCTATGGCTTCGAGGACGTCTCGCTCGCCCCCGGCACGGACACCATCGAGCCGGCGGACGTCGACCTCGGCCAGGCGTTCTGCGGGATCGACCTTCGGATCCCCATCCTTGCCGCCGCCATGGACGCCGTCGTCGATGCCCGCCTCGCCGGGGAGCTTGCCCGCCTCGGCGGCCTCGCGATCCTGAACCTCGAGGGCGTCCAGACCCGCTACGACGAACCCGCCACCATCCTCGCCCGGATCGCCGCCGCCCCGGACGTCGAGGTCCACGACGTGCTCGGCGAGGCGTACGCCGCGCCGATCCGCGATGAGCTCGTCGCTCGCCGGATTGAGGAGATCCGCGCGGCCGGCTCGAAGGTCGCCGTTGCGGCGACGCCCGCCGCCGCCCGCCGCTTCGGTCCGTTCTGTGCCGAGCATGGCGCGGACCTGTTCCTCGTCCAGAGCCAGGTCTCGAGCGCCCGGCACCTCGCGACCGGCTATGACCCGCTGTCGCTCGTCGAGTTCACCCGGTTCATGCCGATCCCCGTCGCCGTCGGCAATACGACCAACCCCGAGGCGGCATTCCAGCTGATGGAGCAGGGTGCGGCGGCCGTCTTCGTCGGGGTCGGCCCGGGCGCGGCCTGCACGACGCGCGAGGTCCTCGGCATCGGGATCCCCCAGGTGACCGCGATCAGCGACGTGGCCGGTGCCCGTGACGCGTTCTACGAGGCGAGCGGTCGGTACGTGCCGATCGTCGCCGACGGCGGGATGCGCCGGGGCGGCGAGATCGCCAAGGCGATCGCGGCCGGAGCGGACGTCGTCATGCTCGGGAGTCCACTGGCCCGCGCGGCCGAGGCGCCCGGCGGCGGCGTGAACTGGGGGATGGCCGCCCCGTCGCCGGTCCTGCCGCGGGGGACGCGGATCCGGGTCGGGACTGTCGGTCCGCTCGAGAGGATCCTGTACGGGCCGGCCGGCGTGACGGACGGATCGGAGAACCTCGTCGGTGCCCTTCGCCAGTCGATGGCGGCGCTCGGGGCCCGCACGATTCGCGAGATGCAGCAGGTCGAAATGGTGTATGCGCCGTCCGTCCAGACCGAGGGCAAGTCCTGGCAAAGGGGCCGTTAGTCCGGCCGGTCCCGGACGTCGTCGTCGCCTCGTCCATGGATGGCCTCGCCGGACGCACGACGCTGTTCGAACGGGCCGGCGGCATGCCGTTCTTCGAGGCACTCGTCGGGCGCTTCTACGATGGGGTCGCCGGCGATCCCCTCATCCGGCCGCTCTATCCGGAGACGGACGAGGGCCTCCCCGAGGCCCGCCGCCGGTTGACCCTTTTCCTCACCCAGTACTGGGGCGGACCCACCACGTACGACGAGGAGCGCGGTCACCCGCGCCTGCGGATGCGCCACGCGCCGTTCGCCATCGGCACGTCCGAGCGCGATGGATGGCTCGTCCACATGCGGGCCGCGATCGCCGCCCTCGCACCGCCGGCGGATGTCGCCGCGGAGCTCGACGGCTATTTCGTGATGGCCGCCGAGGCGATGCGCAACCGGGCCTGACGCCGGGAGCTCGGTGTGCCGGGAGCTCGGTGCCACGACCGTCCGCTAGACTGGCCGGACAGGCGGCGGCGGAGGAGGCGGGCATTGACCGAGGCGGCAGAGGACACGAAGGCCCAGCGGCGAGATCCCGAACCAACAGCCGCCCACCCGGTCGGGGAGGCCAGCCCCGACCCTCGATCGGACCGCGGCAAGACCGTCCACGGGACGGCCGCCAACGCCGGCCACCGCGTCCTCGCTCCCGACGATGCGGAGGTGGAGGCGTACCTCGAGGTCGCGCTCGACGCCGGGGCGCCCGCCCGATCGTCCGCGGATCGGCCCGCCGAACCGGACACCGTCGTCGTCCTCGACTTCGGCAGTCAGTTCGCCCAGCTCATCGCGCGCCGGATCCGGGAGCTCAATGTCTACTCGGAGCTCCTCCCGCACGACACATCCTGGGCGGAGATCCTGCGGCGGCGGCCGAAGGCGATCGTCCTCTCCGGTGGTCCGAACTCCGTCTACGACGCCGACGCGCCGAAACCGGATCCGGCGATCTGGACCGGCCGGATCCCTGTCCTCGGCATCTGCTACGGCGCCCAGCTCATGGCCCATGAGCTCGGCGGCGACGTCCTGCCGGCGACGCGTCGTGAATACGGACCGGCGAGCGTGACGGTCACGGAGGACGACGGTCTCTTCGCCGGCCTCGATCGGGAGCAGCCCGTCTGGATGAGTCACGGCGACTCGATCACCCGCCTGCCCGAGGGATTCCGGGCGACCGCCCAGACGGACTCCACACCGTACGCCGGCCTCGTCGACGACGCTCGCGGCCTCCACGGCATCCAGTTCCATCCCGAGGTCGTCCACACGCCGCGCGGGCGCGATGTGCTCCGGAACTTCATCGTCGGCATCGCCGGTGCGACCCCGAGCTGGACACCGACGAATTTCATCGACCAGACCGTGGCGGACATCCGGGCGCGCGTGGACGCTCACGCCCGTATCACCGGATCGGACGGGCTCGTGATCTGCGCCCTCTCCGGCGGGGTCGACTCGGCTGTCGCGGCGGCGCTCGTCCATCGCGCCGTGGGGGATCGGCTCACCTGCATCTACGTCGATCACGGTCTCATGCGGAAGCGCGAGTCCGAGCTCCTCCGGGCCACGTTCGCCGAGCACCTCGGGATGCGCCTCGTCATGGTGGACGCCCGCGGTCGCTTCCTCGCCCGGCTCGCCGGCGTCGAGGACCCCGAGCAGAAGCGGCGGATCATCGGCGACGAGTTCATCCGCGTCTTCGAGGAGGAGGCCACGAGGCTCGGGCGGATCGATTTCCTCACCCAGGGGACGCTCTACCCGGACGTCATCGAATCGACCGCCCCCGAGACGAAGGCCGCCCAGAAGATCAAGACCCACCACAACGTCGGGGGGCTGCCGGCGGATCTCCGATTCCAGCTCATCGAGCCGCTCCGCTACCTGTTCAAGGACGAGGTCCGGGCGGTGGGGATCGAGCTCGGTCTGCCGGACGCGATGGTCCAGCGCCAGCCGTTCCCGGGACCCGGCCTGGCGATCCGGATCATCGGCGAAGTGACCGCCGAGCGCCTCGACACGCTGCGCGACGCGGACTGGATAGTCATCGACGAGATCAAGGCCGCCGGACTCTACCGCAGCGTCTGGCAGTCGTTCGCGATCCTCACCCCGGTCCTCAGCGTCGGGGTCATGGGTGACGGGCGGACCTACGCGAATGTCGTCGCGATCCGGGCCGTCACCTCGGAGGACGGCATGACCGCTGACTGGGCGAAGCTCCCGTACGACGTCCTCGGCCGGATCAGCAGCCGGATCGTCAACGAGGTCCCGGGCGTCAATCGCGTCGTGTACGACATCAGCAGCAAGCCGCCGGCGACCATCGAATGGGAGTGACCGCCGGCCCGGCGTGACGGACCGGGTCGTCCGCGGTCGCGGTGCACCGTCGCACCGCTCCCGGGACCATCGAGGGGTGCGGCGGCCGCTTCGCAGGCGGTACAGTGTCCGCCATGTCCGACGCTCCGAGCGGTCCGACCGCCGATCCTGCGCCCGGGTCCATCCGATGTCCGTGGTGCTCCACGGAGGCTCCGGCAGGAACGACTACCTGCCCGACGTGCGGCGCCTCCTTCGTCTCGACGGCAGACAGTTCGGTCCCCGGCGTGACGACCATCGATGCGGCGGCGGTCCTCCAGTCCCGAAGCGCCCGGAGGTCGCGCGGGGGGATCCTCGGCTTCCTGTCCGGCGAGACCCGCGACGAGTCGGAGGTCCCGTCGGAGGCCGATCTCGAGCGGCTCGCCCCGCCGGGCGGCGACGTCCGGATGGAGATCGTCCGGCTCGAGCTCGAGGCCTTCCGGGGGCGCCTTGCGGCGGAGGCTGCGGCGCTCGCCGCGGAGGCGGCCGTCGAGGAGTCCGCTCGGCCCACCGCGTCGCCACCGTCGACCGTACCGCCGGGACCCGCGCCGTCCGACGACTAGACTCCGTTCGAGTGCCAGCCCGACTGCCATCCCCCGGTCCATCCTTTCTCCGCGAGCAGGTCATCCGCGTCCGCGATCGTGACTTGCGGGCCGGCATGGGGCGCCCGACCGAGATCGAGGGCGGCTGGTGGACGGCGATGTGCTGGGTGACGGACGGCGACGGCATCGTCTCGTTCCGCGACGTGGCGCCCGCGGCGGGACCACCGCCGGATCCTCCGGCCCTGCGCCTGGGGCCCAGCCTTGCAGGATCGCTGTCCGGCCTCGTCCTCGAGGAGGCCGGCCGGCTCCAGTTCCGACTCGCCCCCGCCAGCGCGGCGGACGATCCGCTGCGACCGTGGGACCTGCCGCTCGCGGTCCTCGTGGCCATCCGGCCCGAACCGGCCCGGGCCGCGGCGATGCGGCCGAACGAGCTCGCGGAGGCTGTCCTCGCCGGGTTCCGCCGCTCCGTCGAAGGCCTGGCGCGACCCTGATCCGCCGTTCGACCCGGCCCCACGGCGCAGCGGAGGCGCGCAGGGTAGACTCGGCGGACCGTCATGCGTGACCTGTTCGACGAGTTCATGGACGAACTCCGACGCCGTCAGGCGGCGGCGTCGGGTCAGGCCGCCGGCGGATCGGTGAACCGTCGGGCGAGCGGCGAGCCGCATGGACCGGACGAGGCCCCGGTGGAGGACGCGTCGGACGAGGTCCCGGCGCCGCCGCCGTCAGAGCCGGAGGCCGCCGAGGCACTCGATGACGCGTCGCCTGACGAGCGGGACGACGTCCCACCAGGACCGCGCCCGACGCCGATCGACGACCGGCCTCGCCGCCCGCGCGGCCTGCGAGGCCCTCGGGGGCGGCGCCCGACGGGCGGCGGCGGATCGCCTCCGCCGGGCGGACCGGACGACGGCGCCGGCAGATCCCCTCGCGGCGGAGGGCGGCGGATCGGCCTCGCGGTCCTCGTCGTTGCGATCCTCCTCGTCCTCGCACTCGGCGGCACGACGGTCACGTTCTGGACGGACGCGATCTGGTTCCGGAGCGTCGGCTTCGAGAGCGTCTTCTGGACCCGCGTCCTCACCCAGCTCGGCCTCTTCGTCGGCACCCTCGTCGTCGCCCTCGTCCTCCTCCTCGGCGGGCTGTGGCTTGCCGATCGAGGCGTGCCGCGATCGACCGGCCGCGGCGGTGCCGGCTCGCTGTTCGACCGTCTCGCCGAGGCGATGCGGACGATGGAGGAACGCTCCATGGAGGCGCGGGTGGCGAACGCCCGGCGCTTCGGCGGTCGACTCGGCGACGATCCCCGGTTCGAGCGGTTCGACCAGCGGGCCGGTGGCGGTCGAGGGCCCGGCGGGCCCCGTCCCGTGGTCGTCGACGGAGACGAGATGCCGGAGCTCACGCCGATCCTCCGCATCGCGCTCGTGGTCATCGCCGTCCTCTTCGCCCTCGGCATCGCCGGCACCGTGGCCGGCCGATGGGAGACGATCCAGCTCTGGGCCCACCAGGTCCCGTATGCACCGGCCGGCGCTCCGCCGGTGACGGACCCGGTCTTCGGGCGCGACATCGGCTTCTTCCTCTTCCAGCTGCCGTTCATCCGGCTCCTGCAGTCCGTCGCGACGACGCTGCTGATCGGCAGTCTCATCCTCGCCGGCGCGCGGTACGCGGTCGGTCTCGTGGAAGCCGGCCTGCAGCTCACGACGCGCGTGCGGGTCCATCTCGCGGTCCTCGGCGGCCTCCTGCTCATCCTCATCGCCGTCGGCTACCAGCTCGACAAGCTCGAGCTCGTCTACTCGAACCGCGGCGTCGCGACCGGCGTGAGCTACACGGATGCGCACGCCCAGTTCCTCGCCTTCGACGTCCTCACCGTCATCGCCGCGCTCGCCGGAGCGTTCCTTGTGGGCGCCGCCTTCACCCGCTGGGTCTGGCCGCTCGGGTTCGCCGTGGCGAGCTGGCTCGTCGCCTCGTTCGTGCTCGGGACGGTGTACCCGGCGCTCGTCCAGCAGTTCTCGGTCCTGCCGAACCAGTACGCCCAGGAGCAGCCATACATCGCGAACAACATCGCGATGACGCGACTCGCGTTCGGCCTGTCCGCATGGTCGCCGACGCCGTTCGACGGTGCCGCCCCGCTCACCCAGGCGAAGGTCACGGCGGAATCAGCGACCTTCCAGAACGCGCGCCTGTGGGACAAGGTGCCGCTCGGCGACGCGCTTGGCCAGCTGCAGACGATCCGGCAGTACTACGCCTTCACGGACGTCGACACGGACCGCTACACGATCGACGGCCAGCTACGCCAGGTGATGCTCTCGGCGCGGGAGCTGGCGCCGGACAAGAACCCGCAGGCAAACTCGTGGGTGAACCAGCGGATCACGTTCACCCATGGCGTGGGCGTCGCGATGGTCCCGGTGAACCAGGCGACGCCGGCCGGTCAGCCGGACCTCATCATCAAGGATCTGCCGCCGGTCTCGGTCGGCGGTGCGCCCGCGATCGCCCAGCCGCGGATCTACTTCGGTGAGCGTCCCTCGGACTACGTGATCGTGGACGCGAAGCAGGCGGCATTCGACTACCCGGTCGGCAGCACGACGAGCGCGACGGACGGGACCGCCGCGCCGCCCTGGACCGGCACCTCCGGAATCAGGCTCGACACGACCCTCGCGCGTGCGCTGTTCGCCATCCGGTTCGGGGACGTCAACCTCCTCATCAGCGACCAGATCACCGCGGACAGCCAGCTGCTCTTCCACCGCTCGCTCAGCGACCGGCTCGGCCTCATCGCGCCATTCCTTCGCTTCGACCAGGACCCGTACCTCGTGATCTCGGGCGGAAAGCTGTTCTACGTCCAGGACGCGTACACGATCAGCGACCGCTTCCCGAACGCCCAGTCGTTCGACGGTTCGACCCTCGGCTCGACGAGCGGTCTCGCGGCCGATTCGTTCAACTACATCCGGAACAGCGTGAAGATCGTCATGAACGCCTACGACGGGTCCATGACGTTCTACGTCGCCGATCCCACGGACCCGATCATCCGGGCCTATGAGGGCATCTTCCCGGGACTGTTCACCCCGCTGGCGAGCATGCCGGCTGATCTCCAGGCCCACCTCCGCGTCCCGGAGGACCTGTTCAACGTCGAGACGAACCAGTTCGCGAAGTACCACGTGACGGATACGGCGGCGTTCTACTCGAACAGCGACCTGTGGACGGTCCCCGCCAACCCGGGCGGCTCGCAGAGCCTGCCGACCGAGGCGTACTACGTCGTCATGCGCCTGCCCGATCAGCCGAAGGCGGAATTCCTCCTCCTCCAGCCGATGGTCCCCAAGTCCCGACCGAACATGATCGCCTGGATCGCCGCTCGCAACGACGGGTCGAACCGGGGCCAGGTCCTGGTCTACCAGTTCCCCCAGGACACGAGCGTCCTCGGCCCGAACCAGATCGAGGCGAAGATCGACGCGGAACCGACGATCTCCTCCCAGGTGAGCCTGTGGGACCAGGCCGGGAGCAAGGTCATCAAGGGCAACCTCATCGTCATCCCGCTCCAGGACTCGCTCATCTATCTCCAGCCGATCTACCTGCAATCGGCGAATGCGGCCTTCCCGCAGCTGCAGAAAGTCGTCCTCGCGACGTCGACCACCGTCGTCTGGGGCGACACGCTCGACCAGGCGCTGCGGCTCCTCCTCGCCGGCGGATTCCCGGGCAGCAACGGGGCGGCTGGCGGCGGATCCGGCGGCCCGACCGCGAGTCCGGGTCCGGGAACAAGCCCCGGTCCCACGGCGAGCCCAGGGACCGGCCAGGCCCTGCCGGCGGATGTCCAGGCACTCGTCGGCTACGCGAACCTCCACTTCGAGCGAGCGCAGGCCGCCCTCCGGGCCGGAGACTTCGCGACGTATGGATCGGAGATCGCCCTCGTCCGGGACGCGCTCGCGCGCCTCGCGACCCTGACGGGCGGATCTCCGGCTCCCTCGTCACCCGCCGCCCCAACCTCATCCCCCGCAGCGCCATCGTCCGGAGCGAGCCTCGCGCCCTGATGGGCTGGACCGCGCCGGTCCGCGCCGCCGTCCGCCGGACGCTCGAGGATCCGGGCCTCTGGCCCATCGCACTCGCCGGCTTCCTCGTTCGCGGTGGGATCGGCGTGGTCCTCCTGCCGCTCATCCCGTTCCCCTCGGCGGTCGGCCTGGCGAACCTCGTCGGCCCCACGGCGGTCACGGCGGCCGGCCCCACGAGCTCGACGATCCTCGCGCTCGGCGCGGTCGCGGCGGTGGCGCTCGGAGCCGTCCTCCTCGGCGTCGCGCTCGGGGCGATCATGGAGGCGACGCTGGTCCGGGCGTCGCTCCAGCCGCCGCTTCCAGCCGACCGACCGCGCCGCTTCGGCCGGCTTGTCGGCGTGCGGCTCGTCGCGCTCCTGCCGCTCGCGCTCGTCGTGGTGGCCGTGGCGCCGTCCATCGGCGAGGCCGTCTATCGCGAGCTGCTCACACCGTCGGATATCGCCGTCTCGCTCGTCGAGCGCGTCGTCCGCGCATCCGTCCCGCAGATCGTCGCGGTCGTCGCCACCTGGATCGCCGTCGAGGCGATCGGCGGGGTCGCCCTGCGCATCGTCCTCGTCGAGGATGCATCGACGGTCCGGGCGCTCGGACGGTCCGTGCTGCGACTGGTCCGCGACCCGCTGGCGAGCGCCGTCGTCGTCGTCGTCGGGCTCGCCGGCCTGCTCGTCGCCCTCGTCCCCGCCCTCGGGGCACCGGCGGCGGCGAGGGGCGCCGTGCACGACCTCATCGCGAAGGCAGCGCCGCCGCCGCTCATCGGGCTGTGGATCGTCCTCCTCGTCACGGCCTGGCTGGTGGGCCTGACGATCCTCGCGATCGCCGCGGCGTGGCGAAGCGCGCTCTGGACGGCCCGCGTCCGATCCGGCGGAACGAGGCCCTCGGCCCGCGACGCGGTGTGACGGGCCGGACGGACGGCGCGTCGGCCCAAACCCGGGTCCGCGCCAGCCGGCGGGTCCGCGGCGGGGCCCCTGCTACACTGCGGCCCACGTCGTCGCCCCCCGGGCCGTCCCGTCGACTCCCGGATCGGCGACCCATGGAGGCGCGCGAACCGACCCATGGACCAACTCATCCAGCAGGTCGGATCCTTCTTCGGCGGGATCGTCGGCAATCCGATCGTCCAGCTGACATCCCAGGTCGTCGCGGTCTACGTCGTCGTCATCTGGCTCGCCGCGTCGTACTGGGCGTTCCGCGACATGCAGCTGCGGACCGAGAATCCGGTGCTGCCGTACGTGGCGGCGGCGTTCATCATCGTCTTCTCGCCGGTCGCCTTCGTCGCCGCGGTCATCGTCTACCGGATCGTCCGGCCGCAGGAGAAGATCGGCGAGGTATTCGAGCGGACGCTCGCCGAGGAGGCGCTCCTCGCGGAGGTGGAGTCCGTCTCGTCGTGCCCCGCATGCGCCCGCCGCGTCAACGACGAGTGGATCCTCTGCCCCACGTGTCGGACCCGCCTCAAGCGCGTCTGTCCGAACTGCAGCCGGCTCGTCGGCCTGGACTGGTCGCTCTGTGCTTGGTGCGGACGCGACTTCGAGCGGCGTGAGGCGCCGGCCGCGCTCGCCCCGGCCGTGACCGACGTGAGCGTCGGCCGCTCGATCCCTCGGGGCGCGATGCCGGAGATCGCGCCGGACCCGCTCGCGGTCCCGCCGTCGACCCGCGTCCGACCAGCCCGCCCGATCCGCCCGGCGAACCCGACCCGCTCCTCGTCCGACCCGCTGCCGGAGCGTTGACCGGACCCGATCTCCCGGGACCGCCGCGTCCCGGAGCGCGGACGTTCACCCTCGAGGGTCGCGCCGCACCGGGGCTCTTCCTCGTCGGCTGGCTCGCCTTCCTCATGGGTGCCGGGTTCCTCGTCGTGGCGTTCCTGTCCGGCGTGGCCGAGGGCGTCTCCTTCGCGCTCGCGCTCATCGGGCTCGCCCTCCTCTCGCTCGGGCTGGTCGCCGGGGCGGGGTCGCAGACGATCGAGCGGGCGGCTCACGCCCCGGACGGACCGCCATCGTCGCCGGTCGGGCCGTCACCGTTCCTCGTCTTCGCCGCCTCGATCCCGCTCTCGCTTCTCATCATCGCGATCCTCGGCGTGCCCCTCGTGGCGCTCGGCATGGACACCGCGGGACCTGTCGCGACGCTCCTCTCGGTCGCCGTCCAGGCGCTCGTCTACCTCGCCCTCATCCGGCTCCTCGTCGTCGGCCCTGGGACGCTCACGTGGCGGGCGATGGGGATCGGCGGACGGCCGCTGCCCGCCCTCGTGGAGGACGTCGCCTGGGGTGTCGTGATCGCCGTTCCCGTCCTCCTCGCGAGCGCGCTCCTCGCGGTGCTCCTCTCGCCGATCCTGCCGACACCGGACAGTCCGCTCCCGCCGTCCGGCAGCGGCGGCGGTCTCGCCGCCAACGTCCTGGCTGCCGTCGTCGTCGCTCCCCTGGGCGAAGAGCTGTTCTTCCGCGGCTTCTCGACGACGATCTGGGCCCGCTCCATGCCGGTCCGAGCGGCTGTCCTCCGGGCGGCGGTCTTCTTCGCCATCGGCCACGTCCTCACCGTGGGCGGGACCGACTTCGGCGATGCGACCGGCCGGGCGGTGGTGGCGTTCGTGACCCGCCTGCCGGTGGCCCTCGCCCTCGGGGCGATCTTCGTCCGGCGGCGGTCGCTTGCCGCCCCGCTCGCCCTCCACGCGACGTTCAACGGACTGCTCCTCGTCCTCGCCCAGGTCGCCACGCACGGCTGAGTCGCCGGGCAGTGCGTGGTGACCGGCGGCGTCGACCGCGCACGCGCCCGGCGCGGCCGGGGACGGGTAACGGCCCGGGTCGGGAACGCCATTTCATCGCGTATCGACACCGGCAGACTTTTACGGCACTCGAGCTCCGGCAACGGCCCACTTCCTGCCTGCGTGGCGCGCGTTCCGGTGTCCTCGTCACGCTCAACCCGTGGCGCGTCGACTCGCACGGCGATCAGCGGGGCGGTCGATCCGCCCCGGTTCGCCCCGTAACGGTCTCGGCGGAGCGATATGCGATGAACCCGCCGCGCGCGAACCGCCGCGCGCGAACCGCCGCCCGCGGTAATGGCCAGGTGAGCGAGCTTCGCTAGTCTTCGCCTCGTTCCTCGGATCCGGATGGCGGGGGGAATCGGCGGGCTCCCGTCGTCCGGGTCCGGGGGACGCCCCGAGCGTGTCCACGAGCGGAGACGTACATTGGTCGCGATCCTCGAACCCACCCCTGACGCCCCGAGTCCCCGGACGGCGCCCACGGCCGTGCCTGCGGGTCGGCGGATCCGCGAAGTCCCGGCCGCCGAGCGGCCGCGCGAGCGCCTCGCCCTGCGGGGCGTCGGCGGCCTGACGACCGCGGAGCTCATCGCGCTCATCTGGGGATCGGGCACCCGCGGCGCGTCCGCCCTCGACCTCGCCGAAGAGGCGCTCGCCCGCCACGACGGCGTCACCGGCCTCGCCCGGGCGAGCGAGCTGGAGCTCGCTGCACTCCCCGGTGTCGGAGCCGTCCGGGCCGGCCAGCTCGTGGCGGCGTTCGAGCTCGGACGCCGGCTCCTCGCCGACTGGCCGGCCGGCAGGTGGACCGTCCGTTCGCCGACCGATGTCGCGGACCGGCTCGTCCTCCAGATGGGCCGCCTCGAGCGCGAGGAGCTCCGGGCGGTCCTCCTCAACACGAAGAACACCGTCCTCCGCGTCGTCACGGTCTACCAGGGCAACGTGAGCGCCTCGCTCGTGCGGGTCGGCGAGCTGTTTCGCGACGCGGTCAGGCTCAACGCGACGGGCGTCATCCTCGTCCACAACCATCCGTCCGGCGATCCGACACCGAGCTCGGACGACCTCCACCTCACGGCGGAAGCGCTCGCCGCGGGACGGCTCCTCGATATCGACCTGCTCGACCATCTCGTCATCGGCCACGATGCATGGGTCTCGCTCCGCGACCGCGGCGTGGCGTTCGATCGTCACGCGTGACCGGAGCCATGTGACCTGAGCCACGCGACCGGAGCCACGTGACGGGAGCCACGTGACCTGAGCCACGCGACCGGACCCTCGCGCGACGGCGGGTATACTGCTCGGGCCCTGCCGGCGGCCACCGTCGGCGACGTGGGCCGACGGATCCGCGACCGCGGCCTGCGACCCCGACGAGGACCCTCACCCGCCGATGTTCGACGCTCTCCTCGGCCTCTTCTCCCGTGATATCGGGATCGATCTCGGGACGGCGAACACGCTCGTCCACGTCCGCGACCGCGGCATCGTCATGAGCGAGCCGAGCGTCGTCGCGATCGACGCGAAGACGCGGAAGGTCCTCGCCATCGGCGCGGAGGCGAAGCGGATGGTCGGCCGGACGCCAGCGAACATCATCGCGATCCGACCGCTCCGCGACGGCGTCATCAGCGACTTCGACGTCACCGAGCAGATGCTCCGTTATTTCGTCCACGAGGTTCACAAGAGCCACGGCCTCATCCCGCGGCCGCGGATGATCCTCGGCGTCCCGTCCGGCGTCACGGAGGTCGAGAAGCGGGCGGTCCGCGACGCGGCGCTCAACGCCGGTGCCCGCTGGGCCCGCCTCATCGAGGAGCCGATGGCCGCCGCGATCGGGGCCGGGCTGCCGGTGAGCGAGCCGTCCGGCAGCCTCATCGTGGACATCGGCGGTGGCACGACGGAGGTCGCCGTCATCAGCCTCGGCGGGATCGTCGTCAGCCGCAGCATCCGCATCGGCGGCGACGAGATGGATCAGGACATCGTCACCTTCGCCCGTCGCGAGTACAACCTGCTGCTCGGCGAGCGGACGGCGGAGGACATCAAGATCGCGATCGCCTCGGCGTGTCCCGGGGACTGGGACGTCCAGCGGGTCACCCTTCGGGGCCGCGACCTCCTGACTGGCCTGCCGCGGGCCGTCGAGGTGGGCGCAGACCAGATCCGCGAGGCGATCGAGCCCTCCGTCCAGCAGATCGTCGACACGATCAAGGATACGATCGAGGAGACGCCGCCGGAGCTCGTCGCGGACATCATGGACCAGGGCATCGTCCTCGCCGGCGGCGGTGCCCTCCTGTCGGGCCTCGACCGGCGGGTGGCCGAGGCGACCCAGATGCCGGTCCACGTGGCCGATGACCCGCTCACCTGCGTCGCCCGGGGAACGGGCGTCGTCCTCGAGGAGCTCGATCGCATGCAGCGGGTGCTCGTCGCCGACACGTACGCCCGCGCCCCCCGCTGACGGCCCGGGCACGCGCGACGGCGATGACCGGTCTCATCTCGTCCCGCAGCAGCCGCCTCGCCCGCCGCCGGGCGATCGTGTATGCGGTCCTCGTGAGTGTCTCGATCGGCTTCATGGCGATTTCGGGCTCATCGAGCGTGCGGGAGCTCCAGTCCGGGGTCGGCTTCGCGTTCCGCCCGCTCCAGGTGACTGCGTCGAGCGTGGCGGCCTCCATCGGATCGGTCGTCGCCACCGTCCAGGAGATCGATTCGCTGCGGCAGGACAACGCGGCGCTGCGCGCGGCGAATGACCGTCTCACCGCCGACAACGGGCGACTCCGGGAGATCCAGCACGAGAACGATCTCCTCACCGCGCTCCTCGCCGTGAAGAACGGGACGACCTTCCACACGATCGCGGCCACCGTCATCGGACGGGAGCGTCCCGAGATCGGACGGATCGTCACCATCGACCGCGGCACGAACGACGGGCTGGCGGTCGGCGATGTCGTCGTCGCTGCGGGCGGCGCGCTCGCCGGTCGGGTGACGGACGCCGCATCGACCACCGCCCACGTGACCCTCATCAACGATCCGACCTCCACCGTGACCGGGATGATGGAATCGAATCGGGTGACCGGCGACGTGACCGGCCAGCTCGGGGGGGTGCTCGTCATGCGGAACATCGAGGCGACCGCGCGGGTCAACATCGGCGACCAGGTCGTCACCGCCGGGATCGACCTTGGCGGCGGGATCCGCTCGCCGTATCCGAAGGGACTTCTCGTCGGTCAGGTCGTCGATGTCCAGCGGGACGCGAACGCGATCGTCCAGACCGCGTTCCTCCAGCCCACCGCGGACCTCGACAAAGTCGAGTACCTCCTCGTCATCACCGACTACCAGGGCGGGCTGCCGCTGCCCTCGGCGCCGGGGTCGCCGTCGCCGGTGCCGTAGGCCGCATCGCTGCGGCCCAGGGCCGGGAGAGTGGCCGCTCGTCATCCGCGGCCTGCTACGCTGCGCGTCGATGAAGGGCATCGTCCTGGCCGGCGGCACCGCGACGCGGCTCTTCCCGCTGACGATCGTCACGAACAAGCACCTGCTGCCGATCTACGACCGGCCGATGATCTACCACCCGATCGAGACGCTCGCCGGGATGGGCATCCGGCAGGTCCTCGTCATCGTCGGCGGCAAGAGCGTGGGCGACGTCGTCGAGCTGCTCGGGGACGGGCGGCATTTCGGCATCGACCTCACCTACCGCTACCAGCGCGGCGCGCTCGGCATCGCCCATGCGATCGGTCTCGCCCGTGACTTTGTCGGCGACGACGCCTTCTGCTGCGTCCTCGGCGACAACATCCTCCGCGGTCCCACGCTCGCGGCGACCGCCCGCGAGTTCGAGGAGGGGTCGTGGGGCGCCGGGACCCTCCTCTACCGCGTCCCGGACCCCGAGCGATTCGGGGTCGCGGAGCTCGACGAGGGCGGCCACGTCATCCGCTTCGAGGAGAAGCCCGCTCACCCGCGGAGCGACCTCATCCCGATCGGCGTCTACTTCCTCCGCCCGGACGCCTTCGCCGTCATCGAGCGTCTCGCCCCGTCCGGGCGTGGCGAGTTCGAGATCACGGACGTCCTCAACCACTACATCGCCGAGGGTGGCCTCTACAGCCGCGTCTACGAAGGCCACTGGATGGACGCCGGCACGGTTCCGTCCCTGCTCCGGGCGGCCGAACTCGCCGCCGAGGACGACGCGGCCGGGCGTCTCTCCCCACCGCCCCGGGACAACGCATGACCGGTCGACTCCCCGCCGGAGGACCGCCGACCGCTGCCGCAGGACCGCGGACCGCCGCCGCCGACCGTGCCCCGGCGAGGTCGCATCTCCTCGTGACCGGCGGTGCAGGCTTCATCGGCAGTGCGTTCGTCCGCGGCATCCTCGCCCGCCACGACGGGACGAGGATCACCGTCCTCGACAAGCTCACGTACGCCGGCAGCGAGCGCAACCTCGATCCGACGACGGCGGATCCCGAGCAGGCCGAGCGACTCGCGTTCGTCCACGGCGACATCGCCGACCCGGAGGTCGTCCGCCCGCTTGTCGCCGCGGCCGACGCGGTGGTGAACTTCGCCGCCGAATCGCACGTCGACCGCTCGATCCTCGATCCCGAGGCGTTCCTCGTGACCGGCGTCATCGGTGTCCACGTGCTCCTCGAAGCGTGCCGCCGCGAGCGCGATCGCGCCGCGATCGGCGAACGCGCTGCCGCGCCGCGCTTCCTCCAGGTGTCCACGGACGAGGTCTACGGGTCCGTCGCGACCGGCCGATCGGGGGAGGGAGACCCACTCGGGCCACGTTCCCCGTACAGCGCCGCAAAGGCCGCCGGCGAGCTGCTCGTCCAGTCCTACGTCGTGACCCACGGCCTCGATGCGGTCGTCACGCGCGGCTCGAACACGTACGGTCCGTACCAGCACCCGGAGAAGCTCATCCCGCTCTTCATCACGAACGCTATGGACGACGAACCCCTCCCGCTCTACGGCGACGGGCTCCAGCGTCGCGACTGGCTCTTCGTCTCCGACCATGCCGGGGCTGTCGAGCACGTCCTCCGGCACGGCACCTCCGGGGAGACGTACAACATCCCCGGCTCCGTCGAGCTGGCGAACCGCGATGTCGTGGCGGCGCTGCTCGACCGGCTCGGCAAGCCGTGGTCGCTCGTGCGGACCGTCGAGGATCGGCCCGGCCACGACCGCCGCTACGCGATGGACGGCTCGAGGCTCGAGGCGCTCGGCTGGCGGAATCGGGTGTCATTCGAGGATGGGATCGCGACGACGGTCGACTGGTACCGGGCGAACGAGCCCTGGTGGCGGGCAGCCCGCTCGGGAGGCTGGGACGCCTACTACGACCGCCAGTACGGGATGCGACTCGCCCATGGCCAGGCGACGAACGAGCACGTCGCGACGACCGAGCGCGTCGCTCCACCCGCGACGGACTGAGGTGCGCATCGCCGTCACCGGCTCGAGCGGCCGACTGGGCCGGGCCCTCATGACCGCCCTCGCCGACGCGCCCTTCACCGGTCTCGCCGGCCCGATCGGCTGGACGCGTCGCGACTTCGACCTCGACGAGCCGGAGACCGCGGTGGCCGCGATCGGGCGGGATCGACCGGAGGTCGTCCTCCACGCCGCGGCCTGGACTGACGTCGACGGCTGCGCCCGCGACCCCGCCACCGCGGACCGGCGGAACGCGCAGGCCACCGCCGTCCTCGCCGACGCCTGTGTCGGCGCCGGCCTCGACCTCGTGGTCGTCTCGACGAACGAGATCTTCGACGGCGCCCGGACGGACGGACGCGGCTACGGGCTCGCGGATCCTCCGGGTCCGATCAATGCCTACGGCGCGTCCAAGCTCGCGGGCGAAGAGGCCGCTCGCTCTGCCTTCCGGGCCGGCGCGGACCCGGGCCAGCTCGCCATCGTCCGGACCGCCTGGCTCTTCGGCCCGGGAGCCCCCGACTTCCCGACGAAGATCCTCCTCGCGGCGGACCGCGCCCGAGCGGCCGGCGCGCCCCTCCGTGTCGTCGCCGACGAGTGGGGCACGCCGACCTATGTCGTCGACCTCGCCGACGCGATCGTCGAGCTGCTCGGCTCCGGCGCGTTCGCGGGCACGCACCACATCGTGAATGGCGGATCCGCCCGGCGGTCCGACTGGGCGAGGGCGATCGTCGGTCGGGCCGGACTCGACGTGGAGATCGAGGATGTCCCCGGCTCGACCTGGTCACGTGGCTCCACGCCGCCCCGCTGGGGCGTCCTCGAGCCGACCGAGCTGCCGTCCGGCGAGCCACTGCGCGCCTGGCAGGAGGCGATGGCCGACTACGCCCCGATCCTCCTCCGGGCCCGGGCGGCGGATCTCGTGCGGGCCGGCGTCGGGAGGGCCACCGCCCCGTGAGCGGCGACCGCACGGAGGAGGTGCCCATCCAGGGCGTCCGCGTGGGGCGCCTCGTCCGTCACGAGGACGGCCGCGGCGCCTTCCGCGAGCTGTGGCGAGCGAGCGCCTTCGACGGCACGCCGGCGTTCGTCCAGGCGAATCTCTCGACTTCGGCGGCGGGCGTCCTCCGCGGGATCCATCTCCATCGGCAGCAGCTCGACTACTGGGTCGTCGTGTCCGGTCGGGCGTTCGTCGCCCTCGTCGATGTCCGGCCGTTCGTCGCCGGGGCGGGTGCGCCGATCGTCGAGACCCACGAGCTCACCGTGGACGACTGGGTCGTCATCCCCGCCGGCGTCGGTCACGGGTTCCTCGCCCTCGAGCCGCTCGAGCTCCTCTACCTCGTGACCAACGAGTACGACGGCACGGACGAGTACGGCTTCGCCTGGGACGATCCGCTCGCCGCCGTGCCGTGGCCGGCGGCGCTGCCGACCGCGGATGGTCGGCCGATCCTCTCCGAGCGGGACCGGACGACGCCGACCCTCGCCACGCTCGTCGACCGCCTGCGGGCCTGAGCGCGACGCGACCGGGCAGCGGCCGCGCCTGAGCGCGACGCGGACCGAACACCGGCCTCGCCAGCCCGACCGCACAACAGCCCACCGCTCCGCCACTCACCGGCGGTCGCGCCCGACGATGGGGCCATCGCCACCCGGACCATCCCGCGATTGAGGGCGCGCCGCCGGTCGGCCAGGCTGAACGACGTGCGCTGGGCTCGGAGCCCGTGCACCGTCCCTGTTCAGCGGAGGTCACCCAGTGCGGAACACTCTCACCGCGGTCGTGCTCGCCTGTCTCGTCGTCGGGGCGCTCCCGTCGACCGGGATGGTCGCCACGGCGGCCGCGACGAGCGGGACGGGTCCCAAGGTCGTCATCATCGTCGGTCCGGTGGGCGCGACGACGGACGCCTATCGGAGCGATGCCGACGCGGCGGCCGCGGAGGCCCTCAGGTACACCCCGAACGTCGTCAAGGTCTACTCGCCGACGGCCACCTGGGCCGCGGCGAAGGCGGCCCTCCAGGGCGCGTCGATCGTCATCTACATGGGCCACGGAACGGGCTGGCCGAGCCCGTATCCACCGTTCCGGCCGAACCTCATGGACGGCCTCGGGCTCAACCCGACCGCCGGGACGGACGACACGACGACCCAGTACTGGGGCGAGTCGTACCTCGCGAGCGACGTCAGGCTTGCCCCGAACGCGATCGTTATCCTCGCCCACCTCTGCTACTCGGCCGGCAACTCGGAGCCCGGGAATCCGGATCCCACGTTCGCCGTCGCCCACCAGCGTGTGGACAACATGGCCGCGGGCTGGATCGGCGCGGGAGCCCGTGCGGTCATCGCGGAGGTCTACGGCGAGGGACTCTACGGCGGCGCCGCCTGGTACGTGGACCAGCTCTTCGGGGCCAGTCAATCCATCGACCAGGTCTGGCGGAGCGATCCCACCGCTCATGGCAACGTCGTGAGCTTCCCGTCCGTCCGATCGCCCGGCTTCAGCGCGGCGATGGACCCCGACGGTCCTCTCGCGCCGCCGTATCACCGCTCGATCGTGGCCGATCTCGCGCTCCGCACGGCGGATGTCGTCGCCGGCACGACGACCGTCCCGGCCGGCGGGGCACCCACGGTTCCGCCGACGCCGACGCCGACGCCGATGCCGACCCCGACCCCGACCCCGACCGTCCCGCCGACGCTCACCGCGCCGCCGCCGACGCCCACCGCGTCACCGTGGGCGAAGGTCGTCGTCTCCGACACCACACCGGGCCGCGGTCAGATCATCACCGTCACGGCCACGAGCGCCGGGCCGCTGAGCGCGAACCCGCGACTCACGATCGTCCAGCCGCGCCTCGCCGCCCGTGCCGTGACGATGACGAAGGTCTCGGCCACGACGTTTCGGGCCTCCATCCGCCTCGTGGCGGGTCACACCGGCACGATGTTCCTCATCGTGAGCGGACGGGACCGCAGCGGGCACGTGAACTCGACGACGGTGCGGCTCCCGCTCCACTGAGCGGCAGCAGATCGTTACGGTGCGAATGGAGCATCCCGGCCGCCGTGCCGGGCGCCTCGTCCTCGGAGCCGTCGTCGGAATCCTCGTCGCGATCCTCACCGCGACGTCCGTCGCCGTCATCGTCGCGCCGGCCGACATCCCGGGCTCGACCGCGACCGCCCCCACCTTCGAGCCGGCCCTCCCGGCGGCCGTGACCGCCGCTTCGCCGGCGACGCAGCCGGACCTCCCGCCGGCAATCCAGCCGTCCATCCAGTACGAGGAGGCCGCAGCCCACGCCCACGATCCGATCCGGTTCACGCCCGGGCCCCCGGTCGAGGTGGGATTCACCCCGAGCAGCGCCGACAACTGGCCGGTGGGTGGCGGAGCGCCAACAGCGCTGCCCGCCGCCGGCGCGGCGTCTCGAGTCATGGCCCTCGGCCCGAACGTCGCCGTCCAGAACGTCGCTGCCACGACGAAGAGGCGCCGCGAGGTCTTCGGCTTCCTCCCCTACTGGACGCTCGGCGACCGGACCACCCGCCTCGACTACTCGCTCCTCTCGACGATCGCCTACTTCAGCGTCGGTGTGGACCGCAGCGGGAACCTCGTCAGGCGGAACCCGGACGGCTCGACGGCACTCGGCTGGGCCGGCTGGACGAGCTCGGCGCTCTCGAGCGTCATCACGGCCGCCCATCGGCGCAGCACGCGCGTCGTCCTCACGATCTCCATGTTCGGCTGGACGACCGCCGGCGCCGCGCTCCAGGGCGCCACCCTCGGCAGCGCCTCGGCACGACGCAACCTCGCCCGCCAGGCGGCCGCGGCCGTCCGCGCCCGGGGTGCCGATGGGATCAACCTCGACGTCGAGCCGCTCGCCGCCGGCCGCGCGCGGGAGTTCACGGCGCTCGTCCGGGCGATGCGCACCGAGCTCGACCGGGTCCACCGCGGCTACCAGGTGACGTTCGATACGACCGGCTGGATCGGCAACTATCCGGTCGAGGCGGCGACCGCCCGGGGCGGCGCGGACGCGATCTTCATCATGGGCTACGACTACCGGACCGCCGGCACGTCCATCGCCGGCTCCATCGATCCCCTCGGCGGATCCGGCTACACCCTCGCCGACACGATCGCGGCGTACACGGCCCGAGTCTCGCCGTCCAAACTCATCCTCGGCCTCCCGTATTTCGGTCGGGCCTGGTCCACGACGACGAACGCCGTTCGCGCCCCGAACCGCAGCGGGACGAGATACGGGACGTCGAACCCGGTCCTCTACAGCGACGCGGCATCGTTCGCCACGGTCTATGGGCGCCGGTACGACCCGACCGAGCAGGTCGCCTGGTTCTCCTACCGTCGCCTGACGTGCACCACGTCCGGTTGCGCGACGAGCTGGCGGCAGGTCTACTTCGACGACGCGCAGGCGCTCAGGGCGCGCTGCGACCTCGTCATCCGCAGCGGACTCCGCGGCGTGGGGATCTGGGCGCTCGGCTACGACGGGACGCGGCCCGAGCTCAACCGCGCGCTGGCCCTCGCGTTCCTCCACGACACCGCACCGCCGGCGTCTGGGTGACGAGGACGCCCATCGGATCGAGCCCGCCGTCCGAGATTCCGGCATATGGCCATCAGGCGGGCGTTGGTCTGCACGTCGCTGACAGGTGGCCCTCAGCCGGGCATCTGGCAGGATCCACCCGTCGGCCCGGCCCGGTCCACGCTCAGATCTGCCAGCGCCGTGTGGGGAGTCATTGACGTGCGCCCGCCTGGGGGTCACCTGTCCGAAACGGCCTGTCGCGCCGTACCCCGGTCTGACCGCTGCCGGGTGCGCGGTTGGCGAGCGCGCGGCTGCCGAGCACGCTGCTGCCGCCCGGTACACTGCGAGCGATGGACGATGAGGTGAGCGGCCGGCCGGCAGAACACCGTCCGTGGATCGTCCTCCCCACGTACAACGAGGCCGAGAACCTGCCGTCGATCTCGGCTGCGATCCTCGCCGCGCTCCCGGCTGCGACGCTCCTCGTGGTGGACGACGGCTCGCCGGACGGGACCGGCCGGCTGGCGGACGAGCTCGCCGCCGCAGAGCCGCGGATCCGGGTCCGCCATCGCCCGGCGAAGCAGGGACTCGGGCGGGCGTACCTCGACGGGTTCCGGATCGCCCTCGATGGCGGCGCGACGGCCGTCGTCCAGATGGACGCGGACTGGTCGCACGACCCCGGAGCGCTGCCCGGGCTCCTCCGGCCGATCGCGGAGGACGGGGCGGACCTCGTCGTCGGCTCGCGGTACGTCGAGGGCGGCGGCGTCGTGGACTGGGGCCTCGGGCGTCGCATCGTCAGTCGCGGCGGGAGCCTGTTCGCCCGCCTCGTCCTCGGGCTCCGGGCGCACGACCTCACCGGTGGCTTCAAGGCCTGGCGGGCGGAGACGCTGGCGGCGATCCCGTTCGACGGAGTCCACGCCGGCGGCTACGTCTTCCAGATCGAGATGACCTACCGGGCGAGCCGGGCCGGCGCGCGCATCCGCGAGATCCCGATCACCTTTCGCGACCGGCGCGTCGGCCAGTCAAAGATGAGCCGCCGGATCGTCGTTGAGGCGCTCGTCGTCGTCTGCCAGCTCCGCGCGGACGAGCTCCTCGGCCGCCGTCGCCGCTGACATCGGTGCCCGCTGTGGAGGCGGGGCGCGAATCGGCCTGTTCGACGCTTGCCGACGTGCGTATGCTGTCGGGACGCGAGCCGGTCGCCCGTCGCCATCCGGCGATGCCCACGCCGCCGGCGCGGGAATCGCGGCCATAACGGAGGGTCGTCCATGTCCGGTCCAGGGCCAGAGAACGCACCGTCGCCGCAGCCACCGAGCGCCCCACCGCCCGGGCCGATGTCCGCCCCGCCGAGCATGCCCGCCTGGACGGGCGCGCTCACCTCGACGGCTCCGACGCCCGGACCGGCCGGCCTGTTCTACGCTGACGTTCCGAACCGGGTCATCGCCTATATCATCGATGCGATCATCGTCGGCATCGTCGGGCTCATCATCTCGATCGTCGTCTTCGCGGTCCTCGGCTCGCCGACGTCGGTCTCCACCGTGGCCGATCCGAACGCCCTCCTCGGCGTCCGCTTCGAGACCCAGACGAACATCCTGCCGACGCTCGTGTACGCCGTCCTCGGGATCGGCCTCTCCGCCGGCTACTTCATCTACACGTGGACCGCGATGCGCGGCACGATCGGGATGCGGGCCCTCGGGATGCAGGTCGGCAACGCGGCCAACGGCGCGACGATGTCCATGGACCAGGCGATCCGGCGCTGGCTCGCCCTCGGCGGGATCTTCTCGCTCGCCCAGACGCTCAACCCGCTGCCGCTCGTCGGCCTGCTCATCGGCCTCGCGGCCCTCGTGTGGGTCATCTTCCTCCTCGTCACCACTGCACAGAGTCCGACCAAGCAAGGCTGGCACGACAAGTTCGCCGGCACGATCGTCGCGAAGGCGGCGCGCAGCGTCGCCTGATCGCTCTCGTCACATCGGCGCCTCCATCGGCCCCACCGGACCCCGGCGGGGCCGATCCATGACCCGGCGCCTGCGTCCGGCGACGCTCGCTCGGTGAGCGCCCGCGAGTGGGACGCCGCGACGTACGACCGGATCGCGGACCCGATGACCCGCTGGGGCTCGGCCGTCCTCGACCGCCTGCCGCTCGCCGGTGACGAGCGGGTCCTCGACGCCGGATGCGGGTCCGGTCGGGTGACCGAACAGCTCCTCGAACGGCTGCCGACTGGCCGTGTCGTCGCCCTCGATGCCTCCGCGGCGATGGTGGCGGAGGCTCGCCGCCGTCTGGCTGCGGCCGGCGACCGCGTGACGTTCATCGTCGCCGACCTCCTCGAGCCGCTGCCGATCGAGCCGCTCGACGCCATCCTCTCGACCGCGACGTTCCACTGGGTGACGGATCACGACGCGCTGTTCTCGAACCTCGCGGCAGTCCTGCGGCCGGGCGGTCGCCTCGTCGCCCAGTGCGGCGGGCTGGGCAACATCGCGGCCGTCCTCGCGGCAGCCTCGGAGGTGGGGGAGGGCTTTGGTATCGACCCGGGCTGGCAGGGTCCGTGGCGCTTCGAGTCGCCGGTTGCGACGACGGTCCGACTCGCCGCTGCGGGCTTCAGCGAGATCGCCACCTGGCTCAAGCCGGAGCCGACGCCGATCGAGCCCGGCGAGCCGCTCGAGACCTACCTCGCGACCGTCATCCTCCGGGCGCATCTCCTCCGGCTACCGGAGGTGGACCGAATGCCGTTCGTCCGCGCCGTCGCCGCCCGCCTGGCCGGCGCGCCGATCGACTACGTCCGGCTCAACATCGTCGCGACGCGCGCTGTCTGACGCCGCGAGGCGGCGCTCACCTCAGCGGCGGACCGTGAACGGCGATCCGTGGCCGGGGATGACGATGTCCGCGACGGCGAGGATCCGGGCCCGGCTCGCGGCGAGGACCGCCTGATCGGGCGCGTATGGGTCCACCTCCGGGGTGCGGTCGCCGCGCCACCACGCATGGGTCATCGCGTACATCCCATCGTCCGCCTGCACGATGAGCGATGCGTCCTCCTCCGTGTGGCCGGGCGTCAGCCACAGCTGCGAGCACGGGGCGAGGCGATACCCGTCGCCGTCGTGGTCGAGCCACTGGTCGCCGACGTAGCGGGCCCAGAAGTCCACCACCTCGGCGTTCGGGAAGAGGGCCACGTTGATCGTGTGATCGGGGTGGTGATGGCTGAGGAAGACGTGGGTCACGGAGTCCGGAGTCACGTCGAGGGCCGCGAGCGGATCGAGGATGCGGGCCCGGTCGGCGACCATCCCCGGGTCCACGACGATCCGGGCCGCTCCGTCGAGGACCAGGACGACGCTGCTCGCGACGCGATCGCCGGCATAGCCAGCGTGGAGGAGGTGGACACTCGCCATGGGCTCCGATCATAGGTGCTCACCGAACGTCGCGCCCGGTGGGTTGCTGCCCGCGATCCGCGAGGAACTCCTGGGCCACCGCCCTTGCCAGGATCCGGTTCGCGCGCACGCCGAGCCAGAAGGGGGCGTGGAGCGGCGGCCCGCCAGGTGTCTTGTTCGCATCCACGACGTGGATCCGCCCGTCGTGGCGATCCCGGAGGACGTCGAGCTCTCCGAACTCGAGACCGATCAGCGCGCAGAAGTCCAGGAGCAGCTCGATCTCCCGGACGGCCAGCACGCTGGCCGTCGACCGCATCTCGGTGCGGTCGTGGAGCTGGGTGAAGCGCTCCCTTTCGCTCCGATGACGGAGGTACACGAAGGGGATGCGTCGGCCCACGATCGGCACGCGCACGTCCACCACCCGATCACCGTCGACGACGTTGTCCACGAGCTGCTGGTAGACATAGCCGGCCTCGGGCTCCCTCGGGCCCTCGATCAGCGTCCCGTCGTGGACGGCGTTCTCCTCCGATTTCCGCACGTAGCGCCCGACGTGGGTGCGGGGATCCACGGCGAGCCCGTACCCGAACGCGGCGATGGATGCCGCCTCCACCGTCGACTTGCGGATGTCGACGCAGCGCTCGTTGATCAGGCGCGGCCGGCCGAGCGGCGGCGCCGCTGGCGGCTGCCGGTTGACCGTGGTGTCCTCCCAGCTGAAGGCCATGACGCAGTCGGAGCCGTACGTTTCCGTGACGCGCAGCCCGAGCTCGCGGCAGATCTTCCAGACTGAGTAGACCAGGCGCGGCTGTTCCGGGGTGAAGAAGGCGGAGCCGGATCGGCGTCGGATCAGGCGCGCCACCGTGAACCGCCACGCGTAGTACATCCAGACGAGCACCTTTAACGGGTTCCTGATGAGGCCCCGAAGGTGATCCAGCATCCGGCGATCCCTTCCCAAGACGACGTCCGAGCCGTGGCCCGGCGGCGATGGTCCTGCCCATCGGGTGGGACCGGCGTTGCCCGCTCACACCACATCAGTGCCGTGGTGCGGGTTGGATAGTGTGAATCGGGTCCGGTTACGAGTAGTATCCGGTCCTGCAAAGGTACTAGACGCGCGCACGACTGCAGGGGCAGAATGGCCCTCCCGGCGCTCCCGAATCGGGAACGACGGGGAGCACTCATCCATCCTCATCGGAGACGCTCCGTGGACGCGGCCGCACTCCATATCGCTCGACGGAGGTTCAACTGATGTCTCGTCAACGCCGAACAGCCCTGCGGTTTGGCGGGGCGGTGATGGCCGCGGCTCTCGGTCTCGCCTTGTTCGCCGGCACGGCCGTCGGGAACACGCCGAGCGCGACGATGGACTGCACGAACGGACTCAAAGTCGACCTATTGGGCTATCCCCATTCCGGGGACAGCCGCTTCGTCAACACTGTGTCGATCACCGTCGACGGCGTTCCGATCGTTTCGAGTCTCATTTTCTGGGGGGACTACCACTGGCAGCTCAATCCCATTCCGCCCACGACGTCGCCCCACACCGCGAAGGTCGTCATCACGACGTTCGACCAGGATTCGCCTCCGATCGTGACCTTTGATCTCAAGGTCGGCGCGTGCACGGAATCGCCCCCGCCCCCGCCGCCCTCGACACCGACGCCGCCGGTCATCCCGTGCACACCGGCCAACAACTGCTTCTTCAACACCCCGCCCCCGCCGCCCTCGACGCCGACGCCCACCCCGACCCCCGTCCTGACGCCGACTCCATCCGCCTCCTCGACGCCGAGCGGTGGCGTCCTGGGAGCGACCGGGACACCCGGCGTCACGCCACCGTCCACCTCGACGATCGGTTCGGTCGGCGGCTCGACGGGTTCGGGCCTGCCGATCGCCATCGCTGCCCTCGTCGGCCTCGGCCTCTCCGTCCTCCTCCTGACACCGCGTCAGGCGGTCTCCCGCACGACCCGGCGGCGCCGCTGACCGGCGCGCCCGGTCACACCGGCCTGGCCGTCCAGCGGGACGACGCCCGGTAGCTGACCTGGACTTCCTATACGAGGGGCGGTGACGGCTCAGACGTCATCGCCCCTCGACTGCTTCAGATGGGTTGGTGCGTCGTGTCACCACCATGGCCGACATATCGGGTAATTGCGCTTGACGATGCCTGTGGTCGGGTGGTGAACTGGCCAGCCCGACCCCCATCGATCGCGCACGCGATGGGGGATGCATGAGTCATTCAGAAGGGAGACGGATCCTCCCGGCCGCCGGCCGCAACGCGAGATCGATCTCGTCACCGCCGGGCGCTGGAACGGGTCCCAGGACATGATCCGTCGTCATGAGACCGGTTTCCGGGTCGCATTGATGGGCTCAGACGCTGCCCTTGCGTCGGCCCTCATCGTGGTCGTGTTCGCCGCACGCTTCGGACCTGGATGGCCAGACGTCCTCACCGAGCTGCTGCCCCAGCCGGCAGTCTCGATCGCCATCTTCTGCGTCGCCTGGATCGGCCTCCTCGCCGCCCACGGCCTGTACCGCCCCCGCGCGCGATGGTCCGTCCGGAGCGACGCGATCGGCGTGGCGCGAGCGGCGGTCCTCCTTGCCTTCGGCACGATCGCCGTGCTGTTCATGCTCGGCTGGACGAGCATGAGCCGGTTCGCCCTGCTCGCGATCTTCCCACTCCTCGCGACCGCCACCATCGTCGCCCGGGCCGCGCTTCGCGAAGTCTTCCGGCAGGCCCGCCGCAGGGGACGGAACTTCGAGACCGTCCTCATCGTCGGCACGGGCAGGCCCGCCGTCGAGTTCGGTCGGAAGATCGCCGAACGGTGGGACCTTGGGCTGCGGGTCGTCGGGTACGTGGGGCCCGGAAACCAGCGGGGCGGCCGACCGGATCCATACCTGGGCACCCTCGACCGCATCCCGGCCATCCTCCACGAGCAGGTGGTCGATGAAGTCGCGATCTGTCTTCCGGCCAGTGAACGGCGCCGGATCGAGAGCATCTACCAGCTCTGCGCGGACGAGGGCAAGACGATCCGCATCCCCATCGAGCTTCCCGATCAGGTGCTGTCCTCCGGCCGGGTCGAGGATCTCGACGGCACGCCCGTCCTGTCCGTCGTCAGCGGCCCGGATCACACCGTCGCCCTCGCCGCAAAGCGGGTGGTGGACGTCGTCGGGGCGACGATCGGCCTTGTCATCCTCGCGCCCATCTTCGCCGCCGCCGCGGTCGCCATCCTTGTTGCCGATGGCCGGCCCATCCTGTTCATCCAGGAGCGGGCAGGCGTGAACGGCCGGCATTTCAGGATGGTGAAGTTCCGGACCATGACGCGGGAGGCGGACGCGCAGCGAGCGGCACTCCGTGCCCATAACGAGATCGCCGGAAGCGCCTCGTTCAAGATGACGAACGATCCCCGGATCACGCCGATCGGTCGCATCCTGCGCAAGACGAGCGTCGACGAGCTTCCCCAGCTGCTCAACGTCCTGAGGGGCGACATGAGCCTCGTGGGGCCGCGGCCCCATCCGTTCGACGACCTGGCCGGCTACCACCCGTGGCATCGCCGTCGCCTTTCCATGAAGCCCGGCATCACCGGGCTCTGGCAGATCGCCGGTCGGTCCGAACCCAGCTTCGATCGGTGGGTCCAGCTGGACCTCGAGTACATCGACCACTGGTCGATCTGGCTCGACCTCCGCCTCATCGTCCAGACCATCCCAGCCATGCTTCGCGCGGAGGGCCGCTGATTGATCGATCCACTGAACGAAACGCCGGACCAGGTTCCGGTCGCTGCCGCGATCGCTGACGGCTACGGGCGAGCACCCGGCTCGCGCCGCGTCGCGGTCGTCGGTTGCGGGCACGTCGGTCTCGTCCTCGCCGCAGGTCTCGCGAGGCTCGGCCATTCCGTCGTGGGCATCGACACGCAGGAGAGTCTCGTGTCGGAGCTCTGCAGCGGCGTCGTCCGCATCCGCGAGACGGACCTACAGGATCTTGTCGTCTCCGGACTCACCTCCGGCCGGCTCGCCTTCACGACGAGCTACGCCGCGGCGATCCCGGAGGCGGAGATCATCTTCCTCGCCGTGGACACGCCGGAGACCCTCGCGGGGGCGGCGGATCTCCGCAACATCCGCGCAGCCACCCGGACCATCGCCGCTTCGCTCAACGGGACGTCGCCGATCATCGCCAACAAGAGCACGTCGCCGATCGGCACCGGCGAGACGATCGAGGAAGTCCTGCGGACGGAGCTCGCCGGGCGGCACCGCGCGCCGCGCATCGTCTCCAACCCCGAATTCCTCCGTCAGGGCCGGGCGGTGCACGACTTCTTCCATCCCGAACGCATCGTCGTCGGCTCCCGGTCCTCCGCCGACGCGCGTGAGGTGGCGGACCTCTACACGGGCACCGGTGGCGCGGTGATCGTCACGGATCTGCGCACGGCGGAGATGATCAAGTACGTCGCCAACTCGTTCCTCGCGACGCGCATCTCGTTCATCAACGAGATCGGCCGCCTGTGCGACGCGATCGGCGTGGATATCGACCGCGTCGTCGAGGGAATCGCCCTCGACCCGCGGATCGGCGATCATTTCTTCCGACCGGGCATCGGGTTCGGCGGCAGCTGCCTGCCCAAGGATGTCGCCGCTCTGCGCTACATCGGTGAGACGTTCGGGGTGGCGACCCCGGTCCTGTCCGGGGTCCAGGAGGTCAATCAGGCGCAGCGCACGAGCGCGGTCCGCCGCCTCCAGGGGAGGCTCGGCAGCCTCGAAGGTCGACGTATCGGTGTCTGGGGGCTCACCTTCAAGGCGGACACCGAGGACACGCGAGAGTCCCCGGCGATGGACGTCGTCGGCCTCCTGGCGAACGCCGGCGCGAACATCCAGGCCTACGACCCCGCGGTCGCCGGTGACGCGGGGCTCGTGCCCGGCCGGTTCGCCCCGTACCTTCGATCCAGCGCGCTCGAGGCGGCACGGGACGCTGACGCCCTGGCGATCCTCACCGATTGGGCCGAGTTCCGGTCCGTCGATCTCGCCGCGGTGCGGACCGCGATGAAGGGCAGTCTCGTCTTCGACGGGCGGAACGTCCTGGACCGGCACCTGGTCGAGGCTGAGGGGCTGGCGTACATGGGAGTTGGCCGGACGGCGACGACGCCGCGCCGACGGAGCTCGGACTATTGAGGGTCCTCGTCGCCGGCGGCGCGGGCTTCATCGGCAGCCACGTCTGCCGCGAGCTTCTCTCCAGAGGGCACGAGGTCGTCTGTGTGGACGATCTCTCGACCGGCGCTCGACGGAACATTTCCGAGCTCGAGGTTCGTCCGGACTTCCAGTTCGTCGAACGCGACATCACCAGGCCGCTCTCCATGCAGGCAGACGTCGTCCTCCATCTTGCCTCGCCGGCCAGCCCGATCGATTACGTGCGGATGCCCCTTGAGACGCTGGCGGCGAACTCGACCGGCACCTGGCGACTGCTCGATGTCGCGCGCGAGTCGGGCGCCGTCATGACCTTCGTCTCGACGTCCGAGGTCTACGGGGACCCGTTGGTCCATCCGCAGCCCGAGACGTACTGGGGAAACGTGGATCCGATCGGCCCGCGTTCGTGCTACGACGAGTCGAAGCGGTTCGGCGAGGCGCTCGTCATGTCGATGCGCCGGCGACACGGGGTCCAGGCCAACATCGTCCGCCTCTTCAATACGTACGGCCCGCGGATGCGGCACGACGACGGCCGGGTCATCCCAGAACTCATAACGGCCGCGCTGGCCGGGCGGCCGATGGTGCTCCACGGCGACGGCGGGCAGACCCGCTCGTTCTGCTATGTCAGCGATCTGGTGGACGGACTCCTGGCGGTCACCCTGGACCGCGACCTCGACGGCGCGGTGCTCAACATCGGCAACCCGGATGAGGTCACGATGCGCGAGCTCGCCGAACGGATCCGCGGGATCACCGGTACCGACTCACCCATCGATTACGCCGAACGACGACCGGGCGATCCCGAGCACCGCCAGCCTGACATCGCAAGGATGCGGGCGCGCTACGGCTGGACCCCGGGCATCGATCTGTCCGAGGGTCTCACCCGGACGGTCGCGGCGTTCGAAGCCGAGATGTCCTCCGCGGCCTGAGTCCGGGCGCGGGTTCAGCCGCCCGGCCGGTCCGCGCGGCGAGGTCCGCGACGTGCGGCGTCTCGCAGCACGATCCCGAGGAATCGCGCGTTCGCGATCGTGTAGCGGCGGAGGAGCCGACGGGGCTCGAGTGCCAGCCGGAACAGCCACTCGAGCCCCAGCCTGCGCATGACTCGCGGCGCGCGCCGCCGCCGTCCGCCGACGATGTCGAAGGCGGCACCCACGGCCATCAGCGCGGCGGCGTCCAGGCGATCGCGGTGGTCGGCCAGCCAGAGGTCCTGCTTGGGAGTCCCGAGTCCCACCCAGATGAAGTCCGGACGGGCTGCGTTGACTCGGGCGACCATGGCCTCGTCCTCGTCCGCCGTGAGCGGCCGGAACGGCGGCACCTCGATCCCGGCGACGATCAGGCCCGGGAAGCGTTCGTCGAGGCGGGCGGCAAGGCGCTCCGCCGCGTCCTCCGCGCCGCCGTAGAAGTAGTGCCGAGCTCCCAGCGCGCGCCCGCGGTCTGCCATGTCCGGCAGGACATCGAGGCCGCACACCCGCTCGATGCGGCGCCCGCGCGCTCTCCCGACCCACACGAGCGGCACGCCGTCCGGGACGTTGAGGGCCTCGTGTCGCAGCGCCGTCCGCAGACGATCGTCGTCCGTGGACTCGACGATCGTGTGGGCGGTGCAGAAGTGGACCGCCAGCCTCCGACCGGCGGCGCGCGCCCCGAGGAACAGCGACAGGGCCTGCTTATAGGTGAGCGTCGCGATGGGGATCCCGCCGATCTCGACGACCGGGACGGATGACGACGCCGGGATCGGGCCGGGCGAACCGTGGGCCGCCCTGCTGTCAGGGTGCGTCACGGACCCCGGCGGCGGTCGGGCGCTCCTCGATACGCCGGTGCTCGTACCAGTCGATCGTCCGCCGGAGGCCGACCTCGAAGGGTGTCCCGGCGACGAACCCGAGACGGTCCCGGGCTCTGCTCGTGTCGAGCGCTCGCCGCGGCTGTCCATCGGGCTTCGTGGGGTCCCACCGG
>JADEYI010000109.1_pt1 | contig 155512 bp, 148 predicted proteins | sample 8542331 | NCBI WGS metagenome assembly JADEYI01 (sample SAMN16510988, study PRJNA670497) | mine drainage metagenome | isolation source: biofilm near Copperflume 1 | place: Germany: Marsberg coppermine Kilianstollen | collected 2018-02 | reverse complement strand
GATCAGGCCTTTCCAGCCCACCGTGGTGCGCGGCTTCTCGAAATAGACCCGCATCAGCACTTCGAGCTCGCCGGCGAAGCGGGTACGCTCGACCGCGAGGCGTTCGGCGTAGGCAATCGCGGCGGCCGGGTCATGGATCGAGCACGGCCCGATCACCACCAGCAGGCGGTCCGAGCGCCCGTGCAGGATGTCGCCCACTCGGCGCCGCGTGTCCGCGATCAGCGTCTCGACCGGGGTGCCCTGGATCGGGAAGAAGCGGATCAGGTGCTCCGGCGGCGGCAGGGGAACGATGTTCTCGATCCGCTCGTCGTCGGTGAGCGAAGTCCTGTCTAGCGGCGAAGCGGCCGGGTAGGCGTCGGTGGGCGTGGTCATGGGTGGTTTCCGTGGGGGCAAAAAAAAACCGCCAGGCTTTCGGGCACTGGCGGTTTTTCGGGATTCGTCGGGATGCAGCTAGCCGTTCCCTTCCGCCAGTGGGCGCGGGAAGAAGAAGAAAAAGCCGTAGAACCAGCGCGTCATCACATTGACCTCAACGAGGATTGAAGCACGCGGGGGCGCCTTTGGCAACTTTTCTGCATTGGGACGCGCGCGCAGTCAGCACTCGGGTCCGACGGCTGCTATCGGCTGGCCCGACTATTGCTTATCTATCAAGCGTCGTGTTACGGTTTTCGTGCGGTCATGCCGCCGAAAACAAGGAGGCAGAAGAATGTCGGCAAACGTCGCAATTCCGGTCGCGGGCTTCAAGGACGTCTACAGCGTCGCAGACGTCGACAAGGCCCTGCAGGAGCTCACCCCTTCGGCGAGCGAGGCGCTGCGCGCACTGTACGAGAAGATGCTGCGCGTAGGCGGCCAGCGCTTCACCGTCAAGCCCTCGTCGATGCCGCAGATGGACGAGCTGTTCGACGAGCTGCCCAACTTCGGCGAGGTGCTGGAGGACATCCGCAAGCACCTCGCACTTTGCATCGACTCCGAAGATTCGGTCGAGCTGCCGCCCACCCTGCTGCTGGGCGAGCCGGGAATCGGCAAGACGCATTTCGCCCGGCGCATCGCGACCCTGCTCGGGACCGGCTTCGGCTTCGTGCCGATGAGCTCTCTCACCGCGGGCTGGATCCTGTCGGGCGCGTCGTCGCAGTGGAAGAACGCCAAGCCCGGCAAGGTGTTCGACACCTTCCTGCACGGCGAGTACGCCAATCCGGTGATGGTGGTCGACGAGCTCGACAAGGCGGCCGACGGCGGCCAGTACGATCCGCTGGGCGCGCTCTACGCGCTGCTCGAGTCCCGTACGGCGATGCAGTTCGTGGACGAATTCGTCGAAGTGCCGATCGACGCTTCGGGTGCGGTGTGGTTCGCCACCGCGAACGATGCGGCGCGCATCCCGGAGCCGATCCTCAACCGCATGAACGTGTACCAGATCGACCCGCCGGACGCCGACGCGGCGGCGCGCATCGCCCTGGCGATCTACCGCGAGATCCGCGCGGCGCACGACTGGGGGCGCCAGTTCCCCGAGTCGCCGTCGCAGCCGGTGCTCGAGCGGCTGGCTGAGCTCACCCCGCGCGAGATGCGGCGCGCGGTGCAGCTCGGCTTCGGCAACGCCAAGCTCGCGGGTCGCGGCGAGGTGAGTCCGGACGACATTCAGGACGGGCGCGGCGCGAAGAAATCGCGCATCGGCTTCTAGTCCGGAGCCGGGCGCTAGGCCTTCGCCAGCGTGCGCCCGCAGACGATCACGCTGACCCAGATCGCGAGCGAGACCGCCGCGCAAACGCGCGCCTGCCATGGCGGCGGGGCATCGACGTCCCAGGCCGCCGCGCCGCGGAACACCGCGGCATGGAACAGCGCCGCGTTGGTGCCGGCGGCCAGCAGCAGCATCATCTTGAGCGCGAACAGAGGGCTGCCGATCAGCTCCTCGGCCCGCGCGAGGAACATCAGCAGGCCGCTCGGCACGATCAGCAGGAAGCTCGCCGCGCTCCACGGCAGCAGGTGGGCCGCCAGCCGCCGCACCGGCAGCGAGCGCGACAGGCCGAGCAGGCGCAGATCGAACACCGCAATCGAGCCCACCAGCAGGGCCACGCCGATCAGGTGAACGCTCGCCACCGCGGCGTGCAGCGCGCTCGAGCCGCGCAGCGCCACAGCCAGCGGCGAGGCCGCGAGCGCCGCGGCCGGCGTCACAGCTTCCGCTCGACCCAGCCCTGCACCGAGCGCAGCGCGTCGGGCAGCTTGGCGGGCTCGGCGCCGCCAGCCTGCGCCATGTCGGGGCGCCCGCCGCCCTTGCCGCCGACCTGCTGGGCGACGAAGTTGACCAGGTCCCCCGCCTTGAGCTTCGCGGTCAGGTCGGCGGTCACGCCGGCCACCAGCGAGACCCTGCCGTCGCTCACCGTGCCGAGCACGATCGCGGCCGACTTCAGCCTGTCCTTCAGCTTGTCCATGGTCTCGCGCAGCGTCTTGGCGTCGGCGCCCTCGAGCGACGCGGCGAGGACCTTGGCGCCCTTCACCTCGCGCGCCTGGTCGGCGAGGTCCTCGCCCTGGCTCGAGGCGAGCTTGGACTTCAGGCGCGCCAGCTCCTTCTCGAGCGAGCGCTCGCGCTCGCGGGTGGCCTGAATCCGCTCCTCGAGCTTGTCGCGCGTGGTCTGGTAGAAGCCCTCGACGAAGCTCATCTGGCGCTCGAGGTCCTGCACATACTCGAGCGCGCCCTCGCCGGTCACGGCCTCGACGCGCCGGATGCCGGCCGCGACCCCCGACTCGGAAACTATTTTGAACAGCCCGATATCGCCGGTGCGCGCGACGTGCGTGCCGCCGCACAGCTCGGTCGAGACGTCACCCATGGAGAGCACGCGCACCTCGTCGCCGTACTTGTCGCCGAAGAAGGCGAGCGCGCCGGCCTTGATCGCCGCGTCGAACTTCATGATGCGCGCGCGCACTTCCAGGTTGCGCCGGATGGCGTCGTTGACCAGCGCTTCCACCTGGCGGAGCTCTTCCGCCGCCATCGGCTGCGGGTGCGAGAAGTCGAAGCGCGTGCGCAGCGCGTCGACCAGCGAGCCCTTCTGCTGCACGTGCGCGCCGAGCACCTTGCGCAGCGCGGCGTGCATCAGGTGGGTCGCGGAGTGGTTCCACATCGCGCGCCGGCGCGAGCTCACGTCCACCTGGGCGCTCACCTCGTCGCCCACCTTGAGCCGGCCGGTGACCTGCGCGCCGTGGTGGCCGAACACCTCGGCCTGGATCTTCTGCGTATCGGAAACGGCGAAGGTTCCGGCCGGGCCAAGCATCTCGCCGCGGTCGCCGACCTGGCCGCCCGACTCGGCGTAGAACGGCGTGCGGTCGAGCACCACCACGCCCGATTCGCCCGCGTTCAGCTCGCTCACCTGCGCCCCTTCGCGGTATAGCGCGATCACCGTGCCCTTGAGCGAGAACGTCTCGTAGCCGTGGAACTCCGTCTTGCCGCCAGCGTAGTCGAGCCCCGCCGCCATCGAGAAGCGGCTCGCAGCGCGCGCTCGCTCGCGCTGCTGGGCCATCGCCGCCTCGAAGCCGGCGATGTCGATTTGCAGCCCGCGCTCGCGGCAGATGTCCGCCGTGAGGTCGACCGGGAAGCCGAAGGTGTCGTACAGCTTGAACACCGTTTCGCCGTCGAGCATCGGCCCTTCGCCCGCGAGCGCCGCCTCGAGCACCTGCATGCCGTGGTGCAGCGTCTCGGCAAAGCGCTCCTCTTCCTGCCTGAGCACCTGCGCCACGCGCGCCTTGGCCGCGCTCAGCTCCGGATAAGCGGCGCCCATGGCGCGCTCGAGGTCCTCCACCAGGCGGTGGAAGAAGGGCTTTTGCTGCCCGAGCTTGTAGCCGTGGCGGATCGCGCGGCGGATGATCCGGCGCAGCACGTAGCCGCGGCCTTCGTTGCCGGGAATCACACCGTCTACGATCAGGAAGCTACAGGCGCGGATGTGATCCGCGATCACGTTGAGCGACGGGCTCTTCAGATCCTTGGCGCCGGTCTCGCGCGCCGCCGCCCGGATCAGGTCCTGGAACAGGTCGATCTCGTAGTTCGAATGCACGCCCTGCAGCACCGCGGCAATGCGCTCCAGTCCCATGCCGGTATCGACCGAGGGCTTGGGCAGCGGGTGCATCACACCCGCGTCGTCGCGGTTGAACTGCATGAACACCAGGTTCCAGATCTCGATGTAGCGGTCGCCGTCTGCGTCCGGCGACCCCGGCGGCCCGCCGGGGATGCCCTCGCCGTGGTCGTAGAAGATCTCGCTGCACGGACCGCAGGGGCCGGTCTCGGCCATCTGCCAGAAGTTGTCCGACTGGTATTTCTGCCCGCCGGGCTTGTCGCCGATGCGCACGCAGCGCTCCTTGGGCACCCCGATCACCCGCGTCCACAGCTCGTAGGCCTCGTCGTCGCTGTGGTAAACCGTGGTCCAGAGCTTCTCGGGCGGCAGCTTGTAGACCTTGGTCAGCAGCTCCCAGGCGAAGTGGAGCGCGTCCTTCTTGAAATAGTCGCCGAAGGAGAAATTGCCGAGCATCTCGAAGAAGGTGTGGTGGCGCGCGGTGTAGCCGACGTTCTCCAGGTCGTTGTGCTTGCCGCCCGCGCGCACGCAGCGCTGCGAGGTCGTGGCACGGCTGTAGGGGCGCCGCTCCTTGCCGAGGAAGACGTCCTTGAACTGCACCATGCCGGAGTTGGTGAACAGCAGCGTCGGGTCGTTGCCCGGCACGAGCGGGCTCGAGGCCACGACGGCGTGGCCCTTCGACTTGAAGTACTCGAGGAAGCTCGAGCGGATCTGGCTGGATTTCATGATCCCCGCGCTAAGCGAAAGTGCTTGATTTTACAGCAAGCCTTACCGGGTCTTGAGGTACCCCCCCGCCGCGAGCTCCTGCATCGACTCGCGCGTGAACTCGGCGCGCGGCGCGTTGCCGCCGATGACGAACATCAGCACCGAAAACTTGCGCTTGCTGCCGCGGGTGACGTTCATGAAGCGGCGCGAGACGCCGGGCGGGAACGAGATCACGTCCAGCGGCTTCAAGTCGACGTGCTCGATGCGCCCCTTCTTGTTCTCCCAGCTCGCGCGCCAGGTGCCGGTCATGGCGATGAAGGTTTCGTTGGTGTCGTGGTTGTGGAACATCGGCCCGCGTCCGGGCAGGGCGCGGCAATATCCCAGGTTGAAGCCTTCGGAGATCTTGATCGCCGCCAGGCGCGAGGCCTTTTCGCCCACCGGCGAGGTAACCGCGCCGCGGTTCTCGCCCTTCGGCGGCTGGAAGCCGATCACGTTGTAGAGAATCCGCTCGCATCCGGGATAGCGGCTGTCGGGCAGACCGCCGTCGAATCCTTTCAGCTCGTCGAAGCGCGCCACGCGCTTGAGCATGTCCTTGCGCGAGACGCGGGTCCTGCCCAGCTGTTCACGGTATTGCATGCGTTTCACCTCCTTATCGATGTGGGGGGTCGTTTTCTGCCGAGCAGCCGGCCGAGTACCGTCGGCGCACCCAGCAGCAGGCTGTCGACCGCATGCTCGATCAGGGCCGCAAGGTCCTCGTGCACCCGGCTGCGGTAGATGAACTTGCGCACGCAGTAGTAGAAGATCCCGCCGTGCAGGTCCCACGCCAGCTCCATCTCGAACGGCGAGATCCGGGCGCGCCGGCTGTCGGGCAGGCCCAGCTCCACCCGGAGCTCGGCGCAGATGCGCCGCAGCAGCTGCTTTTCGAGCATGTCGATGTAGCGCCGGTTGAAGCCCGTGCCCGCCAGTCCGGCGTACATGTAGAGCCGGATCCACTCCGGGCGGAACACGACCGTCGTGTAGCGCCGGTAGAACTCGATCAAGCGCGCGCGCAGCGGCCGCGAGCGGTCCTCCAGCAGCGTGCGCCAGGCCGGGTCCCAGCGGCCGAGAAACACCTCCCGGTAGACGCGCTCGAGCAGCGCGCGCTTGGAGGGAAAGTAGCGGTACAAGAGCGGCTGCGTGATTCCCAGGCGGCGCGACAGCTCGCGCGTCTGGCCGGAGAAGCCGACTTCCGAGAAAAAGCGGATCGCCTCGCTCACGATCTGCTTCTCCCGCTCGCCCGGCAGCAGGCGGCGGGAGGACGGCTTGCGCTTTGCGCGAATCGTGCTCATACGTGTAGATTATCGCCTGATCATCAGCGGCGAGCCGCAACAACCCCGACGGCAAAGGAATGAAACTCGGCTATTTCACCATGCCGCTGCATCCGCCGCAGCGCAATTACGTCGAGACCCTGAAGGAGGACCGCGAGGCGATCCTGCTTGCCGACCGGCTCGGCTATTGCGAGGCGTTCGTCGGCGAGCACGTCACCGACGTCGCGGAGTCGGTCACCAGCTGCGCCACCTTCCTCGCCAGCCTGGCGCATGACACCAAGCAGATCCGGCTCGGCACCGGCACCCTCAACCTGCCCAATGGCCACCCGGCCCAGCTCGCGGCCACCGTGTCGATGCTCGACAACATGCTCGAAGGCCGCCTCATCGTCGGCATCAGCCCGGGCGGGTTGCCTTCGGACTGGGAGGTCTTCGGCAACATGGGCGCGGACCGCACCGCCATGTTCGTCGAATGTATCGACCACATGATCGCGATCTGGACCGGCGGGCCTCCGTACGACCTCAAGGGCCGGTTCTGGAACATCTCGACCGAGAAGACCATGATCCCCGAGATCGGCCAGGGAATCATCCCGAAGCCCTACCAGAAGCCGCATCCGCCCATCGTCGTCACGGCGGTCGAGCCCTTTTCGAAGGGCGTCGCCGAGGCCGCCAAGCGCGGCTGGGACCCGATCTCGGCCAACTTCCTGCTGCCGCAGTGGGTCAAGTCGCACTGGCCGAAGTACGCCGAGGGCTGCGCCGCGGCGGGGCGCAGGGCCGAGCCGGTCAACTGGCGCGTGGCGAAGACCGTGTTCGTCGCCGACGACGCGGCCACCGCGCGCGAATACGGTTTCGGCGCTCGCAGTCCCTACCGCTTCTACTACCAGCAGCTGTTCATCAAGCTCAAGCGCGCCGGTCGCATCAACCTGTTCAAGCCCTCCAAGGACACGCCCGACGAGCAGGTGACGCTCGACACCGTGGTCGACGACCTGGTGATCGCGGGTACGCCGGACCAGGTGACCGAGGAGTTGCTCGCCTTGCGCGCAACGACAGGCGATTTCGGCACCTTGCTGTACTGCGGCATCGACTGGGTCGACGCGAAGCTCGCGCGCCGCTCGATGGAGCTGATGGCGGAGAAAGTGATGCCCGCGGTCAACCGCGCGACAGGAGCTTGACGATGGCGCAAGGCAAGCTGCCGCGCGAGCGGGTTCCGTACTCGGCGATCGTCGACCGCCCGCCGCTCAGGCTGCCCGGCGGCGCGCGCATGGCGGTGTGGACCATCGTCAACGTCGAGGAATGGTCGATCGAGCGCAACATGCCGCGCACCGTGCTGCCGCCGCCGATGGGCCAGCCGCTGCAGCCCGACCTGCCGAACTGGGCCTGGCACGAGTACGGCATGCGGGTCGGGTTCTGGCGCTTCGTCGACACCCTGGCGCGCTGCAAGGTGACTCCGACCATGGCGGTCAACGGCTCCGTGCTCAAGAGCTACCCGCGCATCGCCGAAGCCGCGCGCGAGGCGAACTGGGAATTTATGGGGCACGGCTACCTGCAGGGTCCGATGCACAGCCTGACCGACCAGCGCCAGGCGATCCGCGACACGATCGAGGTGATCCGCTCTTTCACGGGCAAGCCGCCGCGCGGCTGGGAAAGCCCGGGCCTGACCGAGACCTACGACACGATCGACATCCTGCACGAAGAGGGCCTCGAGTACGTCGCCGACTGGGTGCTAGACGACCAGCCGGTGAAGATCCGAACTTCCAAAGGTCACATCGTGTCGGTGCCCTACACGCTGGAGGTGAACGATATTCCGATGATGGCGCTGCAGCACCACGGCGCGGACGAATTGTTCCGGCGCGGCGCAGCGCAGTTCGACCGGCTTTACGAGGAAAGCGAGACCATCACCCGCGTGATGGCAATCAGCGTGCACCCCTACATCACGGGCGTGCCGCACCGCATCGGCTGGCTGGAGAAGCTTTACCAGCACATCCAGGCCAGGCCCGGGGTCGTGCTCTGGACCGGGGAGCAGATTCTTGACTGGTACCTGACCCAGGATTGCTGAATTGCTGCTACACTTTTGCGCAAGTCCCGTGCGGCACGAATAGAGGACAGCTGTAGTCACCACTGCAGTCACTACTGCAGTGACCACATTGGAGAGGAGGACTCGGAAATGATCAAGCGTCGTTCATTCATGCGTGCCACGCTGGCCTCGGGTGTGATCGCCCTGGCGGCGGCGTCCGGCGCACTCGTTTCATTCGCGGCGCAGGCCGCAGAGCCGATCAAGATCGGCTTCAGCATGGCGCTCACCGGCGGCCTCGCGGGCGCCGGCAAGGCGGCGTTGATCGCGATGGAGATCTGGCGCGACGACATCAACAAGAAAGGCGGGCTGCTCGGCCGGCCGGTGCAATTCGTCTACTACGACGACGCCACCAATCCGGCCACCGTACCGGGGATCTACACCAAGCTGCTCGACGTCGACAAGGTCGACCTGGTGGTGTCGAGCTACGGCACCAACGAGATCGCGCCGGCGATGCCGATCATCATGCGCAAGAAGCTGGTGTTCCCGTCACTGTTCGGCCTGGCGGTCAACGATCAATTCAATTACAACCGCTACTTCCAGATCATGCCGGCGGGCCCGGTGCCGAAGATCGACTGGTCGCGGGGCTTTTTCCAGCTTGCAGCGGAGCAGAATCCGAAGCCGAAGACAGTGGCGATCATCGCCGCGGACGCCGAGTTCGCGCTGAACGCCGCCGCGGGCGCGCGCGCCAACGCCAAGAAGATGGGCTTCAAAATCATCTACGACAAGACCTTTCCGCCGTCAACCACCGACTACACGCCTATCGTGCGCGCCATCCAGGCGACTGGCGCCGAGGTCATCTACGTAGCGAGCTACCCGCCGCAGTCGGTGGGCATAGTGAAGGCGGCGCACGAGGTCGGCCTGAAGGCGAAGATGCTCGGCGGCTGCCTGGTCGGGCTGCAATTCGCAGCGATCCAGCAGAACCTAGGCCCGCTGCTGGACAACATCGTCAATTACGACTTCTGGGTCCCCGCGCCAACGCTCAACTTCCCTGGAATCGAGGAGTTCCTGAAGAAGTACCAGGAGGCGGCCAAGGGCAAGGGCGTCGACCCGCTGGGTCACTACCTGCCGCCCTACGCCTATGCCTACCTGGAGGTGCTCGGTCAAGCAGTGGAAGCGACCAAGAGCCTCGACCAGAGCAAGCTCGCCGCGTACATGCACAAGACCACCTTCAAGACCGTGGTCGGCGACGTCAAGTTCGGCAAGAACGGCGAGTGGGCCACGACCCGCGTGCTCCAGGTCCAGTTCCGCAACATCAAGCCGGACAACCTGGAGCAGTTCGCGCAGGTCGGCTCGCGCGTGGTGCTCTATCCCAAGCAATGGAAGTCGGGAGACATAGTCTACCCGTACGCGAAGTAACCCGCGCCTGCACGAGCCCGCGCGACGGTGCTGTCGGTTGACCTTTTCGCCAACGCCATCGTCGCAGGGCTCTTGCTCGGCGGCTTCTACGCCGCCGTGTCGATCGGGCTGGCCATCACCTTCGGCCAGCTCGACATCGTCAATATCGCCCACCCGGCGTTCGTCGTCGCAGGCTCCTACGCCGCCTACATCCTGAACAGCGAGTTCGGGCTCGACCCGGTGCTGATCGGCCTGCTGATGGCGCCGCTGTTCTTTTTCGTCGGCATTGCGATCTACCGCGTCTACTATGCTGCGTTCGAGCGCACCGGACAGGAGTCGCTTTCGGGCCTCGCGTTCTTTTTCGGCCTGATGTTCATCATCGAGGTGCTGCTCATCATGGCGTACGGCGTCGACTACCGCCTGGTGAGCGCGCCCTACATCGGCCAGAGCATCGACATCGGGTTCGTCGGGCTGCCATACCGGATGCTGGTGCCGTTCGGCGTCGCCGCCGCGCTGACGGCCGGAATCTACCTTTACCTTTCGCGCACCTTCATGGGTCGCGCGATTCTCGCCGTGGCGCAGGACCGCCTCGCGCTGCAGTTGATGGGCGCCGACCCGGTGAAGATCAAGCAGTTCGCTTTCGGGCTGGCGATCGCCACCACCGCGATCGCCGGCTCGCTGCTGATCATCATCGGCCCGGTCGAGCCCTCGCTCGGACGCCAGTACATCGGCCGCGCGTTCGCCATCGTGGTGCTGGGCGGCATGGGCAGCATCCCGGGGATGGCGATCGCGGCGCTGCTCATTGGCGTGGTGGAGACCATGGTCGCGACCTTCATGGGACCGTCCTGGTCGCCTGCGGTGTCTTTCGGCGTTCTGCTGCTCACGCTCGCGCTGCGCCCGTCCGGGCTGTTCGGAAGAAAGTAGATGAAAGGCCGCGCCTTCTGGCTCTCGATGGTCGCCGCGCTCGTCGCCGGCCTGCTGCTGACGCATTTCATCGACAACGATTACTACTTCAACGCGCTATACGTAATCCTGCAGGGCACCGTCATGGCGGTGGCGTGGAACATCCTCGGGGGCTTTACCGGCTACGTGAATTTCGGCAGCGCCGGATTCTTCGCAGTGGGCGCGTACACCAGCATCGCCCTCGGCAAAGCGTTCGGCCAGGATTTTCCGCTGCCGATCATGATCATGGCCGCCGCGCTGGTTTGCGGGCTCATCGGCCTGGGGCTGGGCTACCTCACCCTGCGCCTGAAGGGAGTGTATTTTTCGATTGCCACCCTGGCCATGGCGATCGTGTTCGAGACCCTGATGAACAACTGGGCCTACGTCGGCGGCGCGCGCGGCGCCTACATCCTCACTCCCGACAGCCACTTGTGGTTCAACAGCTACATCGAAATGCTGTTCGTGCTGATGCTGCTGCTCACTCTGGGCTCGATCGCCATTTCGCGCGCGCTCAATGCCTCGCGCCTCGGGCGGGGCCTCGCCGCGATCCGCGACGACGAGGTCGCCGCGGAGTGCGCGGGCGTGCCCACGCTCAAGCTCAAGCTGATCTCGGCGACCATCATGGGGGCGATGATGGGGGTGGCGGGCGCGCCCTACCCCTACTTCGTGACGTTCGTCGATCCGGCCTCGGCCTTCAGCCTGTTCGTCGCGGTGAACGCGATCGCGATGCCGATGATCGGCGGCACCGCGCACTGGATCGGCCCGGTGATCGGCGCCCTGCTTGTCGGCACGGCGCAGCAGGTGATCACGGTCACCGTATCCTCCGAGCTCAACGTGCTGTTCGTCGGCATCATGCTGGTCGTGTTCATCAGCATGGCGCCCCAGGGCATCGTCGGCCTGGTGCAAAAGTTCCGGGCGAGGCGCGCGCGATGACCGTGCCGGTGCTGACGGCAGGCGGCATCACCAAGCGTTTCGGCGGCTTCATCGCGCTGCAGAACGTCGACCTGCACGTCAATGCAGGCGAGCGCCTGGGGCTGATCGGACCGAACGGCTCGGGCAAGACGACGCTCATCAACTGCATCTCGGGTGCGCTGTTCAACGACGAGGGCTCAATCGAGTTCGAGGGGCGCAACATCACGCGTATGCCGGCGTATCAGCGCGCGCGCCTGGGCGTCGCGCGCAGCTTCCAGATCCCCAAGCCCTTCCGCAGCATGTCGGTGCTCGAGAACCTGCGCGTGCCGCTCGAGTACGCGGCCTGGTCTCGCTCCGAACACCGGCGAATTACGGACGAGGCGATGGACGTGCTGGAGCAGATCGGCCTCAAAGGACGCGCGCACGAGAATTCCGCCGGGCTGACCCAGGTCGACATGCGCAAGCTGGAGCTCGCGCGCGCGCTGGCCGCGAAGCCTCGGCTGCTGGTCTCGGACGAGGCGATGGCTGGACTGTCGAGCGCGGAAGTGGACGAGATCCTCGAGATCCTGCTCGCGCTCAACCGGCGCGGGGTCGCGGTGATCATGATCGAGCACATCATGCGCGCCGTGATGCGCTTCTCCGAGCGCGTCGTCGTGCTCGACGCCGGGCAAAAGATCGCCGAGGGCACACCCGAGGAGATCGTGCGCAACCCACTGGTGGAGCGGGCCTACCTTGGCGAATAGGCTCGTCGCGGACGGGATCGAAGCCGGCTACGGCGCGGTGCGGGTGCTGCACGGCCTGTCGATCCGGGTAGAGCAGGGCGAGGGCGTGGTGCTGCTGGGCTCGAATGGCAACGGCAAGAGCACCCTCATCAAGTGCATCATGGGCATCGTCCGGCCGACCGCCGGCACGATTTATCTGGAGCGCGACGGCGAGCGCATCGACCTGGTGGGCAGGAATCCGCAGCAGATGGTCGACCTCGGCATCGCCCTGGTGCCAGAGGGAAGGCGCCTCTTCCCGACGCTGACGGTGGAGGAGAACCTGATCCTCGGCGCGTACCGCCAGGGCGCGCGCGCCAAGCTCGGCGCCAATCTCGAGTTCGTGTACGAGGTATTCCCGACCCTCAGGCAGCGCCGCGCCCAGAGCGCGGGCAGCATGAGCGGCGGCGAACAACAGATGGTGGCGGTGGCGCGCGCGCTGATGTCCGAGCCCCACATGCTGCTGGTGGACGAGCCCTCGGTCGGGCTGTCGCCGCTGCTGGTGCACCACATGATAAGCAAGATCAAGGAGCTGAAGGAGCTGCGTCATCTCACCGTGCTGATGGCCGAGCAGAACTTCAACCAGGCGATCAGGATGGCCGATCGCGGCTACATCATCGTCCACGGCCAGATCGAGTTCGAGGGCGAGAACGCGCTCGCGCTGCAGAACAACGACATGATCAAGCAGTACTATCTCGGGATCTGACGCGACGCGCAGCTGCGCAAGGCACCCCTGCTAAGACCCGTTCTATCGCTGTTCGCCGGCATCGCGATCCTGGTCGTTGGGATCGGTCTCCTGTTCACCGCGCTCGGCCTGCGCGCCGGACTGATGGATTACCCGGTCACCGTCACCGGGCTGGTGATGTCGGCCTACTTCGTCGGCTTCATCCTCGGCACCTATGTCTGCCCGGCGATCATCCGTCGCGCAGGTCATATCCGCGCCTTCGCCGCCATGGCGTCGGTCGCCTCGACCATGCCGATCCTGCATGCGCTTGTGCTCACGCCCTGGGCCTGGGGCGCCCTGCGCCTGATCACCGGCGTGTGCATCGTCGGCCTGTACATGGTGATCGAGAGCTGGCTAAACGCACTCGCGCCCAATGCCATGCGCGGCAAGATCTTCGCCGCCTATATGGCGACCACGCTCGGCGCGCTCGCGCTCGGGCAGTTCCTGATCCTGGTCGGCGACGTGCTCGGCTTCACGCCTTTCGCGCTGGTGTCGATCCTGCTCTCGCTCGCCCTGGTGCCGGTTGCGCTGACGCGCGTGCCCGAGCCGCCGCCGGTCGCCGCGCCGCGGCCCGCCCTGCGCCGCCTGTTCGCAACCGCGCCGGTCGGCTTCGTCGGCGCACTCGCCTCGGGGCTGCTCAACGGCGCCTTCTTCGGCATGGGCGCGGTATTCGCGCAGCGGGTCGGCATGAGCGAAGCCGGCGTCGCTTCATTCATGAGCGCGACCATCGTCGGTGGGGCAATGCTGCAGTGGCCCGTGGGGCAGCTCTCGGACCGGCGCGACCGGCGGCTGGTGCTCGCCGCGGTCTGCGCCAGCGCGGCCCTGCTCGCAGCGCTGGCGTTCGTCGCCGAAGGCTATTCCGCGCCGCTGCTCGCGGTCATCGCGTTCTTCTACGGCGGGTTGGCGTTCACCGTGTACGGCCTGAGCGTAGCGCACGTCAACGACCTGCTCGAGCCGGCACGCATCCTGGAGGCGACCGGCGGCCTGCTCCTGCTGCACGGCATCGGCGCGGCGATCGGCCCCGCGGCAGCGGGATTTCTCATGCAGCAGCTCGGGCCGGGCAGCCTGCTAGGCTATTTCGCCCTGGTGCTGTCCGCGCTGTCGGGTTACGCGCTCTACCGCTACAAGCTTGTGGCGCGGCCGGCGCCGGGCGAAGCGCACGGCTATCTGCCGATGGCGGAAACGTCGCAGGCTCTGCTGCAGATGGATCCCCGCACCGAGGCGCCGGCCCGGCCGGCGGCTACCCGGCGCTGAGCGCGCGCCGCTCGAGCTCCCCCAGGTTCGATGCCGCCGGCCTGCGTCGGCCCTGCTCGATCTCGTGCACCAGCGACGTGGCCGCCGCGCACCAGGGCGTCGCAACACCGTGCGCGCGGCCCTTGCTCGCCACCAGGCCGCTGAAGTAGTCGACTTCGGTGCGCCGGCCGCGCAGCACATCCTGCAGCAGCGACGTGGCCGCATCCGTGCTGACGCGGGCAGCGCGCTCGGCCAGGCCGCGCTCGAATGCGTCCGAGCGCCCCGCCGCGCCCTCGAGCACTTGGCTCGCGCTGAAGTCCCCCATGACGCGCTCGAAGGGGTGACCCTCGGCCGCCGCGACCCGCAGCACCTCGGCCGAGATCTGCACGATCGCGCGGCGCGCCGCAGCGTCGGCGAGCATGGCAGCCGAGCGCAGGCCGCCGATGCCGGAAACCGGGTTGAGCGCGGTGTTGGTGAGCATCTTGGTCCAGCGCTCGTGCATCAGGTCGTCGATCACCTCGGCTGGCCACACGGCGTCGAGCAGCGCCGCCACGCGCCGCGCCTGCGCGCCGGGCGGTCGCAGGTACTCACCCACGTACAGTCCCGGCAGGCGCACGCCCGCTGCGGCGCGACTGACCGACGCGGTGGCGGTCACCCGCCCGGGCTCGAGCAGCACGGCGTTGACCAGCACCACGCCGCCGAGCACCCGGGCCGCCCCTGCGCGCGGGGCGATCCACTCCTCGTTGATCGAGTTCTGCAGGCTCACCAGCGGCGCGTCCGCGGCCAGGTGCGGCAGCACGCGCTCGAGCGCCGCCTCGGTGTCGTAGGACTTCACCGCCATCAGGCACAGCTCCGCGCGCCCGCTCAGCTCGTCGGGCGCGACGACCGGCGGATGGTGGTGCTCGACGCTGCCGTCCAGGTTGGCGATGCGCACCCCGTCGCGCGCCACCGCCTCGCGCTGCGCGTGCCACGGCTCGGCCGCGATCACGTCGCGGCCCGCGCTGTGCAGCCGTCCGGCGGCCTGGGCGCCGATCGCGCCTATGCCGTAGACGATGATCCGGCCGGACATCTCAGAACGCTCCACCCTTCCTGCGGCTGTCTACGATGCCCTGCGCGCGCATGCTGATCTGGCTCTGCACGCGGATGTTGAGCAGCGCGGGCCGCCCCGCGGCCAGCGCGCGCTCGAGCGCCGGCGCAAGCTGCTCGGGGCGCTCCACCAGCTCGCCGTAGGCGCCCAAGCCCGCGGCCACGAGGTCGTAGCGGGTCGGGGCCAGGTCGGTGATGACCGGCTTGCCGTACAGCCCGAGCTGGATGTTCTTGTCGATCCCCCAGGCCGCGTCGTTGCCGAGCAGCACCACGATGTCCAGGCCGTGACGCACCGCGGTGTCGAGCTCCATGCCGTTGAAGCCGAAGGAGCCGTCGCCCGTGATGCAGAACACGCGGCTGCCGGGCCGCGCGAGCTTGGCCGCGATCGCGGTCGGCACGGCCTGGCCGAGCATGCCCAGGTTGGGAAGGTAGTACCACGAGCGCGGCTGCCGCGCCGGCAGATAGGCGCGGCCGTAGTAGGCATAGTCGCCGCCGTCGAACACCAGCACGTCGTCGGGACGCAGGATCGCGCCAAGCGTCTTGTGCACGAACATCGAGCGCAGCGGCGCCTCGTCGGTGGCGAAGGCCTCGATGCGCGCGCGTTCGGCCGCGCGCGCGGCGCGCAGCCGCTCGAGCCACGGCCGCTCGGGCCAGGTTTGCGCCGCCGCGGCGTCCGAGAGCTGTTGTGCGACCGGGCCGACGTCGCCGACAATGCCGACATCGACGCCGCGGTTGCGCCCGACCTGAACGCCGCTCGGGTCGACCTGGATCAGCTTCGCGGTTTGCGCCAGAATCGGCGGCAGGCCGTAGCCGAGAGTGAAATCGAGCAGCTTGCCCAGCAACAGCACCACGTCGGCCTCGCGGATCAGGTTCGCCGGCTGGTGCAGCGACAGGTCGAAAAATCCGAAGCAGTAGGGATGCTGATCGGAAACCATGCCGCGCGCGGCCTCCTCGGTCATCAGTGGCAGCTTTGTGGTCTCGATCAACCGCTCGAGCGCGACGCCCCAGTCGCCGTAGGCGGCCGGAGTGCCGGCCACGATCAGCGGCCGCTCGGCTGCGCGCAGCAGCTGCAGCGCCTGCTCGATCTGCGCCGGCGCGGCGAGCCGCGGCGCCTGCGGCCGGTAGGCGGCGGCGCCGTAGAACCCGACTTCGGATTGCTCAACGCGCTGGGTCTGCACGTCGATCGGCACGGTCAGGTGCACCGGCCCGCGCCGGCCGTCGAAAGCGGTGCGCACCGCGCCCGCCACCAGATCCGGGATGCGGCGCGCATCTTGCACCAGCCAGGCGCCCTTGGTGGCGGGGCGCGCCATGCCCACCTGGTCGATCTCCTGCATGATGCCGCGGTGATAGTCGCGCAGCGCGGCCGAGCCGGCGATGTTGAGCACCGGGCTCTCGGAGGAAAGCGCGTTGACCAGTCCTGGGATCGCGTTCGCGTGTCCGGGGGTGGTAAAAGCGCACACTCCCAGCCGCCCGGTGATCCGCCCCCAGGCGTCGGCCATGTGCACCGCGGCCTGCTCGTGGCGGCAGTCGATGAGCCGGAAGCCCTCGTCGGCCAGCACGTCGAGCAGGGGCAGGATATGGTCGCCGGCGAGAGTGAAGATCGTGTCGACCCCCTCCTCGCGCAGAGCGCGAGTCAGCAGATGTGAACCCGTCGTGGTCATTGGCGGAACGCGCTAGAATCTGCGTCAAGCGGGGTCATCCGCTCAAGGACGAGGGAAAGATGCCAATTTCCAGTAATTACTTTGTCGTTCACGTAGTCGTTCCTTCGGTGCTCGTGTTCGTCCTGATCGTAGGCGTCGTGGGCATCCTCCTCGGACTGGGATTGATCGCACGCAACGAATCGGTCCTGCGGCTGCTCGAGCGCCTGAATCACTGGACCTCGCTCAGGCGCGCGCTGAAACCGCTCGAGATCCCGCGCGAGGTCGAGCAGAGCGTGCGCAAGCATCCCCGCGGGCTCGGAATCGTGATCCTGATCGGCGCCGCATTCTCTCTCTACTTCCTGCTGCTGCGGGTCAGCGGCTCGGATTTCACTGCGCTGCTCACCGCCCGCCCCGCGCAAGGAGCGCTGCTGTGGTTCGCGAACAGCGTGCGCTGGGCGCTGATCGGCGCAAACCTCATCGCGCTGGCGATCGGCATCGTGCTCGCGTTCGTCCCGCAGACGATGGGCCCGCTGGCCGCCAGCGCCAACCGCTGGGTATCCTCGCGCCGGCTGACCATGAAGGCCGATGAGATGGATCTCACGCTCGACCTCGTCGTGCGCGCCAATCCGCGCGTCGCGGGTGTGCTCATCGCGATCGGTGCGCTGGTTCCGGCGGTCGGCGCCTCGATGATGCTGTTCGGCGGCCGCTGACGCCTGCCCGGCGCGCGCCGGCATTCAGCGCAGCTTCGAGTACGCGGTCGGGGCGAGGACCTGGTTCTCGATCCTGGCCACGATCTGCCCGCCCTTCTCCGTTTCCGCGCGCGCCGCGAGCCATGCCGGATCGCCGGCGAAGGCGTTCCAGCGCCGCTCGCGCTCGGCCAGGCTGTCCCATTCGAGCAGGTAGTACAGCGCCTGATGGTCGACGCCGATCAGCGTGGTCCAGAATCCGACCGGGCGGATGCCGTGCTTGTCCCAGATCTTGAGCGTGATTGTCTCGAAGCGGCGGTTCAGGTCGGGCAGGCGGCCCGGGACGCAATGGTAGACGCGCAGTTCGTGGATCACGGGCCCTCCCCTATTTGAGCTTCAGTTCGATGTCGCGCAGCACCGGATCATCGGCGCGCGCGACCTCGTTTTCGACCAGCGCCCCGCAACCGGGGCAGAAGAACTGCCGGAACACCGGCCGGTCGTCGATATAGCGGCGCCAGTCGCCGATATTCGGGTTGGCCGCGGCGATCTCGCGCTCCAGCGCCACGCAGCCGTCCTTGTAGTTGTCACGCAGGGCGCCCAGGTCCGCGGTGCACTTGGCGCAGGCGTAGCGCAGGCCACCGGCCTCGCGCCGCAGGTCCAAGTTCTCGCTCGCGCGCGCCGCTACCTTGCCCGCCAGAATCTTGGCCGGGGCGCCCTTGCGCCGGCGCCCGGCGCGCTGCTCGGCGCGCAGCTGGCGGGTGGTTTCGAGATCGAGCGCGCCGTGCTCCCCGATCACCACGCCGTAGATCTCGCGCGCCGCGTCGCGCGAAACGGCTCGATTCTCGACCACGTCCTCGCGTACGCGCTCCGGGTCGCGCTCGAAAGGGTCGCCGTAGCCGGCGGCGGCCGACCAGAGCACTGCGTAGACGTCGTCGGGCTCCTGCAGGAAGTCTTCCTGGCGCAGCTGGAGCACCTCGTCGCGCCCCTTCAGTTCGGCGATGTCGGCCACCATCTCGCGTCGCTCGTGGCGCGCCCGCACATCGGCGGCGCGTTTGAATTTGTAAACGTTCACGCTGCCCGGATAACCGCCCATCATCCCGGGCGCGGTCGGCATCGCGTTGCCCGAGGAAAGCGTGTCGTGCGTGATGCGCTCGGTGCGGTGCGGCACAAAGCACGACTCGGCCGACATTCCGCCGCGCCACTTGCCCGCGCCGCCGGAATCGACCACCTCCTTGCGATACAGGAACAGCAGCGGGAAAGTCTGTTCGGTGTGCTCGACGTTCGGCAGCTTGCAGATCGGCGTGCGCGACTGGCCACCGGTGTTGATCCCGTCGCCGTTCGAGAACGCCCCGATGGCGCCGCCGATCGGATCCACCAGGATGTAGCCGTAGCGCTCGCCCCACTGGTCGGTGCCGCGGAAGATCGTCGCCGGCCACTGGCTGGTGCCGCCGATGCACATGATGTCCTTGCGCATCTCGGCGTCGCCGTAGATCATCTTCGAGAGCACGTTGTAGGCCGGGTAGAGCGAGATCTCCATCGCCTGCACCGGCGCGGTCGAGACCGAGGCGGGAAAGTTGGCGCAGTTGAAGGTTCCCGGGTTGGGATCGAACTCGACGTGACGCAGCGCCCCGCCGATGCAGAAATACTGGTCCCAGCAAAGCAGCTGGTTGAGCGCCACCATGATCGAGCCGCGCCAGCCCGAATAGGTGGCGTTCATCGCCCCGTCCTGCGGCGCGGTGCCGTCGTTGTCGAAAACCAGGCGGTCGCCCTTCTTGGTCAGCGTCAGGCACACGCGGTGCGTGCGCCGGTCGCCGGGCCGGCAGCATTCGACGTAGGCGCGCTCGCGCCACACCCCGTCGGGCAGGCGCTTGAGCTTGTCGAGAAAGGCGATCTCGGCGTTGTCCATGATCTTCTTCATCACGCCCTTGACCACGTCCGCGCCGTAGCGCTTGATCAGCGCGAGCACCCGGTCGCGCGCCGTCAGGTTGCCGGCGAGCTGGGCGCGGAAGTCGAGCGCGACCGCCTCGGGCTTGCGCGAGGAGCGCAGGTACAGCTCCTCTATGTCGCGCCTGATCTCGTTCCCCTCGACGATCTTGACTGGCGGGATGAGGATTCCTTCCTCGAACGCGTTTTCCGCCGAGCCGCAGAAGGACGAGGGCGTGATGCCGCCGATGTCGTACTGGTGCAGGCAGTTGGTGACCCAGCAGAAAAGTTCACCCTTCCAGAACACCGGGCAGATCAGCATCACGTCCTGCTGGTGCGCGGCGCCGACCCACGGGTCGTTGGCGAGGAACATGTCGCCCTCCCGTATCCCGGGGTTGTCGCTGCGGTACTCGAGGATCCACTTCACCTGGGTGTCGGTGACCCCGGACATGTACTGCATGTAGGGGCCGAAATACACGAACTCTCCGTCCTCGGCCAGGATCGAGGGATTGAGGTCGAGCGCGTACATCGCCACCGGCGAGCCGGACAACCGCTGGATGGTGGCGCCGTGCTCTTCGTTCACGTGCCACAGGCTGTGGCGCACCACTTCGTAGGTGATCGGATCGATGCGGCGCGCGCGCTTGGTGTGGAGCTTGAGCTTGTTCGACACCTTGAGCGTCGTCGGCGGCACGTAGCCCATGCCCTTGCCGTCGAATGCGGCGCCCTTCATCTCGCTTACTCTCGGCATGTCGGCTCCTATTTCCCGAAGTCCATCTCGAAATTGCCGAACGCGTCCACCCGCAGCCGGCGCCCGGGATAAACGACGATCGTGGTGTCGGTGGTCTCGATCACGCCCGGGCCGGCGATGCGGTTGCCGGGCTTGAGCCGCGCGCCGTCGTAGATCGGCGTGGGCCGGATGCGCTTGAAATCGGGCCAGTAGATGTCGCGCCGACCGCGCTTAGCCTGCGGCGCGATGCGCGCGCTCAACGTCTTCGCGCGCGGCAGCTTCGGCCGCGGCGTGGCGGCGCTTGCGCGCAGGCGCAGGGTGACGATCTCGAGCCGCGCACCGCGGTAGGACGAGCCCTTGCCGTAGAGCTGCTCGTAGCGCGCGTAGAAGCGCGCCGCGAGCTTCTCGCCGAAGTCGCCTTTCAGGCGGCCCTCGGGCAGCAGCACTTCGACCTCGTGGATCTGGCCCCGGTGACGCATATCGAGCGAGAAGGCGAGCCGGCGCCGCGAGCGCTCGACCCCATCCTGGTCCATCTGTGCCTGCGCGCGGCGCTCGAGCTGCTCGAGCGCGCGGTTGACGCGCGCCGCGCCGAAGGGGCTGGCCTGGATGTCGGTAAGCTCATGCACGTGCAGCATGTTGGCCGAGGCGGCGCCGAAGGCGCACCAGGTCGAGGCGATCTCCTTTTGCGGGATGATCACCTTCTTCACCCCGAGCTCGGCGCCGAACACGCCCGCATGCGCGGGGCCGGCGCCGCCGAAGGCGAACAGGGTGAACTCGCGCGGGTCGAAGCCCTTTTCGACCGTCATTTTGCGGATGATGTCGGCCATCTTGAATTCGGCCACGCGGGCGATCCCGCTCGCGGTCTCGTGCAGCGACAGCCCGAGGCCGTCGGCGACTTTTTGCACCGCGGCCACCGCCTTCGCGCGGTCGAGCCGCATGCGCCCGCCGAGAAAGTTGTCCGGGTTGATATAGCCGAGCACCACGTCCGCGTCGGTGACGGTCGGCATCTCGCCCCCCTTGCCGTAGCAAGCCGGTCCGGGGTCCGCGCCGGCCGATTCGGGACCCACGTGCAGCGTGTGCGTGGCGGGTTCCACGCGCGCGAGCGAGCCGCCGCCGGAGCCGATCGCCTGGATGTCCACCTTGGGCAGGAAGTACTCGTACTGCGCAACGTTGGAGACGAACGAATATTGCGGCCGGCCGCCGTGCACGATGCCGACGTCGAACGAAGTGCCTCCCATGTCGGTGGTGATGATGTTCTCGATGCCCATCAGCGAACCGAGGTAGACCGATCCCGTGACGCCGGACACCGGGCCGGAATCCAGCGTCAGCAGCGGCGAGCCCATCGCCTTGTCGACCGAGATCGAGCCGCCGCCGCACTGCGCGATCTGCAGTGGCTGGCGGTAGCCGGCGCCCTTGAGGCGCTTGGCGAGATTCGCCAGGTAGCGCGCCATCACGGGGCCGATGTAGCCATTGAGCACGGTGGCGGCAGTGCGCTCGTATTCGCCCCACTTGGGCGCGATGTCCACTGAACACGACACGAACAGCTTCGGCGCAATGCGGCTCGCCATCTCCTTGACGCGCAGCTCGTGCGCGGGGTAGCGGAAAGACCAAAGGAAGCACACCGCGATCGCCTCGACTCCCTGCGCCACCAGGCGCCGAATCGCCGCCTCGGCCTGCTCCTCGTTCAGCGCTACGACCACTTCGCCGAAGCAATCTACCCGCTCCGAGACGCCCTCGATCAGGCGCTTGGGAACGATCGGCTCCGGCTTCTGGCTTTCGGGGAAATGCACCACCTTCCTCAGCTCGCGCGAGGTGACCCCGCGCGAGCCGCGCATGATGTGCATCACGTCTTCGTGGCCCTTGGTCGTGATCAGGCCGATCTTCGCGCCCTTGCGCTGGATCAGCGCGTTGGTGCCGACCGTGGTGCCGTGGGTGAGGACGCGGATCTGGGCGCAGAAGTCCTCGAACGAAAGTCCGAGCCGGTCCGCGGCCACATTGAGCGCGGCCAGCATGCCTTCGGCGAAATTTCCCGGCGTGGAGGGAGACTTGGTGGCGGTGATGCGCCCCTTGCCGTCCAGCACCACGCAATCGGTGAATGTGCCGCCGATGTCTACCCCGACCAGATAGGGGCCCATGCCGTCTCCCGGATGTTTTCCGCGATGCTAAATGATCGAGCGATTACTACGCAACCGCGCTCGGTCCCTATAATGCCTTCCCTGCAATCCGGAATCGGCGGGGGTTCGCTATGCTGGACGTCGCGGTCGTCGGCCTGGGGTGGTGGAGCCGCATCATCGTTGCGCTGCTCGCCGGCAGCCGCCGTCTGCGCGTGGTGCGCGCGGTCGAGCCCCAAGCCGGCGCGGCGGCAGGCCGCAGCGGCGCGAGATCCCGCCGGCGCCGGCCGTGCTGGCCAACCTCGAGTCGTTCGCCGAGGCGGCGCTTGGCGGCGCGCCCTACCCGGTGCCTTACCGCGAGATGCTGGCGACGGTGTCGGCGCTCGAGGCGATCGCCCGCTCGGCGGCGAGCGGCAAGGCGGAGGCGGTCGAAGGCTAGCCCCTTCTGGCGCGCCGCAGCCCGGCCATGTCGCTCAGCACCGCACAAACGGACGCCGTGTCCTGCTTGCCGCGGCCGGCCGCGAGCGCGGCGGTGTACAGCGGCGCCGAAGCGAGGAACAGCGGCGTCGGACAGCCCAGCGAGCGCGCGAAGTCGGTGATGATGGCCATGTCCTTCTGCCACACCTCGACCTTCATGGTCGCGTCGCGATAATCCCCGGTGACCATCATCGGCCCGCGCACCTGGAACATGCGCGAACTCCCCGCGCCGTCGCCCACCACCTTGTAGACCAGCGCCGGGTCGAGCCCGGCCTTCTTTCCCAGCACCAGCGCCTCCGCCGCCGAGACGTTGTGGATCGCGACCAGCAGGTTGGCGACGAATTTCATCTTGGAGCCCGAGCCGAACGCGCCAACGTAGTAGTGCGCGCGGGCGAAACCGTCGAACACCGCTGCGCAGCGGCGCACTGCGGCGCGCGGCCCGCTGGCGTAGACCGCGAGGTCCCGCGTGCGCGCCTGGGCGCCGGTGCCCGAAAGCGGGCAGTCGAGCAGGGTCGCGCCGGCGGCGGCGAGCACGCGCCGCGCGCGCTCCTTGTCCTGGATCGGCAGAGTGCTGGTTTCGACTACCAGCAGACCACGCCGCGCGCCGGCGGCAAGCTCACGCGCGGCGCGCTCCAGCGCGGCGGCGGACGGCAGCGAGGTGATGATCACCTCGCAGCGCCGCGCAAGCTCTCCGTTGGAGAGCGCCGGGAGCCCGCCCGCGCGCGCGAGCGAGCGTCGCGCGCGCGGCAGGGGATCGTAGCCCGCCACATTGAACCCCGCGCGCACCAGGTTCGCCCCGATCGCCGATCCCATGATCCCAAGCCCCGCTATGCCGATGGTCTGCTTCACCGCCGCCTCCCCGATTGCCGGATGGCCTTAGAATAGCGCGATGCCGCTCAGCCATATCGAGCACATGCTGATCCAGACCGCCGACATGGCGGCAACGCGCGATTGGTACGTGGGCGTGCTCGGCTTCCGCGTCGGCCCCAATCCGGACTTCAAGTTTCCGGTCTGCTGGCTGTATCTGGGCGACAAGGACGTGATCCACATCACCGAGGGCGGGGCGCAGGTCTCGGACAACCGCAAGCGCTACGTGGGACAGGAATCCGCTGCGACGCAAGGCAGCGGCGTCATCGACCACGTCGCGTTTCGCTGCACCGGCCTCGAGCAGATGCTCGAGCACCTCACCGCGCTGGGCGTGCCGTTCAAGCGCCGGCAGGTAAACGATCAGGGGCTGTACCAGCTCTTCCTGTTCGACCCGAACGGCGTCAAGGTGGAGCTGAACTTCGCCAACGCCGAGGCGCGCGGCGTGCGCCCGGAGCTGATGGCCTCCGACCTGCCGGGCTAGACCTTCCCCAGCGCCCGCAGCACGCGCTCGGGCGTGCAGGGCTGCGCCGCCACGCGCGCGCCGAGCGGCGCGAGGGCATCGTTGATCGCGTTCATGACCGCCGCCGGCGCACCTGACGTGCCGGCCTCGCCGACGCCTTTCGCCCCGAGCTCGGAGGTGCGGGTGGGCGTCGAAACGTGCGCCACCACAATGTCCGGCAGCTCGCCCGCCATCGGCACCAGGTAGTCGGCCAGGTTGCCGTTGAGCAGCTGGCCGTTGTCGTCGTACAGGCAATGCTCCCACAGCGCCGCCCCGATGCCCTGCACGATGCCGCCGCGGATCTGCTCGTCGACCAGCATCGGATTGATCACCGTGCCGCAGTCCTCGACGCACCAGTGCTTGAGCAACTTGACGAAACCAGTCTCGGGGTCGAGCTCGACCAGCGAAGCCTGCATGCCGTTGGTGAAGGCGAAGGGATATTCGCGCGGCGTGTAGTGGCGCGTGACGGTGAGCTCGGCCTGGAATTTCATCGGCAGCGTGTCGGGGCGGAAATAGCCCACCCGCCCGACCTCGGCCAGCGGCAGCCTCTCCTCGCCGGTCGCCTTGCTCACGATCGCGTTGCCGGCGACGTCGAGTTGCGCCTTGTCCTCGTTCAGCATCGCCGCCGCGACATCCAGAATGTTCGAGCGCAGCGCCTTGCCGGCCTGCAGCACGGCCTCGCCGCCGATGCCCGCGCCGCGCGAAGCCCAGGTCCCGCCGCCGTAGGGCGTGGTGCCGGTGTCGCCGGTGATCACGCGCACCTTGTCCATCGAGACGCCGACCGCGGTCGCCGCGATCTGGGCAAAGATCCCCTCGGTGCCCTGGCCCTGCTCGGTCACGCTCGCCATCACGGTGACCATGCCGGTCGGCTCGAGCCGGATCGTGGCCCCGTCCTGCGCCGAGATGCGCGCGCCGCCGACGCCGTAGAACGCGGGCGACGGATTGGTAACCTCGATCATCGCCGCCAGGCCGATGCCGCGGTAGACGCCCTTCTGTCTGAGCGCCTTCTGCTCCGCGCGCAGGCGCTTGTAGTCCATCAGCTGGAGCAGCCGGTCGAGCGTCTTGTGGTGCGACAGCCGCTCGAACTTGAGGCCCGAGGGAAAGCTGTAGGGATAGGCGTCGTCGGCGATCAGGTTGCGGCGCCGGAACTCGGCCGGGTCCATCCCCAGCCTGGCCGCGGCCAGGTCGACGATGCACTCGGTCAGCGCGACCGCGATCGGGTGGCCCACCGCGCGGTACTGGCAGGTCACGTTCTTGTTGGTGAACACCACGTTCATCTGCGCCCGGTAATGCTGGTGCTTGTATGGCCCGCCTACCAGGTTGACCACCTGGTTGCCCTCGATGCCGCTGGTGCGCGGATAAACCGAGTAGGGGCCGATGCCGGTCAGGTCGTCCAGCTCGAAGGCCAGGATATCGCCCTCGCGGCTGACCGCCAGGCGCACCTTGGCGCGGTGCTCTCGCGCATGAATGTCGGTGAGGAAGGATTCGAGCCGGTCGGCGACGAACTTGACCGGCCGGCGCAGCATTACCGACAGCGCCGCGGCGGCCATTTCGTCGGGGTAGACGTGAACCTTGATGCCGTAGGAGCCGCCGACGTCCTTGCAGATGACGCGCACGCTCGCCTCGGGAATGCCGAGGTGGCGCGAGAAGATGTCCTGCATCATGTGTGGCGCCTGCGTGGCCTGGTAGACCGTGAGCGAATGCTCCGCGGCGTTGTAGTCGGCCAGAATCGAGCGCGTCTCGAGGCAAACGCCGGTGTGGCGGCCGAAGTCGTAGGTCTCCTCGACCACGAGGTCGGCCTTGGCGAAGGCCGCGTCGACTTCGCCCGCGTTCAGCTCGCGCCTGAAGCAGACGTTGTCCCCCAGCTCGGGGTGGATGACGTGGTCGCCGCGCAGCGCGGCCTCCATGTCCGTGACCACCGGCAGCTCTTCCCACTCGGCTTCCACATGCCCCAGCGCGTCTTCCGCCTGCGCGCGCGTTTCGGCGACGATCGCCGCCATCGCCTCGCCCTGCCAGCATGCGCGCTCGATCGCGATCGCGTGCTGCGGCGGGGACTTGATGCCCTTCAGGTGCGCCAGCACGCCGACCCAGGGGGTGCAATACTCGGCCAGCGCGCGCCCGTCGACCGTCGCGATCACGCCCGGCTGCGCACGCGCCTTCGACAGGTCGAGCTTCTTCAGCTTCGCGTGCGCATACGGGCTGCGGAAGTAGACCACGTGGGCGAGGCGCGGGAAGCGCAGGTCATCGACGTAGGCTCCGCGTCCCTGCAGCAGACGTTTCGCGTTCGGTCGCGGCTCGCTCTTGCCGATATAACCCGTTCTGACGGTTGGAAGCTTTTCGGGTGCGTTCATCGCTTGGCCCCCTCTCGGCGCGCTTCAAGCACCGCCTCGACCGCATCGACGATCGCGTGGTAGCCAGTGCAGCGGCAGTAGTTGCCCGACAGGTGCTCGCGTATCTGCTCGCGCGTTGCCTCGGGCCGGTTCTTCACCAGGTCGAGCGCGGCCATCAGCATGCCCGGGGTGCAAAAGCCGCACTGCAGCGCGTTACGCTCGTGGAAGGCGCTTTGCAGCGCAGCGAGCTCGCCCGAATCGGACAGCCCTTCGATGGTGTCGACCCTGTGGCCGTTCGCCTGCACCGCCAGCATGAGGCAGCCGCGCACGATTTCGCCGTCGACACGCAGCGTGCAGGCGCCGCACACCCCGTGCTCGCAGGCGGTATGCGAGCCGGTGAGGCCCATCTCCTCGCGCAGGAAGTCGACCAGGTGCTGGCGCGCGGGCACGAGGCGCGTGACCGGCATGCCGTTCAGCACGAAGGTGGTTTCGATTTCGGTCGCCGGAGCCTGGCTCATCGTCCCACCATGGTCATTGCGCCAGCGCAGCGAGCGCGCGGCCGGTGAGGACGCGCGCCAGGTGCAGCTTGGTGGCCCCGGAGTGGTAGAGATCCGGCATCGGGTCGATATCCTTGCCGAGCGCGTCCTGCACCGCGGCGACAACCTGCGGGCCGTAGACCTTGCCCTCGAGCGCGGCCGCCGCGCGGCGCGCGCGCACCGGCGTCGCGCCGACGCCGAGGTAGGCCAGCCGCAGGTCGGACATCATGCTTCGCTCGACGCGCACGTGCGCGGCCACGCCGACGATCGCGTAGTCCCCGTGCCGGCGCGCGAGCTCGATGAATGCGGAACGGTAGCCGGGCTCGAGCAGCGGAAACTCGGCCGCCAGCAGCAGCTCGCCGGACCCGAGCGCGGTGCTGTACAGCGCGCGGAAGAAGTCGCGCGCCGCCACGCGCCGCTCGCCGCTCGCGCCGGCGATGACGAACGTGGCGTCGAGCGCGAGCGCGCAGGCCGGATACTCCGCCGCCGGATCGGCCAGCGCGATCGACCCGCCCAACGTCCCCGCGTTGCGAATCGCCACGTGCGCCACGTGTACCACCGCCTGGGCGAGCAGCGGCACGTGCCGTGCCACCTCGGTCGAGCGCTCGATATCGCAGTGCCGCGTCAGGGCGCCGATGCGCAGTACGCCGTTCTGCACCCGGATGCCCGACAGCTCCTTGAGGCCGGTGATGTCCACCAGCAGCTCGGGCGAAGACAGCCGCATGTTGAGCGATGCGAGCAGGCTCTGGCCGCCGGCGAGCACGCGCGCGGCCTCCCCGTGCCGCTCGAGCAGCGCGAGCGTCTCCGCAAGAGAATCCGGACGCGCGTAGGCGAACGACGGCGCTTTCATGCAGGACCTCCTCCCCCTCGGTGTCAGCCGATTATAACGACGCGGCGGATCACCTCGTGCGAAAACCCGCGACCCTGCAGGAAGCGGGCGCGCCTGGCGCGCTCCTCGAGCGTCGTGGCAGGCAAGGCGTACTTGCGTCGCAGGATATCGCGCGCGCGCTCGATTTCGTCCGCGCACGCGCCTGCGGTGGCGCTCGCGGCCGTCTGTTCGGCGACCCCATTGGCGCGCAGGTCGTGCGCGATGCGCGCCGCGCCGAACTTGCGCGCTAGCTGGCGTGCCCGCGCCTCGGCATAGCGCTCGTCGGAGAGCTGCTTCTTCTGCACCAGCTCGTCGAGCAGACGCTCGAGCGCCGCGGCCGACTCGGCGCGCGGGGCGAGCTTGCGCGCGAGCTCAGCCCGTGAGTGCTCGCGCCGCGCAAGCAGGCGCAGCGCCCGCGCCTTGAGCTCCGCTGCGGAGTCCGGCTCGTCAGCCCCGTTTGCGCGCGGGCGCAGAGGCGGACTCCTCTTCGGCTTCCTCGTTGGCGGCGGGAACCACCGGAAGCGGCAGCGCCACCCCGGCAGCCTCGCGCACCTTCATCTCGATCTCGCGCGCCAGTTCGGGGTTGTCCTTCAGGAAATCGCGTGCGTTGTCCCTGCCCTGGCCGAGCCGGTCGCCCTTGTAGTTGTACCAGGCGCCCGTCTTCTCGACGATGCCGTGGTGTACCCCGAGCTCGAGGATCTCGCCCTCGCGCGAGATTCCCGTGCCGTACATGATGTCGAACTCCGCCTGGCGGAACGGCGGGGCGACCTTGTTCTTGACCACCTTCACGCGCGTCTCCGAGCCGACCACCTCGTCGCCCTTCTTGATCGAGCCGATGCGCCGGATGTCCATCCGCACCGAAGCGTAGAACTTGAGCGCATTGCCGCCAGTGGTGGTCTCGGGATTGCCGAACATGACGCCGATCTTCATCCGGATCTGGTTGATGAAGATCACCAGCGTGTTGGTGCGCTTGATGTTGGAGGTGAGCTTCCTCAGCGCCTGGCTCATCAGGCGTGCTTGCAGGCCCATCTGCGGCTCGCCCATCTCGCCTTCGATCTCGGCCTTGGGCGTAAGCGCCGCCACCGAGTCGACTACGATCACGTCCACCGCGCCCGAGCGCACCAGCATGTCGGCGATCTCGAGCGCCTGCTCTCCGGTGTCGGGCTGCGAGATCAGCAGCTCGTCGATGTCGACCCCGAGCTTGGCGGCATACTGTGGGTCGAGCGCGTTTTCGGCGTCGATGAAGGCCGCCGTGCCGCCCATTTTCTGCGCCTCGGCCACCACCTGCAGCGTGAGCGTGGTCTTGCCGGAAGATTCCGGACCGTAGATTTCGACCACCCGCCCGCGTGGCAGGCCGCCCACGCCAAGCGCCAGGTCAAGGCCGAGCGATCCGGTCGAGACCACTTGCACGTCCTTGATCGCCTCGGAGTCCATGCGCATCACCGAGCCCTTGCCGAACTGCTTCTCGATCTGCGACAGGGCGGCGGCCAGCGCCTTCGATTTGTTCTCGTCCATCGTGTACCTCTTCTTGTGTGCGCCGGCATCTACGGCGGGCGATCCCCGGGTCGGCACCGAGTACTGTATAAACGTCCATGTATTGTATCGGTTGACGCATGCGTGTCAACCGGCTGCGCGTATTATCGACTTTTGCTTAATGGCGCCAATGCCTTGGACTATTCACGACACCGCCGGGAGGAGCCTTGAAAATCCGCGAACTGCACCTTTTCGTCCAGGAAATCGTCGACCATGCGGGAAGGACGGTTTCGCCGCCCGCTCTGCGCGCAGTGAGCTGCGCCGTGCTGGAAAACCCGATGGCGGGAAGGTCTGCGACCGACGGCCTGCAGCCGTTCGTTGAGGCCTCGGTGACGGTGGGCGAAATCCTGACCCGCCGAGTGCTCGAAGCGCTCGGCTCCCGGGTTCCGATCGCTTACGGCAAGGGTGTCCTTGTTGGCGCGGGCGGAGACCTGGAGCAGGGCGCGGCGATGATCCACTGCCGCATCGGGCTTGCGATGCGCACCGCGATTAAGGGCGGCCGCGCGCTGATTCCAGGCAACGCGAAGCTCGCCGCGCCAGGCGCGACGCTCGACATCGTCCTGGGCGGCATCGACGATGGCTGGAACTACGATGCCATGGACACTGCAGAAGTCCGCGTGCCCGGCGCCCCGCGCTCGGACGAGATCGTCCTCGGCGTCGCCTTCGCGACCGGGCGCCCCAACGCGAGGATCGTCGGTGCGGCGGAAAGTGTGGTGCAAGACCTCGTGGCAAAACTGAGAGGTTAGAATCGGGCGCTTGTTCGTTCGATACCCGATGGAGAAGACGATGGCGAAACTCGCATTTCTCGGACTGGGCGTGATGGGCTACCCGATGGCGGGCCACCTGCAAAAGAAGGGGGGCCACGAGGTGACGGCGTACAACCGCACCGCCGCCAAGTCCGCGCAGTGGGCCAAGGAATACGGCGGCAAGAGCGCCCCCACTCCGCGCGAGGCGGCCAAGGATTGCGACCTGGTGCTGATGTGCGTCGGCAACGACGACGACATCCGCTCCGTGGTCTACGGCGACGACGGCGCCCTGGCGGGGATGAAGAAGGGCGCGATCCTGGTCGATCACACGACTGCCTCGGCGATCATCGCGCGCGAGCTCGATGCCAAGTGCAAGCAAAAGGGCATCGGCTTCGTCGATGGACCGGTCTCGGGCGGCCAGGCCGGCGCGGTCAACGGGCAGCTGGGCATCATGTGCGGCGGCGACGAGGCGACCTTCGCCAAGGCCAAGCCGGTGCTCGACCTGTACGCCAAGATGTGCGCCCTGATCGGGCCTGCGGGCAGCGGACAGCTCACCAAGATGGTCAACCAGATCGCCATCGTCGGCCTGCTGCAGGGGCTTTCGGAAGCGCTCACTTTCGGCAAGAACGCCGGCCTCGACATGGAGAAAGTCGTCGCCGTCATCTCCAAGGGCGCGGCGCAGTCCTGGCAGCTCGAGAATCGCTGGAAGACCATGATCGAAGGCAAGTTCGAGGGCTTCGGCTTCGCCAGCGACTGGATGAGAAAGGACTTGAACATCGCGCTCGCGGAAGGGAAGAAGAACAGCTCCTACATGCCGGGCACCGCGCTCATCGAGCAGTACTTCGGCCGCATCAGCGCCGCCGGCCACGGCCGCTGGGACAACACAGCGCTGATGGGCCTGCTGGCGAAAGACTAGCCCTCTTTCTCGCGCCGCAGCTTCCAGGTCGCGAGCGGCCCCAGCGCAGCGCCGATCCCGAGCGTCGCCCAGGCGATGCCCCAGGCGTGCGGATCGGCGGCGTTCCTGGTGCCGCCCGCCAGATCGAGCGCCCAGCCGAACACGACCGGGCTGACCACGCCGGCGCCGAAGCCGATCGCCGAGCGGACCGAGAACGCGACGCCGACTTGGTGCGGCGGGACGCTCTCGGCCAGCAGGGTCGAGTGGGTCGAGGAATCGGCGATGGCGGAGAAGTTGTACACGCAGGCGAGCAGCACCAGCAGCGCCGCCGGAGCGTTGACTAGCCAGTTGATCGAGAACGACAGCACGAGGCTCACGCACGACCACAGCAGGATCGTTTCGGTGCGACCCCAGCGGTCGGCCATCGTGCCGCCGAGGATGCTGCCGCCGATGTTCGCGACGTAGGTCACCGCGGCCAGCGCGAGCGCCGCGGTGGCCGCGGCCTGCGCGCCCTCGCCGCCCGCGGTGAGCGCCGCGGTGAGGAAAGCCGGCAGCCAGGCCCACAGCCCGAGCAACTCCCAGTTGTGGCAGGTGTAGCCCAGGATCGACAACATGCCGCGCCGATTGGCGAACACCGCCGGCAGCGCCGCCAGCGCCCCCTCGCCCGCGGGACGCGGGTGCACCACGTTCGGCGTCGAGCGCATCGCGGCGAGTGACATGATCCAGGCCAGCAGCGGCAGCACCGCGACCGCGCCGATCGCCGCGCGCCAGCCGGCAAAGCCGAGCACAAAGGCCGACAGTCCCAAGCACAGCGCGTAGCCCGCGCTCGAGGCGCCGATGACGAGACCCATCGCCCGCCCGCGCCGGTCGCGCTCGACGTGCTCGTTCACCAGCCCGAGCACCGGGGTGTAGGTCCCGCCCTGGCACAGCCCGGTGAGCAGGTGCAGCCAGTAGGCCGACCAAAATCCGTGCGCGAAGACGACGAACAGGATCGGCGCCACCCACGCCGCGACGCCGGTCACGAGATAGGCGCGCCGCGCGCCGTAATGGTCGGCGATGAAGCCGACCACGAACAGCGAAACCAGATAGCCGAGGTGGAAGGCCGACTGAATCAGTCCCGCCTCGCGCCCGGACAGGCCCCAGACCTGCTGCGTGAGCGGGAGGACCGCAGAGTAGGCGACGAACCAGCTCGCCGCCAGCATGCGGCTCGCGCACAGCAGGGCGAGCCAGCCTCCACGCCCAGGTGCGAAGCTCACCTGCTCAGGCGCCGAGCGCCAGCCTTACCGGAATGCGCCTTGCGCCGAAGGGTTGGCCGAACTTTCCGTAGCGGCCGGCGAGCTGGTGGCCACAAAACCCGCATGCGCCCTCGTCCGTCAGGTGGTAGGCGCGGATGTCGTACCAGTCGCGCACGATCACCGCTTCCCCGCACGCGGGGCAGCAGGTGGCGCCGCCCTCTTCGTCGTGGACGTTTCCAGTGTACACGTAGCGCAATCCGGCACGCAGCGCGGTTTCGCGCGCGCGCTTGAGCGTCGCCGCCGGCGTCGCAGGCACGTCGCGCATCTTCCAGTCGGGATGGAAAGCGGTGAAATGCAGCGGCACGTCGCGGCCGAGGTTCTGCGCGATCCACTTGCACTCGGCCTCGATTTCGGCCTCGCAATCGTTCTTGCCCGGGATCAGCAGCGTCGTGATCTCGGTCCAGACGTCTGTTTCCTTCGCCAGATAGACCAGCGTATCGAGCACCGGTTGCAGGTGCGCGCCGGTGAGCTTGAAGTAGAAGGTCTCGCTGAACCCCTTCAGGTCGACGTTGGCGGCGTCCATTTTCGAATAGAACTCGCGCCGCGGCTCGGGACGGATGTAGCCCGCGGTCACCGCAACGGTCTTCACGCCCTTGGCGTGGCAGGCGTCCGCGACGTCGAGCGCGTACTCGGCGAAGATGACCGGGTCGTTGTAGGTGAAGGCGACGCTCCTGCAACCCAGACGCAGCGCGGAATCGGCGATCATCCGCGGCGTAGCCTGGTCCATCAGGGTGTCCATCTCGCGCGACTTGGAGATGTCCCAGTTCTGGCAGAATTTGCACGCCAGATTGCAGCCCGCGGTGCCGAACGACAGCACGCTCGAGCCCGGGTAGAACTGGTTGAGCGGCTTCTTCTCGATCGGGTCGACGCAGAAGCCCGAGGAGCGGCCGTAGGTGGTGAGCACCATCTTGCCGCCGTGCATCTTGCGCACGAAGCAAGCGCCGCGCTGGCCTTCGTGCAGCTTGCAGTCGCGCGGGCACAGGTCGCACTGGATGCGCCCGTCGTCGAGCGCGTGCCACCAGCGCCCGGGATGACTGGATTCGGGGATCATGCTAGTCGGCGAAGTCGGCTTCGCGCCATTTCACGACCTGGTAGCGCCAGACGCTGCACTGTACGAGCGGGGTGCCTGCGGCCAGCCCCGCCTTACGCTTGAGCTCCTGCATGAAGCGGCGCGCATCGGGCAGGCTGTCCCACACCTGCGGCAGGAAGGTGCCGCGCCGGCCGCGGTGCTCGAGAATCACCCCGTCCACGCCAGGCCGCAGCCGCCCCAGCAGGTCGATCTCGTCGCCGAATTCTGCTCTCTCCGGGGTCGAAAGCAGCGAAACCTCTGCCGCGACGCGCGGCCACTCCTGCAGCGTGAGTGGGGCGAAGCGAGGGTCGCGGAAGGCCGCGTTCTCCGCGTTCGCGGCGACGTCCTTTCCGAGCGGCCGCTGCGCCTGCAGGCTGCCGATGCAGCCGCGCAGCTCGCCGTCGATAGTGAGCGTGACAAAGCTGGCTCCCGGCTGCGTCAGCCACGCGGGATCATCGAGCCGCGGCGCCGGCGCCTGGCCGAGCTGCCGCCCGATTGCGCCGCGCGCGACGCCGGCTTGGTAAAGCGCAAACGACGAGTAGCCGACAACGCGCGCGCGGTCGCCCGCGGTATCGCCTGAATTGCACGCCGCGCGAAGCCGGATCGACAGCCCCTTGTCGCGCGCCACGCGCAGCAGGCCGTTGAGCGGCGTCGCGCCGCAAGCCTGCTCGTGGTTCAGGTCGGTGGCGAGCGAGGCGATGCGCGCGAGCGTCGCACCGTCGATGCGCTTGGCCTCCTGGTAGCTGTGGTAGTGCGACAGGTCGGTGCTCAGCACGAACACCGTTTCGCGCCCGCCCCAGAGCCGCTCGATGACTTGCACCACCTCAGCCACGCTGGCGTCGCCGACCGCGAGCGGAACCAGCGAGAAGCTGCCCAGCACCTTCTGCAGGAAAGGCAGTTGGACTTCGAGCGAGTGCTCGAGCGCGTGCGCGGCGGGACTGGTCACTACCTGGGGCAGGTCGGCCAGCGCGCGCATCGCGTCGGCGTCCAGCGACACCCGGCCAAGCGGAGTGGCGAACGCGTCGACGCCGGGAAGTGCGAGGCCTCCTACCGGTACTCGATGCACTGGGCCGAGCAGCACGACCCGGGTCACGCTATCGCGCGCGGCAGCCAGCGCCTCGTAGGCACGCGCTGCGACCGCGCCGGAATAGATGTATCCGGCATGAGGAACGATTACCGCTTTGGGCGTGTTCCCGGGTTCGGCGGGCTCAGCGGATCCGGCGAGCAGCTCGCCCAGCTGCGCGTCGAGCGTGCGAGGATCGTCCGGATAAAAGGCACCGGCAACGGCTGCGGGTCTTACGGTGGGCATGGGCCTTAAACAAGGGCCGTACTTCCCAGTTTCTAGACCTCACCGGAGGCGCCGTCAAGCCACTCGAGGACGCCCTGAAGGGCGCGCAGCACAGAATGACGCCGTACTTTTTCCCGGTTGCCGATGAAGTGGCGCGTTTCGCTCCGCACCGCGCCGCTGCGGTCGGCCCAGGCGAAGCACACCATCCCGACCGGCTTGGCCGGGGTGCCGCCGCTCGGCCCCGCCACCCCGGTGACCGCCAGCGCGAGCGAGCCGCGGCTCGCGGCGAGAGCGCCGAGGGCCATCTCGCGCGCGGTTTCCTCGCTTACCGCCCCGTGGCGCGCGATCGTTTCGGTGCGCACGCCGATCAGCTCCTGCTTGGCCTCGTTGGAATAGGTGACGAAGCCGCGCTCGAACCACTCCGAGCTGCCCGCGACCGAGGTCACGACCTGCGCCACCCAGCCGCCGGTGCACGATTCGGCGCTCACCAGGCGCTCGCCGCGCTCCTTGAGGCGGCTGCCGGCCAGGGCTCCCAGCGTGTACAGCGAATCGGCCGGCATCACGTCAGCAACCTGTGCGCGATCGCGAGCACGATGAGCGTGTAGCCCGCCGCGAGCACGTCGTCGAACATGACCCCGAAGCCGCCCTTGCAGCGGCGCTCGAAATAGCGGATGGGCGGTGGCTTGACCACATCGAAGGCGCGGAAGACGAAGAACGCCGCGATCTGCCAGCCGAGCGCTTGCGGGATGACCGCCAGCACCGCGAGCATCGCGACCACCTCGTCCCACACCATCGCGCCGTGATCGGCGATGCCGAGGTGACGGCCGGTAACCGAGCACGCCCAGACCCCGGCGGCGAAAAAGAACGCGACCAGGATCCAGAATGCGAGCGGCGGATAGGCATCGCCGAGCAGCCACCAGAGCGGGAACGCAAGCAGCGTGCCGAAGGTTCCCGGCGCGATGCGCGCGAGGCCGACGCCAAAGCCGAACGCGAGGAAGTGCGCCGGATGTGCCAACACGAAACCCGCGCGGGGACGGAAGATCATCATGGCCGGAAGTGATCGAAGCCGGCAGCCTGGGGCATGGCGCGGCCGGAAGCGTCGAGGAGCTCGAGCAATGCCCCGCCCGCGTGAATCGAGCCGACGCGGGTAAGCCCGATGCCGAGCGCCGCGGCGAGTGCGGTCAGCTCGGCGCGCCGCGCCGGCACCGCCGTGAACAGCAGCTCGTAATCGTCGCCGCCAGAGAGCACGCACTCGCCCTCCAGCTGCGGGTCGGCGAGGGCCGCCAGCGCCGGCGGCCGCGGCAGGCTGGCGTAATGAACCCGCGCGCTCACCGCCGAGCGCTCGAGCACGTGCCGCAGATCGCCGGCGAATCCGTCCGAGATGTCGATCGCGCTGCTGGCGATGCCGCGCAGCCGTTCGCCGAGCGCGACGCGCGGCTCCGGCTCGTTCAGGCGCCGCGCGGCCAGAGCGGCATCCTGCCGCATCAGCTGCACCCGGCCCCGGCTGTGAGCGAGCCCGAGTGCCGCGCCGCCGAGCTCGCCGGAGACCCAGATGTCGTCCCCCGGCCGCGCCCCCGATCGCAGCAGCGCGCGCCCCTCGGGAACCTCGCCCAGGATGGTGACCGCGATCGCCAGGCTTCCGCGCGTGGTGTCGCCGCCGATCAGATCGACGCCGTAGCCATCCGCGAGCGCGTACAGGCCGCTCGCGAACGCGCCGAGCCAGGATTCGTCGGCCTGCGGCAGCGCAAGCGCGAGCGTCGCCCAGCGCGGCGTCGCGCCCATCGCTGCCATGTCGGACAGGTTCACCGCGAGCGCCTTGTGGCCGAGCGAGCGCGGATCGGCTCCAACGGCGAAGTGGCGCCCTTCCAGCAGCATGTCGGTGGAAACCGCCAGCGCCATGCCGGGCCCGGGCTTCACCAGCGCGGCGTCGTCGCCTACTCCGAGCAGCGCGCTGCGCGCGGGACGGTCGAAATAGCGTCGGATCAGCTCGAACTCGGAAAGCATCGCCCGCCAGTGTAGCGCGGCTCGCGCGCGGGGCAGCGGCGCCGCGTCCGTGCTCAGGCCGTCTGGCGCGCCCGCGCGACCTCGGCCGGGCGCAGCTGGGCCGCGAGCTTCTCTAGCACGCCGTTGACGAAGCGATGGCCCTCGGCGCCGCCGAAGCTCTTGCCGAGCTCGATCGCCTCGTTCACCACCACCTTGAACGGCGTCTCAGGATGCGCCGCCAGCTCGAGCGCGCCAATGTAAAGGATCGCGCGTTCCACCGGCGAGAGCTGGCCGAACGAGCGCCCAGTGACGCAGGGCAGAAGCAGCGCCTCGAGCTCAGCCGCGCGGCTGAGCACGCCCCCGACCAGCGCCTCGGCGAGCGCCTGATCGCAGCGTTCGTAGCCTTCTAGCGACTTGGCTTGCTCGAAGATCTCGCGCGCGCCGCCGCCCGCGAGCTGCCAGGTATAGAGCGCCTGAAGGGCGATCTCGCGTGCGCGGCGCCGGTAAGTCCTCATCGCCAGCGCTCCGTGAGCGCGCCGCGCAGCCGCGCCATCTCCACTGCGACGCGCACGGCCTCGGCCCCCTTGTCTGCGCGCGCCAGCGCCTGTGCCTCGTCGTCGGTGGTGAGGATGCCGTTCGCCACCGGTATGCCGAACTCGAGTGCGACATCCATTACGCCGCGCGCCGATTCGTTGGAGACCACCTCGAAATGGTAGGTGTCGCCGCGCACCACCGCGCCGACCGCGACCAGCGCGTCGAAGCGGCCCGACTGCGCCATCCACTGCAGCGCGAGCGGAATCTCGAGCGCGCCGGCCACGCTCGCGCGCATGACGTCCTCAGCGCGCACGCCAAGAACGGCGAGTTCGGCGTCGGCTCGCGCCAGCAACTGCGCCACGATCTCCTGGTTGAAACGGCTGGAGACGATGCCGATGCGCAGGCCCGCGCCGCTGTTCGGTTCGGCCATTGCTCAGCCCCCGCGCCGCGGCAAGTCGGCGTAGCCCGTGACTTCGAGCCCGAACCCCGTCATGCTCGGCATCTTGCGCGGCGCCGCCATCAGGCGCATCTTGCCGACGCCGAGATCGCGCAGGATCTGCGCTCCGATGCCGTAGGTGCGCAGGTCGGTGATGCGCAGATCGCGGCGCGGGGCCCTTTCCTCGGGCCGCGCCTCGCCCAGGCGCTCGTCCAAAGCGTCGTCGGACTGCGCGCAGTTGAGCAGCACCATGACGCCCGCATCCGAGCCGGCGATCGCTGCCAGCGCCTCGGGGATGCTCCAAGAGTGCGTTCCCGGGCCGGAATCGAGCAGATCGACGATGGAAAGCGGCTCGTGCACTCGCACCAGCGCCGCCGAATCCGCGCGGATCTCGCCGCGCAGCAGCGCGAGGTGGGTGCCTCCGGTCGGAACGTCGCGATAAGCCACCAGGCGAAAACGTCCCCACACGGTATCGATCTCCCGCTCGACGGAACGTCGCACCAGCGACTCGTTCGCCCCGCGGTACTCGATCAAATCGGCGATGGTGCCGATCTTAAGCTTGTGCGCCGAGGCAAACTCGATCAGCTGCGCTAGGCGCGCCATCGTGCCGTCGTCGTTCATCACCTCGCAGATCACCGCGGCGGGCGTGAGGCCGGCCAGTTGCGCCAGATCGCATCCGGCCTCCGTATGTCCCGCCCGGACCAGCACGCCGCCGGGCTGCGCCACGACTGGGAAGATATGGCCTGGCTGCACGATGTCCGTCGGCTTCGCGTCCCGTGCCACGGCCGCACGCACCGTTCGCGCCCGATCGTGCGCCGAGATTCCCGTCGTCACTCCGTCCGCGGCTTCGATCGAAACGGTGAAGTTGGTCCCCATCGGCGAGCGGTTGTCGTGCACCATGGGCGGCAGATCGAGCTGGCGGCGCCGCTCCTCGGTCAGGGTCAGGCATACCAGGCCGCGCGCATGTTTGGCCATGAAATTGATCGCCTCCGGTGTGACGTGCTCGGCCGCGATGACGAGGTCGCCCTCGTTCTCGCGGTCCTCTTCGTCGACCAGGATGACCATGTGGCCCGCCCTGAGCTCGGCGACGATCTCGGGGGTCGGGCTGATGGTGGTGATCTCGCGCCGCATGTGCGGATTATAGTGCCCCGCCGGAAACGAAAACGGGGCGCGCTCGCGCCCCGTTCACCCAGCCATCCGGCGTCGCGCCTACTCCTGCGCCTCCACCTCAGCAGCGCCGCGGCCAGCGATCTTCTCGCGGATCCGCGCCGACTTGCCGGAACGCTCGCGCAGGTAGTAAAGCTTGGCGCGGCGCACATCCCCCTTACGCTTGACCTCGATCGAGGCGATCAGCGGCGAATGGCTCTGGAAGGTTCGCTCGACACCTTCGCCCGAGGAAATCTTGCGCACGATGAAGGAGGAATTCAGGCCGCGATTGCGCTTCGCGATCACCACGCCCTCGAATGCCTGCACGCGCTTGCGCTCGCCTTCCACGACGTTTACGTTGACCACCACGGTATCACCCGGCGAGAAATCCGGGATCTTCCTGCCGAGGCGCTCGATTTCTTCCTGCTCGATCTTCTGGATAAGGTTCATGGTTATGCTCCGTTTCTCTGCTCCTGCCGGAATTCGTCCAGCAGCTTGCGTTCCTCTTCGTTCAATTCCAGCGCCGCGAGCAAATCCGGCCTCCTGAGCCAGGTCCGTCCCAGCGCCTGCTTCAACCTCCATCTCCGGATCTGCTCATGGTGCCCGGACAGCAGCACCTCCGGCACGCGCGCGCCGGCATAGATTTCGGGTCGCGTGTACTGCGGGCAATCGAGCAGTCCGCGCGCAAAGGACTCCTCCACCGCCGATTCTTCGTCGCCGAGCGCTCCCGGCAACTGCCTCACCACTGCGTCGATCAACGCCATCGCCGCCAATTCGCCGCCCGAGAGAACGAAGTCCCCGAGCGACAGCTCTTCGTCAACACGGCGCACAAGCAGCCTTTCGTCGACACCCTCGTAGCGGCCGCAAAGCAACGTCAGTGCCCGCTCCTGCGACAGCTCGACCACCCTGCGGTGCTCGAGCCGCCTGCCCTGCGGCGAAAGGAAGATCACCCTGCCTTTCGCCTCGCCCTGCGACGCACCCGCCGCGTCTAGCGCCTTCGCCAGCGGCTCGGCCAGCATCACCATGCCCGGCCCACCGCCGTACGGACGATCATCTACCGTCCGGTAATTGTCCGCAGTGAAATCGCGCGGATTCCACGTTTCCAGCCGCCACAGCCCCCGCTCTCTGGCGCGCCGCGTGATGCCCGACTGCGTGACTGCCACCAGTGCCTCGGGGAACAGCGTCACCACGTCGAAGCGGATCACCACTCCGCGCCCCATTCCACCTCGATGCGCCTGCCTTCAAGATCGACCTTCCTTACCACCGCCGGCACGAAAGGCAGCAGACGCGTGCTCTTGTCGCCCGCCAGTTCCATCACGTCGTGAACGCCATTCGAGAACAGCCCCTGCACGACTCCCAGCACCGACCCTTGCGCGTTCACCACCTCGAAGCCCACCAGATCGGCCCAGTAATACTGCCCTGCTCCCGGATCCGCCAGCGCCGTGCGCGGCAGCGCGACCTTGCTGCCTTTCAGCGCCAGCGCCTGCTCGCGCGTCTCGACTCCCTCGAGCTTGGCGAGCAAGTTCCCGGAATGAACCCGGCTTTGCTCGACCCTATACGTCGCGGCCCCGATGAGCCACGCCGGGTGCGCTTCGAGGGCGCCCGGCTCGGCACTGTAAGGCACTACCCGTATCCAGCCGCGCACGCCGTAGTTCCCGGCGACACGGCCCATTTCAATCAGTTGCTCAAGCGGCTTTCTTGCCAAACTGCTTTACGAGCCGCACGACCGTGGGCGAAAGCTGCGCGCCCTTGCCCTGCCAGTGCTTCACGCGCTCCACGTTGACGCGCAAGGCCTCGCGGCCTTCGGGCGCCTTGGGGTCGTAGAAACCGACGCGCTCGATGAAGCGCCCGTCCCGCGCCCGGCGCGAATCGGCCACCACCATGTGGTAAAAAGGCCGCTTGTTGGCGCCGCCGCGCGCCAGTCGAATCACCACCATTGGGTATCCCCGTCGAACTGCGAAAAGGCGCGGATTATACGGTAAAAATCAGGGTTTTGGGAAGCCCGGCGCGTGGCAGTCAGCGGATGCCCGGCAGGGCGCCTTTCATGTTGCGCATCATGCGCGCGAGGTTGCCGCCCTTCATCATCTTCATCATCTTCTGCATCTGCTCAAACTGATTCAGAAGGCGGTTTACCTCCTGCACCGAAACCCCGGCTCCGGCGGCAATTCGACGCTTGCGGGAGGCCTTGAGCAGCTCGGGCCTGGCGCGCTCCCGTGGCGTCATCGAGTTGATGATGCCTTCGATGCGGCGCATTTGGCGATCGTCCTGCAGCTGCGCCGGGTTGACCTGCCCCGTTAGCTGCGCCGGCAGCTTGTCCATCAGCGCCGACACGCCCCCCATCTTCTTCATCTGCTGGACCTGCGCCTTGAAATCCTCCAGATCGAAGCCCTTGCCCTTGTTGATCTTGTCTGCGACGCGCTTTGCTTCGTCGAGGTCGACGCCCTTGCGCGCTTCTTCGACCAGGGAAACGATATCCCCCATGCCGAGAATCCGCGACGCCATGCGTTCCGGGTAGAAAGGCTCGAGCCCCGCGAGCTTCTCGCTTACGCCGACGAATTTCACCGGCTTGCCGGTTACCTGGCGCACGGACAGCGCCGCGCCGCCGCGCGCGTCGCCGTCCAGTTTGGTCAGAATCACGCCGGTAAGCGGCAGCGCGTCGTTGAATGCCTCGGCGACGTTGACCGCGTCCTGCCCTTGCATCGCGTCGACGACGAACAGCGTTTCGACCGGGGTGAGAATGGCGTGGAGCGCGGCGATCTCCTTCATCATCGCTTCGTCGATTGCCAGGCGCCCCGCCGTGTCCACGATCAGCACGTCGTGGTAGTGCGTCTTCGCGTGCTCGAGCGCGCGGCGTGCGATGTCCGCCGGCGCTTCGTCGGGCGATGTCGCCAGAAAGTCCGCTTCGGCCTGTGCCGCAACCGCCTTGAGCTGGTCGATCGCCGCCGGCCGGTACACGTCGCAGGAAACGACCAGGACCTTCTTCTTCTGTTCCTTCAGCAAGCGGGCGAGCTTGCCCGTGGTCGTGGTCTTACCCGAGCCCTGCAGGCTCGCCATCAGTATCACGGCCGGCGGCTGCGCGGCCAGATCGAGCCCGACGTTGGCGTCGCCCATCAGGTGGGTAAGCTCGCGATGCACCACGCCCACCAGCGCCTGGCCAGGTGTCAAGCTGCCGATCACGTCCTGGCCGAGCGCCTTCTCGCGCACGGTCGAGATGAAGTCCTTGACCACCGACACGGCGCAGTCGGCCTCGAGCAGCGCGACGCGGACCTCGCGCAGCGCGTCCTGAACGTTGGACTCAGTGAGGCGGGCCTCGCCGCGCAGCGTCTTGACGATGCGCCCGAGCCGAGTTGTCAGGTTGTCGAGCATTCGATGGCTGCGCCGAGGGGGGGGGGAGACGCCGCGGCCACGCGGCACGCGGTGATAAACTGAAACGATGGCGTATATTCTACTGCACGCGGTGACCTGCGCCGTGTACGCGGGGCTCGCGCTGCACTTCTGGAGGACGCGCTGGTCGGCCAGGCCGGCGGCCCCGCCCGCGGGCGAACCAGCGGGCGGCCTGCGCGCTTGGGAGCGGGCGGCGCTGCTGGTGCCGCTCGCGCTGCACGGCTGGCTGCTGTACGCCGACGTCGTTGCACCCGCCCAGCCGCGCTTCGGCTTCGCCCATGCGCTGTCGGCGATGCTCTGGCTCGCGGTGCTGTTCTACTGGGCCGAAAGCTTCTTCTACAACCTCGAAGGCATGCAAGCGCCGGTTCTGGCGCTCGCGGCGCTCACCGCTCCGCTGCCGGCCATTTTCCCCGGGTACGCGACGACGCACGCGGCCTCGCTCGAGTTCAAGCTCCACCTCGTGCTCGCGATGCTGGCCTACAGCCTGTTCACCATCGCCATCCTACACGCGTTGCTGATGGCGGTGGTGGAACGCCGCCTGCACGGCGCGCACAAGGGGCCGATGGCAATCGGCGAGCCGCTCGGACCGTTACGCGGCCCGTTCGCCTCGCTGCCGCCCTTGCTGACGCTCGAGCGCCTGCTGTTCCGCCTCATCGGCGCGGCATTTGCGCTGCTCACGCTGACGCTCGCGACGGGGATTGTCTTTTCCGAGTCGCTGTTCGGTCGACCGATCCGGTTCGACCACAAGTCCGTGTTCGCGGTGGTGTCGTGGCTCACCTTCGCCGCGCTCCTGGTCGGGCGCCACTTCTACGGCTGGCGCGGCCGGACTGCGCTGCGCTGGACGCTCGCCGGGTTCGTGCTGCTGCTGCTGGCCTACGTCGGAAGCCGGTTCGTGCTCGAGGTCGTGCTGGGCCGCGGCGCAACCTAGCGGCGCCGATGGAAGGCATTTCCTTATCGGCGGAACTGGCGGTCCTGGTCGTGCTGCTGGTGCTGTCGGCGTTCTTTTCGATCGCCGAGACCACCATGATGGCGCTCAACCGCTATCGCCTGAAGCACCTCGTCGCGCAAGGCCACGGCGGCGCGCGGCGCGCGTCGGCGCTGCTCAAGCGCACCGACCGGCTGCTCGGCGGCATTCTCATCGGCAACACGCTCGCGATCACCGCCGCGACAACCGTCGCGAGCGTGGTCGCAGTGCGGCTGCTGGGCGAGGACAAGCTCACCTACGCCGTGAGCACGTTCGTGATCTCGTTCCTGATCATCGTCTTCTCCGAGATCACGCCCAAGGTGGTCGGCGCAACTTATCCAGAGCGCATCGGGTTGCCCCTCGCCTACGTCATCGGGCCGGTGCAGCGGCTGCTCGACCCGGTCGTTTGGTTCGTCAATCTTTTCGTCCGCCCGCTTCTGCTGCTGCTCGGCGTTCGGCCCGAGGAAGATGTGGAGGTGCAGAAGCTCTCGCCGGAGGAGATCCGCACGCTGGTGCTCGAGTCCTCGAGCTTCATGCCCAAAAAACACGTCAGCATCCTGCTCAACCTGTTCGATCTGGGCAGCATCACAGTGCAGGACATCATGGTGCCGCGCGCCCGCATTGAATCGTTGAAGCTCGACGACGATATGGAGACGATCAAGCGCCAGATGGCGACCGCATACCATCGCCGGCTTCCCGTGTTTCGCTCCAGCCAGGGGGACGTGGCAGGCGTATTGCACCTGCGCAAGGTGCTCGGCCCTCTGGATGCGGGCGCATTCGACAAGGCGACGCTCCAGGAGCTGGTCGCCGAGCCCTACTTCGTCCCCGCGGCGACCCCGGTATTCACGCAGCTGCAATACTTCCAGGAGAACCGGGAGAACATTGCGCTGGTGGTCGACGAGTACGGCGAGCTGATGGGGCTGGTGACGCTTGGTGACATCATCGAGGAGATCATCGGCAAGTTCACCACCACCGTTCCATCCGCCGCGCCCGCGCTGCGCTGGGACGAAGACGGCAGCGCGGCAGCCGACGGCGCAATGCCGGTGCGCGAGGTCAACCGCGCGCTGGGGCTGAGTCTGCCCACCGACGGGCCGAAGACCCTAAACGGCCTGATCCTGGAGCACTTGCAGGACATTCCGGAAGCCGACGTCTCGATCAAGATTTCGGGCGTGCCGATGGAGATCGTGCACTCGCAGGGACGGGCCGTGAAAGCGGTGCGAATCTTTCGGCCGACGGAAGCGGCAGCGGCCCCGGAGCAAGCCGTTTGAAGCAGCCCTGACAAGGTCTTTCAAACGGTTGTTATGACCCATGAAAACATCTATTCGTCAGCGCGTTAGCGCTGAAACCTGAGGCTTTACAAAAGCGCAGCCCCGAGGCATTATCGACCGCTAACCGCGGAGCCTTACACCATGGCCCGAGCACAGGCCACAGCTCAGTCGATACCGCCCGCGAGCGGGCTGGCCGGGCTCGCGCGTGCGCTGGTTCAGCACGGCCAGCTCGAGGAGTCCGAAGCCGAGGCGCTGGCGTGCGACGCGCATCGCGCCGGCATCACCTTCGTCGAGCAGTTGATAAAGAGCGGGCGCTCGCGCGCGGCGGACGTGGCGCAGTTCGCGTCCTCGACCTTCGGCTACCCGCTGCTCGATCTGGCGGCATACGACCTTGGCTACCTGCCGCGCGGCACGATCGACGCCAAGATGATTCAGACCGCCCGGATCGTGCCGCTTTACGTGCGCGGCAAGCGCCTCGCGCTGGCAGTGTCCGATCCCACCCGCACGGACGTCATCCACGACGTGAAGTTCCATTCTGGCCTCACGGTCGACCCGATCGTGGTGGAGGACAACAAGCTCACCGTGCTGGTCGAAGCGGCAGTCAAGAGCGCAGAGCGGGCGCTGGACGCTTACATCGACGACAACTTCGACTTCGAGTTTAGCGAGGAAGAGGCCGCGGGAGACACGTCGGCGGGGACGGCGGAAGTCGACGACGCGCCGGTGGTGAAATTCATCCAGAAGATGATGGTCGACGCGATCGTCGCAGGCGCTTCCGACATCCATTTCGAGCCCTACGAAAAGAGCTACCGGGTCCGCTTCCGCGTCGACGGCGAGCTGCGCGAGGTCGCCACCCCCCCGCTGGCGATACGGGAAAAGGTCTCGGCGCGCATCAAGGTGCTTTCGCGGCTCGACATAGCCGAAAAGCGCGCGCCCCAGGACGGGCGCCTCAAGCTCGCGGTGTCCAAGTCCCGCGCGATCGATTTCAGGGTTTCGACGCTGCCGACCCTGTTCGGCGAAAAGATCTGCATGCGGATCCTCGACCCCGCGGCAGCGATGGTCGGCATCGATGCGCTCGGCTACGAGGTCGAGCAGAAGCAGGCCCTGCTGGTGGCGATCGGCCGGCCCCACGGCATGGTGCTGGTGACCGGCCCGACCGGGAGCGGCAAGACCGTGTCGCTGTATACCTGCCTTGGCCTGCTCAACCGGCCGGAAACCAACATCTCGACGGTAGAAGATCCGGTCGAAATCAACCTTCCCGGAGTCAACCAGGTAAACGTCAACGACAAGGTGGGTCTCAGTTTCGCGGTCGCGCTGAGGTCCTTCCTGCGCCAGGACCCGGACGTGATCATGGTCGGGGAAATCCGCGACCGAGAAACCGCCGAGATTGCGGTCAAAGCGGCGCAGACCGGGCACCTCGTGCTCGCGAGCCTGCACACGAACGACGCCCCCGCGACCCTCACCCGCCTGATCAATATGGGCGTGGCGCCGTTCAACATCGCCTCCAGCGTGAACCTGATCACGGCGCAAAGGCTTGCCCGCAGGCTATGCTCTTGCAAGCGGCCGGCCGACATTCCAGTCGAGGCGCTGCTCGGGGCTGGGTTTACCGAGGAAGACCTCGAAGGCGGCTGGCAGGCTTACGCGCCGACCGGATGCGAGCTTTGCGGCGGACAAGGCTACAAGGGCCGGGTGGGGATCTATCAGGTGATGCCGGTATCGGAGGATATGCGCCGCATCATCATGAAGGGCGGCGACGCGATCGATGTCACCGAGCGGGCGCGGGCCGAGGGAGTGCTGGACCTGCGCCAATCGGGTTTACGTAAGGTACGTCAGGGCATGACCTCGCTGGAAGAAGTCATGGCCGGTACCAACGAATGACGCCGCAGGGCCTGCGGCGAGGCTTCTAAGGGAGTTTCTATGGCAACGGCAGCGGCGGCGAAGGGTCCCAAGGAGTTCATCTTCAATTGGGAAGGCAAGGATAAGAGCGGCAAGATCGTGCGCGGCGAAATGCGCGCGACCGGCGCGACCATGGTGAACGCCACGCTGCGCCGCCAGGGCGTCCTGGTGCAGAAGGTGAAGAAGCAGAGCATGGGTCGCGGCGGCAAGGTGACCGACAAGGACATCTCGCTGTTCACCCGTCAGCTGGCGACCATGATGAAAGCCGGCGTGCCGCTTCTGCAGTCGTTCGACATCGTCGGCAAAGGCGCGAGCAATCCCGCCGTGGCGAAGCTGCTGATGGAGGTCAAGACCGAGGTCGAGACCGGATCATCCCTCGCCGCCGCGTTCAGGAAATACCCTCTTTACTTCGACGCCCTGTTCTGCAATCTGGTCCAGGCCGGCGAGCAGGCCGGGATTCTGGAGAGCCTGCTGGATCGCCTTGCCACGTACAAGGAAAAGATCATCGCCATCAAGTCGAAGATCAAAGCGGCGCTTTTCTACCCGGTCGCGATCATCGTGGTTGCCTTCCTGATCACCTCGATCATCATGATCTTCGTCATCCCGGCGTTCAAGCAGGTATTCACCAGCTTCGGCGCTGATCTTCCCGCGCCGACATTGTTCGTGATGGCGGTTTCGGACACATTCGTCGCATACTGGTACATCATTTTCGGCGTTATCGGCGGGGGTCTGTACGCGTTCTTCGCCGCCTGGAAGCGTATGTTGCCGGTGCAAGTCTTCATGGACCGGTTGATGCTGCGCGTGCCGGTGTTCGGATCGCTGGTGCGCAAATCCACCATCGCGCGCTGGACGCGCACGCTTGCCACCATGTTCGCCGCAGGTGTGCCGCTGGTCGAGGCGCTCGACTCGGTCGGGGGCGCCTCGGGCAACCACGTTTACATGACGGCGACGAAGCAGATTCAACAAGAGGTTTCCACCGGCACGTCCCTCACCGTCGCGATGCAGAACGCCAGTGTCTTCCCTTCCATGGTGATACAGATGTGCTCCATCGGCGAGGAAACGGGCTCACTCGATGCGATGCTGGGAAAGGTGGCCGACTTCTATGAAGCCGAGGTAGATGACTCGGTCGAAGCACTGTCCTCGCTCATGGAACCGATAATCATGGTCGTGCTCGGGACTCTGATCGGTGGCATGGTCATCGCGATGTACCTGCCGATCTTCAAGATCGGCCAGGCGGTCTGACGAAATCGGGCGAGCAATATTGATGGACGCCCTCGGCGGGCTCGCGCAGCCACAGTTCGTGCCATGGATCGCGGCCGTCCTCGGGCTTTGCATCGGATCGTTCCTAAACGTCGTCATCCATCGTCTGCCGAAAATGATGGAGCGCGAGTGGCGCGCACAATGCGCCGAGCTCGGGGCGCCCGCGGGGTCGGCCGAGGGCGCCGCGGCCGACCCGGAGCGTTTCAACCTGGTAGTGCCGCGCTCGCGCTGCCCAAGCTGCGGGCACGGCATTAGCGCGCTTGAGAATATTCCCGTCCTCAGCTGGCTGATCCTGCGCGGTAAGTGCTCGGCCTGTGCGGCGCCGATCAGCGCGCGCTATCCGGTAGTGGAACTTGCCGCCGGCGCGGCGGGAGCCTACGCGGTCTGGCGCTACGGCTTTTCGCTCGCCGCACTTGGGGCGATGGCCTTCTGCTGGGTGATGATCGCACTGGCGTTCATCGATCTGGACACGCAACTGCTCCCTGACGACCTCACGCTGCCTCTGCTTTGGGGCGGCCTCGCGCTCAACCTCGACGGGACATTCGCGCCGCTACAGTCGGCGGTGATCGGCGCGATTGCGGGATATCTCTCGCTGTGGCTCGTGTACTGGGCCTTCAAGCTCGCGACCGGCAAGGAGGGAATGGGTTTCGGTGATTTCAAGCTGCTGGCGGCGATCGGCGCATGGCTCGGCTGGCAGGCGCTGCCGCTTGTCATTCTGCTGTCGTCGGTGGTGGGGGCGGCGGCGGGAGTCTCGCTGATGCTCTTCACCAAGCACGGCCGCGATCATCCTATTCCCTTTGGACCCTACCTCGCCGCCGCCGGACTGATCGCGCTGTTCTGGGGAGCCGAGATCACGCAACGCTGGCTACCGCTCGCCGGCTGATGCCGCTGGTGATCGGCCTCACCGGCGGCATAGGCAGCGGCAAGAGCGCCGCGGCCGATGAGTTCGCGCGGCTCGGAGCGACGGTGGTCGACACCGATGCGATCGCGCACAAGCTCAGCGGTGCCGGCGGTGCGGCGATATCCGGGGTGCGCAGCCTATTCGGCGACGCCTACATAGACGCGAGCGGTGCGATGGACCGGCGCAAGGTGCGGGCCCTGGTGTTCGCAGACCCGGTCGCGAAACAGCGGCTTGAAGCTCTGCTGCATCCGCTCATTCGCGAGGAGTCGCAACGGCGCATTGTCGCGGCGACGGGGCCCTATGTGGTGCACGTGGTGCCGCTGCTGATCGAGTCGCCGGACTATCGTCGGCGCGTCGACCGTGTGCTCGTGATCGACTGCGCCGACGAGCTAAGGCTCGCGCGCGTGAAGGCGCGCAGCGGGCTCGCAGAGGATGAGGTGCACCGAATCATCGCGGCGCAGGCGACAGCCGGCATGCGAAGGGCGGCGGCCGACGATCTGATCGACAATGGGGGCAGCCTGGAAGAGCTGCACGCGCAAGTACGCGCGCTTCACCGACGCTATCTGGAACTCGCGGCAGCCTGGCGTTAGGTTGTAATCGACGCACAAATCCCTCAGAATCGTTGGAATCTTTCAACAACGAGTCGATCCCGGCACAACCGTGATCACGTACGAGTATCCGCTCAACGAGCGCATCCGCACGCTTCTGCGCCTCGAGGACCTGTTCGAGCGCTCGCGGCACTTCGTCGCGCGAACTGAGCAGCCCGACCACCACATGGCGCTGCTCACCCTGTTCGAGATCCTCGAGGTCGCGAGCCGCGCAGACCTGAAGTCCGACTTGCTGCAGGAGCTCGAGCGCCAGAAACAGGTACTGCTTTCGTTCCGCAACAACCCCGAGATCTCGGAAGATGCGTTGAGCGGGGTCCTGCGCGACATCGAGCAGGCCTCCGCGGCGCTTTTTTCCATGACCGGCAAGATTGGCCAGTATCTGCGCGAGAACGAGTGGCTGATGTCGATCAAGCAGCGAACCGGCATTCCGGGCGGCGCCTGCGAGTTCGATCTGCCGTCCTATCACTATTGGCTGCATCGCCCGGCCGAGGAGCGCATCGGACAGCTTGCCGCCTGGACCAGCCCGCTCTACCCCCTGCGCGACGGAACCGCGATCATCCTGCGCATCCTGCGCGAATCCGGAAAGCCCCAGAGCCTCGTCGCCCAAGGCGGGATGTTCCAGCAGATGTTGGGCGGAAAGACGGCGCAAATGCTGCGCGTGCGGCTGGATCCGGACACTCCGTGCGTGCCCGAGATCAGCGCCAACAAGTACGTGCTCAACATCCGCCTCCTGGCTCAGGACCGGGAAGACTCGCGCCCCAAGACGGCCGATTGGGACGTTGCCTTCGAGCTGACTTTCTGCAACCTGTAGTGGCGACGAAGGCCCCGATCATGGTTACGTGCCCGCGCTGCGGTGCGCTCACCCCGTTCACGCCGCAGAACAATTGGCGACCGTTCTGCAGCAAGCGCTGCAAGCTGATCGATCTCGGGGACTGGGCCGCCGAACGCTACCGGGTGCCGCAGGCACCGGAGTCTTCCTCCGAGGACGAGCCGCCCGATACCTGAGGCGTCAGCGCCAGGCGCCGCGGATCATTGCGACACCGTGTGCGCCCGCACGCCACGCGTCCTCTAGGTCGGCGAGACTCATTCCGCCGATCGCGTACACGGGAATGCTGGCGCCACGTGCCAGTTCGGCAAAGTGCGTCCATCCCATCGACGTCGCGACGGGATGCGACTCGGTCGGCTTCACCGGTCCGAGAAGCGCAAAATCGAGCTCGAATTGCATCGCCCGCCCCAACTGCTCGGCGTCGTGGCACGAAGCAGCGATCAGCGCCGCCGGGCGCTCGGTGAGAGACATGAGTCCCTGGGCGGTGAGATGCACGCCATCGGCGCCCGCCGAACGCGCGAGTGCCACGTCCGAATTCACCAGCGCGCGGGCACCGTAGCGGTGCGCGAGCCGAACGGCGGCGCGCGCGAACTCGGCGCGTTCGTCTGGCGCCATCGTCTTGTCACGGACCTGGATCAGCTTCAGCCCCTGAGCGAGGCGTTGCTCCAGGCGTTTCAGCATCGTTTGCGCACCGAGCGTGTCGGCTGTGGTGATCGCGTATTCCTGGGGCAGCGCGAGCGAAGCGAGCACCGGCGCATTCGCCGGCAGCATCGGCTGCGCGACCGGGGTATCGGGCTGCTGCCACGCGATCGTCTGCGCCTCCCTCGGATGGGGGTCGCCCGACCACTCGAGAACGCGAAAGAAATTTAGCCGCACGGTAGCGTGCGAATATGCATGCACGCGCGTGATCCACGGATACGCCCGGACGACGTCGATGCCGATTTCCTCGCGCAGTTCGCGCGCCAGCGCGCTGGCGGCCGGCTCCCCCGGCTCGATCTTGCCGCCTGGAAACTCCCAGTAGCCCGCGTAGACCTTGCCCGGCGGACGGCGGGCGATCAGGAAGCTTCCGTCGGCGCGCAGAATGACCGCGGCCGCGACCTCGAGCACCCTTCGCTACCGCTTGCCGCGCGAGGCGCGCGTGGCTTGCTTGCCGGCCCAGTCGCGAGCGAACTGGTACGCAACCCGCCCGCTCCTCGAGCCGCGCAGCAGCGCCCACTGCAGCGCCTCGTGCCGCGCCTCATCGGCGTCCTTGTCGCTGCAGCCGAACGCCTTCAGCCAGTGCACGACGATCGCCAGGTATTCGTCTTGGTCGAAGGGATAGAAAGAGACCCACAGGCCAAAACGCTCGGACAGCGAGATCTTCTCCTCGACGGTCTCGCCAGGATGGATCTCGTCGTTGACGTACTTCGTTTCGAGATTCTCCTGCATGTACTCGGGCATAAGATGACGACGGTTGGAGGTTGCATAGATGAGCAGGTTCTCCGAGGTCGAGGAGATCGACCCGTCGAGCGCAACCTTGAGCGCAACGTAGCCGGCCTCGGCGGCCTCGAACGACAGGTCGTCGCAGAACAGCATGAAGCGCTCCTTGCGATCCGCCACCAGGTCCGTGATGGCGGGCAGGTCCATGAGGTCGCGCTTCTCGATCTCGATCAGGCGCAATCCGTCTCGTGCGTACTTGTTGAGCAGGCCCTTGATGATCGACGACTTGCCCGTTCCGCGCGCGCCGGTCAGGAGCACGTTGTTCGCCGGCTTGCATTGCACGAACTGGCGCGTGTTCTGTTCGACCTTGCGGATCTGGCCGTCGATGCCCTGAAGATCGGCCAGGCGGATCCGGTGCACGTGGCGCACCGGTTGCAGCCAGCCGGCGAGGTTGAGCGGTCCAGCCTTGCGCCAGCGAAACGCGATGCTGGCCTCCCAGTCGGGTGCCGGCGGTAGCGGCGGCAGCAGGGCTTGCAGCTTGTCGATGAGCGCTTCGGCGCGGGCCAGCAGGGCGTCGGGATCGGTTTTCATGAACTGTGGCTAGGTTCTGTACTCGGCGTTGATCTTGACGTAGTCGAAGGACAGATCGCAAGTCCAGATCGTGGCCGCGGCCGCGCCGCGGCCGAGCAGCGCGCGCACCGTGAATTCCGGCTTTGCCAGCGCTGCCGCGCCCATCTCCTCCCGGTACTCGGGGTGGCGCCCGCCGTTCGCCGCCACCAGCACGGCGTCGAGATACAACTGCAGCCTTGACGGGTCGAGGTCCGCGATTCCCGCGTTGCCGATTGCGGCCAGGATGCGACCGAGATTGGGGTCCGACGCAAAAAAGGCGGTCTTCACCAGCGGGGAATGCGCAATCGCGTAGGCCACGCGCCGGCACTCCTCGACGGAGCATCCGCCTTCGATTCGCACCGTGATGAACTTGGTAGCGCCCTCGCCGTCGCGCACGATCGCCTGTGCGAGATGCGAGGCCACTTCGGTGACCGCGCGGCCCAGGGATGCCAGGTCCGCCTCGCTCTGTGCCACGACGCCCGAGGCGCCGCTCGCGACCACGACGAAGGCGTCGTTGGTCGACGTATCGCCGTCCACGGTGATGCAGTTGAACGAACTGTCGGCCACTTGGCGCACCAGCGCTTCGAGCGCTCGGTGCGACACTTTCGCGTCGGTCGCGACGAATCCCAGCATCGTCGCCATGTCGGGGCGGATCATGCCGGCTCCCTTCGCGATGCCAGTCACCGTCACTTCCCCCGCGCCCAGCCGCACCCGGCGCGACGTCGCCTTCGGCACGGTGTCGGTGGTCATGATTGCTTCTGCGGCCGCGGCCCAATTGTCCGCACGCAGATCGGCGACCGCAGCCGGGAGCCCGGCAATGATGCGCTCCACCGGCAGCGGCTCCATGATCACCCCGGTCGAAAACGGCAGCACCTCCTGCGCCGGGCAGCCGAGCGAACGCGCGACCGCGTCGCACACCGCCGCCGCGCGCGCCAGGCCATCTTCCCCTGTGCCGGCGTTCGCGTTACCCGTGTTGACCACCAGGGCCCGCGTATCAGCGCCGGCGGCGAGGTGACGCTTGGCCAGAATGACGGGCGCGGCGCAGAACCGGTTCTGGGTGAATACGCCCGCGGCGGTCGACCCCGGCCCGAAGCGCATCAGAAGCAGGTCGCGCTTGTTGGCCTTGCGCACACCGGCCATTGCCACGCCAAGCTCGATCCCCGCCACCGGGTGCAGCGAGGCAGGATCAGGCGGCGTCAGGTTGACTGCCATTTCGACTTCAGGTCAGCTTGCCGTGGCAGTGCTTGTACTTCTTGCCCGACCCGCAAGGGCAAGGATCGTTGCGCCCGACTTTTTGCGACGGACGAACCATCGGCTGAGGCTTCTTGGCCGCCGCCGAGGCGAGTGCCTCGTCCTCGGCCCCAAGCTGGACGTCGTCGAGGCTGGGGTGCTGCATGCGCAGGTTCTCGACGTGCTGCTCGTCGTCGACCTCGGCCAGCGCCTCAGCGGCGCGGATCTCCACCACGGCTAGGGTCTTGGTCACTTCAAGCTTGACCGATTCGAGCATCGCGCCGAAAAGCTCGAAGGCCTCGCGTTTGTACTCCTGCTTCGGGTTCTTCTGCGCGTAGCCTCGCAGGTGGATGCCCTGACGCAGGTGGTCGAGGGCCGCGAGGTGCTCCCGCCAGTGACCATCGAGTATCTGCAGCATGACGTAACGCTCGTATTGCCGGAACGAGGCCTCGGCCCCTTGCGGGACCTTGGCTGCGTAGGCCTCGTTCGCCTTCTCGATCACGCGCTCGAGCAGCGTCTCGTCGTGCAGGTCGGGATCCTTTTCGAGCCACTGCTTGAGCGGCAGATCGAGATTGAGCTCGGCCTTGAGCGCCGTTTCCAGACCTGCGATGTCCCACTGCTCCTCCACGCTCTCCTCGGGAATATGGCTGCGGAAGATGTCGGTCAGCACTCCCGCCCGCAATTCCGCGATCCTCGCCGAGACGTCCTGCGACTCGAGCAGCTCGTTGCGCAGCGCATAGATCGTCTTGCGCTGGTCGTTGGAGACGTCGTCGTATTCGAGCAGCTGCTTGCGGATATCGAAGTTGCGCGCCTCGACCTTGGTCTGGGCCGACTCGATCGAGCGAGACACCATCGCATGCTCGATCGCCTCGCCCTCGGGCATCTTGAGCATCACCATGATGCGGTTGATCCGGTCGCCGGCGAAGATCCTCAGCAGCGGATCCTCGAGCGAAAGGTAGAAGCGCGACGAGCCCGGATCACCCTGACGCCCGGCCCGACCCCGCAGCTGGTTGTCCACCCGGCGCGACTCGTGGCGCTCCGTGCCGATGATGTGCAGCCCGCCAGACGCGACCACGTCGTCGTGCAGCTGTTGCCACTCGGATCGCAGCTTTTCGATCCGCACCGTCTTGTCCGGCAGCGGGATCGTCTCGTCCGCGTCGATCAGCTCGACCTGCTTGTCTACGTTGCCGCCAAGCACGATGTCGGTACCGCGGCCGGCCATGTTGGTGGCGATGGTGACCATCTTGGGCCGTCCGGCCTGCGCCACGATCTCGGCCTCTCGCGCATGCTGCTTCGCATTCAGCACTTGGTGCGGCATCTTGTCCTTGTTCAAGAGCGATGACAGCAGCTCCGAGTTCTCGATCGAAGTAGTGCCGACCAGAACGGGTTGCCCGCGCGTGTAGCAGTCGCGGATGTCGTCGATGATCGCCTTGTACTTCTCCGTCGGAGTGCGGTAGACCAGGTCGAGGCGGTCGTCCCGGATCATGCGCTTGTGCGTCGGCACGACCACCGTCTCGAGCCCGTAGATCTCCTGGAACTCGAATGCCTCGGTATCCGCCGTGCCGGTCATGCCCGCGAGCTTGCCGTAGAGGCGGAAGTAGTTCTGGAAGGTGATCGAGGCAAGCGTTTGGTTCTCGTTCTGGATCGAAACCTTCTCCTTGGCCTCGACCGCCTGGTGCAGCCCGTCGGACCAGCGCCGGCCCTGCATCAGCCGCCCGGTGAACTCGTCGACGATGATTACCTCGCCGTTCTGGACAACATATTGCTGGTCGCGGAGGAACAGGTGGTGCGCGCGTAATGCTGCGTAAAGCTGGTGCACGAGGTTGATGTAGGCAGGCTCGTACAGGCTCGCCCCCTCCGGCAGCAGTCCGACGCGAGCTAGCACTTCCTCGGCCCTGGCATGGCCCGCCTCGGACAGCAGGATCTGGTGACCCTTCTCGTCTACCCAGAAGTCGCCCGGCCCGTTCTCCTCCTTCTGCCGCGCGAGCAGTGGCGCGACCTCGTTCATGCGGACGTAGATCTCGGTCCGGTCCTCCGCCTGTCCAGAGATAATGAGCGGGGTTCGCGCCTCGTCGATCAGGATCGAGTCCACCTCGTCGACGATCGCGTAGTGCAGGCCGCGCTGATACTTCTCCTCGACGTGCATCGCCATGTTGTCGCGCAGGTAGTCGAACCCGAACTCGTTGTTGGTCCCGTAGACGATGTCCGCGGCATAGGCCTTGCGCTTCTCGTCCGGCTCGAGCTGCGGGATATTGACCCCGACCGTCAGCCCGAGGAAGCCGTAGAGCTTGCCCATCCAGGCCGCGTCACGTTGCGCGAGGTAGTCGTTCACCGTCACGATGTGGACCGCACTGCCGCCCAGCGCGTTGAGGTAGGCCGGCAGGGTCGCGACCAGCGTCTTGCCCTCGCCGGTGCGCATCTCGGCGATCTTGCCGTAGTGCAGCACCATACCGCCGATCAGCTGGACATCGAAGTGGCGCATCCGCAGCGTGCGTTTGCCCGCTTCGCGCACCACGGCGAAGGCCTCCGGAAGCAGATTCTCGATCGCCTCCCTTAGTGCCTCTGCGCGGCCCTCTTCGGCGGCAGCTGCCACGCTGTCGGCGACACGCTGCCGGAATTCGTCGGTCTTGGCGCGCAGTTGCGCGTCGCTCAGCGCGGCAGCCTCGGACTCGAGCGCGTTGATTCGCGCGACTTTGCGCGAATACTGCTTGAGCAGCCGCTCGTTGCGGCTGCCGAAGATCTTGGTAAGGACGTTTGGAATCATGAAGGTTGCGACCCGCTCGGCGCTAAGACAGCACCGGCCGGCGCGAGGACGGCGGGCCGCCTCGCCGAGGTCAAGCGGAAAGGGAAAATTTTAGCATGGCCGCCGCAGCGGCCCGTGCCGCGCCTAGTCTTGCGCCCGTGCCACGCGCCTGGGCTTGGCGTCCGGCAGCGTCGGGTCGGTGGCTTTCAGAAAGCGGTCAGGGTTGAGCGCAACACCCTTGTAACGCACCTCGAAGTGAAGGTGCGGGCCGGTGGCGCGTCCGGTAGAGCCGCTCAGCCCAATTTCGTGGCCGCGCATCACGATCTCGCCGGTCCGGACCAGGATCTTCGACAGGTGCGCGTAGCGGGTCGACAGTTCGTTGCCGTGATCGATCTCCACCAAATTCCCGTACTGCGGGTGACGGCCAGCGTAGTGAACCACGCCGCCGGCCGCGGCGAGCACCGGGGTACCGTTGTCAACTTCGAAATCGATACCTTCATGCATCGCCAGCTGGCCGGTGAACGGATCGATGCGCTTGCCGAAGCCCGAGCCGCGAGCAGCGTGCACCGGAAGCATGGTCGGCATGACCTTGCGCCGCACCACCAGGTCGCGCAGCTCGGAGTCGAGTACGCCGTACATGTCGGAGCGGTTCTCCATCTGGCGCGAGAGCAGGGCGACCCTGGATTCCAGGTCGCCGAGCGAAAGGTTCTGCGGCGGCATGGTCGAAACCGCGCCGCCCAGCCCGGGCGGCGTGCCGAGGTGCATATCCGCCGCCTTGATGCCGCCGAGCGACGAGAGGCGCTCACCCAGTGCGTCCAGACGAGCCAACTGTGCCTGCATCTCGCCCAGCCTGACCGCCATGGCGTTGACGTTCTGCTGTACGTACTGGCGCGCCTTCTCCGCCTCTGCGCGTTGCGCCGCGGCGACGAGCTTCTCGACGAACGGAATCTTGAATTCCGACGCGTATTGCAGGGTCGTCCAGTACACCGCGCCGGTCAGTCCAAGCAGCAGCAGCAGGGCTAGGAACAACGAGGCGACCACGTGGCGCGGCGCAATGGTCACCGAGCGGGCCTTTGCCAACCGGTCGGAGATCAAGATAATCTGCACGTTTCGCTCCTCACCATGTAACCCCCGTGCGATTTCCCCGAATCGGCCGCTACCTATCGACCGACGACGATTTGCAGCCCGTTGTCGCCAAAGCGCTCGAAATCCGCGCGCTTGCGGCGCTTTGCACTGAATTTCTCCCGTCGGAACTTGCCTCCGAGGTTCATGCCGCCAACCTCAAGGACGGCAAGCTCGTGCTTCTGGCCACGCATTCCGCCGCCGCCGCGAAGCTTCGCCTACTTTCCGAAAGCCTTGTCAAATTTCTGCTGAAACAAGGGACAAAGGTTAATTCAGTTTCGGTGAAGGTGCAACCAACTACATCACGCAAAAAGGATGTTGCGGCGCACAAGACGTCCCAAATTTCCCCTGCAGGGCTGTCCGAGCTCGGTGCCCTGCACGCGCGACTGCGCGATTCCCCCGCGCGCAGTGCCCTCGCGGCGATCCTGGAGCGACACGGCGCGAAGCCGGCTACATCATCACCAGAAGCCGCTCGGAAAGGAACAGGAGCAGGATCAGGACGACGACGAAAAGCGAGTACTTGAACAGCCGCCAGGCGAAGCCCAGGTATTTGCGCTCGCCGCTGAGCATGTAGAGCAGCACCGACACGCCCAGCGCGATCGCCGCCAGCAACCCGATGACCCGAAGCAGCAGCATGGCGTGCGGGAGCCGCGGGCCCGTGCCGCTACGCCAGCTGTTGCATCAGCCCCGCAACGCCCGCGGGGGCGTCCTCGGCGTGCTCGAACGAGACCAACTCCCAGGCGTCCGCGTCCGCCAGCAGCTCACGCAGCAGCCGGTTGTTGAGCGCGTGTCCCGACTTGTGCGCCGAAAAGGCCCCCAGCAGCGGCTTGCCGATCAGGTACAGATCGCCGATCGCGTCTAGCACCTTGTGACGGATGAATTCGTCCGCGAATCGCAGCCCTTCCGCGTTCAAGACGCGATATTCGTCCAGCACGACCGCGTTCTCCAGGCCGCCGCCCAGGGCCAGACCCGATTCGCGCAGGGTCTCCACCTCATGCATGAAGCCGAAGGTACGCGCGCGGGCGATCTCATTCAGATAAGACGTCTCGGCGAAGTCGATCGTCACCGCTTGGCTGGAGCGGTCGATCACCGGATGATTGAAGACGATTGAAAACGAGAGCTTGAAGCCCTGATAGGGGTCGAGCCGGGCCCACTTGTCGCCGTCGCGTACCTCGACACGCTTCTTGACGCGCAAGAACCGCTTCGGCGCGGCCTGCCGCTCGATGCCCGCCTGTTGCACCAGCAGCGCAAAGGGCGCCGCGCTGCCGTCCATGATCGGGACTTCGGGCCCGTCGAGATCGACGTAGGCATTGTCCACGCCCAGCCCGGCAAGGGCAGACATCAGGTGCTCGACCGTATAGACCCTGACCTCGCCTTGCACCAGGCACGACGACAAACGTGTCTCGCCGACCAAATCGGCACGCGCAGGGACGTCCACGGGTGAGGCGAGATCGACGCGGCGGAAGATCACGCCCGTATCGATGCCCGCCGGGCGCAGCGTCATGGTGACTTTCTGTCCGGTGTGCAGCCCGACCCCGGTGGCACGGATGAGAGACTTCAGAGTTCGCTGGCGGAGCATCGGTAACTTATTGTCCTAGCTGTGAATTGTAGCAGACAGCGGCCCCAGCGCCGGCAAGGAGGAGTAGCGCTGCGCCCGGGGCGCACGGCATATGACGACGTCCTGCGGTCCGCGTTCAATCCGCCTGTTTGCGCAGGAACGCGGGGATGTCGTACTTGTCGACCCCGCTTTGCTGCAGCGCCTCGACCGTCGAGGCACGGTTGCGGCGGATGACCGCCGGCACCGCGTCGAGCTGGTTGTAATCGACGCCATTGGAGACCGGCTGGTTGTCGGTGCCCGTCTTCTGCGACACGACCAGCTGGGGCTTGGGCTGGCGCAGCGCCGCATGCGCGCCTAGGCCCGTCGCCACGACGGTGACGCGCAGGTCGTCGCCCATCGCTTCGTCGTACACCGCGCCGAAGATGATGGTGGCATCCTCCGCCGCAAAGCTGCGGATGGTGTTCATGACCGCCTTCACCTCGCCGTGCCTGAGGCTCGAGCGGGTGGCGGTGATGTTCACCAGCACGCCGCGCGCGCCGGCGAGCATCACGCCCTCGAGCAACGGGCTGGCGATCGCCTGCTCCGCGGCGATGCGTGCGCGGTCGATCCCGCTGGCCATGGCCGAGCCCATCATCGCCATGCCCTGCTCCGACATCACCGTGCGCACGTCCTGGAAGTCGACGTTGATCAGCCCCGGGCAATTGATGATCTCGGCGATCCCCGCCACCGCGTTGTTGAGCACGTCGTCGGCGGCCCGGAACGCATCGTCCATCGTGACGTCTTCGCCGAGGACGTCCTCGAGCTTGTCGTTCAGGATCACGATCAGCGAATCGACGTGCTGGCTGAGTTGTTCGATGCCCTGCTCGGCCAGCCGCATGCGCTTGGTGCCCTCGAATCCGAACGGCTTGGTCACGACCGCGACCGTCAGTACCCCGAGTGAGCGTGCCACTTCGGCCACCACCGGCGCGGCGCCGGTGCCGGTCCCGCCGCCCATGCCGGCAGTGATAAACACCATGTGCGCGCCGGCGATCGTCTCTTCGAGGCGCTCGCGGTCCGCCATCGCGACCTCGCGCGCCTGCTCGGGCTTGGCCCCCGCGCCCAGCCCGCTAATCCCGAGCTGGATCTGGTTACGCGCGCTGTTGCGGGCGAGAACCTGCGCGTCGGTGTTGACGACGATGAACTCCACGCCTTCGACGCCCTGCTCGATCATGTGATTGACCGCGTTACCGCCGGCGCCACCGACCCCGATGACCTTGATGACGGGCCCTGCTGCCTGGTTGTCTACGATTTCGAACATGCTGTTTTCCTCCTTGCCAATGAAACACCTATGAAAAAAATCAGAAATTGCGCTGGAACCACTCGCGCATCCTCGCCAGCACGGCGCGAAACGAGCCGCTCTGGCGCGATATGTGCCCCTGCTGCACCTGCGCCACGCCTTCGAGCAGCAGCCCGACTGCGGTCGCGTAGCGCGGATTGCGTACGACCTCCGCCAGGCTGCCCGTGTAGCGCGGGATGCCGACCCGCACCGGCATGTGAAAGATCTCCTCGCCGAGCTCGACCATGCCGCGCATGACCGCGCTGCCGCCGGTCAGCACGACGCCCGAGGACAGCAGCTCCTCGAAACCGGATTCGCGCAGCACCTGCTGCACCAGCGAGAACAGTTCCTCGACGCGCGGCTCGATCACTTCGGCGAGGGTCTGGCGCGACATGACGCGCGGGCCGCGATCGCCGATTCCCGGCACCTCGATCATCTCGTTCGGGTCGGCGAGCTGGCGCAGTGCCACGCCGTGCCGGATCTTGATGTTCTCGGCTTCGGCGGTCGGCGTCCTGAGCGCCATCGCGATATCGTTCGTGATCTGGTCGCCCGCGATCGGAATTACGGCCGTGTGCCGGATCGCGCCATGGGTGAACACCGCGATGTCGGTGGTGCCGCCGCCGATGTCGATCAGGCACACGCCGAGGTCGGTCTCGTCGTCCTGCAGCACGGCGCGCGAAGACGCGAGCGGCTGCAGGATCAGGTCGTTTACCTCCAGTCCGCAGCGGCGCACGCACTTGACGATGTTCTGCGCAGCCGACACCGCACCGGTCACGATGTGCACCTTCACCTCGAGGCGCACGCCCGACATTCCGAGCGGCTCGCGCACATCCTCCTGGCCATCGATGATGAATTCCTGCCGCAGCACGTGGAGAATCTGCTGATCGGTCGGTATGTTCACCGCCTTGGCAGTGTCGATCACGCGCTCGACGTCGAGCGCAGTGACTTCCTTGTCCTTGATCGCCACCATGCCGGTCGAGTTGAAACTGCGGATGTGGCTGCCCGCGATCCCGGCGAACGCAGAGGCGATCTTGCAATCGGCCATCAGCTCGGCCTCCTCGAGCGCGCGCTGCACCGCGTTCACCGTGGACTCGATGTTGACCACGACGCCCTTCTTCAGGCCCTTCGACTCGTGCCCGCCCATGCCGAGGATCTCGAGCGCGCCGTCGGGGCGCAGTTCCGCCACCAGCGCCACCACCTTGGAGGTGCCGATGTCCAGCCCGACGATCAGGTCCTTGCCGTCTTTCGCCATTTCGCTCAGCCCTTCATATCCGGCACGCGCAGCGCAAAACCATTGGGGTAGCGCAGGTCCACGTATTCGTGACGCTGGGCGATCTTGCCCAGCGTCTGCGGATAAACCGCGACGAAGCGCGCCAGCCGCGCTTCGACCGGCAACTCGGCGGTGTCGCGTCCCAGGACGACGCTCAGGCCGCTGCGCAATTTCAGCCGCCAGGCGAAGCGCGGCGTGAGGATCACGCGCTCGAGCGGATCGCCAAGCGGGGCGAGCAGCGCCGCGAAGCGCCGGTAGCGGCGCGTCACCTCTGCTTCGGTGCCGGCGGGCCCGGCGAGCACCGGCAGTGCGGCGTCGGTTTGCGCGGCAAAGCGCTCGCCGTAAATGTCCACTAGAGCGTCGTCGCCCCAGTGCGCGAGCGCGACGTGCTCCTCGATCGAGACTTCGAGGCCGTCGGGCCAGACCCGGCGCAGATTCACCCGCCGCACCCACGGCAGCTGCTCGATGCTCTGGCGCACCGCGGCCAGGTCGACCGAGAAGAAATTGCCTGCGATCCGACCCCGGGTCGCCTGCTCGATCTGCGCCGCCGAGGTATGCGCGAGCGTGCCGCGGACCGCGATCTCGCGCAGCGGAAAGAGCGTCGAGCGCAGCAGCAGCTGCGCACCGGCCAGCATGAAGATCAGCAGCGCGATCCCGGTCAGGATTCCTGCCACGGAATTCAGCAGACGCGGGTTATCCCACATGCGCACCCTCCAGGATCTTCAGGCACAGGTCCTCGTACGACATGCCGACGGCGCGCGCGGCGATCGGCACCAGGCTGTGCCCGGTCATGCCGGGCGAGGTATTGATCTCGAGCAGCCAGGGCTTGCCTGCCGCGTCAAGCATCAGGTCGACCCGGCCCCAGCCGCCGCAGCCGACCAGCCTGAAGGCCGCGAGTGACAAGGCCTTGAGCTCCTCTTCCCTTGGTGCCGGCAGGCCGCAGGGGCACAGGTACTTGGTGTCCTCGCTGAAGTACTTGTGCTGGTAGTCGTAGTTACCCTCGGGCGCTTCGATGCGGATCAGGGGCAGCACCGTGTCGCCGAGGATTCCGGCGGTGAATTCAGGTCCGTCGACGAAGGACTCCGCCAGCGCAGTGTCGCGGTACTTGTTAGCCGCCAGCTCGTAGGCTGCCCGCAGCTGCGAGGCTGCGCCGACTTTGGTCAGACCGAGCGTCGAGCCCTCGTTCGCCGGCTTGACGATAAGGGGCAGGCCGAGCTCGCGCGCCACCGCGTCCCAGTCGTCGCGCGCACCGAGGATGCGGTAGCGCGGCGTCGGCAGTCCCCCCGCCAGCCAGATCATCTTGGTGCGCCACTTGTCGAGCGCGACTGCCGAGCCCAGCACCCCACTGCCGGTGTAGGGGATTCCCATCACCTCGAGCGCGCCCTGCACGGTACCGTCCTCACCGCCGCGGCCGTGCAGCGCGATGAAGCAGCGCGCAAAGCCTTCGCGCTTGAGCTCGGCCAGGTCGCGCTCGGCGGAATCGAAGGCGTGCGCATCCACGCCCTTAGCACGCAGTGCTTTCAGCACCCCCGTGCCGCTCATGAGCGACACCTCGCGCTCGGCCGACTTGCCACCGAGCAGGACCGCAACCTTGCCGAAATCGCGCGGCGTCATGCGGGATCCCCGACGATGCGCACCTCGGGCTGGAGGTCGATTCCGGTCTGCTCGAGCACTCGCGCGCGCACGGTCGCGATCAGCCACTCGATGTCGGCCGCCTTCGCCGCGCCCTTCGGATTAACGATGAAGTTGGCGTGCTTTTCCGAGACTCGCGCGCCGCCGCGCTCGAGCCCCTTGAGGCCGCAGGCTTCGATCAGCCGCGCCGCGTGGTCCGCGATCGGGTTGCGGAACACGCTGCCTGCGTTCGGCAGGTGCAGCGGCTGGGTCGCGATGCGGCGCGAGAGGAATTCCTTGATCCTGGCGCGCGAGGCCTCGCCATCGCCCGGCGCAAGGCGGAAATAGGCCGCGACGAACCATTCTTCCTGCCCCAGCCTGCCGCCCTGCTTGACGGCGCAGTGCCGGTAGGAGACTTCGAACTCGTCCTTTTCACGACTGTGCAGTTCGCCTGCACGGTCGATCGTGACCGCACGCTCGACGATGTCCCAGGTTTCGCTGCCGTAGCAGCCTGCGTTCATCGCCAGCGCGCCCCCGATGCTGCCCGGCACGCCGGCCAGGAATTCGGCGCCCGCCAGGTCATTCAGCGCCGCAAAGCGCGCCACTTTCGGGCTCGCGACGCCGGCCTCCGCGTAGACGCGCCCGAGCAGCAGCTCGGGGCGCTTTTCCGCCGCGTGCGTCAGCACCACGGTGCCGCCCAGGCCGCCGTCGCGCACCAGCAGGTTCGACCCCAGTCCGACGAACACGAGCGGCTCGCCGGCCGGCAACTGGCGCAGGAAAGCCGCCAGGTCCTCGAGGTCGGCGGGCTGGTACAGCCGCGCCGCACGACCGCCCGCGCGCCAGCTGGTATGGCGCGCCATCGGTGCGTCGAGCCGCAGCGTGCCGCGCAGTCCCTGGAATTGGAGCGTCTCGGACATGTTCATGTCAGCTGCGCCGGCACGTTGCCGATCGAGCCGGCCCCCATGGTCAGCACCACATCGCCATCGCGCGCGACGCGCCGGATTGCTTCGGCCATGTGCGAGATGTCGTCGACGAATAGCGGCTCAACTTTGCCCGCCACCCGCACCGCGCGCGCGAGCGAGCGGCCGTCGGCGGCCACGATCGGCGCTTCACCTGCCGGGTACACCTCTGCCAGCAAGAGGGCATCGGCGGTCGAAAGCACGCGCACGAAGTCCTCGAACAGGTCGCGCGTGCGGGTGTAGCGGTGCGGCTGGAACGCGAGCACGATGCGCCGCCCGGGAAAGGCGCCGCGCGCGGCGGCGAGCGTGGCCGCCATCTCGGCCGGGTGGTGGCCGTAATCGTCCACCAGAATGAAGCGGCCGCCGCCGGCGAGCGCGACGTCGCCGCAGCGCTGGAAGCGCCGGCCAACGCCGTGGAACTCGGCTAGCGCCTTCTGGATCGCGCGATCGGGAATCGCGAGCTCGCTCGCGACCGCAATCGCCGCGAGCGCGTTCTGCACGTTGTGCCGACCGGGGAGATTGAGGGTCACGTCGAGCGGGACGGCCTTTTCACGCAGCGCGCGAAAGCGCATTGCCCCGGCCGCGTGCTCGACCGCTTCGGCCCTCACCGCGGCGTCGGCGGCGAAACCATAGGTCACTACCGGCTTTGACACGAAAGGCAGGATTTCGCGCACGTGCGCGTCGTCCGCGCACAAGATCGCGCTGCCGTAGAAAGGCAGGTTCTGCAGAAACTGTACGAACGCCTGCTTGAGGCGCGCGAAGTCGTGCTGATAGGTCTCCATGTGATCGGCGTCGATGTTGGTGACCACCGCGATCACCGGTTGCAGGTGCAGGAAAGAGGCGTCCGACTCGTCCGCCTCGACCACGATGAACTCGCCGCTGCCCAGGCGCGCGTTCGAGCCGGCCGCATTGAGCCGGCCGCCGATGACGAAGGTCGGGTCGAGCCCGCCCTCGGCGAGTACGCTCGCCACCAGGCTGGTAGTCGTTGTCTTGCCGTGGGTGCCGGCGATCGCCACGCCCTGCTTCAGGCGCATCAGCTCGGCCAGCATCAGCGCGCGCGGCACGATCGGCACGCGCTTGGCGCGCGCGGCGATGACCTCCGGGTTGTCCCCTGCCACCGCGGTCGAGACCACCACCGCGTCGGCGCCGTCGATGTTGTGCGCCGCATGCGAAAGCGAAACCCTGGCCCCGAGCCCGGCCAGCCTGCGCGTCACGGCGTTCTCGGCCAGGTCCGAGCCGCTCACCTGGTAGCCGAGGTTGAGCAGCACCTCGGCGATGCCGCTCATACCCGAGCCGCCGATCCCCACAAAATGGATGCTCCGCACCTTGTGCTTCACGCCGCGCCTCCCTCGGCGAGCGCCATGCAGCGCTCGGCGACGACGCGCGCCGCCTCGGGCCTGCCCAGCGTGCGCGCATTGCGCGCCATTTCGAGCAGTTGCGCGCGGTCGAGCGAGCGCAGGACAGCGGCGAGCCTGTCCGGCGTCATTTGCGCCTGAGGCAGCAGGGTCGCCGCGCCGCGCTCAGAGAGGAACCTCGCGTTCGCGCTCTGGTGGTCGTCGACCGCATGCGGAAAAGGCACCAGCACGCTCGCCACCCCGCCGGCGGACAGCTCCGCCACGGTGGTGGCGCCTGCGCGGCACAGCACCAGGTCGGCCTCGGCGTAGCGCCGCGCCATGTCGTCGATGAACGCCACCAGCTCGCCCGCCACGCCTGCCGCGGCGTAGTTCGCGCGCAGCGCTTCGAGGTGCTTCTCTCCCGCCTGGTGCACGACCTGCGGGCGCTCACCCGGCGCGAACAGCGCGAGCGCCCTCGGAACGGCCTCGTTCAGCGCCTGCGCGCCGAGGCTACCGCCCACGACCAGCAGCCTGAGGGGCCCGCTGCGGCCGCCGAAGCGCTCCTGCGGCGCGGCGATGGCCGCGATGTCCGCGCGCACCGGGTTTCCGGTCCACTCGGCCTTATTCAGAGCGCCGGGAAACGCGACCATTACCTTGTCCGCGAGCGCGGCGAGCACGCGGTTGGCGAGCCCGGCGATCGCGTTCTGCTCGTGCAGCGCAAGCGGCCGCGCCAGCAGCGAGGCCATCATGCCCCCGGGAAACGCGACGTAGCCGCCCATGCCGAGCACCACGTCCGGGCGCACCCGGAACAGCGCGCGCCCACTTTCCCAGAACGACCACAGCAGGTTGGCCGGCAGCAGCAGCTGGGCAAGCAGCCCTTTGCCGCGCAGCGCGCGGGCGCGGATCCACGCCATGCGGTAGCCGCGCGGCGGAACGATGCGCGCCTCCATGCCCGACCGGGCGCCCATCCACACCACTTCCCAGCCTGCGGCCCGCATGCACTCGGCGACCGCGAGCCCGGGGAAGATGTGCCCACCGGTGCCGCCTGCCATGATCATGACGACGCGGCTCATGCCGGCAGCCCCCGCGCGAGCTGGCGGTTTTCCCAATCGATGCGCAGCAGGATCGCGAGCGAGACGAAGTTCACCACCACGCCGGTGCCGCCGAAGCTCATCAGCGGCAGCGTCAGCCCCTTGGTAGGGAGCAGCCCCATGTTCACACCCATGTTGATGACCGCCTGGAAGCCGATCCACACACCGATGCCCTGCGCCGCTAGGGCGGCGAAGTGGCGCTCGCGCAGCGCCGCCCGGCGGCCGATCAGGAAGGCGCGGAACACGATCCAGGCGAACAGTCCGATCACCACTGCGACGCCGACGAAGCCGAGCTCCTCGGCGATCACCGCGAGCAGGAAGTCGGTGTGCGCCTCCGGCAGGTATTGCAGCTTCTCGACACTGGCGCCGAGCCCGACCCCGAACCACTCGCCGCGGCCGAACGCAATCAGCGCGTGCGACAGCTGGTAGCCGCTGCCGTACGCGTCGCTCCACGGGTCCATGAAGCCGAAGATGCGGTGCATCCGGTAAGGCGAGGACAGCACCAGCCCGGCGAAGCCGAGCGCCAGCATGACCACCAGAAGCGCGAAGTGGCGGCCGTTCATGCCACCGAGGAAGATCACGCCGAAGGTGGTGATCGCAATGACGACGAACGCGCCGAAGTCGGGCTCGCGCAGCAGCAGCCAGGACACGAGCAGCATGACGCCGAGCATCGGCAGCAGGCCCTTCTTGAAGCGCTTGAGCACCGCGTGCTTGCGCACCGTGTAGTCCGCCGCGTAGAGCACCGCGCCGAGCTTCATCAGCTCCGAGGGCTGGATGTTGAACGCGCGCAGGTTGAGCCAGCGCCGGGCGCCGTTCACTTCCCGTCCGAGGCCGGGCACCAGCACCAGCACCAGGAGCAGCACGCCGCCGACGAACAGCCAGGGCGCCGCCTTCTGCCACAGGCGCACCGGAACCAGGAACACGACGGTCGCCGTGAGCAGCGCCACGCCGAGGAAGATCGCCTGGCGCACGAGGAAGTAAGCCGAGTTGTCCCCCGTGTAGCGGCTCGAGGCGGCGATATCGATCGAAGCCGAGTAAACCATCACCAGACCGCCGGCGGCGAGCAGCAGCGCGGCCCAGGCGAGCGAGCGGTCGTACTCCGCCATGGGCGTGCCCTGGGCGAAGACGTAGCTAGCCATGCGCCAGCCCCCAGACCGCCGCGGCGAAGGCATCGCCCCGGTGGCGGTAGTCGCGGAACATGTCGAAGCTCGCGCAGGCGGGCGAAAGCAGCACCGCGTCGCCCGCTTGCGCGCAGGCGGCGGCGCGCTCGACCGCCTGCTCGAGCGAGGCGCAAAGCTCGAGCGGCACTCCGCTCGGCGCGAGCGCGCGCGCAATCAACGGCGCGTCGCGCCCGATTAACAGCACCCTGCGCGCGTGCTCGGCCACCGGTCCGGCCAGCGGCGCGAAGTCCTGTCCCTTGCCGTCGCCGCCGGCGATCAGCACCACGCTTCGCGCAAGGCCTTGCAGGGCCGCAATCGTCGCGCCGACGTTGGTGCCCTTGGAGTCGTCGTACCAGGCCACGCCGCCGCGCAGCGCGACCTGCTGCAGCCGGTGCGGCAGGCCCCTGAAGCTTCGCAGCCCCTCGCCGATCGGTCCGTGGCCGGCGCCTACCGCGCGCGCGAGCGCCGCCGCGGCGAGCGCGTTGGCCGCGTTGTGCCAGCCGTGAATCGGCAGCGCGCCGGCCTCGATCAGGGCAACATCACCCTGCGCCAGCCATTTGCGGCCGCCGCGCGAGACAATGCCGAAGTCTTCCGGCGCCGGGGGCGCATCCAGGCCGAAACTGATGCAACGCCGGCCCGGCAGCGCGAGCGCAACGGAGCGCGGGTCGTCGCGGTTGAGCACCTGCACCCCTTCGCCCTGGAACACGCGCGCCTTGGCCGCGCCGTATTCGGCCAGGTCAGCGTAGCGGTCGAGGTGATCCTCGGACAGGTTGAGCATCGTCGCCGCGTCGGGCGCGAGCGACCAGGTGGTCTCGAGCTGGTAGCTGGAGAGCTCGAGCACCCACACCGCGGGCAGGCGCGAGGCGTCCAGGCGCCGCATCAGCGCCTCGAGGGCAGCGGGGCCGATGTTTCCGGCGACCTCGCAATCGATGCCGGCCGTGCGCAGCAGGTGGCCGGTGAGCGCGCTCACCGTGGTCTTGCCGTTGGTGCCGGTCACCGCCACCACGCGACCGCGATCGCCCGCGGCGCGCACGTGCCAGGCGAACAGCTCGATTTCGCCCATCAGCGGAATCCCGCGTGCGAGCGCTTCCTGCACCACCGGCTCGGCCAGCGCGAGGCCGGGGCTGCTGCACACCAGGTCGATCCCCTGCAGCAGTCCGGCGCCGAACGCGCCGCTCACCAGCTCGGCGGACCCGAGCTCGGCTGCCCGCGGCGGCGCCTGCCGGGTGTCGGCGACGCGCACGCCTGCGCCCTGGCGCGTCACCCAGCGCGCGAGCGCAAGCCCCGTGTCGCCCGCGCCGAGCACCAGCACATGCCTGCCCGCCAGCGCCATCGGTCGCGGGCGGGGCAGCATGCTGAACAGCGGCGGGCGCATCGACATGGTCACCGCAGCTTCAGAGTCGAGAGGCCGAACAGGACCAGCATCATGGTGATGATCCAGAACCGCACCACGACCTGGCTTTCCTTCCAGCCCTCCAGCTCGTAGTGGTGGTGCAGCGGCGCCATGCGGAAGATGCGCTTGCCGCCGCTCGCCTTGAAGTACAGCACCTGGATCATCACCGAGAGCGTCTCGGCGACGAACACGCCGCCCATGATGAACAGCACCACCTCCTGGCGCACGATCACCGCGATGGTGCCGAGCGCCGCGCCGAGCGCGAGCGCGCCGACGTCGCCCATGAACACTTCCGCGGGATAGGCGTTGAACCAGAGGAAGCCGAGCCCCGCGCCGGCGAGCGCGCCGCAAAACACGGTCAGCTCGCCCGCGCCCGGGATGTGCGGCAGGCCGAGGTACTTCGAGAAGCCGACGTGGCCGGCGACGTAGGCGAAGATACCGAGCGCGCTGCCGACCATCACCGTCGGCATGATCGCGAGGCCGTCGAGCCCGTCGGTCAGGTTGACGGCGTTCGACGTGCCGACGATCACGAAGTAGGCCAGGATCACGAATCCCACCGCGCCGAGCGGATACGCGACGTGCTTGAAGAACGGCACGATCAGCTCGGTGAGCGCCGGCGTGCCGCGCGCGAGCCAGGCCAGCGCGAACGCCGCGCCGAGGCCGATCAGCGACTGCCAGAAGAACTTGGCCTTGGCCGACAATCCCTTTGGGTTGCGATGCACCACCTTGCGGTAGTCGTCGATCCAGCCGATCGCGCCGAACGCCATGGTGACCAGCAGCACGACCCAGAGCAAGGCGTTGGACAGATCGCCCCACAGCAGCGTGGTGATCCCGATCGAAAGCAATATGAGCGCGCCGCCCATGGTCGGCGTGCCGGCCTTGGTGAGGTGCGACTTGGGTCCGTCGTCGCGCACCGACTGGCCTATCTTGTAGGTCGTCAGCCTGCGGATCACGAGCGGGCCGAGCACCAGCGAGATCGCGAGCGCGGTCAAGCAGGCGAACACCGCGCGCAGCGTGATGTAGTTGAAAACGTTGAACAGCCGCACGTCCTTTGCCAGCCAATGCGCGATCTCGAGCAGCATCAGTGCGCTCCTTCGTTTACCGGCGCGCCAGTGAGCGCCGCGACGGCGCGCTCCATGCGCATGAATCGCGAGCCCTTGACCAGCAAGGTGGCACCGGCGCCGGCGACGCTACGCGTCGCCTCGATCAGGTCGTCCATCGAGGCAAAATGGCGTGCACCGTCCCCGAAGCCGGCGGTTGAGTGCGCCGTCATCTCGCCCAGCGCGTACAGGGCACCGATGCCGCGCTCGCGCGCATAGCGCCCGACCTCGAGGTGGAAATCCGGCCCCATGTCGCCCACTTCCCCCATGTCGCCGAGCACCAGCACGGTCCGGCCGCCGGCGGCCGCCAGTACGTCGATCGCGGCCAGGACCGAATCCGGATTGGCGTTGTAGCTGTCGTCGATCACGGTCGCGCCGGAGGGCGCGCGCCTGACCTGTAGGCGTCCGCGGTAGGGATGAAAGAGGGCCAGCCCGGCGGCGATCGTCGCCGCCGGCACGCCGGCGGCGTGCGCGCAGGCCGACGCGGCGAGCGCGTTGCGCACGTTGTGCAGGCCGGGAATGGCGAGCGTCGCCCGTGCTTCGCCGTCGGGGGCGTGCAGGCGCAGCTCGCTTGCGAGTGGCTTGAGGGCGTAGCCGCCACGAATCATGGCCGGCGCCTCGAGTCCGAAATCAATCACTCGCCGCCCGCCCGCTGCGCGGCGGAAGAGCGCCGCATGCGCGTCGTCGGCGTTGACGACCGCCACGCCATCCGAAGGCAGCGCGCCGTAGACGCTGGCATTCTCGGCCGCGACCTCCTCCACCGAGCCCATGAACTCGAGGTGCTCGCGCTGCGCGTTGTTGACCAGCGCGATGGTCGGGCGGGCGATTCCGGCCAGGTAGGCGATCTCGCCCTTGTGGTTCATGCCGAGCTCGATCGCGCAGTAGCGGTGCGCCGGCCGCAGCCGCAGCAGGGTCAGGGGAACGCCGATGTCGTTGTTCAGGTTGCCCGCGGTGGCGAGCACGCCCTCGTCGCCGCCGTGTCGGCGCAAAATCGCCGCCAGCATCTCCTTGGTGGTCGTCTTACCGTTCGAGCCCGTCACCGCGACCAGCTCCGTCGAGAAGCGCGCGCGCCAGTGCCGCGCGAGCGCGCCGAGCCCGCGCCGGGTGTCGGGCACAACGATCAGCGGCAGCGGCGCCGGGCCGGCGTACTGTTCGTCGACCATCGCCGCCGCGGCGCCGGCCGCCCTGGCAGCCGCGAGGAAGGCGTGGCCGTCGAAACGCTCGCCGCGCAGCGCGACGAACAGCTCGCCGCCCGTGAGCGAGCGGCTGTCGGTCGAGACCGCGCTGAAGCCGGCGTCGGCGCCCGCGCGGCGCGCGCCGAGCAGTTGCGCCGCTTCGGCGAGACGCATCATTGCGCGCTCCATCGCGCCAGGGCCGACTCGGCCGCGGTGACATCGGAAAACGGCACGCGCTCGCCGCGGACTTCCTGATAGCTCTCGTGCCCCTTGCCGGCGATCAGGACGACGTCGGCAGCGGACGCGCCGCCGATTGCACGCGCGATCGCCGCCGCGCGGTCGGGCTCAAGCTCGTGCGCGGCAGTGACGCCGGCGCGGATCGCCGCCAGGATCGCCTGCGGATCCTCGCTGCGAGGATTGTCCGAGGTCAGCAGCAGGCGGTCGGCAAGCCGAGAAGCGACCTCGCCCATCAGCGGCCGCTTGGCCGGATCGCGGTCGCCGCCCGCGCCGAACACTGCCACCAGCGCGCCGCCGCGGGCTTCGGCGACTGGCCGCAACGCCTGCAGCACCTTGTCCAGCGCATCCGGGGTGTGCGCGTAGTCGACCACCACCAGCGGCTTGCCGACGCCCGTGACCCGTTGCATGCGCCCAGACACGGGCGGCAGCGCGCCGAGCAGCTCGGCCGCGCGCTCGAAGCCGACGCCGTAGGCGAGCAGGCAGCCGAGCACCCCGAGCGCGTTCGATACGTTGAAGCGGCCGAGCTGATTGATCCGCACCTCGGCCTCGCCCCAGCTCGAAGCGAGCACAACGCGCATCGCATCGTCCTCGGCCGCAAGCTCACGCGCCACGACGTAGTCCGCAACGCTGCCCGGTGCGAGCGCCTCCGGCGAGAGCGCGTAGCCGATGGTGCGCACACCGCGCGGCGCGAGGCGCCGTGCGAGCTGCACGCCCAGGAAGTCGTCCAGGTTGAGGACTGCAGAGCGCAGGCCCGGCGCGTCGAACAGCATCGCCTTGGCCTCGGCGTAGGCCTCCATCGTGCCGTGGTAGTCGAGATGGTCGTGCGACAGGTTGGTGAACAGGCCGCAATCGAACTGCACGCCGTTCACGCGCCCCTGCGCCAGGCCGTGTGAGGACACTTCCATTGCCGCGGCGCGAGCGCCCTGGCGCTTCATGGCCGCCAGCAGGCGGTGCAGCTCGAGCGCGTCCGGCGTGGTGTTTGCGGCGGCCGTGAGCGCTTGCGCAAAGCCGCTACCGAGCGTTCCGATCACGCCCGCGCGCACGCCCTCCGCGGCCAGCAGGGCCGCGATCCACTGTGTGCACGAGGTCTTGCCGTTGGTCCCCGTGACGCCGCAGACCCACATCGACTCCGACGGCCGGCCGTAGAACTCGTGCGCCAGCTCGCCCGCCTGGCGCTTGAGGCCGCTCACGCCGACGTTCGGCACGCGCCAGTCCGAGTCCCAGGCGAAGTCCTGCGTCTCCCATACGACCGCCGCCGCGCCGCGCCGGATCGCGTCCGGGATATAGCGGCGGCCGTCCGCCGCCTCGCCCGGATAGGCGAAGAACGCGACGCCCGGCGCGCAAATGCGGCTGTCCGAGGCGAGCCGCTCGATCATCGCGCCCTGTTTGGCGAGTCGCCCGAACACGTCGACTGTCTTAGTGCCCACCTGTCCGCCCAGCACCCATTGCGCTGCCAGACCGCCGCGACCAAAACGAGCACTAGGTCGCGAATCACGTTCCCTCCCTTGCGTCGTCGCTGCCGCTCGGCTGCTCGAGCGGCTCGAGCGGCGCGTCGTGCGGCACGTTGAGCATGCGCAGAGCGCCCTGCATCACCTGCGCGAACACCGGCGCCGCCACCAGACCGCCGTAGTACTCGCGGCCCGCGGGTTCGTCGATCATTACCGCGATCACCATGCGTGGCGCCGATGCGGGCGCGAAGCCCACGAACGAAGCGATGTACTTGTCCGGCGCGTAGCCGCCGTTTTCCTGCTTGTGCGCGGTGCCGGTCTTGCCCGCGACGCGCCAGCCCACGATGCGCGCGCGCGGCCCGGTGCCCCCCGGCTGCACCGCGAGCTCGAGCATGTCGCGGATCTCGTGCGTGGTACGGGCCGAGATCACGCGCACCCCCTGCACCGGAGTACCGGTGCGAACCAGCGTCAGCGGCACCAGCACGCCGTCGCGCGCGAATACCGTGTAGGCGTGCGCCAGCTGCAGCAGGCTGACCGAGATGCCGTGGCCGTAGGCCATCGTCGCCTGCTCGATCGGGCGCCAGGTCTGCCAGGGGCGCACCTTGCCGCTCGCCTCGCCCGGGAACCGAAGCTGCGGCGGCGCGCCGAACCCCACCCGCTCGAACATCTTCCACATCTGCTCGCGCGGCAGCTCGAGCGCGATCTTCGCGGCGCCGACGTTGGAGGACTTCTGGATCACCTGTGCAACGCTCAGCATCGACTCGGGATGCGCGTCGTGGATCGTGTAGCGGCCGATCGTGAGCTTGCCCGGGGCGGTCTGTATCCGGGTCGTCGGCGCGATGCGGTGCTGCTCCAGCGCGACCGCGATCGTGAACGGCTTAAGCGTTGAGCCCGGCTCGAAGCTGTCGGTGATCGCCCGGTTGCGAAGCTGTGCCCCGCTCAGGTGCGAGCGGTTGTTCGGGTTGTACGAGGGCACGTTGGCGAGCGCCAGAATCTCCCCGGTGCGAACGTCGATCGCCACGATCGCGCCGGCCTTGGCGCCGTGGGCCGCGACCGCGCTCCTGAGCGCGCCGTAGGCCAGGCTCTGGATCTTGCTGTCGATCGACAGGGTCAGGTCGTGCCCGTCCTGCGCGCCGCGGATCGATTCGACGTCCTCGACAATGCGCCCGAGCCGGTCCTTGATTACGCGCCGGCTGCCGGGCTGTCCGGCGAGGCTCGACTGGAAGGCGAGCTCGACCCCCTCCTGGCCCGCATCGTCGACCCCGGTAAAGCCGATCAGGTGAGCGGTCACTTCGCCGCCCGGGTAGTACCGCCTGTACTCCCGCTGCTGATAGACGCCGGGGATGCCAAGCGCTTCAACCTTGTCCGCGGTGTCCGGCGCGATCTGGCGCTTGAGGTAGACGAAATCGCGCGAGGTCTCGGCCAGCTTCTTGTCCAGCTCGCGCGCATCCAGCCCGAGCAGGCCCGCGAGCCGCTTCTTCTGCCCCCGGCTCGCCTTGACGTCGTCCGGGATCACCCAGATCGACTTGACGGGGGTCGAGACCGCGAGCGCCTCGCCATTGCGGTCGAGGATGCGCCCGCGGGTGGCCGGCACTTCCATCACGCGCGAATAGCGCGCTTCGCCCTGCTCCTGCAGGAAGCCGGTCTTCATCGCCTGCAGGTACACCGAGCGCACGGCGAGCACGATGAAGGCGAAAACGAAAGCGGCGAGCACGAAGCGCGCGCGCCACACCGGCAGGCGCACCAGCGCCGGGGTTGCCGCGAGGCTCACTGCTTGGCCTCCGCCGGTCGCGTGACGACGACGACACGGCGCGGGTCGGGCACGTGCATCCCGAGCTTGTCGACGGCGATCTTGCTTACGCGCGCGTGCAGCCCCCAGGTGCTCGCCTCGAGCTGCAGCTGGCCGTACACGACGTCCAGCTGCCGCTCGCGCTGCTGCCCGCGGTCCAGATCCGAGAACAGCTTGCGCGCCTTGTGCTGCGAGGTGACGAGCCCGAGCGCGCAGACGACGAGAACCAGGAGGAGGAGAAGGTTCAGCTTCGCCACGCGTCGGGCTCGATTCGGTGCAGGAGCGTCGGGTCGAGAGCCGCACCCGTGCGCTCGGCGACGCGCAGCGTTGCACTGCGCGCGCGCGGATTCGCCGCGATTTCGGCGGCCGAGGCGCGGATGGCACGGCCGACGATTCTCAACGGCATTTGTGGCATTTCCCTGGCGCGGATGGGCAAATCCCGCGGCAGGTCGGAGTGCGAGGCCGCGCGCATGAAACGCTTGACGATGCGGTCCTCGAGGGAATGGAAGCTGATCACGGCTAGCCGCCCTCCCGGGGCGAGGTGCGCCAGCGCCAATGGCAGCGTCAGCGACACTTCCTGAAGCTCCCGATTGACGAGAATCCGTAGAGCCTGAAAGGTGCGCGTCGCCGGATTCTGGCCCGGCTCCCGTGTGCGGACCGCCGCACCCACGATATCGGCAAGTTGCTTGGTGCGGACGATGGGTTCGCGTTCGCGAGCAGCAACAAGCGCCTTTGCAATCTGTTTAGCAAACCGTTCTTCGCCATAGTCCCCTATCCCCTCCCTGATTTGCCGCTCGGTAGCGGTGGCAATCCACTGCGCCGCGGTCTGCCCGCGGCTGGTATCCATGCGCATGTCGAGCGGACCGTCGGCGCGGAACGAGAACCCGCGCGCCGGATCCTCGAGTTGCGGCGACGACACGCCGAGGTCGAACAGCATTCCGTCGGCCAGCGGCGCCCCGGCCGCCTCGAGCACTGCAGGCAGCGCGCTCATGGGCGAATGCCAGACCTGGAACCTGGGATCGGCGATCGCGCGCGCCGCGGCGACCGCCTGCGGATCGCGATCGATCGCGATCAGGTGCCCGCCGGGCCCCAGCCGCTCGAGGATCGCGCGGCTGTGGCCCCCGCGGCCGAAGGTTGCGTCGACGTAGATCCCCTCGGGCCGAATCGCAAGCGCCTCGATGGCCTCGGAGAGGAGAACGGCGCGATGCGTGAGCGTCTGGGCGCCCATCGTTCGCTCCCGCCGTCACAGCGAGAAGTCCTCCATGCCGGGCGGCGGCGCGCCCGTACCGGAGAGGGCGCTGGCGAGCTTGGCGCTCCACACGCCGTTGTCCCAGAGCTCGAAATAGGCGCCCTGGCCCACCATCATCGCCTCGCGCTCGAGCCTCGCATGCAGCCGCAGCGCGGCCGGCAGCAGCACGCGGCCCGAGCCGTCCGGGGCCGCGTGCTCCTCCATGCCTAGCAGCAGGCGCTTCCACCAGCTCGCCTGCGGATTGAAGCTGGGGAAGGTCTCGACCTTGGCGCGCACCGGTTCCCACGAAGACTCGGGGTAGATCAGCACGCAACCGTCGGGGTGCGCAGTGAGCACCAGGGCGCTTGCGCCGTCGAGCAGCGCCTCACGATGCCGCGTCGGGATAGCCAGGCGGCCCTTCGCGTCCAGCGTGATGACGGTTGCCCCGTGAAATGTCCCACCCATGGCCTGTTCTTCCCCGGCGAAGTGCGGGCAAAGTGCTTAACTCCGCAATTCGCCACTTTTTTCTACGTTTTCCCACTGTATTGGAAAGGAATCGGCAGGTCAAGCACATGGCAGGGAATTTTTCTTGATGGGACAAAGACTTAGAGCAAAAATACAACACGAAATCTAGAAGTTAATTTGCATTATTATTCATGTAGTTATAAATCCGACTAGAAGTGACTTCTCAGGAGAAAGAGACGGCGTCGGACGGACCGGCGGCGCCGTGCTACCTTGCGCGGCGATATGCACCCGCCGCTCGCCGTCCTGCAGCGCTATCGCCCGCACGACTCCACGCTCGGCGGCCTGCTCGCGAGCCGTGCGGGCACCGACGCGGCGCGCACATTGCTCTGGTACGAGGGGCGGGAAACCAGCTACGCCGACTTCGCGCGCCGCGTCGAGGCGGCGGCGCGTGCGCTCGCCGCGCGCGGAATCGGCGCAGGCGACCGCGTCGGCGCCATGGCGACCAACAGCGCTGACTACGTGGCGCTGCTATTCGCGCTCGCGCGCCTGGGTGCGATCCTGGTGCCGATCAATCCGGAGTTCGGCCCGCAGGAAGCAGGCTACATCCTGCAGCACGCGGGAGTCCGCGCGGTGGCGGTCGTGCCAGCGGCGCTGGAGACCGCACTGGCGGCGGCCCAGCCCCTCGCGTACCCGGCCTGGTTCTTCATGCTCGAAGGCGAAAGCGAGGGCGTGCCGCGCCTGGACGAGTTGATCGAGGCGACCCCGTGGTGCGCGCTGCCGCCGCAGCCGGCGCCGGACGCCACCTGCCTGCTGCTCTACACCTCGGGCACGACCGGCTTTCCCAAGGGCGTGATGCACAGCCAGCGCAGCTTCGTCATTGCGGGCGAGGGCTTCGTCGCGCGCATGTGGCTGCAGCCCGAGGACCGCCTGATGTGTATTCTGCCGATGTTCCACATCAACGCGCTGTTCTACACCATCGCCGGCACGTTGGCCGCCGGCGCGAGCGTGGCCCTGGTGCCGAAATTCTCGGCCTCGCAGTTCTGGAATACCGCGGCCGCGGCCGGCGCGACCCAGGTCAACATCATCGCGGCGGTGGGAAACATCCTCGCGCGCCGGCCACGCAGCGAGTTCGATCCCGGACACCGGCTGCGGATCGTCTACGGCGCGCCGATCAGCCCGGATCTTGAGCGCGTCTTCCGCGAGGAGTTCGGCGTGCCGATGCTGATCGAGGGCTACGGCATGACCGAGATTCCGGGCGCGTGCAACAACCCGTACGACGGCGAGAAGCGGCCGCTCAGCATGGGCAAGGCGGCGACGCATCCGGACCCGAGGGTGAAGTTCGCCGAGCTACGCGTGGTCGGCGACGACGACCGCGACCTGCCCGAGGGGGCGGAAGGCGAGTTGTGGGTGCGCACGCCGATTCTGATGCAGGGCTACTACAAGGACCCCGAGCAGACCGCCGGCGCATTGCACGAGGGCTGGTTCGCCACGGGAGACCTGGTCAGGCGCGACGCGGACGGCTACTACTACTTCGTTGCGCGCAAGAAAGACATCATCCGCCGGCGCGGCGAGAACATATCCGGCGCCGAGATCGACCGCGTTGCGGGAGACCACCCGGCAGTGGTTCAGTGCGCCGCGATCCCGGTGCCCGCCGAGCTGGGCGAGGACGAAATCCTTCTGGCGGTGGTGCGCAAGCCAGGCGCCGAGCTCAGCGCGCAGGAAATCGCGCACTGGTGCGCGCAGCGACTTGCGCCGATCAAAGTGCCGCGCTACGTCGCCTTCGTCGATTCACTGCCGCAGACCGCGACTCACCGCGTCGCCAAGTTCAAGCTGCGCGGGGACAAGTCGCTCATCGCGCGCGCGACCGACCTGGCGAGCCGCTAGCCGCGCGCGCAGGCGTCGGTCGCCGCGGCGGCGACGCCGACCTTTTCGCCTGCGGCCAGGATGTCCTTCCAGGTGGTCGCATCGACCTCGATGCCTTCGCGGCCGCGCTTGACGCGCGTCTCGCGCTCGGGGTCGCCCGCGATGCGCACCTTGTCGAAGCCGGGTGCCGGCGGCGACTGCTTGAGCCATTCAATGAACGCCACCGCCTCGCTTTCGAAGAAATCCCCCGTTCCGAGCCGGGCGGGGTCGATCAGTATCGACAGCATTCCGTTCAAGACGCGCTTCTTGCTGCGCTCGCCGGTGCGCTGCGTGCCTCCGCCCGACAGCGCGCCGCCAAGCAGCTCGCAGGCAACCGCCAGACCGTAGCCCTTGTGCAGACCCATCGTGGTCAGCGCGCCGAGAGGCTCGATCACGCCGTAGCGCGGATCGACGGTGGGCTTGCCCTTGTCGTCGATCAGCAGGCCGGGCGCCACCTTTACGCCCTTGTTGTGCGCAACGCGGATCTTGCCCTGCGCCACCGCGCTGGTCGCCATGTCGAGGATCATCGGCGGCTGCCCCGCGAGCGGGATGCCGATGGTGCAGGGATTGGTGCCGAAGCGCGCGTCGCTGCCGCCGAACGGCGCGACGATCGGGCGCGAGATCACGTTGACGAAGCTGATCGAAATCAGCCCTTGCGCCACCGCCTGCTCGGCCCATTGCCCGATGCGACACAGGTGGTGCGCATTGGACAGCGTCATCACGCATACGCCGTGCTGCTTGGCGCGCGCGATCGCCATCTCGGTCGCCTCGAGGCCGATCACCTGGCCGTAGCCAGCCTGCCCGTCCAGCGCGAGCAGCGCGCCGCCGTCGAACCTGGACTGCGGATGGCGGTTGGGCTGCAGCCCGCCCTCCTTCAGTGATTCGATGTAGCGCGGGATCATGCCCACGCCGTGCGAATCGTGTCCGCTCAGGTTCGCCATCACGAGGTTGGAGGAAACCAGCTGCGCCTCGCGCGGCTCGCTGCCGCCGGCGGCGACGATAGCGGCGACCGTGCGCTCTAGCGCTTTGGCTTGGAAAACAAAGGATTCGGCCATGAGGTCAGGTGGAATGTGATGCGGGGCGCAAAGTGTACCCCGGGGCCGCGCGCCCCGTAGTTGCATGTTTAAAATGCTGAACGGAAGGAGACACCACCATGAAGAAGAAGCCCGAGGACCTTCGCAGCCACCGCTGGTACGGGGTCAAAGACCTGCGCTCGTTCGGCCACCGCTCGCGCACCGCGCAGATGGGCTACGACCGCAGCGACTACCAGGGCAAACCGGTGATTGCGATCATCAACACCTGGTCCGACATCAACCATTGCCACACCCACTTCAAGCAGCGGGTAGAAGAAGTGAAGCGCGGCGTGTGGCAGGCAGGCGGCTTTCCGCTCGAAATGCCGGCCATGGCGCTGGCCGAAACGATGCAGAAACCGACCACGATGATGTACCGCAACTTTCTCGCCATGGAGACCGAGGAGCTGTTGCGCTCCTACCCGGCCGACGGTGCGGTGCTGATGGGAGGCTGCGACAAGACCACCCCGGCGCTGATCATGGGCGCGACCAGCATGAACCTCCCGGCGATCTACCTGCCCGCCGGGCCGATGCTGAACAGCCACTGGCGCGACCAGACGCTCGGCTCGGGCTCGGACACCTGGAAGTACTGGGACGAGCTGCGCGCCGGCCGCATTAGCGAAGGCGACTGGAAGGAGATCGAGGACTCGATCGCGCGTTCGCCCGGTACCTGCATGACGATGGGCACGGCGGCCACGATGATGTCGCTCGCCGAGGCGCTTGGCTTCACGCTGCCGGGCTATTCCTCGATCCCGGCGCCGGACTCCAATCACTCCCGCATGGCGACGCTTACCGGAAAGCGCATTGTCGAGATGGTGTGGGAAGACCTGAAGCCGCGCGACTTCCTCTCGCGCGGCTCGTTCGACAACGCGATCACGACGCTGATGGCAATGGGCGGCTCGACCAACGCGATCGTGCACCTCGTCGCCATGGCGGGGCGCGCCGGGCTGCCCTTTCCGCTCGAGCGCTACAACGAGATTAGCGCGCAGACGCCGGTCATCGCCAACGTCCGGCCCTCCGGCAAGCAGTACCTGATGGAGGACTTCTACTACGCCGGCGGGCTGCGCGCGCTGCTCGCAGAGCTGAAGGACCTGCTCGACCTGTCGGCGAGGACGGTGAACGGCCGCACGCTCGGTGAGAACCTGGAAGGCGCGAAGGTCTGGAATCGCGACGTCATCCTGCCGCGCGACAAGGCGCTGCTCGCCTCGGGCGGAATCGTCATGCTGCGCGGCACGCTCGCACCCGACGGCGCGGTGATCAAGGCGAGCGCGGCCACGCCGCGGCTCCTGAAGCACACCGGGCGCGCGGTCGTGTTCGAGGACTACAACGACATGGCGGCGCGCATCGACCGCGACGACCTCGACGTCGACGCCGACTGCGTCTTGGTGCTTAAGAACGCGGGGCCGCTGGGCGGCCCCGGCTTCCCCGAGTGGGGCATGCTGCCGATCCCGAGGAAGCTCGTGAAGCAGGGCGTGAAGGACATGGTGCGCCTGTCGGATGGCCGCATGAGCGGCACCAGCTACGGCACCTGCATCCTGCACGTCGCGCCCGAGGCCTACGTCGGCGGGCCGCTCGCGCTGGTGCGCAACGGCGACCCGATCGAGCTCGACGTCGAGAAGAAGCTGCTCAACCTCAAGATTCTCGACGCCGAGTTGGCGCGGCGCAAGGCCGCCTGGACGCGGCCCGCGCCCCGCTACGAGCGCAGCTACGGCGCGATCTTCTCGCGCCATGTGAAGCAGGCGAACGAGGGCTGCGACTTCGACTTCCTCGAGGGCACCGCGCCGACCGCGGAGCCGGAGATCCACTGAGCCCCATGCTGCACGCCCTGCGGCCGGCGCGCTTCCTGCTCGCACTGCTTCTTTCGAGCATGCCGGTGGTCGGCTACCTGCACCAGGCGAACTACTACACCTTCGTCGTATCGTTCATGTTGATTCCCGTGCTCGACTGGCTGGTAGGCAAGGACCTCGCCAACGAGCCGCTGCGGCATTCGGGGCAGCGCCTGCGCAACGCCTGCTACCGTGTGATCCTTTATGCCTACGTGCCGATCCAGCTCTGTCTGATCGTGTGGGGCGCGGCGGTGTTCGCGCGCGGCGAACTCGCGCCGGCGCAGGCGCTCGGGCTCGCGCTGTCGGTGGGCGTGGTCACCGGCGCGCAAGGAATCACGATCGCGCACGAACTCGGTCATGGCCGTTCCCTGTTCGATCGCCTGCTGGCGCAGCTGTTGCTGGTGACGGTGTGCTACGGGCACTTCCACCTCGAGCACAACCGCGGTCACCACGCGCGCGTCGCGACGCCCGAGGACCCGGCGAGTGCCCGGCTGGGCGAGAGCTTCTGGTCCTTCCTGCCGCGCACCCTGGCCGGCAGCTACCTGCACGCGTGGTCGATGGCCCGCTCGCGCGGGCGCATGCTCGCCTACACGCTGCTGCCGTTCGCGATCGCCGCGGCGCTCGGAGCGGCCTTCGGTCCGCTCGGGGCGCTGTTTTTCTTCGTCCAGAGCGCGATGGCAGTGCTGCTGCTCGAAGCCGTCAACTACGTCGAGCACTACGGCCTGCGGCGCGCCCGGCTTTCCGACGGCCGCTACGAGCGCGTGAGCGAGCGCCATGCCTGGGACGCCGACCACGCGCTCACCAACATTTTCCTCATCCACCTGCAGCGCCACGCGGACCACCACCTCAATCCCGCGCGGCCCTACCAGAGCTTGCAACAGCGACCGCTTACGCCGAAGCTGCCGGCCGGCTACGCGGCGATGGTGCCGCTCGCGCTCGTGCCACCGCTGTGGTTCGCGATTATGAATCCGAGGGTGCCGAAACAGGGCGCACCGGGCGCCGCAGTTGCCGGATAATCGGGCCTTTTGGCCACGGGGATGAGCATGGACCTGCCGCAAAACGCATTCAAACGCGCACTCAAGGCGGGCAAGACGCAGATCGGCCTGTGGTCGAGCCTGTCGTCGAGCTACAGCGTGGAGGTGATCGCCGGCGCCGGCTTCGACTGGATCCTGCTCGACTGCGAGCATTCGCCGAACGACCTCGAAAACCTGCTCACGCAGCTGCAGGCGGGCGCGCCCTATGCGACCACGCCGATCGTGCGCGTGCCCTGGAACGACATGGTCACGATCAAGCGCGTGCTCGACATCGGGGCCCAGTCGCTGCTCGTGCCCTACGTCTGCAGCGCCGAGGAAGCAAAGGCCGCGGTCGCGGCGACGCGCTACCCACCGGCGGGCGTGCGCGGCGTCGCCGGCACCACGCGCGCCTCGCGCTTCGGTCGGGTCAAGGATTACGCCAAGCGCGCGCAGGAGGAGCTGTGCCTGCTGGTGCAGGTCGAGACCAAGCCCGCGCTCGACCAGCTCGAGGCAATTTGTGCGGTCGAGGGCGTCGACGGCGTGTTCATCGGCCCGGCCGACCTGCACGCCTCGATGGGATACACCGGCGAGACCGCGAATCCGGCGGTCATGCCGTTGATCGAAGAGGCCATGCGCCGCATCCGCAAGGCCGGCAAGGCGCCGGGCTATCTGTCGCCGGTCGAGGCCGACGCCCGGCGCATGATCGGCGCCGGCTGCCAGTTCTGTGCAGTGGGCGCCGACGTCGGAATTCTGGCGCGCGGCGCGGACGCCCTGGCCGCGAAATTCAAGCAATGAGAAAAACGCAAATGAAGCCCGATATCGTCCTGACCACCAAAATCTTCCCGCCGACGCAGGCGACCCTCGAGCAGGAGTTCGCCTGCCACAGGCTGTACGAGGCCGCCGACCGCAGCGCCTTCCTCAAGCAGCTCGCTCCCCAGGTTCGCGCGCTCGCGACTTTCGGCGCCGCGGGCGCCGATGCGAAGCTGATGGACGCGCTGCCCAAGCTCGAGCTGATCTCCAACTTCGGGGTCGGGGTCGACGCGATCGATCTCGAGGCGGCGAAGAAGCGCGGCATCATCGTCACCAACACGCCCGATGTCCTGAACGGTTGCGTGGCGGACACGGCGATCGCGCTGACACTCAACGTGATGCGCAAATTCCCGCAGTCGGAAGCCTACCTGCGCGCGGGCTACTGGGCGACGCGCGGCGACTACGAGAAGACCACCTCGCTCGGCGGCAAGACCATGGGCGTGCTCGGGCTGGGCCGCATCGGCGAGGCGATCGCCGGCCGCGCGCTCGCCTTCGGCATGAAGATCCGTTACCACAATCGCAAGAAGAAGGGCGCAGCCTATCCCTACGACGGCGATCCGGCGGCACTGGCGCGCAATTCTGACGTGCTGATGATCGCGACGCCGGGCGGAGCGGGCACCAAGGCGCTGGTAGGCGCCAAGGTGCTCGACGCGCTCGGACCGAAGGGCTTCGTGGTCAACATCGCGCGCGGCTCCGTGGTCGACGAGCCGGTGCTGCTCGATTACCTGCGGCGCGGGCGGATCGCCGGCGCGGGCCTGGACGTGTTCGCCAACGAGCCCAACATCTCGTCCGAGTTCTTCGCGCTCGACAACGCGGTAATCCTGCCGCACGTCGGTAGCGCCACCAACGAGACGCGCGGCGCGATGGGCGACCTGCAGGTCGAGAACCTGCGCCTGCATTTCGCCGGCAAGCCGGTGCGCACGCGCGTGGTCTAAAGCGCGGCGCTTGTCGCGCTGTAAGGCCTAGTCTTCCCTGCCGGTGCCCGCAACATCCGGACGTTCCACGAAGGATTCGCGGGTGACCCTCTCTTCGCGCCGCGAACTTACAAGGAAGAAGACCACTACCGCAGCGGCAACGCAGACAAGCGCGAGCGCAAAGAAGTTGAACCGCAGGATGTGGAAATGCACCGAATTCATCCACGCCATCATTGCGGCGATGATCGGCCACGGAAGCCAATGAAGCGGCTTGCCGAGAAAGATCTCTCTCAGCCTCATTGCTCGCCCCCCACTGGGGCGAGCACCCCGCGCGAGCGTATTCGCATCAGATATATGCCGCCTACGCAGGCGGCGCCCATGATCGTCGCCGCGAAGCCGGAAAGTCCCATGAATCGCAGCTGCGGCGGGTAGAGCAGCACGATTGCGGAAACCAGCAGCGCGCCTCGCATCACGAATCCGAGCCGGCCGTGCAACCACCCTTCGATGGCCGCGGACAGCGCCCAGACACCCGCCAGCGCCGTAATCGTCGAAAAAGCGGTCAGCCAGAGGGGGCCCACGAACAACAGCGACGGGTTGTAGACAAAGATGAACGGCACCAGGTATTTCGCAATGCCGACCTTGGAAGCTTCGAATGCCGTGGCCATGGGCGGGCTGCCGGCAATCGCCGCCGCCGCGAAGGCAGCGAGTGCCACCGGCGGCGTAATGGAAGACACCACGCCGAAATAAAACGCAAACAGGTGCGCCGCCATCGGCTCGACGTGCATGTGCACGAGCGCGGGGATTATCAATGCCGCCAGGGTGATATACACGGCCGTCGTGGTCAGGCCCATCCCCAGCACGATCGATGCCGCGGCGGTGAGGGCCAGCAGGGCAAGCAGGTTGCCGCCGGACAGGTCGATCACCGACTGCGTGAACTTCAGCCCGAGGCCGGAGACGAACACCGACCCGATGATGATACCGGCACAAGCGCAGGCGATGGTCACCGGCACCGTACTGCGGACGCCTTCTTCCAGCGCGGCAAACAGGTCCACCGAGCTCATGCGCGTGTTCCTGTTGAAGAAGCTCAGTCCGACCACGCTGACGATCGCCCAGAACCCCGACAGCATCGCGCTGTACCCGATCGAGAGCATTCCTATCAGGACTACTAGCGGGAGCATAAGAGGCCAGCCACGCTTGAGGACCTCGCGGAAGCTCGGCAGCTGGGCCCGTGGAATCTTCTGCAATCCGTGCTTCTCCGCCTCCAGGTGAACCATGAAATAGATGGTCGCGTAGTACAGGAAGGCAGGAATGGCCGCCGCAACGATGACCGTGAGCAGGTTCACGCGCAGAAACTCCGCGATGATGAACGCTGCGGCGCCCATGATCGGCGGCGTGATCTGCCCCCCCGAGGACGCGCATGCCTCGACCGCGGCCGCGAAGCGCGGCCGGTAGCCGAGCTGCTTCATCAACGGAATGGTGAATGATCCCGTGGTGACAACGTTGGCTACCGCGGAGCCGGAAACCGTACCCATCATCGCACTCGCCACGACCGCAGCCTTGGCGGGTCCGCCCGTGCGGTGCCCGGTGAGCGACACGGCCAGATCGATAAAGAAACGTCCTGCAGCGGAACGGATCAGCAAGGCGCCCAAGATGATGAACAACAGAATGTAGGTGGCCACGACCATCAGCGGAATACCGAAGATGCCGTCGGCGCGCATGAAGATGACGTCCACGTACTTGCGCAGCGAGGTCGGCGGCCCGAACAGAAAGCCGAAGAAGTGATTTGAAAAAAGACTGTGCAGCACGAAGAACGACGTCACGACCACCATCGCCCACCCGACCGCGCGGCGCGTCGCCTCCATCACGAGCAGGATGTAGCCCATGCCGACCCACAGGTCGAGCCGAGTGATGTCGCCGCCGCGCATGTTGAAGGCATCGACGTCCCAAAGCGTGTAGATCTGCACGAACAGGCCGAAACCAATCAGCAGCAGGTCCACCGAGAAGCCAGTCAGTCGCCATGCATCGCGTGCGTCCCCTGGTACGAGCAGGGGATCGCGGTGCGACTTCCGGAAAAGCGGATTGAGCAGCAGCGTCAGCACCAGCATGACGGTGAGATGCGTGCCGCGAAACGAGCGCGTCTCCGGCGTGCCGTAGACGGCCGCGTACAAGTGGAAAAGCGCCAGCGCGATCGCCAGCACCGCCGCGGCGGCCGCTATCACGACCGGCAGGCGAAACTGACGGTCGCGCAGCACCGTCTCGAGCAGCGAGATTTCTCGAACCTCGTGGTACTCGAGACGGCCCTGCACCTGCGCGGACTCAGGCATGACCGCGCTCATTGGCCACGAAAACGCACGCCGGCCGACGCGTTACATCTTCTTGACGCCCAACTCCTTGTAGCAGCGCGCGGCGCCGGGATGCACGGGAATGGCTGCCGCCGACAAGGCGTCTTCCAGCTTCACTTCGTTCCAGGTCTTCTTGACCTCGGCGAAGGTGGCGTGTTCCTTCCAGAACACCTTGCACATGTTGTAGACCAGGTCCTCGGGCAGATCCGCGCGAACGACCATCACCGTTGCCGTCGCCAGGGTCGGGACGTCCGCGTCCATGCCCTCGTAGGTGCCCTTCGGAATCTTGGTCGCGATCACACCCGGATTCGCGGCGATGATGCCCTTCATCTTGTCCGGGTCAATGCCGATGAAGCGGATTCCAGGCTTGAAGTTCAAATCGATGAACGAAGCCTGCGGCATGGAGGTCACCGCGACGAAGACATCGATATGGCCGTCCTTCATCAGCGCCACGGAGTCGTTGTAGTCGACGTGGTGCACCGTGCCACCCGCCTGCCGGATCTTGTCGAAGCTCAGGTCATAGGCATTGAGCACCGTTTCTGCGAACGCGGTTCCCGTCCAGCCGGATTTTCCGGGGCTGATGTTCTTGCCCTTGAAGTCGCTTATCGAGCGGATGCTCGAATTCTTCGGGACCGCGATCTGCACCACACCGGGATACAACGTGGCGAAGAAGGCGACGTTCTTGTACGGATGATCGAACTTTCCGCGCCCGACGTAGCCGTTGTAGGCGGTATGGCCGTAACTCCAGCCGATCTCCGCATTGCCCTCGCTCACGTCCTTGATGTTGCCAACGCCACCGCCGGGGCCGTTCGAGGTCGCGATGCCGCTGATGTCTTTCTGCATGACCTGCATGATCTTGGCACCCAGCGGGTACCAGCTGCCCCCGGCCGGGCCGGAAACCATGCGCACGAAAGTCTGCGCGTTCGCCAGAGATGCCGTAAGCAGCAGGCCACCGGCAGCAGCCAGCATAGTGATGGTTCGTTTCATGCAACCCTCCTCCAAGTGTCCAATGGGATCTTTACACCGGGGCTCATGGCCCCTCGCTCGGACTAGCGAGTCGAGTCTAGCTCGAATTCAGGATAATGCAAGGTACGCCCCGACGGGTCGTGGCGCGCGAGGTAATGGCGCCCTGTCGGTCAAGGGGGTGGCGCGCGATCGTCGTCGAGACGGCCAACTTCGCGCTCCACTCGATACTCTCCCTCGATAATCACCTTGTCGCTCGCGCGCGCGGCGCGACGGATCTCGCGCGTGCGCCACCACAGCCAGCCCCAGATCAGCAGCGCAGCGGTCGCGGCGATCGCGAGCAGCACCGAGGCAAAGATGAACGCGGCGATGAACAGCGCGATGCCGAGCATCGCACCGAGCACGCGCTGGATAAGGTTCGGAGAGTTCAAGTCGGCGTTCCCGTCCCCCGAATTTCGCACGCATGGCCGCGTGCCGCAACCGCGGCGAGGTCGCCCTGTACAATCGGCCATAGCGCAGAGACCACAACGTGGCCAAGCCTTTCCAGATCGACGCCCTTGCCGACGAAGTACTGTCACTGAACGACTCGGGCGGCATTGTCGCTCCCTTCAGCGAGCGCTACCCCGGGCTCGACGCGCCCGCCGGCTACCGCGCCGCGGCGCGACTGCACGCGGCGCGCCTCGCGCGCGGCTGGAAGCTGCTCGGACGCAAGATCGGCTTCACCAACCGCACCCTCTGGCCGCGTTACGGCGTGTACGAGCCGATGTGGGGCGCGCTCTACGACAGGACCGTGATCTTCGCGCAGGGCGACCATGCCACGGTGCCGCTCGCCGGCCTGGCGCAGCCGCGCATCGAGCCCGAGATCTGCTTCGGTCTGAGAGCCGCGCCGCCCGTCACCCATGACGCGGACGCGCTGCTCGGCGCAATCGAATGGATCGCGCACTCGATCGAGATCGTTCAGTGCCATCATCCCGACTGGAAGCTGAAGATCGCCGACTGCACCGCGGACAATGGGCTGCACGGGCGGCTGGTGGTGGGCACGCCGGTCCCGGTTCGCGACCTGGCCGAGCTCGACGTGCGCTTGCCGGCGCTCAAAGTCGAATTGCGAAAAGGCGGCGCGGCGGTGGAGCGGGGCACCGGCGCCAACGTGCTCGGCAGCCCGCTCGAAGCGCTTGCCTTCCTGGTCGAGATCCTGTCGCGGCAGACCGATGCGCCGCCCCTCGGCGCGGGCGAGATCGTCAGCACCGGCACCCTTACCGACGCACACTCGGTCGCACCCGGCGAGACCTGGAGCACCGCGTTCGAGGGCCTGCCGCTCAAAGGCATGGAAGTGAGCTTCGAGTGATACGTCCGCTCGAGGGCATCACCGTAGTCGCGCTCGAGCAGGTGATCGCCGGCCCTTTCACCACGCGCCAGCTGGCCGAGCTCGGCGCACGCGTGATCAAGGTTGAGCGCCCGGACGTCGGCGACGCCGCGCGCGGCTACGACCAGAGCGTGAAGGGACTATCGTCCCATTTCGTGTGGGTCAACCGCTCCAAGGAAAGCCTGGCGCTCGACCTCAAGCACCCGCGGGCAAAGGAGGTTCTCGCCCGGCTGGTCGCCCGTGCTGACGTGTTCCTGCAAAACCTCGCCCCGGGCGCCGCAGAGCGCCTTGGCCTGGGCGCGGAGCAACTGCGCGCCCGGCACCCGCGCCTGATCTGGTGCGGCATCTCGGGCTACGGCCCGGCGGGTCCGTACGCGCACAAGAAGGCCTACGACCTGCTGGTGCAGTGCGAGGCGGGGCTGCTGTCGGTGACCGGCACCGAGGAGGCGCCCGCCAAGGCCGGGATCCCGGTCGCCGACATCGCGGCCGGCATGTACGCCTTTTCCTCGATCCTCGCCGCGCTGCTGCGGCGCGAGCGCAGCGGCGAGGGCGCGACGCTGGACATCACGATGTTCGAGGCGCTGGGCGAATGGATGGGGTTTCCGGCCTACTTCACCCATTACGGCGGCGCTACGCCGCCGCGGCGCGGCGCCTTCCACGCGACCATCGTGCCCTACGGGCCGTTCCACGCCGGCGACGGCGGCACGGTGTTCCTCAGCATCCAGAACGACCGCGAATTCGCGCGCTTCTGCGACAAGGTGCTGGGCAATTCCGCGCTGGCGCGGGACCCGCGCTTCGCCACCGGCCCCGCGCGCTACGCCAATCGCGACGCGACGCACGCCGAGATCGAGCGGGTATTCACGCACCTGACGGCGGCGCAGGTGATCGACAGGCTCGAGGCCGCCGGCATCGCCAACGCGCGCCTGAACACCATGGAGGAGTTCTGGTCGCATCCGCAGCTCGAAGCACGCCAGCGCTGGCGCGAGGTGGGTTCACCGCAGGGTCCGCTGCAGGCCTTGCTGCCGCCGTTCAATATCTCCGGCTTCGAGGCCAGGATGGGCCCCCTCCCGGCGCTGGGCGAGCACACGCGGCCGATTCTGGCCGAGCTCGGGTTCGCCGAGGCCGAGGTCGAGGGGCTGGCCCGCGAGGGGCTGATCTAGCGCGCCCGCGCCAGGGCGCGCGGAGGCGTCACTGCTTGGCCCGGGCGAGCTCGATCTTCGCCACGCGCGCCAAGTCGCGGTGGATGCGCGCCACGCGCTCAATCTCGCCCTTGGCGGGGAAGCGCTCGTAGAAGCCGTCGTCGCGGAACTCGCGCAGCTGCTCGGCCCACGGCGCCAGGCGCTGCTGCCAGCGCGCCACGCGGCCCTCCTCGGGCTCGGCGTCCTCGCGCGCCAGGTCGGCGCAAACGCGCACCATGGCCTTGAGCGTCACCGGCTTGGTGACCATGTAGTTGTCCTTGCCCCAGGCGTCGCCCCAGGCCGAGCGGGCCGCCTTGAAGAAATCGCGCAGGACGGCGTAGTAGCGCGGCACTTCGTGCGCACTGCCGCCCGAGACCTGGATGCTGCGCCAGCGCGCCCGCACCCAGCGGTGCAGCTCGTTGAAGATTTCCGCCTGCAGCACCCACTTGTCACGCTGGCTGCGCCCGCCCAAACGGTTGATTCGGTAGCGCAGGGGACTGTCGCCCTCGCTGTAGAGCTTCTCGACCAGCCGGGCGGCAAACTTCCGGTCGGGCGCGGCGAACGAGACGCGGTCATAGAGGTCGACCAGGTGGCTCTTGTTGATGCGCGTCGGGGTCGAATTGATGATCACGAACATTTCTGTCGCGAAGTCCTCGCTGCGGCCGTCAAAGATGATGCACGGCACATTTATCGTCGCGGCATCGTCGGGGCGCTCGTGCAGGTAGAACTGCAGCGCGGCGAGCCGGTGCTGGCCGTCGATGATCAGGTACTTCGCCGAAGGCTCCGACAGATGCCCGACGGCGCCTTCGCTGGCACGAAATCCGAGCCGCTCGGAGGTGAACAGCAGCACTGTGCCCGGGATCGGTGGCTGCGTGACCGCGGTCTCATAAAAGTTCTTTAGCGCGCGCACCTTGGCGCGCGACAAGTTCCGCTGGAAGGCCTCGTCGGTGCGCTCGATCTTGGCGATGAACTGGGCGATGTCGTCGTCGTGGGCAATGCGACTGGGCGCGATTTGCTCGCCCTCGCCGTAGAAGCGGCTGATGAAGCGGACCTTGGCGAGGAGGTCCTTCGCCTTGTAGCTGGCGAAGTAGAAAACTCCGTCCTTTTGCCGGATTTGCGTCGCGAGCACGGCCTTTCCTCCCTTGGTTTTTTCCCTGCTGGGGCTCGGTTATGGGGGAAATATACCCGAGAGAGGGGGACCCGGCGCGGGCGATGTGGGGCCCAAGGAGGCCGCCCGCCGGGGGCGCAGGGACGTTCAGCCTGGGCAGGCGGGCAGCAGCAGCGCCTGCAGGACCTCCGCCGTGCCGCGGTCCTGCACGATAGCGGCGACCCCCGCGCTGCTCACCGCCGCGCCGAGCGGCAGCGCCAGGCTGCGGCTTTCGCGCACCCGTCCGTCGGGCGCGAAATCGATCGGGCCGACCCACTCACGCACCACGAAATCGTGCGCCAGCGTGCGCCCCTTGTTCTCTCCTGCCCCAACCCGGGAGCTGAGCTTGCTCTGGTAGAGGGCGAGGTACAGGGCAGCCGCGGTGCGGCGCCTGGGGTCCGGCACCTGGGCGGAGGCCTCGACCCGGAGCGCGCCTTGGTCTAGCCGCTCGATCCTGAGCGATATGTCAGCCCGTGCCGGCTGAGCATGGATCCTCACCAGCGCCTGCGCGAACGCCGTCGAGCCCCTGGCGCGGAAGTCTTGACCCTGCAGCACGACTTGCGGGGTGTAGACGAAAGGCGCGTGTTGCAGCGCCGCAATCGTTCGCTGCCGGGCCGTGAACGCAGGCCTGGCGTAGGGATCCCGCCAGCCGATGTAATCCCAATAGTCGACGTGCAGGGCGAGCGGCACCACGCCGCCCGAGGCTCGGGCGGCGGGCCCGAGCGACGACAGCCAGCGGTCCGCAGGGGGGCAGCTGCTGCAGCCTTCGGAGGTGTACAGCTCGACCAATGCCGCGGTGCGCGGGGTCGATCTGGCCGCGCAGGGCGCGGCTGGCGCCGGCAGCGCCGTGCCAAGCGCCGCCAGCGCGGCGACGAATCGGAGCGCGAGGGAAGTCATCTTCTGCCGTGGATCTCCGCTAAGGGGGCCAAGCGCCGGCCCCGTCTGACACCATACGGCCGCCTCCCGGCAGCGGATGCGGGCCTCGGCCGCCCGGTTCAGTGCACCTGCGCCGCGCTCTTGAACATCGCCGGCTCGAGCGCGTGGCGCTCGAGCAGGCGGTAGAACTCGGTCCGGTTGCGGCCCGCCAGGCGCGCGGCCTGCGTGACGTTGCCGCTGGTGATCTTCAGGATCCTGACCAGGTAGTCGCGTTCGAACGCTCTGCGCGCTTCGTCCAGCGGGGTAAGGGTCGAGTCGCGCGAGTCGATCGCCTGGCGCACCAGCGAGGCCGGAACGACGTCGGTTGCGGTCAGCGCCACCGACTGCTCGACCACGTTCAGCAGCTGGCGCACGTTGCCGGGCCAAGATGCAGACACCAGCAACTCCATCGCTTCGGGCGAGAAGCCGAGCCGACGCCGCCCGTAGCGCGCCACCAGGCGCTCCAGAAAATGGTTTGCAAGCAGGGGAATGTCCTCGCGCCGCTCGACCAGCGCGGGCAGCGTGAGCTTGACCACGTTAAGCCGATAATAGAGATCTTCCCGGAACTCACCCGCGGCGATGCGCACCTCGAGCCGGCGGTGGGTGGCAGAGATGATGCGCACGTCGACCGCGATCGCGTCGTTCGAGCCCACAGGCCGCACCACCCTCTCTTCCAGCGCGCGCAGCAGCTTGACCTGCGGCGCGACCGGCATGTCGCCGATCTCGTCCAGGAACAACGTGCCGCCCTCAGCGGCCTGGAACAGCCCCCGGCGGTCCTGCGTCGCGCCGGTGAAAGAGCCCTTGCGGTGCCCGAACAGCTCCGACTCGATCAGTCCTTCCGGAATCGCGCTGCAATTGACCGCCACCAAAGGGCCGCCGGCGCGCCGGCTGGCGTTGTGTATGGCGTGCGCAAGCAGCTCCTTGCCGGTGCCGCTCGGGCCGTACACGCATACGCTGGCGTCCGAGGCCGCAACGCGCTTGGCCTGCGCCAGCAGGTCCTCCATCGCGGGCGAGCGGGTGATGATCTCGCCGCGCCAGCTCTCTCCTCCACCTCCCGCCGGGACGCTGGACAGGCGCAACGCGTCGGCCACCGTATCGAGCAGAACCTTGCCGTCGAACGGCTTGGTAAGGAAGCTGAAAACGCCGCGGCGCGTCGCGGCGACCGCCTCCGGGATGGTGCCGTGCGCGGTAAGAATGACCACCGGGAGCGACGGGGCATCGCGGTGGATCGCGTCGAACAGCGCCATGCCGTCCATTCCATGCATGCGCAAATCCGTTATGACCAATTGCGGTCGCGACACGGTGGCGCTTGCGAGTGCCGCCTCGCCTGAGTCGGCGGTCGCAACCGCATAGCCGGCTGCACGCAGGCGCATGGCGATCAGCTGCAGCAGATCCCGGTCGTCGTCGACCAGCAGAACTTTAGGTGCTTCGGCGCTCATGATCTCATCTCCTGTTTCCTCGTAGCTTCTCTTCGCGCTCTACGATGCCGCGCTCAATAGATTTCAGTGCCTCCAGCTGCTTGCGCAACGTTTCCTCGCGTTGCTCCGCGGCACGCGTTGATAATTCGAGTTGCTGGCGCATGGTTTCTTCCCGCTTCTCTGCGGCGCGAGCCGTGCGCTCGCGTTCCCTTGTTGCCTGCTCGCGCTCACGCACCAGTCGCAGCCGCTCGGCAACCTGCCCCGCAAGCAATGCACCAAAGCCTGCGTAAGGCGATTCTTCTTGCGTCTCGGCAAACGGCGCAAGTAGTGCGTAGGCGGCCGCGTCGTCCCGTAGCGGAGCCGGCAGCGCTGAAAGCAGCGTCGCAAGGCGCAGCCGGTTGACAGTAGCCGGATCGCGCCGGTACGCGTCCTGCGCCAAGCGCAGAACGCGCTGCTGCTCGATTGCCGGCGCGCCCGCCGCAGCCACGGATTGCGCGACGATGTCATTCACGCTGCTCAATTCCTTGACGCTTGGCGTCTTTGCGGCAGCGCCCTTCGGAGTAACAATATCGCTCACGCCCGCGGTCTTATTGACAATCGGCGCGATCAGCGCGCAGCCCGCGAGCACAAGGGCGAGCAAGCCAAGCAGCGTCCTCATGCGGCCACCGAGAGCGCCGTCTTGGCTTGAAGTGGCAGCATCACCCTGAAGTGACCGCCGCTGCCGCCCTCGACCACTACAATTCGTCCGCCGTGCGCTTCGACGTACTCGCGCACGATGGCGAGACCGAGGCCACTGCCTTCGATTCGCCCGCTTGCCTTGGCGCGGCCGCGAAAGAAGGAGTCGAACACCGACTCCCGTTCCTCGGCTGGGATCCCGGGGCCGGAATCTATCACTTCAAGCATCGCTTCGCCTCTGTACTCGCGCGCGATCACCGAAATAGTGCCGCCTTCGGGCGTGAACTTGACTGCATTGCCAAGCAGATTATCCACGATCGAGCGCAGCTTCTCGGGGTCCGCCGGGACAATCACCGGCAGCAGGTACAGTGCCACACGCTGGCGCTTGGTGCGCGCCGCAAGCTCGTGCGCACTCGCCGCGTCGCGTACGACGGCGCCGAGTTGAAGCGGTTTTGGGTCGAGAGAAGACGCCGCATGCAGGGCGCGCTGGTAGTCGAGAAGATCCTCGATCAGGCGCTGCAGCTTGATGCTGTTATCGCGCATGATCGCGACTACCTGCTGCTGCTGTGGCGCGAGGAGCCCTGCCACTCCGTCGTTTAACAGCTCTGCGCCTTCGCGCAATGCGGTAAGCGGAGTCTTCAGCTCGTGAGACAAATTGCGAAGGAATCGGTTCTTCTGCGCCTCCAGCTCAGTGAGACGGCGCCGCAGCCAGTCAAGCTGTTCGCCCAGGTATCGAAGATCCTCTGGTCCGCGCACCCTAATCGGTCGGGTGAAATCTGCGCCGCCGAGTTGACGTATCGAGGCGTCCAGCTCAGCGATCGGGCGGATGATAAATCTTGTGAGGGCGAGCGCGATGGAAAGCGCGAGCGCGGTACTGAAGAGAACCAGGACGATCAGGCGTTGCTGCACCCCTTCTGCGCTTGCACGCAAATTGTCGACTTCGCGGTCGGCGACGAGGTAGCTGATTGACAGCATCTTGTATGCGTTGTCCGCGAGCTTGTTCGCTTCGGCACTGATCTCGCTGGGATCGACAACTGGGCGTGGCTGCGCGGAAAGCTTAGTGTAGAGGTTCTGTTCCAGCTCGATGGTGCGACCTAGCGCAATCACGAGGCGCGAATCGAGCGGCAGGTGCTTTAGCTCGCTGGAAACCTGCTTGAAGCTGAGGTGTACCCGCGCATAGTCGTCCATCAGCACCGGGTCGGCGAGTAGTGTCACCTGCTGCGCGAGGCGCTCAATTGAGCTCACACGATTGACCAACGTCCGGCTGGCGCGGGCCGCCCGTGCCGCGCTGAAGACCGCGTTGCGGCTTTGCTCCGCCAACCGCTCCGTGTTCCATGCCGAATAGGCGAGCGCCCCCGCGAGCGGCAGCGCAACCAGCGTAAAGCCGGCGAGTAGCAGCCCAAGGAACGAGCGCGGATACGGAAGCGCCGTAGCCGCAGGGGACGGATTGGCGCCCATGTGCCTATAATTATTGCAAAAATCCGTTGCAAACAGGACAAATGTCACAAACGCAGGCTGAGGAACACGATCGCCCACGCGTGCACCTGGTCGCCGCTGTCGCCTCGAACGGGGTCATCGGCGCCTTGGGCAAGCTGCCATGGCACCTGCCGGAGGACCTGCGGCATTTCAAGGCGCTCACCTACGGCCACCCCGTTCTCATGGGACGCCGTACCTGGGAGTCGCTCGGCAAGCCCCTGCCGGGACGCGAAAACATCGTGGTCAGCCGCAGTCGGGAGTTCGCGGCGCCCGGCACGGGCGTGGCGTGCTCGCTCGAGGCCGCGCTCGCCCTGTGCGCGGATTCGCCACTCGTATTCGTGATCGGAGGCGGGGAGCTGTACGCCGCGGCACTCGCCGATGCCGACGTTCTGCTGCTGACCGAAATTCAGCGCGACTACGAGGGCGATGCCCGTTTTCCGGACTTCGACCGCCGCGCTTGGCGCCAAAGCGAGCGGGTCCCGCGTTCCACCGCCGACGGCCTGCGTTACGACTTCGTGCGCTACGAGCGCGCCCGACCGGAATAAAGGCCTGGAATATCAAGCCACTGAATGAAAAAGGCGGACGCGCTCAGCGCTTGGACTCGAAGATCCTCACTTCGGGCAGGGGAAAGCCGTTGAATTCGCTCGCGTACGCGGTCGTGTAGGCCCCCGCATTGCGCAGGTAGAAGAAATCGCCTTCCTGCAGATCCGAAGGAAGCGGCTCGTCGCGCAGGATCACGTCCACCGAGTCGCAGGTCGGGCCGGCAACGTTCCACGTCACATCCGGGCCGGAACGATCGGTGCGGATACGGTACTTGAGGCCCTCCGTGGTCTCGATGATGCCGCCGAACAGGCCGGCATCGAGGTGCAGCCAGCGTTTGCTCGCGCGCGCCGCCGTCCCAAGCACGCGGCAGACGAAATAGCCGGCGTCGGAAACGAGGTAGCGCCCGGGCTCGGCGATCACTTGCACCTCGAGCGGAAACGCCTTCAGCACCTCGTTGACCACGTTGCCGATCACCTCGATCGACGGGATCGGCCTGACGTGGCGCACCGGGAACCCGCCGCCGATGTCGAGCAGGCGCGGCTTGAGCCCCGCCTTCGCCATCGCGTCGAACACCGCGCGCGCTTTCTCCATCCCGACGCGCCAGTTCTCCGGGTTGCGGCATTGCGAGCCGACATGGAAGGTCACCCCCGCGAGGTCGGCGCCGAGCTTCGCTGCGGTGGCGATGATCTCCCGGGTTTCGGCCGCGCCGGCGCCGAACTTGCCGGAGAGCGGCCAATCGCTGCCGATGTTGGGCGTCGCGACCCGCAGGTACAGCTTCGCGTCGGACTTCACCCCATGCACCCGTCTCAGCTCGTCGACGCTGTCGAGCACGAACCATTCGACGCCCTTGGCGGCGGCGTAGGCGATCGAATCGCGCGACTTGACCGGATTGGAGTAGAACACCTCGGCCGCAGGCACCCCCAGCGAAAGGAGGAGATCGAGTTCAGCGATCGAGGCGATCTCGAAGCCCGCGCCCTCCTCGATCAAGACCTTGAGCACGCGCGGGTCCGGATTCGCCTTGACCGCGTAATGCGGCCGCACACGCGGCATGGCGGCATGGAAGCGCCGCGCCTTTTCGCGCACGATGGCTGTGTCGAGGATCAGAAACGGCCGCGCGTACTTCTTGCGGGCGGCCTGGCGCACGGCGTCGAAGTCGAGGCTGACTTCGGGGTGCGTGTCGAAGAGCTGTTCTTGCGGGTGAGTCGGTTGCTTGTTGCGAGCTATGCTAGTGGGGCGAGCGCCCATTCACGTCTCCCGGTTCACTAAGTCTCAGGAATTTCCAGAATGCAAACGTCAAAGCGCAGCGCGTATCTCTTTCTGCCTGTCATGATGACCTCCTTGCCCTCGCCGGGGGTTGGTAAACTTGCGCCGATTATAGGGGTGACCCTCGCTGAGTCAAGGGCTTAGGCGCGTTTTTTTCAACCTCGCACAGTCCGCTTCGGGCCCCCGCCGCGGGCGCCAAACCACAACATACGGCAAGCGGGAGCGGCGCGCGGCGCCATATTGTGCTTCGACTGTACCGGCGAGGCGGATCAGATGCGCGGCAGCGTCACGCCCTGTTGGCCGAGGTACTTGCCGCCGCGATCCTTGTACGAAGTCTCGCAGACTTCGTCCGACTCGATGAAGATCACCTGCGCCACGCCCTCGTTGGCGTAGATCTTGGCCGGCAGCGGCGTGGTGTTGGAGAATTCGAGCGTCACATGCCCCTCCCACTCCGGCTCGAGCGGGGTGACGTTCACGATGATGCCGCAGCGCGCGTAAGTCGACTTGCCGAGACAAATGGTGAGCACATTGCGCGGGATGCGGAAGTATTCGACCGTGCGCGCGAGGGCGAACGAATTGGGGGGGATGATGCAGACGTCGCCCCGGAAGTCGACGAAGGACTTCTCGTCGAACGCCTTGGGGTCGACGATGGTCGAGTTGATGTTGGTGAAGATCTTGAACTCGTTCGAGCAGCGGATATCGTAGCCGTAGCTCGAGGTTCCGTACGACACGATCCGGCGTCCGCCGAGCTCCTTGACTTGGCCCGGCTCGAAGGGCTCGATCATGCGCGAGCTCTGCGCCATGCGTCGTATCCAGGTATCCGATTTGATCGTCATCTAGGTGTTCTGCACCACGATATTGGGAAACTTGGAGGTCATGTCGCGTTGCGACTCGGCAATTTTTACCGCGCAGCGGCGCGCGATGCGGCGGTAGATTTCCGCCACCCGGCCGTCCGGGTCGGCCACCACGGTCGGGCGGCCGGAATCCGCCTGCTCGCGAATGGCCGCATCCAGCGGCAGCTGGCCGAGGAGCTCGGTGCCGTAGTCATCGCACATCTTGTTCGCCCCGCCGGAGCCGAAGATGTGGCTCTCGTGGCCGCAGTTCGGGCAGACATGGATCGACATGTTCTCGACCACGCCGAGGATCGGAATGCCGACCTTCTCGAACATCTTCAGGCCCTTGCGCGCGTCGATCAGAGCGATGTCCTGGGGCGTGGTGACGATCACGGTGCCAGTGACGGGCACCTTCTGGGCGAGCGTGAGCTGGATGTCGCCAGTGCCCGGGGGCAAGTCGACCACCAAATAGTCGAGGTCGCGCCAGCGGGTGTCCTTGAGCAGTTGCTCGAGGGCCTGCGTCACCATCGGCCCGCGCCACACCATCGGCGTGTCGGTATCGATCAGGAAGCCGATCGAGATGGCCTGAAGGCCGTGGCCTTCCATCGGCTCGAGGCTCTTGCCGTCCTTCGATTCGGGACGCCCCGAGATGCCGAGCATCATCGGCTGCGAGGGGCCGTAGATATCGGCATCGAGAATTCCAACCGAAGCGCCCTCTGCCGCGAGCGCGAGTGCCAAGTTGACCGCGGTGGTCGACTTGCCAACGCCGCCCTTGCCCGAGGCCACGGCGATGATGTTCTTGATCTCGGGAATCAACTTGACGCCCTTCTGCACCGCGTGCGCGACCACCTTCGAGCTCACGTTGACCGTCACGGAGGCCGCACCCGCCTTGCGCAGCGCTTCGATGATCTGCCGTCGGATCGGCTCGAATTGACTCTTGCCCGGGTAGCCGAGCTCGACCTCGAGCGAGACGTCGGCGCCGCTGATCTTGATGTTGCGCGCGGAACGGGTGCCGAGGAAATCCTTTTCGGTGTTCGGGTCGATGAGCTGCTTGAGAGTTGCTTGGACTTCGGCTTCGCTGATGGTCATGTCCGGTTCCTCGCCCCGCACCGGGCCGGGGCGGAGAAAAAGCAGTCAAGTTTACCGAAAACGGCGCTGCCGCGGCATAGAAACCCTGGTCGCTTTGCTAGAATCGCCCACTCCGCTTCAGGCCTCTTCGATGTCCCGCCGCAGGATCCTCGTCACTTCCGCCCTGCCCTACGCCAACGGCGCGATCCACCTCGGCCACCTGGTCGAATACATCCAGACCGACATCTGGGTGCGGTTCCAGAAGATGCGCGGTCACGAGGTGCACTACGTCTGCGCCGATGACACCCACGGCACGCCGATCATGCTGCGCGCCGACGCCGAAGGGATCAGCCCGCAGCAGCTGATCGAGCGGGTCTGGCACGAGCACAAGCGCGATTTCGACGCCTTTCAGGTCGGTTTCGACAACTACTACTCGACCGATTCGCCCGAAAATCGGGCCTTCTGCGAAGACATCTACCTGCAACTGAAGGGCGGCGGCCTGATCACGGTGCGCTCGGTCGAGCAGTTCTACGACCCGGTAAAGGCGATGTTCTTGCCCGACCGCTATATCAAGGGCGAATGCCCCAAGTGCGGCGCCAAGGACCAGTACGGCGACTCCTGCGAGGTGTGCGGCGCCACCTATTCGCCCATCGACCTTAAGAACCCCTATTCGGTGGTCTCGGGCGCCCGCCCCGAGCGGCGTGCCTCCGAGCACCATTTCTTCCGCCTCTCGGACCCGCGATGCGAGGCGTTCCTGCGCGGCTTCACTCAGGGCGGCGAGCGGCTGCAGCCCGAAGCGGCCAACAAGATGAAGGAGTGGCTGGGCGAGCAGGGCGAGCACCTGCTCACCGATTGGGACATCTCGCGCGATCCGCCCTACTTCGGCTTCCCCATCCCCGGCACCGGCGGGACGAAGTTCTTCTACGTCTGGCTCGACGCGCCGGTCGGCTATTTCGGCAGCTTTGCGAATTACGCTGTGCGGCGGCGAGCCGCGGGCGCCGCGATCGATCAGGACGCCTTCCTGCGTCCGGGTGGCGACACCGAGCTGGTGCATTTCATCGGCAAGGACATCCTGTACTTCCACGCGCTGTTCTGGCCCGCGATGCTGGAGCACGCCGGCTACCGCACCCCGTCGAAGATCTTCGCCCACGGCTTTCTCACCGTTAACGGCGAGAAGATGTCCAAGAGCCGCGGCACCTTCATCACCGCGGAGAGCTACCTGCGGCTGGGCCTCAACCCCGAGTGGCTGCGCTACTACTACGCTGCCAAGCTCGGCCCGACGATGGAAGACATCGATCTCAACCTGGACGACTTCGTCGCTCGGGTGAACAGCGACCTGGTCGGCAAGTACGTGAACATCATCAGCCGCTACGCCTCGATCCTGAACAAGCACTTCGACGGCATCGTTCTCGCAGTGGATCCTAAGTCTCTCGTCAAGACGCGAAAGTACTCGATGATCGCCTATGCGGCCGACGAAGCGGTGCGCGAGGCGTACGAAAATCGGGAATACGGAAAGGCGCTGCGCGAGGTCATGCGTGCGGCGGACTTAATCAATCAACAGATCGACCAGGACAAGCCGTGGGACCTGGCGAAGAACGATGCCCGCAAGAGCGAGCTGCACGTCCTGTGCTCCGACTGCGTAAACGCGTTTCGCGTTCTGACCTACTATCTGGCGCCGGTCCTTCCGCAAACCGCGGCGCGAGCGGCCGAGCTTCTCGGTCTGGAATACCCGTTTGCGTGGGCCGATCTCGCGCGACCCGTCACCCGCGTCAAGCCCTACCAGCACCTGATCACGCGCGTCGACACCAAGCAGATCGCGGCGCTGGTCGAGGCGAACCGCGAAAGCCTGCAACCCGCGGCGCCGCAGCAATCCCAGCAACGCCATGCCGAACACCAGCAGCACGCCGCCGAGGAGAGCGCAGTGGACGAAACCATTTCAATCGAAGATTTCAACAGGATCGACCTGCGCGTGGCGCGCATCGTGGACGCGCAGCAGGTCGAAGGCGCGGACAAGCTGGTCAAGCTCACGCTCGACATCGGCGACGGGACGCGCACCGTGTTCGCCGGCATCAAGTCGGCCTATGCGCCCGAAAACCTCAAGGGGCGCCACACGGTGATGGTCGCGAATCTTGCGCCGCGCAAGATGCGCTTCGGCGTGTCGGAGGGCATGGTGCTGGCCGCCTCGGGCGCAGATCCGGGCATATTCCTCATCGCGCCCGACGAGGGGGCGCTGCCCGGCATGCGCGTAAAATAAGGCCGTCGCGGCCCCGCGCCGCAAATCGGGCGACGCCCTGTAATGGAGAATTCGGGTCGAACGCTGGTGTGCAGCGTCGTGTTCCTCGACATCGCGGAATACTCGAAGAAGCCGGTAGCGGAGCAGCTGCAGCTCAAGCAGTCGTTCAACGGCATCTTGGCGAACGCGCTTGATCAGGTTCCGGTTCGGGACAGGATCATCCTCGACACCGGCGACGGCGCCGCGATCGCATTTCTCGGCGACCCCGAAGACGCCTTGTTTTCCGCCATGTCCATCCGCGACTCGGCGGGCGCGTTGCCGTTGCGCCTGGGTGTCAATCTCGGGCCGGTGCGGCTGCTGAAGGACCTGAACGGCCAAATGAACATCATCGGCGACGGGATCAACGTCGCGCAGCGCGTCATGGGTTTCGCGCGGCCCGGACAGTTGCTGGTATCGCGCTCCTTCTACGAAGTGGTATCGCGCCTTTCGCGCGACTACGAGAAGCTCTTCTTTCACGAGGGCTCGCGAACCGACAAGCACGTTCGTGCACACGAGGTCTATTCGGTCGGATCCGGCATACCGGCCGGACGTCGGGTGGTCGACACCGTCGCGCGCCTGCGCGAAAACGGCAGCCGCGTGAGCTGGCTAGCGACCACCGGGCCGCTCGGGCTCAACCACGCCGCGCTGCTGGCCGCGTCCGTCGTGTTCGTCGCGCTGGTCGCCGTCGGCCTGACCGTGCGCGGCAAGCTCGAGCGCGAGACAGCCTCCGCCAGCCTGCCAGCCGAGCGGGCGCTGACAGCGCCCGCGATCGCGAATTCGGCACCGGTGCCGGCGCCCAGGCCCGCCCGCGCCGAGCCGCAGCAAGCGCGCAAAGCCCCCGCCGCGGCGGCGCCGCGGCTTGGTACGATTCGGCTCGCGATCGCCCCCTGGGGCCGGGTGATCGTCGACGGCAAGGAGCGCGGCGTGAGCCCGCCGCTGAGGCAGATCGAAGTCCCACTGGGCTCGCACACGGTCGAGATCCGCAACACGACCTTTCCGAGCCATGTCGCGAAGGTAGAACTGAAGGCGGGCGAATCGGTCAGAATAAAGCATCGCTTCCGATGAAAGGCACGATGGGAACGGAGGGTGCTGCGCGAATGTTTCGAATGGTGATCGTGTTCGCGCTCGTCGCGACGCTCGCGGGCTGCTCGTGGGCACCGATTCGCGACCTGCGAGCCTCGATTTCGCGCGCCTTCCACCGCGACGGCGAGCCGGCGCTCGCTGCGGGGATACGGAAGTATGACGACGGGGCGTACGCGATGTCGGCCCAGAACCTGCGCACCGCGCTCGAGCTCGGGCTGTGGAATTCCGACCGGGTGCGCGCGCACAAGTACCTCGCGTTCATCTCCTGCGCCTCGGGTGACGAGCGCGGCTGCCGCGCCGAGTTCCAGCTGGCGCTCGATATCGATCCGCAGCTGCAGCTCTCGCCGGCCGAGGCGGGGCACCCCATATGGGGTCCGGTGTTCCGCGCGGTCAAGGCGGGGCGCTGACCTCCCGCAGCGTGCCGCCCGAAATGGAACCGAGAACCATCGGCCGCTACGAGCTCGTTTCGGAGCTCGGGCGCGGCGCGATGGGTGTCGTCTACAAGGCCACCGATCCGGTTCTCGGGCGCCAGGTCGCCATCAAGACGATCAACATGGCGCTCGAGCGGGACGGCATCGAGAACTACGAAGCACGCTTCTACCAGGAGGCGCGCGCCGCCGGCGGGCTGAACCATCCAAACATCGTCACCATCTACGACGTCGGCAAGAATGGCGATATTGCCTACATGGCGATGGAGTTCGTCGAAGGCGTCGAGCTGCGTTCGCTTCTGTCCGGCGGCCGCCCGCTCCCCGTGGCGCAGGCGATTTCGATCGCAACCCAGGTCGCGGAAGGGCTCGCCTACGCGCACGAGCGCGGCATCGTGCACCGCGACATCAAGCCGCCGAATATCATGGTGACCCCGGGTGGCAGCGTGAAGATCGCGGACTTCGGCATTGCGCGAATGCGCGCCTCCGAATCCCTTACGCAAACCGGGATGATGCTCGGTTCGCCGAAGTACATGTCGCCCGAGCACGTCCTGGGCAAGCGCGCCGATCAGCGCGGCGACATTTTCTCCCTCGGCATCATCCTCTACGAAATGCTTGCGGGTGCGGCCCCGTTCGGCGGCGAGAACGTGACCGCGCTCATGTACCAGATCGTGAACCTGGCTCCGCCCGCGCCGAGCGTGCGCAACCCGGAGGTTCCCGAGCTGCTCGATTACGTCTTGGCCAAAATGCTCGCCAAGTCGCTCGAGGAGCGCTATCAGAGCGCGGCCGAGCTGGCTTCCGACTTGCGCCAATGCGAGCGGCAGCTTACTTCCCCGGAACCCGGCTCCGGCCAGCAAGAGCTGTTCTCGGCCATCCTGAGCGCGAGCTCCAGGCTGTCGGTCGCCGACCCCGGCGGAAAGACGCTCGCCCACGCGCAGACGTTCGACCGCACGCGCGACGACGACCAGTCGACGCTGCCGCTCGACAAGCCGGCCGGGCACCGCCTGGCGCGCGGCTTCGACTCGTTCGAGGCAACGCAGCGCCTCGCCGCGCTCACCGATGCGGATGCGCCGGAGGCGGCCAGCGTCGAGCGCAACGCGCTCACCGCGACGCAGATTATGGACTCGGTTCCGAATCCCGCTCGGCGCGGCTGGCGCCGGCGCGATTGGCTGGTTGTGAGCGGCGCAGCGATCCTCGGCGCGCTGGTCGCGCGTCGCATCGTGCGCGGCGCGAAGCGCTAGCTCCCGCAGCGAGCCACTAAATCACGGACCGGAGCGACGGGCGGAGCGCTATCTTGTAGCCGTCGCCGCCCAACGCCGAGTGGGAAATCTTTTTCATAACAGCCTGTTAGAATTGCGCGTCACGCATCGGCAGCAGACGTGCATCTAGATTCTCTCGACGCGACGCTGGGCCTGGCCCTGGTCTGGGTATGCCTCGGCCTGGCAGGCCTCCTGGCACCCGCGAGCATCCGCCTCGTCAGCCGGGTGCTGTTTCCGATCGGCGCGCTGACCGGCCTGGCGCTCGCCGCAGTGGCCCTGCCGGCGATCTTTGGACCGGCGCTGGCGCGAGTGCTGCCGCTCGGCCTGCCGGACCTGCCGTTCCACGCCCGCCTCGACGCGCTGTCCGCGTTCTTCCTGCTGCTGCTCGGCGCGGTGTCGGCCGGCGTGTCGCTGTTCGCGTGCGGCTACTTCCGCAAGGGCGAAGGCACGCCACCCGGCTTGCAGGGCCTCTACTACCATCTGTTCCTTGCCAGCATGGCGCTGCTGCTGCTGGCCGACGACGCCTACTTCTTCATGGTTTGCTGGGAGTCGATGGCGCTTTCGTCCTACTTCCTGGTCACCAGCGATCATCGACACGCCGAGATCCGCCGCGCCGGTTACCTCTACCTCCTGATGGCGCACCTCGGCGCGATCGCAATTCTGCTCTGCTTCGGCGCGCTGCAAAGCGGCAGCGGCGACTACAGCTTCGAGGCCATGCGCCAAGTCGCGCCGTCCTCGGGCTGGGCGACCGTTGCGTTCCTTCTGGCGCTGGTCGGATTCGGGGGCAAGGCGGGAATCCTACCCCTGCACGCGTGGCTGCCCGAAGCGCACCCCGCCGCGCCCTCCCCGGTCTCGGCGCTGATGAGCGGGGTCATGCTGAAGACCGCGATCTACGGCATGCTGCGCGTCACCCTCGACCTGATCGGCTTCCCGTTGTGGTGGTGGGGCGTCATCGCGCTCGCCCTCGGCCTGCTGTCCGCGCTGTTCGGGGCCGTCTACGCCGCGGTGCAGACGGACATGAAGCGCCTGCTCGCCTACTCGTCGATCGAAAACATCGGTCTCATCTTCGCCGGCTTCGGGCTGACCCTGCTGTTTCGCGGCTTCGCCATGAACGCGCTCGCCGCGCTCGCGCTCACCGCGACGCTGTATCACTGCCTCAATCACGCATTTTTCAAGAGCCTGCTGTTTCTCGCCACCGGTTCCGTGCTGCACTCCACCAGCGAGCGCAGCCTCGGCCGCCTGGGAGGACTGATCCACCGCATGCCGTGGGTCGCCTGGACCGCGCTCGTCGGCACAGTTGCAATTGCCGGGCTGCCGCCGCTCAACGGCTTCGTGTCCGAGTGGCTGCTGCTGCAGGCATTCCTGTTCAGCCCCAGCCTGCCGCATTCCTACCTCAACATGCTGGTGCCGATCGCCGCCGCCTCGATCGCGCTCACCGCGGCATTGTCGGGCTTCGTCATGGTGAAGTTCTACGGCGTAGTCTTTCTCGGCCAGCCGCGCGAGCCCAAGCTCGCGGAAGCCCACGACGCCGGCTCGTGGGAGCGCCTCGGCCTGCTCTTGCTCGCGGCCGTCTGCGTGGTGCTGGGGCTGGTGCCGGCAACCGTGATCGGCATGCTCGATCCGATCACTCGCGCGCTCGCGGGCAGTGGAATCGCAAGCCTCGCTCAGGGCTGGCTCTTCCTCGCGCCCATCGAGCCGCAGCGTGCGAGCTACAGTCCGCTCCTGTTCTTCGTCCTTACCGCGCTGCTTGTCGCGCTCGCCTGGCTCGCGGTGCGGACGTTCTACCACGGGCGCGTACGCCGCAGCCCGCCGTGGGATTGCGGCTTTGGGGGCCTCGACGCGCGCATGCAGGATACCGCGGAAGGCTTCGGCCAGCCTGTTCGCCACGTTTTCGAGCCGTTCTTTCGCATCGAGCAATCCGTGCCCACACCCCTGGACGCCCGGCCGCGCTACCGGGAAGTGGTGGACGACCGGCTCTGGCACTGGCTCTACCTGCCGCTTGCGCGCGGGGTCGAGAAGCTGACCGCGCTGATCACGGTGCTGCAACGGGGGCGCATCTCGGTGTACCTGATGTACAGCTTCGCGACATTGCTCTTGCTGCTGTTTTTCGTACGATGATCGATCTGGCAGGCGTCGCGGCGCAGTTCACCGAGCTAATGCTCGCGATCCTGCTCGCGCCGCTGCTCACGGGATGGGTCAATCAGTGCCGCGCCTGGCTGCAGAACCGGAGCGCTCCGGGACTGTTGCAGCCCTACCGGACCCTGAACAAGCTGTTCCAGAAAGAAGTCGTGCTGGCGCACGGCGCCAGCCCGCTGTTCCGCATCGCACCGTACCTGATCTTCGGCAGCCTCGCGCTCGCCGCGGCGATCGTGCCGACGCTGGACATCGATCTGCCGCTTAACGCTGCGGCGGACGCGATCGCGCTCGTCGGCCTGCTGGCGCTGGCAAGACTGTTCGTCTCGCTCGCCGGGATGGACATCGGAACCGCGTTCGGCTCGCTCGGGGCGCGGCGCGAGATGATGGTCGGCTTCCTTGCCGAGCCGGCGCTGCTGATGGTTCTATTTACCGCCTCGCTGATCTCGGGCTCGACCTCGCTCTCGACCATCGTGCACACGCTCGCGCACAAGGAATTCGTGATCTACCCGAGCATGGCTTTCGCCGGCGTCGCGTTCACGATGGTGTCGCTGGCCGAGAACGCGCGCATCCCGATCGACAACCCGGCCACCCACCTCGAGCTGACGATGATCCACGAGGCGATGGTGCTCGAGTATTCGGGGCGCCACCTGGCGATGATCGAGTGGGCCGCCAGTCTGAAGCTGTTCGTGTATTCGTGCATGGGGCTGGCGCTGTTCTTCCCCTTCGGCATCGCCGAGAGCGGCGACTGGCTCGGCATCGTTCTGGCCCTTCCCGCGCTGCTGCTCAAGCTCGCGGTCGGTGGCGCGGCACTCGCCCTGATCGAGATGCTGAGCGCCAAGATGCGCATCTTCCGGGCACCCGAATTCCTCGGCAGCGCGTTCCTGTTCGCGGTGCTCGCGATGCTGGTGCACGTCCTGCTGGAGAGCTGAGATGCTCACGCACTACGGTCCCCAGCTGGTGAACCTGTTCGCGGCGGTGCTGCTTTTGCTTGCCTTCGCCATGCTGTCCCAGCGCAGAATGCTCTCGCTGATCAACCTGTTCGCAGCGCAGGGCTTCGTGCTGTTCCTGACCACCAGCTTGGTGGCGGCTCTCACTGGACAGCACCACTTGTACTGGTCGGCGCTGCTGACGCTGGCATTGAAGGTGATCCTCCTGCCCTGGATCCTGCATCGCCTGATCCGCAAGCTGAACATCAAGTGGGACGTCGAGACGCTGATCAATATCCCGACCACGATGCTGGTGGGCATCGTTCTGGTGGTGCTCGCGTTCAATCTCGCGCTGCCGATCTCCCAGCTCGCCGGCACGGTCACGCGCTCGACGCTCGGTATCGCGCTCGCCAGCGTGCTGCTCTCGTTTCTGATGATGATCACGCGTTCGAAGGCGATACCACAGGTGATCGGCTTTCTCGCGATGGAGAACGGCCTGTTCTTCGCCGCCACCGGCGCGGTCTACGGGATGCCCATGGTGGTCGAGCTGGGCGTCGCGCTCGACGTCCTGGTCGGCGCGCTGATTCTGGGCATCTTCATCTTCCAGATCCGCGAGCGCTTCGACTCCCTCGACACCCGCCACCTGGAGAGGCTGAAGGAACTCTGATGATCGAGATGCTCGCGCTCCTGGCCTCGCCGCTCGCAGGCGCTCTCGTGCTGGCGCTGTACGGCCATCGCGAACGCGCAGCTGAAGTCAACGCGTTTTTCAGTATCGTCACTTTCGGCGCCGCCGCCGCGCTCACTGGGCGCATCGTCGCGCACGGGCCGCTGCGCGTGTTGCACGAGCAGTTTTTCGTCGACTCCCTGAACGTCTTTCTGGTCGCGCTGACGGCCTTCATCGGCATGACCACGGCGCTGTTCTCGCGCCCCTACATGCGCATCGAGCGCGACCACGGGCGGGTTTCGGCTGCCGGACTGCGCCTGTACCACAGCATGTACCAGATGTTCAGCTTCACCATGCTGCTGGTGCTGACCACTAACAACCTCGGCATCATGTGGGTGGCGATGGAGGCCGCCACGCTGACCACGGTGCTGCTGGTCGCGCTCTACCGCACTCCCGCCTCGCTCGAGGCGGCCTGGAAGTATTTCATCCTGTGCGGCGTGGGCATCGCGCAGGCGCTGTTCGGAACCATCCTGGTGTATTTCGCGGCCGAGCGGGTCCTGGGCCCCGGCGTCGGCTCCCTCTTGTGGACCCATCTCGACGCGGTGAAGGCCAGTCTCGAGCCGACCGTCATGTCGATTGCGTTCGTGTTCCTGCTGGTCGGCTACGGGACCAAGGTCGGCCTGGTTCCGCTGCACAACTGGCTGCCAGACGCCCACGCCGAAGGCCCCACGCCGGTGTCGGCGGTGCTCTCCGGGCTGCTGCTGAACGTCGCGTTGTACGCCCTGATCCGCTGCAAGGTAATCGCCGACGGGTCGCTGCATCAGGCCGGCGGCCTGCCGTTCGCCAGCTCGCTGATGATGGGCTTCGGCCTGCTGTCGGTTGTGGTGGGCGCGTTCTTTCTCTCCCGCCAGCGCGATATCAAGCGTATGTTCGCCTACTCCTCGATCGAGCATATGGGCTTGATCGCCTTTGCGTTCGGCATGGGGGGCCCTGTGGCGAGCTTCGCCGGGCTGCTGCACATGACGATGCATTCGCTTACCAAGAGCGCGATCTTCTTCGCCGTCGGTCATGCCACCCAGAAGACCGGCACTCAGCTGATGGAGAACATCCGCGGCCTGATGCGGGTCAGCCCCACCGTCGGCTGGGGACTGATGCTGGGCACACTCGCGATCCTCGGCATGCCGCCGTTTGGCGTGTTCGCGAGCGAGTTCCTGATCCTCACCCAGGCGATCGCGTTGCGCCCCTGGGCCGCCCCGATCCTGCTCGGCGCGCTCGGCATCGCGTTTGCGGCCATCTTCGGCAAGGTGCAGCCGATGGTCTTCGGCGACACCACCGCCAAGCGGCTGCCCCATCCGCCGGCGCTGCTGCCCGTATTCGCGCACCTGGGCATTGTGCTGCTGCTCGGGCTTTACATGCCGCCCTATCTCGCCGCCTGGTACCGCCAGGCCGCGCGCCTGATCGGATAGCCGTGGCACCCGAGCTTCCCGGAGTCCAGTTCGAGCCGCTAGCGGGGAGCGTAGCCGCCTGGCGGGCGGCCGTGGACGCGCAACAGTGGTTGCGCGCCGGCGAGGATATCGCCGACCGGGGCGGCCGCCTGGCGGCGCTGTGGGCGAGCGACGACACCGATCGCGGCGCGGGATTGTGCGTGCGTGCCCTGCTTGTCTCTTTCGAGGGGCTGATATGCCTCGAGCTTCGCATGCCGGAGCGCGACGCGAGCTTCCCGGATCTGTCGCAGAGTTTTCCCTGCGCGGACCGTATGCAACGGGCGGTCCACGACCTGTGCGGCGCGCGGGCGCTCACGCCCGACGGAGATGCGGCGGATCCCCGTCCGTGGCTGCGCCACGGCGCCTGGCCGGAGGACATTTTCCCGCTGCGCCGGAACGTCGCCGCGAGCGCACGCTGGCCGGCGCAGCCGGATGCATACCGGTTCGTTACGGTCGAAGGCGACGGCGTGCACGAAATACCGGTTGGCCCGGTGCACGCGGGCACCATCGAGCCCGGTCACTTCCGCTTTTCGGTTGTAGGCGAGCGCGTGCTGCGACTCGAGGAAAGGCTCGGCTACACGCACAAGGGCATCGAGAAGCGCTTCGAGCAGATGTCTCTCGCCGATGCGATCCGCCTCGCCGGCCGCGTCTCGGGAGACAGCACGGTCGCGTACGCCTGGGCCTATGCCATGGCGCTGGAGTCGATCAGCGGCGCGCAGGTGAGCGAGCGAGCGCTGCGCCTGCGGGCGCTGCTGCTCGAGCGCGAGCGCATCGCCAATCACCTGGGCGACCTCGGCTATCTCGGCAACGACGCCGGACTGGCGTTCGGCCTGGCGCAATTCTCCCGGCTCAAGGAGGACGTCCTGCGCCTGAACGCGCGCCTGTTCGGCCACCGCTACCTCATGGACCGGATCGTGCCCGGCGGGGTCGCGCTGGACGTCGACCCCGCCGCCATCGCCGTGCTGCTGGACGAGGCGGACCGGATCGAACGTGAGGTTCGCGCGCTGCGCGCGATCTACGACGACCACGCGGGCCTGCAGGACCGGTTCATGACCTGCGGCCGGCTTGCGCCGGATACCGCCGTGCGCCTGGGCGTGGTCGGACTGGCGGCGCGCGCCTGCGGCATCGCGCTTGACGCCCGTGCCCACCCGGGCTACGCGCCCTACACCGAGCTTCAGCCCAAAGTCATCACCGAGCGCGCGGGGGACGTGGCGGCGCGGGTCAACGTGCGCTTCGAGGAGCTGTTCGAATCGCTACGGCTCGAGCGCCGCATCTTGCGCCACCTGCCGGCGGGCGAGCGCGTGGCGCCTCTTGCCGTCGCTCCCGAGGGCGGATTCGGCTTCGGCTGGGTCGAAGGCTGGCGCGGCGAGGTGTTCGTCGCGCTCGAGGCGGGCGCCGCAGGCACGGTGAGGCGCTGCCACCCACACGATCCCTCGTGGCAGAACTGGCCGGCGCTCGAGCACGCGATACTCGGCAACATCGTTCCCGACTTTCCCTTGATCAACAAGTCGTTCAACCTTTCCTACGCCGGACAGGACCTCTGAGGATGCATAAGCTGCTGCGACAGATCGTGAAAGTCGGCATCAGGACCGAGGCCCCGCCGCAGGCGGACGACTCACTGCGGCAGATCACGGACCGCCTGAACCAGGAGGTGCTGCGCCTGCTGGGCCGTGCGCTCGCGATCCGCCACGTCGATGCAGGATCGTGCAACGGGTGCGAGCTCGAGATTCACGCCCTCGCCAACCCCTACTACAACATCGAAGGCCTAGGAATCCGCTTCGTCGCAAGCCCGCGGCACGCCGACATGCTGATGGTGACCGGCCCGGTCTCGCGCAATATGGAGCAGGCGCTGCGCCGCACCTACGAGGCGACTCCCGAGCCCAAGCTGGTACTGGCGATCGGCGATTGCGGCTGCAGCGGCGGCATCTTCGGCGACGGTTACGCCAGCTGCGGGCGCGTCGCAAGCGTGATTCCGGTCGACGTCGCGGTGCCCGGCTGCCCGCCGCCGCCGGCGGCGATCATGCAGGGCATCCTGACCGCCGTGCGGGCGCCCGCTCAGGGCTTCAGGTAAGCGTATCCCTCGCGCTGCTGCAGCCGGGTAACCTCCGCTACGCCGGAGGGAACGAACGTTGCGTAATCGATGATCGGCTGTTTGGAGAGCCTGCGCTCGTGCAGCGTGATCTCGCAGACCTCGAACCGCACTCCGCCCAGCGCAAGGCGCTAGACGATGTCTTCGTACATGTAATCGGCCGCGGCCTCAACGCCCGCCGCAGCTGGCCGGCATCGCGATATTGGGGTAGCCGTGGCAGCGCCAACTCACCTTGCCGCCCGCGAGCACCGGCGTGAGTCCGATCTCGAGCGCGTTCTTCGCGTTCCAGCCGTGGATGGAGCCGTTGTCCTGGATCACCCACTTGAATTCGCCGTGCTTCGCATCCGATGTCGGCGCCAGCTTAAGCCCCTTGCCGGCCCCTGCAAGACTACCCGCCTTTTCCGCCGCCGCGGCGACCTGCTGCTGCGCAGGCGCGGCGCCGGCGATCAGCGCCTGAGCCGCCCCTTTCGTTTCCGAGCTTTCCATCTGCGGCAGCACGACCGCCACCACGATGAACCCTACTAGAGCCAGTCCCGCCACGATCAACAACAGGATTCGCATCGCCTCCCCCTGGATTCTTGCCACGATCCCTTCAACGCGACTGTATCACGTGCAAAAAGGGCCTACACGCGCCGGGGCGAAGGCGCGAGAATCCGCCCGATGATCACGCGTCACCTGCTTATCGAGGGACTGGTGCAGGGCGTCGGCTACCGCGCTGCAATGCGGGCCGAAGCTGAGCGGCTCGGGGTAACTGGCTGGGTTCGCAACCGCGCGGACGGAAGCGTCGAGGCGGTCGCCCAGGGCCCGGTCGAGCGGCTCGAGCGCCTCATCGCCTGGGCACGCCGCGGGCCCCCGGCCGCCCGCGTCAGCGCGGTGCAGGTCGCCGTAGCCGAGCACGAGCACCGCTTCGCCCGATTTGAGCAGCTGCGCACGGCATGACACGCTCAAGGCGTCTTGCGACGCTTGAGCGCATTCACGACCGAGAACTGCCAGGGCCGGCAAGCGACCAGCAGCGCCATTCCGATGCGCTTGTCGGGCGGACCGGAAGCGTCCAGATCGGCGAATTCATTGCATTCGGCAACCACGCGCTCCAGCCTGCGCTTGAGCACGGCCGCCGATTCTGCAGACATCTCCCGCGACTCGAAGCGAAGCAACTGGAGCGGTGCATCGAAGCGAGCCTGCAGGAATTCCTGAGTGACGCGCCGGCCGTAGGCCTTCTTGACCGGGCCGCCCGCGCGCCAGCGGAAGTCCTTCGGTACGCGCAGCCGTACCCGCTCCCCCGCTCCCCAGTCGACGAGTTTCAGTCGCGCCAGCCGGGCCAATGCAAGAGTCAGCTCGGCTTTGGAGATCGCGAACTGCGAGACGATGTCGGCAAAGCGCCAGCCGTTGTGGACCAGCCAGAACACCGACAGAAGCCGCTCGTCTTTCGCCAGCGCCGTCTCCTGCTCGATGCCCATCTCGCTTGGACCCTGGTCCGCGCCGCGGCTCATCCTTGCAACCTCGTACAGGTCCAGCTCCAGCACCGCCAGGATTTCGTCCAGCCGCGTCAGGGTGAACGTCCCGCGCGAGAACATGCGCTTGACGCTGGGCTCGGACAAGCCGACGGCGCGGGCGAGCTGTGCGTAGGTCATGCCGCGCGCGCGCACGCATTTCTTCAACGCCTCGACGAATCGAACCCTCGACGGCATGCGACTCAGCGTATCACAATCCGATACCTTTCCTGTTCGTATTGCAACCTTGCACGACCCCGGCCAGCATTTGCCGGCACGCATCGCGCAAGGGAGGGGGAAGATGATTGCCACGATTGCTCTACACGGCGTTCCGGGTTCCGAGGCGGCGCGCCGCCGCCGGGTGTGCGTCCATTCGGCAGACGATCTGCGTAAAGCGATGCGGCACGCGCAGCACAGCGCCTTGACAGTCGATGCTTCCGCACTCGACCGCATCCTGCGCCTCGACGCCGCGCACAAGCTGATCGAAGTGCAGGCCGCCGCCCCCTGGTCGGCGCTGGTCGACTATCTTGCCGACTCGGCCCCCGAGCTATCGGCGCTGACCGCCGACCCTGAGCTGCCCGCTGCCGTTGAGCAAAGCGTGAGCGCGAACGCAGCCGGCCCGGACGGACGCCCGATCTGCGCACACGTCGAAGCGCTGGCGCTGGTGACGGCCGACGGCGAGCTGCGGCGTGCAAGCCGGGATTCGAACCGCGAGCTGTTCGCGCTTGCCCTCGGGGGACAGGGCGTGGTCGGCGTGCCCTACAGCGTGACGCTGCGCGTCGGGTCGCTGCGCAAGAGCTGCGCGGCGCCGCGGTCCGACCTCAGGTTGGAAGACTGCCCGCCCCTGCTGCGGAGCCAGTCCGACCTAACCCTGCTGCTGCCACCCGAGCGTCTCGACGTACTGCTCGAGCGGCTGCGCGAGAAGGCCGCCGAGTGGCGCGTTCCGGTCGTCGGCGCCGCGGCGCGCCGCACGCTGACGGAACACGAGACGTTCCTGCGCTGGGCGCACCGGGAGTTCGCGCAACTCCGAATTGGCCTCGCGGCGCCGTTGGGGCTCGGCGCAAGGGTGCGCGCGGCGCAGGCGCGCCGCGAGCTGATCGACATCGTTCTCGCGCAGGGAGGCGCCTTTCCGCCTGCGGGCATCTTCGACGCCTCGCCCGCGCAGGCCGAGGCCTGCTACCCGCAGCTGAAGTCGTTCCTGGCCGAAAAGCGCCGGCTCGATCCCGCCGACCGGCTATACAACGCCTGGTACCGGCATGCACGCGGTCTGCTCAGCCGCGACCCGGTGACCGTGCGCTGGGGGTAACGCTCACGCCGCGGCGCCGTTTGCGTAGACCACGTGCACGTTTTCGGGCGCGAGCCAGCGCGACAGCTGCGCCAGCAGCTCGGCGTCGAGGCGCACCCGCCACGCCTCCCCCAGCGCGACGTCGCAGGTCGCCGTCCCGTTCACGTAATGCACGAACACCGTGCACGTTCCACCGCCCGCGCTGCGGTAGGGCGAGAGCAGTTCCGCCAGGCGCCGGGCGTCCGCCTGACCGTTCATGTCGAGGCGCAGGCGCGCGGCAAAGCGCTCGCGCACTGACGCCAGATCCAGCAGCTCCTCTGCGGTCACCCGAAAGCCGCCCGAGAACTCGTCGCGTTGCACCTTGCCCTGCACCACCAGCAGTGCATCCTCTTTGAGTTTGTCGCGGTGCTTCTCGTAAAGCTCGTTGAACACCGTGACTTCGAGCTGCGCGCTGCCGTCGTCCAGCACCACAACCATCATCCGCCCTCGCCGCGTCATTTGATTTCGCGCCGAGGCGACGATCCCCGCTAGCCAAGGACGCCCGTCGGTGGGCCGCACCTTCGCCAGCGGCAGACGCGGAAAGTTCGCGAGCTCGCGCTCGTAGACCGAAAACAGATGGCCCGACAGGCAAAAGCCCAGCGCGGCCTTCTCCTCCATCAACTTCTGCTTCTCGTCCCAGGGTGCCGACGCGACGAGCCCGAGCGCCCTGCCATGGGCCGCCTCGGCGTCGCCGAACAGGCTGACCTGGGCCGCCTGCCGCTCGGCCTGTTCCGCCGCCTCCATCGCCCGGCCCACCGTCGCGAGAAGGCTGGCCCGGTTCGGCTCCGTCGCATCGAACGCGCCGGCTCGCACCAGTGCCTCGATCGCGCGCCGGTTCACCAACCGCTTGTCGACTCGCCGGCAGAAATCGAACAGGTCGGGGAAGGCACCCGACTTGCGCGTCTCCACAATCGCCTGCACCGCCGATTCTCCCGTGCCACGCACCGCGCCCAGGCCATAGCGGATCGTCCGGTCGTCCACCGGCACGAAGCGGTACGAGGCGGCGTTCACGTCCGGCGCCAGTATGCGCAGGCCGTTCTCCAGGCAGTCCTCGTGAATACCGCGCACCTTGTCCGTGTCATCCATCACGGCCGAGAAGTTGGCCGCCATGAAGGCGGCGGCATGGTGCTTTTTCATGAAGGCAGTCTGATATGCGACCAGCGCGTAGGCGGCGGCATGCGACTTGTTGAAGCCGTAGCCGGCGAACTTCTCCATCAAGTCGAACAGCTGTGTTGCTTTGCCCCTCGACAGACCGTTGCGCTCCGCGCCCGAGACGAAGATGTCGCGGTGCTCGGCCATCTCGTCGGCCTTCTTCTTTCCCATCGCTCGGCGCAGCAGGTCGGCCGCGCCCAGCGTGTAGCCGCCCATCACCTGGGCGATCTGCATCACCTGCTCCTGGTAGACCATGATCCCGTAGGTCGGCCCCAGAATCGGCTCCAGGCGCGGATCCAGGTACTCGACCCGCTGCTGGCCGTGCTTGCGCACGATGAAGTCGGGAATGAGATCCATTGGCCCCGGCCGGTACAGCGCCACGAGTGCAATGATGTCTTCGAATCGATCGGGTCGCGCGCGCTTGATCAGATCGCGCATGCCGCGCGATTCCAGCTGGAACACCGCGGTCGTGTTGCCCGAGGACAGCAGCGCGTACGTTTCCGGATCGTCGAGCGGGATGTGTTCAAGTGAAAAATCGGCCTGCCCCAGCCCGCGCACGAAGCGCTCGGCCCAGTCGAGAACCGTCAGCGTCGTCAGACCGAGAAAGTCGAACTTGACCAGTCCGACGGCCTCGACGTCGTCCTTGTCGAGCTGCGAGATTACGTTGGTCGTGCCCTCCGCGGCATAAAGCGGGCAGAAATCCGTCAGCTTGCCGGGCGCAATCAGCACGCCGCCGGCATGTATCCCCACGTTGCGCGTCAGCCCTTCCAGCTTTTCGCCCAGCTCGAGTAATTCCCTGACCTCGTCTTCGTTTTGCTCTCGCTCGGCCAGCAAGGGCTCCATCTCGCGTGCGTCGCGGAGCGTAATCGTCTTGCCCGGCTGGAACGGAATCAGCTTCGCGATCTGATCGCAGAAGTTGTAGCCGAGATCGAGCACCCGGCCGGTATCGCGTACCACGGCGCGCGCGGCCATGGTACCGAAAGTGGCGATCTGCGACACGCTTTCTTCGCCGTAGCGCTGGCGCACGTAGTTGATCACCTTGTCGCGCCCGTCCTGGCAGAAGTCGATGTCGAAGTCCGGCATCGACACCCGCTCCGGGTTGAGGAAGCGCTCGAACAGGAGGTCGTACTTGAGCGGATCGAGATCCGTGATGCCAAGCGAGTAGGCGACCAGCGATCCTGCGCCGGAACCGCGCCCGGGGCCCACCGGAACGCCGTGCGTTTTTGCCCAGTTGATGAAATCGGCGACGATGAGAAAGTAGCCCGCAAAGCCCATCTGCACGACGGTCGCGATCTCGAACTCGAGCCGCAAGCGGTAGCGCGGCGTCTGGCGCTCGCGCTCGCCCGGGTCGGCGAAGAGCTTTTCCAGGCGGGCAGCGAGCCCGGCCTGCGCCTGCTGCGCGAGGAAGTCGTCAAGCGTCACTCCGGGCGGGGTCGGAAAGGCCGGCAAGCGGCTCTTGCCGAGCTCGATCTCCAAATTGCAGCGCCGCGCGATTTCGACCGAATTCTCGAGCGCCTGCGGGATGTCGGCGAACAGCAGCGCCATCTCCTCCTGGGTCTTGAAGTGCTGCTCCGGAGTGAACAGGCGCGGCCGCCGTTGATCGCCGAGCACGTAGCCCTGCGCGATGCAGACCCGCGCTTCGTGCGCCTTGAAGTCCCCCGGGTCGAGAAACTGGACCGGGTGGGTCGCCACCACCGGCAGGCCGAGCTGCGACGCGAGCTCGACCGATCGCGCCACCAGTGTCTCGCCGTGCGGCAGGCCCGCGCGTTGGAGCTCCAGGTAGTAGCGGCCCGGGAAGAGCGTCTGCCAGCCGCGCGCGAGGCGCTGGGCGGTTTCGATGTTTCCGGCGGCCAGCGCCTGGCCGACGTCGCCGGCGCCGGCCCCCGAGAGCACGATCAGACCCTCAGTGCTGCGCTCCTCGAGCCAGGCGCGGGCAATCTCTGCTCGCGCGCGATGCTGGTTGCCGAGCCAAGCCCGGGAGAGCAGCTCCGACAGGCGCAGATAGCCCGCATGAGAGGCGCACAACATCACGACCCGATGCGGCTTGTCGCGGTCGCCATCGTTCTGGATCCAGCAATCCGCGCCGATGACCGGCTTGACGCCGGCAGCACGCGCGGCCTTGTAGAACTTGATCATGCCGAACATGTTTGCCGCGTCGGTGATCGCCAGCGCCGGCATTCCGTCCGACGCCGCGCGCGCGACCGCATCGTCGAGGCGGACAATTCCGTCCGTCACCGAGTACTCGCTGTGCAAGCGGAGGTGGACGTAGCGCGACGCGGCCATGGATCGGAAAAATTCTAACACCGCAGCACTCCGCGGCAACGGTTAACATCGCGGGCCTATGCCGCCCGCCGACAACACTGCGCGCGGCTCGACCCTGCCCGCCACCGTACACTGGAAACTGCTGCTGGCCGTGGGAATTGCATTCGCGGGCGATCTCGCGGTCTGGCACACCTCGATCAAGCTCACCTCGGTCGCCAACTCGACCCTGCTCGCCAACCTGGCCTCGATCTTCGTCACGCTCGTGGGCGTCGGGATGCTGGTGGAGACGAGCGCCACGGTGTCTCCCACTGCTCTCGGCGGCGACGCACTGGGTGTGGTCACCGCGATGTTCTACGCCTGGTATCTGCTCGCGGTCAAAAAGCTGCGTGACCGCGGCCTCGCGACCCTCCAGCTGATGGCGATCACCACCACGATCACCGCGGTACTGCTGCTGCCCGTGGCGCTCGCCGCGGGCGAGCAGATACTGCCGGTGAGTGCAATCGGCTGGCTGACGCTGCCCGGCCTCGCGCTCGTGTCGCACGCCGCCGGCCAGGGCCTGATCACGTACGCGCTCGCCCACCTGCCGGCGGCGTTCTCTTCGGTGAGTCTGCTGTTTCAGCCCGTTATGGCCGCGGTGTTCGCCTGGGAACTGCTGGGCGAGGCGCTGGCGCCGGCGCAGATCACCGGCGGCATCGTCGTCCTGGTCGGAATCTACCTTTCGCGCCGAGGCTCGGGCTAGACGACGACGCAATCGGGCTCTTCGCCCAGGCGGGCCTCGATGCGGCCGATTTCGAACACGGTCTCTCCTTCGGCCCGCAGCAGCTCGGCGGCGCGCCTGGCGTCTGCGGCCGATACGCACACGACCAAGCCGATGCCGCAGTTGAATACGCGGTACATCTCGTCTTCGGCGATCCCGCCGTGCTCCTTCAGCCACGCAAACAGCGGCGGGCGCGGCCAGGACTGCGCCATCACGACCGCGCGCGTAGCTTGCGGCAGCATTCGCGGCACGTTGCCGGTGATGCCGCCGCCTGTGATGTGCGCCATGCCCTTCACCGGCACGGCCTCGAGCAGCTTCAGCACCGGTCCGACGTAGATCCGCGTCGGCTCGAGGATGGCGGCGGCCAGCGGGCGACCGTGGAAATCCGACTGCAGGTCCGCCTGCGCGCGCTCCAGGACCTTTCTCACCAGCGAATAGCCGTTGGAGTGGGCGCCGCTCGAGGCAAGACCGAGCAGCACGTCGCCCGGCCGGATGTCGCGCCCGCCGATGATCTTGTCCTTTTCCACCACGCCGACACAGAATCCCGCCAGGTCGTATTCGCCCGCCGGATACATGCCCGGCATCTCGGCGGTCTCGCCACCGATCAGGGCGCAGCCCGCAAGCTCGCAGCCGCGCGCGATCCCCTTCACCACGTCTGCCGCGACACCCTTGTCGAGTTTGCCGCAGGCGAAGTAGTCGAGAAAAAACAGCGGCTCGGCGCCTTGAACCAGAACGTCGTTCGCGCTCATCGCCACCAGATCGACGCCCACCGTGTCGTGGCGTTGCAGCGCGAAAGCGAGCTTCAGCTTTGTGCCCACGCCGTCGGTGCCGGACACCAGCACCGGGTGGCGATACTTGGCCGGGATCTCGCACAGTGCGCCGAAGCCGCCGATGCCGGCCAGCACCTCGGGACGCATGGTGCGGCGGGCGAACGGCTTGATCGCGTCGACGAGCGCATCGCCGGCGTCGATGTCGACGCCCGCATCGCGGTAGGAAAGACCGTCCGGCATAGGAGAATTCGCGCGGCGACGCACCGCAGCTGCGTGATAAAGTTTCGCGTTTCGAGGGATTCTACCCCGCAATGGGCACACCGGTGTTCGCCAACCCCCAGCTCTGGGCCTGGGCCGCCATTGCGGTCGCGGCAGGCTGGCTGCTATGGCTGCTGTCGCCCATCCTCGCACCGTTCCTGTTCGCCGCCATCCTCGGCTACATCCTCGACCCGATGGTCGAGAAGCTGACCGCCCGGCGCCTGCCGCGCACGTTGGCGGTGGTGCTGGTGCTGGTGCTCGCGCTAGCGCTGGTGGTGGCGCTGATGCTGGTGGTGCTGCCGCTGTTCTACAAGGAACTGCGCCTGCTCGCGGACAAGCTGCCTGGGTTCCTGGCCTGGGTCAACGAGCACCTGGCGCCTTGGCTCAAGGCTCACCTGGGGATCGAGTTCCAGCTCGACACGGCAAGCGTGCGCGATGTCGCCTCCGAGATCCTGTCGGGCAATCAGGATGTCGCGGCCCGGCTTCTCGGTTCGATAAAAATCGGCGGCCTCGCGTTGATCGCGTTCTTCGCCAACCTCCTGCTGGTTCCCGTGGTGCTGTTCTACCTGCTGCGCGACTGGAACACTTTTCTCGCGCGCGTCGACAATATGATCCCGCGCCACCTGCACGCGAAGGTGCGCCAGCTGCTGCGCGAAATCGACGCCGTGCTGGCCGAGTTCCTGCGCGGGCAGGTCGTCGTCATCCTGGTGATGTGCGTCTACTACGTGACCGCGCTTTGGCTCGCGCGACTCCAGTTCGCACTGCCGATTGGCATCATCACCGGCGTGCTGGTGTTCATTCCCTACGTCGGCGCGTTGACCGGGTTCGTGCTCGGCACGATCGCCGCGCTGATGCAGTTCGACAGCGCGGCGGGGCTGCTCTGGGTGTGGCTCGCATTCGGCGTCGGCCAGGCGCTGGAGGGCACCACGGTGACTCCGCTGCTGGTGGGAGAACGCATAGGCCTGCATCCGGTCGCCGTGATCTTCGCCCTGCTGGCCTTCGGCCAGGTGTTCGGCTTTTTCGGCGTGCTGCTCGCGCTGCCGGCGAGCGCGGCGCTGCTGGTCGGGTTGCGACATCTGCGCCGCGCGTATCTCGAGAGCGCTCTGTACGGCGAGGGACCGCGCTAGGGCATGCAGCAACTGCCGCTCGCCATCTCTCCGGCCCGCGCGCCGACGTTCGGGAACTTCGTCGAGGGCGCAAACGCCGAGGCGCTGCTCAGGGTGCGAGAGCTCGCCGAGGGACGCCTGCGGGAAACTGTGCTCTATCTGTGGGGAGAAGCGGGCAGCGGGCGCAGCCATCTCTTGCGCGCCGCCTCGGCGGCGACCGCACCCGGTCGCGAGCTGGTGGTGGCAGACGACGTTCAGGCGCTCGACGAGCCGGCGCAGATCGCGCTTTTCAACGCCATCAATCTGGCGCGAGAGAGCCGGGGTGCGGTGCTCGCGGCCGGCAATGCGCCACCGGGGCAACTCCCGCTGCGCGAGGACCTGCGCAGCCGGCTCGGCTGGGGTCTCGTGTATCAGCTCAAAGCCCTCACCGACGAGGACAAGGCGCGCCACCTGCGGGCAGAGGCCGAGCGACGCGGACTGCGCCTGCCCGACGAGGTGATCCGTTACTTGCTGAGTCGCCTGCCGCGAGACCTGCCCAGCCTGAACGCGGCGCTCGAGTTGCTCGATCGCTATTCGCTCTCGCACCAGCGGCACATCACGTTGCCCCTGGTGCGGGACGCGCTCAAAGCGGATGGCCGATGAACCTGTCGCTGTTCGATCTCGACAACACGCTCCTCGCCTGTGACAGTGACTACGAGTGGGGCCAGTTCCTGGTCGACCGCGGAGTGCTGGATCGCGAAGCCTACGAGGCCCAGAACAGGGCCTACTACGACCAATACGTGGCGGGAACGCTCGACATCCACGAATACCTGGGATTCGCGCTACGGCCGCTGGCGCAGCACACCGGCGAAGAGCTTGCGCGCTGGCACGCCGATTTCATGCGCTCGCGCATCGTGCCGACCATCGGCGCGCCGGCTCGCGAGCTGGTGCAGGGCCACCTCGCAGCCGGCGACCTGTGCGCGATCGTCACGGCAACCAACAGCTTCGTTACCCGACCGATCGCGAACGAGTTCGGGGTGCGGCACCTCATCGCGACGGAGCCCGAGACGCGCGACGGGCGCTTCACCGGCCGTGTCGCCGGCACGCCGTGTTTTCGTGAAGGCAAGATCCGGCGCGTCGAGGAATGGCTTGCCGCGCAAGGCCGCGCGCTGGCCGACTTCGGAGCTAGTATGTTCTACAGCGACTCGCACAACGACCTGCCGCTGCTGGCGCGGGTGACCCGGCCAGTCGCGGTCGACCCCGATCCGCAGCTGGCGGCCGAGGCACACCGCCGCGGCTGGGCCGTGATCTCCTTACGCGGGTAGAATTCGGGCCCTTCATGATCAAGAGATTCATCCGCCGTGTTCTGGGTCTGGGTTCCGCGGCGACACTCAGGGTGCCGCGCGAAAAGCACCGTCTTGCGCGCGCCGCGATCAGCCAGGGAGCCCTGAAGACCTGCGACGGCCTGCGCGGGGCGGGATTCGCGGCCTACGTGGTCGGCGGGGCGGTCAGGGACCTGCTGCTCGGCATCGAGCCCAAGGACTTCGACGTCGCCACCGACGCCCGGCCCGAGCAGGTCAAACCGCTGTTCCGCCGTGCGCTCCTGATCGGACGGCGGTTTCGGCTGGTGCACGTCATGGTCGGCCAGGAGACGGTGGAGGTTTCGACCTTCCGCGCCGCCGACCCCGAGACCGCGGAAAAGAACGAGCACGGGCGCGTGCTTCGCGACAATGTCTTCGGCTCGCAGGAGGAGGATGCGCGGCGGCGCGATTTCACCGTGAACGCCCTGTACTTCGATCCGGCGACCGAAGAGATCGTCGACTACCACGGCGGGCTCGCCGACCTGCGCAAGCGCGTGCTGCGGATGATCGGCGATCCGGAGACGCGCTTTCGCGAAGACCCGATCAGGATGCTGCGCGCGGTGCGTCTTGGCGCCAAGCTGGGCCTGACGCTCGACCCGGCGACGCGCGCGCCGATCAGGGAGCTCGCACCCCTGCTCGAGATGGTGCCACCGGCGCGGCTGTTCGACGAAATGCTCAAGCTCCTGCTCTCCGGTCACGCCAGCGCCTGCCTGCGGCAGCTGCGGGAGGACGGCCTGCACCACGGGCTGCTGCCGCTGCTGGACGTGATTCTCGAGCAGCCGCTCGGAGAGCGCTTCGTCACCCTCGCGTTGGCTCAAACCGACGAGCGCGTGCGCACGGACCGGCCGGTATCTCCCGCATTCCTGTTCGCCGCCCTGCTCTGGCACGAGGTGCTGGCGGCGTGGAAGGCACGGCAGGGGCGCAGCGAGCGCCCGCTGCCGGCGCTCGAATCGGCGATGGACGACGTGCTCAATGCGCAGTGCGAGAAGCTTGCCATCACGCGCAAACTCACTGCGACCATGCGCGAAGTCTGGAGCATGCAGCCGCGTTTCGAGCAGCGCGCCGGACAGCGCCCTTATCGCCTGATCGAATCGCCGCGCTTCAGGATGGGATACGACTTTCTCGCGCTGCGCGCCGCGAGCGGGGAGGTGAGCGCGGATGTGGAAGCATGGTGGCGGGCATTCCAGCAGGCCGATGCCGAAACGCGCAAAGCGATGCTGATGCCCGAGACCGCACCCAAGACGCGCCGGCGCCGGCGCCGCAAGAAGCCGCCCTCCGCCGACACCCCACAGACGCCGTGACGCGCGTGACTGCTTACGTCGGCCTGGGCTCCAACCTCGACCGCCCGCGTGAGCAGGTACTCGCGGCGCTCGACGAACTCGAGCGCCTGCCGCAGACGCGCCTGGTGAGCCGCTCGCGGCTGTACCGCAGCGCCCCCCTGGGGCACGAGGCGCAGCCGGACTTCGTAAACGCGGTTGCCCGCATCGACACCGGGCTGACGCCATCCCACCTGCTCGCCGAGCTGCAGGCGATCGAACAACGGCACGGGCGCGAGCGCCTGTTCCCGGACGCCCCGCGCACGCTCGATCTAGACCTTCTGCTCTACGGCGACGCGGTCATTGCCTCGGCCTCGCTCACCGTTCCGCACCCGCGCATGCACCAGCGCGCCTTCGTGCTGCGGCCGCTGGCCGAGATCTGCCCGGCCGCCGGCGTTCCCGGCCGCGGCACCGCTGCGCAGTTGTTGCGCGCCTGCGCCGCCCAGGACGTGGAGCCAATGGCGTGAGCGAGCGCTTTCGTTACCTGGTCGTGGAGGGGCCGATCGGCGCTGGCAAGACCAGTCTGGCGCGGCGCCTGGGCGAACGGCTCGGCACCGACTTGCTGCTCGAGCAACCCGCGGAGAACCCGTTTCTCGCTCGTTTCTACCAGGACATGCCGCGCTACGCCCTTCCGACGCAGCTGTTCTTTCTGTTCCAGCGCGCCAAGCAGATCGAGCCGCTGGCGCAGGCCGACATGTTCCGCAACCCGACCGTGTCGGACTTCCTGCTCGACAAGGACCCGCTGTTCGCTCGCATTACGCTTACGGGCGACGAGTTTGCACTCTATCAGCGCATCTACGAGGCGCTGCGCCCGCACTCGCCGGCGCCGGACCTGGTCGTCTACCTGCAGGCGCAGTCCGACGTGCTCGTCGAGCGCGTCAGGCGTCGCGCTGCGCCGTTCGAGCGGGGGATCAGCGAAGAGTACCTCGCCCTGCTGGCCGAAAACTACACGCGGTTCTTCTATCACTACGACGCGTCGCCAGTGCTGATCGTGAATTCCGAGAATCTCAATTTCGTGGAGCGCGACGCGGACTTCGATCTCCTGGTGGAGCGGATTCTGGGCATGAAGAGCCGCCGCGAATTCTTCAACCTCGGCTGAGATGCGCGTCATCAGCGACATCGCCGCGCTGCGGACCCATACGGCAGGCGCCCCGCTCGCGTTCGTGCCGACCATGGGCAATCTGCATGAAGGCCACCTGTCGCTGGTCCGGCTCGCCCGGCAGCACGCGCCGCGAGTGGCGGCGAGCATATTCGTCAACCGGCTGCAGTTCGTGCCGGGCGAAGACTTCGAGCGCTATCCCCGGACCTTCGACTCCGACTGCGAGAAACTCGCGGCCGAAGGGGTCGAGCTTGTTTTCGCGCCCGACGAAGGCACGCTTTATCCCGAGCCCCAGCTCTACGTCGTGGAGCCGCCGCCGCTCGCCAACGAACTGGAGGGAAAGTTCCGTCCGCGCTTCTTCCAGGGAGTGAGCACCGTCGTGCTCAAGCTGTTCAACTGCGTTCAGCCGGCCTGCGCCGTCTTCGGCAAGAAGGACTATCAGCAGCTGATGATCGTGCGCGACATGGTGCGCCAACTCAACCTGCCGATCGCGATCGTCGCCGGGGAGACCCTGCGCGCGCCTGACGGGCTGGCGCTGAGTTCGCGCAACGGCTACCTCTCGGCCTCGGAGCGCGCCGAGGCGCCGCGGCTGCAGCGGGTCCTGCAGCACGCCAAGGCCCGGCTGGCGGAAGGCGAGCGGGCCTTCGATGCGCTCGGCAGGGAGGCGATGCGTGCGCTCGCCGCGGCCGGCTGGGAGCCGGACTACGTCGAGGTACGCAGGCGAGCGGATCTGGCCGCGCCCGAGCGCGGCGACACTCAACTCGTGGTGCTCGGCGCCGCGCGCCTCGGCGGCACCCGTCTGATCGACAACGTCGAAGCCTGACTAGGCCGGATACGGGTCAAAGGTAATCGATTCGACGGGACAGCCCATCGACTTGGCGAGCCCGTCCATGGCGTCATCGGTCAGCTGCACCGGCCGGAACTCGGCGTCCCCGCCCTTGGACGAAATGAATGATTTCGCGGCGTCCTCGGAATTCCAGGTGACCACCGGGTCCGGGCTTACCCCCGGTATCTGACGGCACACCGGGAAGCCGTCCGCCTTGTAGACAATCGCGTACATTCAGCCCCCTCATTGAATACTGCGCGCGAAGCGGCCCTGCCCCGAATCTAACCGATACAGGCCCTTTGTTCCACCACCCGGAGCGCCGCCGCGGGAGCGCGCGAGCGTGAATTAAGTCACACTCGCGCGGCCTGCCGATCGGACGGGAAGATAGAGCGCGAGGGGCAACTTCGGCGCTCGGCGCCGTCATTGCAGAGTGTGACGCATTGCACAGACGCCGTAACCGGCGTTTAATTGCCTCGGGAGGCCTGACTGACGGCGTGGTTTTGCCGGCCCGGGCCACGGCGAATTGCCCCTATTCAAGGGGGCGTTCTTATCAGGGAAGGAGAATGACATGAGCAACATGAACGACGTGGTCGGTCTTCGCGTGCCCTACGGAAAGACGAAAGCCCAGTACCAGACAGAGTTCGATCCGACGACGGGAACGGTCTGGGGTCACTTCAACCCGAAAGGCGGCACCGCCTGCTTCAGCCTGGGCCTGTTGAAGGACATTCTCGCGCACGATCAGCAATTGGTCGCGAACGGCGGCCAGGTCGAAATCGAAGGTGCGATGCGCGATGTGAATTACTACGTCACCGGTTCGCGCATTCCACGAGTATTCAACCTCGGCGGGGACCTCGCCTTGTTCGTCCTTCTTATCAAAGCGCGCGACCGCGAAGCGCTGGCGCACTATGCAAAGCTCTGTATCGACAACATGTACCCGCGCAGCCAGAGTTTCTTCAGCCCGACGCTCACCAAGATCGCCCTGGTGCAGGGCGACGCCCTGGGCGGCGGATTCGAGTGCGCGCTGGCTTCCGACGTGATCGTTGCAGAGGAAAGCGCACAACTCGGCTTTCCCGAAATCCTGTTCAACCTGTTCCCGGGAATGGGGGCTTACAGTCTTCTGTCCCGCCGCATCGGGATGCGTGCCGCGGAAGAACTCATACTTTCGGGCCGGATACTGACTGCGAGGCAACTACACGAAATGGGAGTCATCGACGTTCTGACGAAGGACGGCGAGGGCGTCGCCGCGGTAAATGAATGGATCGCTAAGAACGCCAAGCGCAGAAACGGGGTACAGGCCGCGTTCCGCGCGCGCCGTTGCGTGAACCCCGTGACGCGGGAGGAGTTCGACGCCATTACCGATGTGTGGGTCGACGCAGCGTTCAGGCTAGGAGACCGCGACCTCAAGATGATGGGACGGATAGTGCGCGCGCAAATGCGCCGCATGGAACACGGCGATGTCTCCGACGTTGCCGCCGAGGCCCTTGCAGAGGAACGCGCCGCGGCCGTGGGCTGAACCCCAGCGAAGGCTAGTCGGGGATGAGGGACGAAAATCCGCCCTCGAAGAACATCCTGCCGAACTGGTAGAAGTTGACGCGCGTGGAGTTGATGATTGATTCCCGCGCGGCCGGGTTTTCAATCGTCTTCACGAGGCGGTTGAGACCGGCCACGTGGTCCTGGTCCATGGTCGAGTGGGAAGACAGAAACTTGAACCCGCCGCCGTTGACGTCGCGTCCGATCGCGCGCGCAATCGATTCGGACACGCGTCCGGCGTAGACGGAGGCGATTACCTCGAGCGCATAGAGCATTCCCAGCACCGAACAGGGGTGGATCCTTTCGGCGCTGAAATAGTTGAACGCGATCATGGCCTGCGCCGGAGCGCTCGGCGGATTGGCCAGGGTTCCGGCAACATCGCCCCCTACCGCCTCGATGTCCTCGAGCACCCACGTTTCGTGGTTCTTTTCCTCCTCGATACGCTCGTACAGTTCGTAGCGCACGCCCCGGAAACTATCGTCGCAGCGCGAAGCGGCGGTCGCCATGATCGGGCAGAAATGCCACACGATGTAATACAGATCGTGCAGGAACGCTCGATATTCGGCGAGCGTCAACCCATGATGAATCATGGAGTGCATCTTTGGAATGGTCTCGAGATCGCGCCGACTGGAGTCGGTCAGTTCGATCAGCGTAATAAAAAAGGACATGCGGATAATTCTCCTGCGGCGAATCGAATATTGTGCGGCGAGCCGGTCTCGGCGCGCCAGCGCAGGCCGGCATTCTAACCGCTCTCAGCCCGCGGATCGCTGCCTGCTCTGAAGATAGCGCTCGAGTTCGGTGCGTGCTGCCGCCAATTCCTTGGCGAGCGAGTCGGTCAATCCGCTCGCCCGCAACTTCATTTCCGCGTCGGAGAGCTTTCCGAAGTCGGTGCAAAGTTGCGTCAGGCGATCGGTCCCCATGCTCGCGGAAGATCCTTTTACGGCGTGCAGCGCCGCGCGGAATTCGCTCACATTGCGCGCCGCCAATGCGGTTTCGACCTTGGCCAGCAGCGCGGTGTTGTCCTGCAGATAGACTCCGATCAGCTTCTCGAGGAACGCAGGCGAAGAACCGAGCGCCTCCAGATGTGAGAGCGTATCGGCGTTGACGATTGGCACGGTCGCCGGCTTGAGTGTGCTTCGCGGCGCCGGCTCGGCGCGCGCCGGCCTGACGGGTTCCCTCGCCCAGACCTGGATTTCGTCCAGAAGTCTTGCCGCCTCGACCGGTTTGGCGAGGAACGCATGGGCTCCCGCCTCGAGGCATTCCTGGCGCGCCTCCGGTGTCGCGTCTGCCGAAAGGATCGCGATCGGCGGCTTCTCGCGTCCCTGATACATCAGCCGCATGGCCTGCAGCGCTTCCATTCCGCCCATGCGCGGCATGTTGCGATCCAGCAGCACGACGTCGAAACCGCTGCTCTCGACCGCGTCGAGCGCCTGCTCACCGTCGTTTACCAGCGTCACGTCGTGCCCGCCGCGGTCCAGGATTTTGCCCAGCACCTCTCGATTGGTCGGATTGTCGTCCGCAACGAGAACTCGCAGCTTTCGCGCCCCCGCGATCCGCCGCGCATAGTCCTGCAGCCGAACCACTCCAGCGCCGACCTCCTCGCCCGCGCTGACGGAATGAAGCACGTGGAAAAGCTGGCGCTTGTCGAACGGGAGCTCGAGAACAGCTGCAAAGCCGGCGGAAAGAGCATCGAATCGGGGCGCGTCCGCATCGCGAGGAACCGCCAGGATCGTCACCGGCGCCGGATTTGGTGCGGCATGCCGGAAGCGCCGCGCCAGTTGCAGGTACTCCCCATGCCCATAGATGATCGCACTGTGATACGGCTTTTCGACGCTGATCTCGCTTACCAGGCGTGCCGCAGCTTGTTCGATACCGCTCACGGCGACCGGCGTTCCGCCCCATCCGCGTAGCGCCGCCTCGAGCACTTCGCGTTCCTCGGCAGGAAAGCCGATCAGCATCACGCGGGCTTCGGCAAGTTCGCCGGCGACCACTCCCGCCCGCTCCGGCTGCTTGTCCAGGTCGATCTCGAACCAGAACGTGCTGCCCAGACCCACGGCGCTCTCGAGACCAATGCGTCCACCCATCAACTCCACCAACTGCTTTGCGATCGTGGTGCCCAGCCCGGTGCCGCCGAAGCGGCGCGTGGTGGATTGCTCGCCCTGGGCAAAACTCTCGAAAATCCTGGCCTGGGCCTCCGGCGGAATTCCGATGCCGGTGTCGCGAACCGAAAACTTCAGGCGCACCTTCGCATCAGTTTCCTCCTGCGCCGAAACATGCAAGGTCACACTTCCTTGCTCGGTGAACTTCACGGCATTGCCGGCAAGATTGATCAGGACTTGCCGCAGGTAGTGCGGATCGCCGCGGACCGCGGGCGGAACTTCGGGCATGATCGAAACGACGAAGTCGACGTTCTTCGCTTGCGCCTGGGCAGCGATGATTCGACTGGTGCTGTTGACCAATGCATGCAAATCGAATTCCGAGTTGTCGAGCGCGAGCTTGCCTGCCTCGATCTTGGAGAAATCGAGCACGTCCTCGACCAGGCCCAGCATTACCCGCGTCGAGCCGCGCAGCGTTTGCAGCATGTCCGCCTGCTCGCGGTTCAGCGACGTGTCCCGCAGCAGGTCGGACATGCCGATGATCGCGTTCAAAGGCGTGCGCATCTCGTGGCTGACCACCGAGATGAACCGGCGCTTGGCCTGGTTTGCGGCTTCGGCCCGCGCCACCGCATCGAACAGTTTCGTCACTAGCGAACGAACATAGAGACAGAGCGTGATGAAGCCGAACAGCAGCCAGCATCCAAACTCGAAGTGCGCGCGCCAAAAGTCGCTTAACCACAGAACCACCGAGAATCCTGCGACGCTCAATCCGAGCGAGATCACCAGATATTGCTGGCCGAATCGAAACCCGTTGGCAAGCGTCACCCAGACGTAGACCAAGAATAGCGGCGCCGCGCGCTCGCCCAAGAAAGCCATGTACCAGGTCAAGGTTGAAAGGTCGGTGAGCAGCGCAATAACGCGCCGCGTCGGGGACGTCGCGCGCGAAAAGAGAATGAGCAGGAAGATGAGCGCGCCGATGACAACGTACGCGCTCTCGACGTAGAGAACCTGCGTTCCCCCGGGATTCGAAATGTCCGGGAGGAAATACAGCACGATCAGCACGCCGATGATGAGGCGCACGATCGCCTGCTCGTGCTCCGTATCGGGTCGATCCGCCAATCGAGCCCGCAGACGCCCGTACAGATCAGCGAGCGTCCGCATCACGCGCCGCCCGAGCCCGCGGCGGGCGTATCGCTCCATTCGCGTTGCACGCGCAACACGTCATCGCGCATGCCGAGGAAGGCATCCACCAGGCGCGGGTCGAAATGCGCCCCGCGCTGGGAGCGAAGGTGCGCAAACGCGTCCTCGCTCGACCACGCTTTCTTGTACGGCCGCACCGAGGTGAGTGCGTCGTAGACGTCCGCCACGGAAACGATCCGCGCGCAAAGCACGATGTGGTCGCCGACCAGCCCGTTCGGATATCCCGAGCCGTCGTATTTCTCGTGGTGGCCGAGGGCGATCAGCGCGCCCATGCGCACGTACTTCGAGGCGCTGCCCTTGAGGATCTCGTGGCCGATCACGGGATGGCGGCGCATCACCGCCCACTCGGCGTCGTCCAGGCGCCCTTCCTTGAGCAAAATCTGGTCGGGAATGCCGATCTTGCCGATGTCGTGCAGCGGGGCCGCGAGCTCGATGGTCTCGGCTTCGTTGCGGTCGAGCCCGATCGCATCCGCTATCAGCCGCGCATAGCGCGCCATGCGGATAAGATGGTAACCGGTCTCGCTGTCGCGGAATTCTCCTGCGCGCGCCAGGCGCAGCAGTGTTTCCTTCTCGCGCTCGCGCACCTCACGCGTGGCCTCCTCGACCATGCCCTCGAGCAGGCGCTTGCGATCCTCGAGCGCCAAGTGCTGGCGGCGCAGGGTGAGCAGGTTGCGGCAGCGCGCCAGGCACTCGCGCGCATCGATCGGCTTGGCCAGGAAGTCGGTTATTCCCGCGTCCAGCGCGGAATAGCGCACCTTGCGGTCGTCGTGCACCGTGACCATCACCATCGGCACGTGCTCGTAGCCGGGCAGGGCGCGCAGGCGCCTGACGAACTCGATGCCATCCATGTCCGGCATCATGTAATCGACCAGCACCAGGTCCGCGATGTGCCGGGTGGCCCATACCACCGCGTCGATCGGGCGCGCGAAGCCTTCCACCCAGACGCGTTCGTCGAGGCTGCGCACGACCTGCTCCAGAATGGCCCGCCCGGTCGACTGGTCGTCGACCACCATGACGGTGTTTCGGGCCAACGGCAGAACCCTGATCTGAGCCTGGGCCAAGCGGACCCCCCTCGTTTATCGCGCCCAAGCGTACGCCCGGGCTCAGGGGAAGTCTAGCAAGCAAAAAACGCTGTAAGCCGCGACTTTTTCAACGATTTTTGCATTCCCTGACGGACCCGGTCGCACCGCGGGCAACGCGCCGCGCGCGGCACTAAGCTGGTGCCGGAAGAGAGACTCGAACTCTCATGGTGTCGCCACCGGCGGATTTTGAGTCCGCTGCGTCTGCCTGTTCCGCCATTCCGGCGCGTGGGATCGGATTATCCCGGAGATCGCGGGAGCCGGAAAGCACGAGTCCTATAATGCCGCGCCATGCGCGTTGCCGAATTCGACTATGCGCTGCCCGAAGAGCTTATCGCGCAGCATCCCGCGCCCGAGCGCACCCGGAGCCGCCTGCTGCACCTCGACGGGCGCACGGGAGCGCTCGAGGACCTGCGTTTCACCGACCTGCCGCGCCTGCTTGGGCCGCGCGACGCGCTGGTGCTGAACGATACCCGGGTGATCAAGGCGCGCCTCGCCGCGCGCAAGAGCAGCGGCGGGCGCGTCGAACTGTTCGTCGAGCGCGTGCTCGGCGAGAGGGAGGTCCTGGCCCTGATCCGCGCCAGTCACCCGCCGCGTCAGGGCAGCGAGCTGCTGGTGGGCGACGGCGTGCGCGCCGAGGTGCTGGAACGCGAGGACGACCTGTACCGACTGCGCTTCGCCGACGCCAGCGCCGCGGACCTGCTCGAGCGTTGCGGCGAGGTGCCGCTGCCGCCGTATATCAACCACGCGCCCGGCGCGGACGACGCCGAGCGCTACCAGACGGTGTACGCCGAACGCCCGGGGGCAGTCGCCGCGCCTACGGCCGGGCTGCACTTCGACGCCGCGATGCTCGAGCGCCTCGCCACGCAGGGCGTGCGCATCGCCAGGGTCACGCTGCATGTGGGCGCAGGAACCTTTCAGCCAGTCCGCGCCGAAACCGTCGAGGCGCACCGCATGCACCGCGAGCGCTTCGAGGTGCCGCAAGCCGCGGTGGACGCCGTCGAAGGCGCCCGCAGCGCAGGCGGCCGAGTGCTCGCCGCGGGCACGACCGCGCTGCGCGCGCTTGAGAGCGCCGTGCGCGGCGGCCGGCTCGAGGCCGCTGCGGGCGAAACGGACCTGTTCGTGTATCCGGGCTATGCGTTCGGGGTCGTCGACCGCCTGCTGACCAATTTCCACCTGCCGAAGTCGAGCCTGCTGATGCTGGTCGCGGCGTTCGCCGGCTATGCGAACATCCGCCGCGCCTATGCGCATGCGATCGAGCGCCGTTACCGCTTCTTCAGCTACGGCGACGCGATGTTGATCGAGAGGGCGACGTGAAGTTCGAGATTTCGCATCGCGACGGCGCAGCGCGCCGCGGCCGGCTCGAACTCGCGCACGGTTTGGTCGACACGCCGGCTTTCATGCCGGTGGGCACCTATGGCGCGGTCAAGGCGATGGCGCCGGCAGAGCTGGCCGAGATCGGCGCCCAAATCGTGCTCGGCAACACTTTCCACCTCTGGCTGCGCCCCGGGCTCGAAGTGATCGAGCGGCACGGCGGCTTGCACCGCTTCATGGGCTGGAGCGGGCCAATTCTCACGGATTCGGGCGGGTTCCAGGTGTTCAGCCTCGGCGCCCTGCGCAAGATCAGCGAGGAAGGCGTTCGCTTCGCCTCCCCGATCGATGGCGACCGTCTGATGCTGACGCCGGAGGAGTCGATGCGCATCCAGCGCGTGCTCGGCTCTGACATCGCGATGATCTTCGACGAGTGCACGCCCCACCCCGCGACCGAGGACGAATCCGCGCGCTCGATGCGGCTGTCGCTGCGCTGGGCGGAGCGCTCGCGGCGCGCCTTCGACGGCTCGCCCAACGCCCTGTTCGGCATCGTTCAGGGCGGCATGTTCGAGCCGCTGCGCGACGAGTCGCTCGCCGGCCTGACCGCGATCGGCTTCGACGGCTATGCGGTCGGCGGGCTCTCGGTCGGCGAGCCCAAGGCCGACCGCAGCCGGATCCTCGCGCACGTCGCCCCTCGTCTGCCCTCTGAGCGGCCGCGCTACCTGATGGGCATGGGCACGCCCGAGGACATCGTCGAGGCCGTGTCGCGCGGAATCGACACGTTCGACTGCGTGCTGCCCACGCGCAACGCGCGCAACGGCTGGCTCTTCACCCGCCGCGGCGACGTCAAGATCCGCAACGCGCGCTATCGCGACGACACGCGGCCGCTGGACGAATCCTGCGGCTGCTACGCCTGCCGCCATTTCAGCCTCGCCTACCTGCATCACCTGCAGCGCACCAACGAGATCCTCGGCGCGCGTCTGAACACGCTGCACAATCTCTACTACTACCAGACGCTGATGCGCGAGCTGCGCGAAGCGATCGAAAGCCAACGCCTGGCGCAGGTCTCGTCGGGTATTCTCTCGGCGCGCCGAGAGCCGATGCTATAATCACCAGCTTTTCTCGCCATACCAGGGAGTTAGCTGTGCTGATCTCCTCCGCTTTCGCGCAAGCCTTGGGCGGTGCCTCGGGCCAATCCGGATTCCTCGGCCTGCTGCCGATCGTCCTGATGTTCGGGTTACTGTACTTCCTCATGATCCGGCCGCAGATGAAGCGGGCGAAGGAGCAGCGCCAGATGATCGAAGGCCTGCAGAAGGGCGACGAAGTCGTCACCTCGGGCGGGATGGTCGGAAAGATCACCAAGCTGGGAGAGGCCTACCTCACGGTCGAAATCGCCCCCAACACCGAAATCAGCGTGCAGAAGGCGGCGGTGCAGACCCTGCTGCCCAAGGGCACCATCAAGTCGCTGCAGTGACCGGTCGCCAGGCACGCGAGCGGGCTTAGTCGATGAACCGCTTCCCGACATGGAAGTACGCGCTGATTGGGATCACGATCATCGTCGCGTTTCTCTACACGCTGCCGAATTTCTTCGGCGAGTCGCCGGCGGTACAGATTTCCAGCGTAAAGACGACGGTCAAGGTCGACGACGCGCTCGTCTCGCGCATCGAGTCGGCGCTCAAGTCCGCCGCCATCCCGTACACGGGCGCGCTGCTCGAAACGAGCAGCCTGCGGGTGCGCTTCGCCGACACCGATACGCAGCTCAAGGCAAAGGACCTGATCAGCAAGACAGTCAACCCGGATCCCGCGAATGCGTCCTACGTGGTCGCGCTGAACCTGCTTCCGTCGTCGCCCTCGTGGCTGACGGCAATCCACGCGCTGCCGATGTACCTCGGCCTGGACCTGCGCGGAGGTGTTCACTTCCTGCTCCAGGTCGACATGCAGGCTGCGATCACCAAGCGGCTGGAAGGAATCGCGGGCGAGCTGCGCCGCGACCTGCGCGACAAGGACATCCGCTACCACGGCATCGCGCGCGACGGGGACACGATAAAGATCCGCTTCAGCGATCCGACGATGCGCGCGCGCGCGGAGGCGCGCATCCTGACCACGGAACCCGACCTCTCGGTCGACGAGCGCGACGAGGGGCAGGAACTGCTGCTGGTCGCAAAATTCAAGCCGAGCGCCGCAAAGACCACCGAGGAACGCGCGATCAAGCAGAACATCACCACGCTGCACAACCGGGTCAACGAGCTCGGCGTGGCCGAGCCGATCATCCAGCAGCAGGGCGCCGATCGCGTGGTCGTGGAACTACCCGGAGTGCAGGACACCGCGAAGGCGAAAGAGATCCTCGGACGCACCGCGACCCTCGAAGTACGGCTGGTGGACGAAGAGGCGATGCGCGGCGGCAGCAAGCTGGGCGACGACATCTTTCCCGAGCGGCACCGCGACGGCACCATTGAAATGGTGCCGGTGAAGAAGCAGGTCATCATCACCGGCGACCAGTTCACGGACGCGCAGGCGACCTTCGACCAGGACCACCGGCCGGCGGTCTCGGTTCAGCTGAACGACGCCGGCGGCGCGATCATGCGCCAGGTCACGCGCGAGAACCTGCACCACCTGATGGCGATCGTCCTGTTCGAGAAGGGCAAAGGCGAGGCGATTTCGGTCGCCAGGATCCAGGGCGAGTTCGGCAGTCGTTTCCAGATCACGGGCAACTTCTCCCCGACCGAGACCGCCGACCTGTCGCTGCTGATCCGCGCGGGCTCGCTTGCGGCGCCGATGGATATCGTGGAGGAGCGCACCGTCGGCCCGAGCCTGGGCAAGGAAAACATCCAGAAGGGCTTCGATTCGACCAAGTGGGGATTCACCGCAATCGTTATCTTCATGTCGCTGTACTACTCGCTGTTCGGCGTCGTGGCAGCCGTCTCGCTGGCGTGCAACCTGCTCTTCCTGGTGGCGCTGCTGTCGATGCTGCAGGCGACGCTGACCCTACCTGGCATTGCCGCGATCGCCCTGGCGCTCGGCATGGCGATCGACGCCAACGTGCTGATCAACGAGCGCATTCGCGAGGAGATCCGCGGTGGCCAGACGCCCCAGGCCGCGATCAAGTCCGGCTACGAGCGCGCCTGGGGAACCATCCTGGACTCCAACATCACAACCCTGATCGCGGGCCTCGCCCTGCTGATCTTCGGCCAGGGGCCGGTGCGCGGCTTCGCGGTAGTGCACTGCCTGGGCATTCTCACTTCGATGTTCTCCGCGGTGACGGTGTCGCGCGGAATGGTCAACCTGATCTACGGCCATCGCCGCCGCGTCGCCAAGCTGGCGATCGGCAACACGGCCTGGAAGTAACCGGCACGGAATAGAGCGACAGCATGGAATTCTTCAAGATCCGCCGCGTCATCCCGTTCATGCGGTATGCGTTGATCTTCAACGTCATATCGCTGCTCACCTTCCTTGGCGCGGTCTTCTTCCTCGCCACCAAGGGCCTCAACTACTCGATCGAGTTCACCGGCGGCACGCTGATCGAGGTGCACTACAAGGACAGCGCCGACACCGAGAGCATCCGGAACACCCTGGAGAAGGCCGGCTACAAGGTCGAGGTGCAGATCTTCGGCTCGTCGCGCGACGTGCTGCTGCGCATGCCGATCGACAAAGGCCAGTCCACCTCGGACCTATCGCAGAAGGTCAGTGCGCTGCTGCAGGGCAAGGACAAGTCTGCCGAGGTGCGCCGGATCGAATTCGTCGGCCCTCAGGTGGGCGAGGAGTTAGCCCAGTACGGCGCCCTCGCGCTGCTGGTGACGGCGATCGGCATCGTGCTTTACCTCGCGCTGCGCTTCGAGTGGAAGTTCGGCCTGTCGGCCATCATCGCCAACCTGCACGACGTGGTGATCATCCTGGGCTTTTTCGCCCTATTCCAGTGGGAGTTTTCCCTGCCGGTGCTGGCCGCAGTGCTGGCAGTGCTCGGCTACTCGGTAAACGAGTCGGTCGTAGTGTTCGACCGGGTGCGTGAGAACTTCCGCAAGATGCGCAAGGCGTCGACGCCCGACGTGATCGATGCCGCGATCACGGGAACCATCTCGCGCACCATCATCACGCACGGCAGCACGCAGGCGATGGTGACGACCATGCTCCTGTTCGGCGGACCGGCGCTGCACTACTTCGCCCTCGCCCTGACGATCGGGATCCTGTTCGGGATCTATTCCTCGGTGCTGGTTGCGAGCCCGCTGCTGATGTGGCTCAAGGTCACCCGCACGCAGTTCATCAAGCCGCCCAAAAAGGACCGCCGCGACGAGCACGAAGGCGCGGTGGTCTGACCGCGCTGGTCAGATCCGCCTGGCGAGAGAGGCGGCGAGGCCGATGTAGCGCGCGGATGTGAGCGCGAGAAGCCGCTTCTTCGCGGCCTCAGGAATCGGAAGCCGACGAATGAAGGCCGCAAGCTGGCGCCGGTCCAGGCGCTTGCCGCGCGACAGCGCCTTGAGCTTCTCGTAGGCCTCCGGCACGCCGTAGCGACGCATCACCTGCTGTACCGGCTCGGCGAGCACCTCCCAATTGGCGTCGAGATCTTCAGCCAGCCGCCGGGGGTCCGCCTCGAGCTTGGCCAGTCCCCGCAGGCAGGCGACATAGGCGAGCAGGCTGTGGCCGAGCGCGCTGCCGGCGTTCCTGAGCGCGGTCGAGTCCGACAGGTCGCGCTGCCAGCGCGAAACCGGCAGCTTGTCCGAGAGGTGCCGCAGCAGGGCGTTCGCCACGCCGATATTGCCCTCGGAGTTCTCGAAATCGATCGGATTGACCTTATGCGGCATGGTGGACGACCCCACCTCGCCTGCCTTCGGCCGTTGACGGAAGTAGCCGAGCGAGATGTAGCCCCACAGATCGCGGTCGAGATCGAGCAGTACCGTATTGGCCGCGGCAAAGGCGTCGAACAGCTCCGCGAAAGAATCGTGCGGCTCGATCTGGATCGTGTACGGGTTGAACTCCAGGCCGAGCCGCTCGACGAAGCGGCGGCAGAACCGCTCCCAGTCGACGCCCGGATAGGCGATGACGTGCGCGTTGTAGTTGCCCACCGCGCCGTTGATCTTGCCCAGGATGCGCACGCCCGCGATGCGGTCGCACGCGCGGCGCAGGCGGTGCACGAAGTTGGCCATTTCCTTGCCGAGCGTGGTCGGCGAAGCGGGCTGTCCGTGCGTGCGCGAAAGCATCGGCAGCGCGGCGTGCCGGTGCGCAAGCGTGCGCAGCGCCGCGATCAGATCCTCCAGCCGCGGCAGCATCACGCCGCCGCGCGCCTCGGACAGCATGAGCGCATAGGCCAGGTTGTTGACGTCCTCCGAGGTGCAGGCGAAATGGATGAACTCGAGCGCGCGCCGCACTTCGGGGTCGTCGCCGAGCCGGCCCCTGAGCCAGTACTCGATCGCCTTGACGTCATGGTTGGTCTGCGCTTCGATATTCTTGATGTGCTCGGCGTCGCGCTCGGAAAAACCGGCTACCAGGCGCTGCATCGCGCTCGCCGCCTGGCGCGAGAAGGGCTTCAGCTCGCGCACGCCGCGTTCCGCCGCTAGCGCCCGCAGCCAGGCGATCTCGACCTTCAGGCGGGCGCGTATCAGCGCCTGCTCGCTGAAGTGCGCCCGCAGCGGATCGACGGTCTTGGCGTACCGGCCGTCGAGTGGCGACAGCGCGGTGAGCGGGGAGGGCATTTTTCTCGGTCGCGAGCCTTTGACGCCGTATTATAAGGCTCATGACCGGCTCGCCCTCTCTGGCACGCGTCGCGCGCGAGGCGCGCGCCTGCAGGCTGTGCGCGAAAGCGCTGCCGCTCGAGCCGCGCCCGGTGTTCCACGTCGGCCGCCGGGCGCGCGTGCTGATCGTGGGCCAGGCACCGGGGCGCCGCGTGCACGAAACGGGAATCTCGTGGAACGACCCTTCAGGCGACACGCTGCGCGCCTGGCTCGGCATCGAGCGCGACGCGTTCTACGACACGGCGCGGCTCGCGATCGTCGCCACCGGCCTTTGCTACCCGGGGACAGGCCGCAGCGGCGATCTGCCGCCGCGGCCGGAATGCGCGCCGACCTGGCAGCCGCGCTTTCGCGCCGCGCTGCCGGCGCTGCGCCTGACGCTGCTGGTCGGCAGCCACGCCCAAGCCTACTACCTCGGCAAGCGGCGCAAGCGGACCCTCGCCGCCACGGTTCAGGCCTGGCGCGAGTATCTGCCCGCATATTTCCCGTTACCGCACCCGAGCCCGCGCAACAGGCTGTGGCTGAGGAACAACCCCTGGTTCGAACGCGATGTCATCTCGGCGCTGCGCCGCTGCGTTGACAGAGCATTGCATTGACGCGCGGCGCCGGACGGTATAATCCGCGCCCTCACCCCGCGAAGCGTCGGCATGCAACTGCTCGTCTCACTCCTCAGTCCCTACGGGCGCAAGGTGCGCATCGTTCTCGCCGAAAAGCGCATCGAGTGCGAGCTCGAACTGTTCGACGTGACCCCGGCCGAAAGCCCGCTCAATGCCTACAACCCGCTCGGCAAGATCCCGACCCTGCTGCTGGACGACGGCAGCGCGCTGTACGACTCGAGGGTAATCGTCGAGTTTCTCGACGCCGTCTCGCCGATCGGCCGCCTGATCCCGAAGGGCAACCGCGAGCGCGTCGCCGTTCTGCGCTGGGAAGCGCTGGCCGACGGGGTGCTGGACGCGGGGGTGCTGCTGCGCCAGGAGACGCTGCGGCCGAAGACGGAGCAAAGCACGGCCTGGATCGAGCGCCAGCGCGGTAAGGTCGAGCGCGGCGTGGCGGAAATGGCGCGCGACCTCGGCGAGCGCGACTGGTGCCACAACGAGCGCTTCACGCTGGCCGATATCTCGCTCTCGTGCTGTCTGGGCTGGCTCGCATTCCGCCATCCCGAGCTCGACTGGCGCGGCAAATACGCCAACCTCGCGCACCACTACGACAGACTGAGCCAGCGCCCCGCGTTCGCCGAGACCGCGCCCAGGTAGGCCCCCTCGCGGGCTAGGCGATGATCGCGCCGCCGAGGCAGACCTCGGCATCGTAGAGCACGACCGACTGGCCGGGGGTGACGGCCCACTGCGGCGCGTCGAACTCCACCGAAATCTCGCTGCCCGCAACACGCTTCAGCGTGCAGGCCGCGTCGGCCTGGCGGTAGCGGGTTTTTGCCTCATAGCACGACTTCTCGGCCGGCGGCGCGCCCGCGACCCAGCGCGCCTCGAGCGCCGCGACCGACGCGCGCAGCAAGAGCGGGTGGTCGTGCCCCTGCACCACGGTCAGCGTATTGGTCGCCATGTCCTTGGCGGCGACGTACCAGGCCTCGCCCGAGCCGCCCCTCGCGCCGCCCAGGCCGATTCCCTTGCGCTGCCCGATGGTGTAGAACGCGAGCCCGATGTGCTCGCCGACCCGCCTGCCCTCCGGCGTCACGATCGGTCCCGGCTTTTTCGGCAGGTAGCGGTTGAGGAACTCCCGGAACGGGCGCTCGCCGATGAAGCAGATTCCGGTCGAATCCTTCTTGGCGTGGTTCGGAAGGCCCGCCTCCAGCGCCAGGCGCCGCACGTCGGGCTTCTTCAGCCCGCCGACCGGGAACAGCACGCGCGCGAGCTGCGCCTGGTTCAGCCGGTGCAGGAAGTAGCTCTGGTCCTTGTTGCGGTCCGCGCCGCGTAGCAGCTCGACGCCGCCGTCCCCGGCCCGCGTGCGCGCGTAGTGGCCGGTGGCGATGCGCGCCGCGCCGAGCCGCAGCGCGTGATCGAGGAAGGCCCGGAACTTGATCTCGGCGTTGCACAGCACGTCCGGGTTCGGGGTGCGCCCCGCGGAATACTCGCGCAGGAACTCGGCGAAGACGCGGTCCTTGTACTCCGCGGCGAAATTCACCGCTTCGAGCTCGATCCCGACGGCGTCGGCCGCCGCGGCGGCGTCGATCAGGTCCTGGCGCGTCGAGCAGTACTCGTCGTCGTCGTCGTCCTCCCAGTTCTTCATGAACAGGCCGACGACCCGGTAGCCCTCGCGCTTGAGCAGCAGCGCGGCAACCGAGGAATCGACGCCTCCCGACATGCCCACCACCACGCGCTCGGCCATGCCGGCACCTCAGGCGAATTCGCGCGACAGAACGTCGAGCGGGAAGCGGACCCCGGCGAGATAGTCCGCGACGCAGCGCGTCACCAACGGCGAGCGGTGCATGGCGCGCCGCGCAGACAGTTCCTCGGGGGTCAGCCAGTGCGTCGCGACGATCTCCTTGTCGAGCCGACGCGCAGGGTCGGGCCCGCTCGCGCTTCCGGCGAAGGCGAAGCGCAGGAAGGTCGTGTCCGAAGGCTCGTGGCGCCAGCGGTAGATTCCCACCAGCGCGCTCGGCTCCAGCGCGTGCGCGGTCTCCTCCAGCGTTTCGCGCACGCAGGCCTCGAGCAGCGACTCGCCGGGATCGAGGTGCCCCGCCGGCTGGTTCAACACCCGCTTGCCGTCGGCGATCTCCTCCACGAACAGGAACTTGCCGTCGCGCTCGACGACCGCGGCGACCGTTACGCTCGGGCGCCAGACCTCGCTCATGCCGCCTTCTGCGTGTTCTTGCGGATGAACGCCGCCATGCGCGCCACCCCCTTCTCGATCGCCTCCTTGGAGGCGGCGTAGGAAAAGCGCACGTGCTGCCCCTCGCCCGGCACGCGCATGCCGAAGTGGATGTCCGCCAGCAGCGCGACGCCCGCCTCGTTCAGCAGCCGCTTCCTGAATTGCTCGGAATCCGCCGCGCCGATCATGCGGCAGGCCTCGGTCACGTTCGGCCAGACGTAGAACGCGCCGCCCGGCACCAGGCAGCTGACGCCCGGAACCTCGTTCAGCAGGCGCACGATCAGGTCGCGCCGCGCGAGAAAGCTCGCCTTCATCGATTCGGCCGCGTCCTGCGGCCCGTTGATCGCCTCGACCGCTGCCCACTGAGAAATCTGCGAGGCGCAGGACTCGGTGTTCGTGATCCAGCGCGTGAACAGCGGCGCGAGCAGGGGGTTAGCGGTGAAGCCGATGCGCCAGCCGGTCATGGCCCATGTCTTCGAGGCGCCGTCCGAGATGATGGTGCGCTCGAGCATGCCGGGCACCTGCGCGATGGAGAAGAACGCCTCCCCGTACACCAGCCTGGAGTAGATCTCGTCGGCGTAGACCCAGACCTGCGGGTGGCGCTTGAGGATCGCGGCGATCTGCTCCAGTTCCCTGCGCGAGAGCAGCCCGCCGGTCGGATTGTGCGGGTAGTTCAGGATCAGCAGCCTGGTCCTCGGCGTAATCAGCCGCTCCAGCTCGTCCGGATCGAACGAGAACCCGCGCGCCTCGTGCAGGTGGATCGGCACGGGCCGCGCCCCGCTGGCGAGGATCTGGGATTCGTAGATCGGGAACCCCGGATTGGGGTAGATCACTTCGTCCCCCGCGCCGTGGTCGGTCACCGACAGGATCGCGTAGGCGATGAATGGCTTGGCGCCGGCGGCCACTACCACGTCGGCGGGCCGGATCGGCAGCCCGCCGCGGGTGCGCGAAAGATAGCCGGCGGCCGCCTCGCGCAGCTCGTCGATTCCGGCCGAAGGCGTATAGCCGTGCTTGCCCTCGCGGATGGCGCGGATCGCCGCTTCCTGCACGTTCTGCGGCGCGGGGAAGTCGGGCTGGCCGATGCAGAACGAGATGATGTCCTTGCCCTGGCGGGCGAGTTCATTCACCTCGGCGAGCACGACGAAAGCGTTCTCGGTTCCGAGGCTGCGGGCACGGCGGCTGATCTCGGGCATGGCGGGAGGCCTGGGGTGGGGAAAAGACGAATTTTAGCCGATGGCGCTATCATTGCCCGATGCTGATCAACTGCGTCGCATACCAGGACGGAAAGAAGCTGGCCGAGATCGGCAAGCGCGAGATCAGCGCCTACGTCTCGCGCCCGGACTGCTTCGTCTGGGTGGCGCTGCGCGACGCCGACGAGGCCGAGCTGCAGGAGATGAAAGAGGAGTTCGGCCTGCACGAGCTCGCGGTCGAGGACTCGCTGCACGGGCACCAGCGGCCCAAGATCGAGGAGTACGTCGACTCTCTGTTCGCGGTGCTGCACACGGTCGAGTTCGTCGGCGAAGAGCTGAGCGTCGGCGAGCTTGACGTGTTCGTCGGCCCCAACTACGTGCTGTCGGTGCGCAACAACGCCCCGAAGGGCTTCCAGGACGTGCGCGCGCGCTGCGAGCGCGAGCCCGAGCTGCTGCGCTTCGGCTCGGGCTACGTGCTCTACGCGCTGATGGACGCCGCGGTCGACCGCTACTTCCCGGCGCTGGACGCGCTCGAGACCAAACTCGAGCGCATCGAGGAGGAGATGTTCGGCGGTCACCTGGCGCGCGCCAACATCGAGTCGCTCTACGCGCTGAAGCAGAACTTGACGACGCTCAAGCACGCCGCCGGGCCGCTGCTGGACGCGGTGGGCAAGCTCTACGGCGGGCGCGTGCCGCACGCCTGCGCCGGCATGGGCGAGTACTTCCGCGACGTCAACGACCACCTGGTGCGGCTCAACGCGACCATCGACTCGATCCGCGACATGGTGAGCACCGCAATGAACGTGAACGTCTCGCTCATCTCGCTGCAGGAGAACGAAGTTACCAAGCGGCTCGCCGCCTATGCCGCGCTGGTCGCGGTGCCGACGCTGGTCGCGGGCATTTACGGCATGAACTTCAAGGGCATGCCGGAGCTGCAGTGGAGCTTCGGCTACCCGCTCGCGCTGGGCGTGATGGCGGTCATTGACGGCTATTTCTGGTACCGGTTCCGGAGAGCAGGATGGCTCTGACTTTTCAAAGACTGCATCCTCACTTCGCCGCCGAAGCGGGCGATATCGACCTGCGCCGGGTAAGCGACCGCGGCATGCTCGAGGCGATCCGCGCCGCAATGGACGCATACCGCGTGCTGGTGTTCCGCGCGCAGCAATTCAGCGACCAGGAGCAGATCGCGTTCGCGCGGCGCTTCGACGGCGAGCTGCACGCCAAGACCGGCTCGGCGGCGCTGGGCGCGAACCGCTTCGGCGACGAGGCGCTGACCGACATCTCCAACGTGGCCGCCGACGGCAACATCATGGCGCGCGAGGACCGCAAGCGCCAATACGCGCTCGGCAACCGCCTCTGGCATACCGACGCCTCGTTCCAGGATCCGCCGGGGCGCTACTCGATGCTGCATGCGCGCGTGGTCCCGGCAGTGAGGGCGGACACCGAGTTCGCCGACATGTGCGCGGCCTACGACGCGCTGGACGACGCGATGCGTGCCGGGCTCGAGGGCCTGCGCGTGCACCACTCGATCACCTACTCGCGCCAGACGCTCGGCTTCGAGTTCTCGCCCGAAGAGCAGGCGCTGCTCAAGGGCGCGATCCATCCGCTGGTGCGGGTCAACCCGCGCAGCGGCCGGCGCTCGCTCTATCTTGCCTCGCACGCGTCGCGCATCATCGACTGGCCGGTGCCGGAAGGGCGGCTGCTGCTGCGCGACCTCACCGAGCACGCCACCCAGCCGCAGTTCGTCTACCGCCATGCCTGGCGCGTGGGCGACCTGGTGATCTGGGACAACCGCGCCACCATGCACCGCGGGCGCCCGTTCGACGACGCCCGCGAGCGGCGCGAGCTGCGCCGCGTCACGACGCTCGATCTCGACGCCCCGCCTGCCGCCTGAGCACCTTTCCCGCGCGCGCGCCGCTCGGGCGTCCGTCGCGCCAGGCGATCTGCCCGTTGACCATCACCAGCTCGATGCCCTCGGCGGGCGTAGCGGGATGCTCGAAGGTCGCCGCGTCACGCACCCGCACGGGATCGAACAGGGTCAGGTCCGCGTAGGCGCCGGGCGCGACCAGGCCGCGCCCTTCGAGCTCGAAGTTGCGCGCCGACAGGCCGGTCATCTTGTGCACCGCCTGCTCGAGCGTGAATAGCCCCTCGTCGCGCGCGTAGTGCCCCAGCACGCGCGGGAACGTGCCCCACAGGCGCGGGTGCGGATGGATGTCGTGCGGCAATCCGTCCGAGCCGATCATCGTGGGCGCGAAGGCGAGCACGCGCCGCACGTCCTCCTCGCTCATCTGGAAGTACACCGCCCCGGCCGGCTGCAGCCTGGCCGCGGCCTGCTCGGGACCGCAGCCCATAGTGCGCGCGACCTCGTCCAGCGCCTTGCCGGCGAACTCGGGATGCGGCGTGGACCAGGTGACCAGGGTCTTCGACGCGCGCGCCACCATGTCCCAGCGCAGCACGGTCGACGACGCGGCGTACGGATAGGCGTCGAGCGCCACCGGCTGCGCGCGCATCGCAGCCTCGATCGCCGCCAGGCTCTGGCGCGTTTTGCCGTGGTTCGCCACCCCTGCGGCCTTGTGGTGGGAGATGAACGCGGGCACCCCCGCTTCGCGCCCGATGCGCAAGGTCTCCTCGAGCGACTCGAGCAGGTGGTCGGCTTCGTCGCGCATGTGCGTGACGTAGAGCGCGCCGCGCGCGCGCAAGGGGGCACAGAGCTCGATCACCTCCTCGGTCGGCGCGGCGTTGGCCGGCGCGTAGAACAGGCCAGTCGAGAGCCCGATCGCGCCCGCGTCGAGGCTTTCCGCCGCGATCGCGCGCATGCGTGCGATCTCGCTCTTCGTGGCGGCACGGTCGAGCCGGTCCAGGGTCGCCACGCGCAGGGTGCTGTGGCCGACCAGCAGTGCGGCGTTAAGCGCCGCCGGGCGCGCGCCGAGCTCCTCGAGATAGTCCGCAAAGCGCGGGTAGCGGTACGAGCCGCCCGCGTCGAGCAGGTCGAGCGGCGGCGGCACGCGCTCGGCGACCAGCGGCGCGAGGCTGATGCCGCAGTTGCCGCCGATCACGGTGGTCACGCCCTGGCTCAGCTTGGGCGTCATGTCCGGCTCGGCGAGCAGCAGCCGGTCGTCGTGCGTGTGCACGTCGATGAAGCCGGGCGCGAGCACCCGGCCCGAAGCATCGACCTCGCGCTCGGCGCTCCAGCCCTCGAGCCGACCGAGCGCGGCAATGCGCTCACCGCGCACCGCGACGTCGGCCGCGCGCCGCGGCGCGCCGCTGCCGTCGATCAGGGTCGCGTTGCGGAACAGGATGTCGCATTTCTCGCCGGCCATGCGCTTCGCCTCCGCCTCAGTCCGCCAGTCGAAGCTCGCAACGAACCACGTCCCAGCCGACTGCGACCCGCGCATCCGCGCGCCGCTCGACCAGACCCAGCTCGACGAGCCGCTTCACGTCAGTATGCACGTTCTTGTAATCGCGCTCGAGGCGCCGCGCCAGCTCGTAGACCGACAGCGGCCCGACCGTGCGCAGCCGCTCGAGCAGCCGCCAGCGCGCGGGCGTGAGGTTCTTCAACAGGGCCGGCAGCTCGGGCAGGGTCAGCACCGCGAGCGACGGTACGCGCCGTCCCTCGGCGGCGCGGTTCCACGCCGCCTCGAAGCGGTCGAGCGCGTCGCCCGGCGCTCCGACGCGCAGCTCAAGCGCTTTCGCCAAGCCTCCCCCCGGCCGCCTCGACGTCGCGCTCGAAGTCGTAGCGCAGTTGCTCGACCGAGCGGAACTCGTACGGCAGCTCGCGTCCGCGCACGCGGCGGCGGCCGTTCGCGTACTCGACCAGCCTGCCGTAGCGCAGCATGTACTCGAGCGCGGCGCCGAGCTCGATCTCGAGCAGCGCGCCGTCGCCCAGCAGCACTCTTTCCCGCAGCAACATATGGCCCAGGATACCATAGCCTGGTAGGCTAGAATGGCGCTCATGGCCACTCGGGACGCCTTCTTCAACCTCTACCGCCACGGCTTTGCGCGCGTCGCGGTGGCCACGCCTGCGCTGCGCGTGGGCGACCCGGCTTACAACGCCACCGGCACGCTCGCGCTGATGCGCGAGGCGGCGCGCAACAATGCGATCGTTTGCGTATTCCCGGAGCTCGGGCTGTCGTCCTACACCGCGGACGACCTGTTCCATCAGCAGGCGCTGCTCGACGCCTCCGAGGCGGCGCTCGTGCGCCTGCTGCAGGCCACGCGCGCGCTGCCGCTCGCGGCGCTGGTCGGGCTGCCGGTGCGGGTCGATGGACTGCTGTACAACTGCGCGGCGCTGGTCTGCCGCGGCAGGCTGGTCGGCGTGGCACCCAAGACCTATCTGCCGAACTACCGCGAATTCTACGAGCTGCGCCAGTTCACCCCGGGCGACAGCTGCCTGCGCACGGAGGTGGTGCTCGCCGGCCAGCGCGCGCCGTTCGGCACCGACCTGGTGTTCCGCCTCGAGCAGCAGCCGCGGCTGAAGCTGTTCGCCGAGATCTGCGAGGACCTCTGGGTGCCGGCGCCGCCGTCGACCTTCGCCGCGCTCGCAGGCGCGACCGTGATCGCCAACCTGTCGGCTTCCAACGTGGTAATCGGCAAGCACGAGTACCGCAGCGAGCTGGCGTCGAACCAGTCGGCGCGCTGCCTCGCCGCTTATATGTTCAGCGCCTCGGGGCCCGGCGAGTCGACCACCGACCTGGCCTGGGACGGCCACGCCATGATCTGGGAAAACGGCACTCTGCTGGCCGAGTCGCAGCGCTTCTCTACCCAGCCCGGGCTGACGATCGCGGATCTCGACCTCGACCGCCTGGCCGCGGACCGCATGCGGCAGAACTCCTTCGGCCAGTCGCTCGCGCGCCACAGGGCTGAGGCGGCGCGCTTTCGCGAGATCGGCTTCTCGCTTGCGCTGCCTGAGGGCAGGCTGCCGCTCGTGCGCCAGGTCGCGCGCTTTCCCTACGTTCCGGGCGACCCGGCCACGCGCGACGCGCGCTGCGAGGAGGTGTACCGCATCCAGGTGCAGGGCCTCGCCACGCGCATGCGCGCGAGCGGCAGCGAGAAGCTGGTGATCGGCGTCTCCGGCGGACTCGACTCGACCCAGGCGCTGCTGGTGTGTGCGCGCGCGATGGACGAGCTGGGGCTGCCGCGGCGCAACATCCTCGCCTACACCATGCCGGGCTTCGCCACCTCGACCCGCACCCGCAGCCAGGCCTGGCAGCTGATGCGCGCGATCGGCGCGAGCGCCGAGGAGATCGACATCCGGCCCTCCTGCCTGCAGATGCTCAAAGACCTGCGCCACCCCTACGCGCGCGGGCGCAAGGTGTACGACATCACGTTTGAGAACGTGCAGGCCGGGGAGCGCACCAGCCACCTGTTCCGCCTGGCGAACCTGCACGGCGCGATCGTGGTCGGCACCGGCGACCTGTCGGAACTCGCGCTGGGCTGGTGCACCTACGGCGTCGGCGACCAGATGTCGCACTACAACGTGAACTCGAGCGTGCCCAAGACGCTGATCCGCTACCTGATCGGCTGGGTGGCGAAGTCGGGTCAGTTCGAGCGCGCGGTCGGGCGCACACTCGAGCGCGTGCTCGCGACCGAGATCAGCCCGGAACTGGTGCCGGGCCGCAAAGCCGGCCAGCCGGCGCAGCTGACGGAAGACACGATCGGCCCGTACGCGCTGCAGGATTTCCACCTCTACTACACGCTTCGCTTCGGCTATGCGCCCTCCAAGGTGGCGTTTCTGGCCTGGAACGCGTGGCGCGGCAAGGACGGCTACCGCCTGGGCGAGATACGCAAATGGCTCGGCGTGTTCCTCATGCGTTTCTTCCAGACCAGCCAGTTCAAGCGCAGCGCGCTGCCTAACGGGCCGAAGGTCGGCTCCGGCGGGTCGCTCTCGCCACGCGGGGACTGGCGCGCGCCTTCGGACGGCGTCGCCGACGCCTGGCTAGCGGACCTCGAGCGCGTTCCCGCGCGCGACTGAGGCGGAGCGGAAAGAAAAACGGGCCGGCCCAGAGAAGGGCCGGCCCGTCTTGAAGCACGGTGAAAAGGGGGGGGGCCGTACTTCGAGGTCTATCCTAGAGCCGTGCGCTGTCTGGCGCCTGAGTCGGCGCTGACACCTTCCTGAAACTCGGGGATCGCGCAGTGCACTGCGTCCTCGACCTTTTCCAGCAGCAGGAACTCGAGCTTGGCGCGTGCCTCGGCCGGAACGTCCTCGAGATCCTTTTCGTTGCGCCTGGGCAGCATTACGGTGCGGATCCCGGCGCGCAGTGCGGCCAGCACCTTCTCCTTCACGCCGCCGATCGGCAGTACCAGGCCGCGGAGCGAGATCTCGCCGGTCATCGCGACGTCGCTGCGCACCGGCTTGCCGGTGAGCAGCGACACCAGTGCGAGGTACATCGCCACGCCCGCGCTCGGGCCGTCCTTGGGCGTCGCCCCGGCCGGAACGTGGATGTGCACGTCGCTCTTCTCGAATGCTTCCGCCAGGCGGCCCTTGGTCAGCGTCAGCGCGGCCTGCGCCGACTCCTTCATCACCTCGCCCAGCTGTCCGGTGAGGATCAGCTTGCCCGTGCCCGGAACCTTGGTCGCCTCGATGAACAGGATGTCGCCGCCCACCGGCGTCCAGGCCAGGCCGGTCGCCACCCCGGGAACGCCGGTCATCAGCGCCGATTCGCTTTCGAACCTGCGCGCGCCGAGGATCGGCTGCAGGTCGGCCGCGTCGACCGCGACCGACTGCGCCTTGCCCTCGGCGATGCGCATCGCGACGTTGCGCAGCACCGAGCCGATCTCGCGCTCGAGGTTCCTCACACCCGCCTCGCGCGTGTAGTCGCGCACGATCGCGCTCAGCGCGGCGTCGCTTAGCGAGGCCTGCTCCGGCTTCAGGCCATTCGCCTCCAGCTGGCGCTTGACCAGGTAGCGGCGCGCGATCTCGAGCTTCTCCTCTTCGGTGTAGCCGGGAAGCTGGATCACCTCCATGCGGTCGCGCAGCGGTCCCGGAATCGTGTCGAGCACGTTCGCGGTGGCGATGAACATCATCTTCGACAGGTCGAAGTCGACGCCCAGGTAGTTGTCGCGGAACTTCGAGTTCTGCTCCGGGTCGAGCACCTCGAGCAGCGCCGATGACGGATCGCCCTGGAATCCTCCCGCGCCGACCTTATCGATCTCGTCCAGCATCAGCACCCCGGCGCGCGTTTCCGCGCGCCAGATCGCCTGGATGATGTTGCCCGGCAGCGCGCCGATATAGGTGCGCCGGTGGCCGCGGATCTCGGCCTCGTCGTGCAGGCCGCCGAGCGCGACGCGCTGAAACTTGCGCCCGGTGGCGCGCGCGATAGACTGCCCGAGGGAGGTCTTGCCCACCCCCGGCGGGCCGACGAAGCACAGGATCGGGCTCTTGCCGTCGGGGTTGAGCTTACGCACCGCGAGGTACTCGAGGATGCGGCGCTTCACCTTCTCCAGGCCGAAGTGGTCGTCGTCGAGGACTTTTCTCGCCCCGGCGATGTCGATCGGCTTGGCTTGCTCGGCCTTCCAGGGCAGCTCCGTGAGCCACTCGAGGAAGGTGCGCAGCATGCCGTACTCGCCACCGCCTTCCTGCATGCGCTGCAGGCGCTTCAATTCCCTGTTGGCGTGCTTTGCCACGTCCTCCGGCATTCCCGCGTCATCGAGCGCCTTTTTAAGCTCCTCGATCTCGGCCGCGGTGTCCTCACCCTCGCCCAGCTCTTTCTGGATCTGGCGCATCTGCTCGCGCAGCACGTGCTCGCGCTGGCGTTCGTCGAACGCCTTGCGCGTCTGATCGCCGATCTCCTTCGACAATTTCAGGATCTCGACCCGGTTGCCGAGCAGCGTGAGCACCTTGTCCAGGCGCGCGCGCACGCTGAAGGCCTCGAGCAGCTCCTGCTTCTGCTCCGGCTTCACGTCGAGGAAGTTCGCCACCATGTCGGCCAGCGCGCCGGGCGAATCGATGCCCTGCACCACCGCCGCGAGGCCCTCGGGCGCGTTCGGCAGCAGCTCGATCGCGGCCGCCGATTGCTGCTTGAGCTGCATGAAGCGCGCCTCGAGCTCCGCGCCCGATTCCTGCACCTCTTCGACCATCGCCACCCGCGCGGCGAGGAACGGCCAGCCATCGAGGAACTCGAGCACGCGAAAGCGCGACTGGCCCTGAACCACCAGATGGTGCGCGCCGTCCGGTGCGGTGACGTAGCGCGCGATCTGGCCCACGGTGCCGACCCAGTGCAGGTCGTCCGGGCCGACCGTGTCTCTGGTCGGGTCGCGCTGCAGCAGGAATCCGACCTGCCGCTCGCGCTTGGCGGCGTCTTGCGCCGCGGCGACCGATTTCTCGCGCCCGATCGTCACCGGCGCGATAACGCCCGGGAACAGCACCGTGTTCCTCATCGGAATGAGGGCGATCACGTCCTCGGGCAGCGGCTTGACGCCGCCGTTGGCGCGCTCGGGCGCAGGTGCACCCGCGCGAGCGCCTTCGTCGGCGGAGAGCATCTGCTGGGACTGCGGCCAGAGGTTCATGCGGCCTCCTTGCGTTTGGCGAACGTGAGCGTCAGCAGCCCGTTCGCGAGGGATCTGCCGGTGAGCTCGAGCGCGTGCATCGGCAGCCCGATGCGGCGTTCAAAGCGCCCGTAGGGAATTTCGAGGCGGTGGATGCGCGCGCCGCCATCGGAGGCGGGAAACGAGCGCAGCGCGGAGATGGTCACTGCGTCGTGTTCGATGCCGATCGCGACCGATTCGGCGCCAACGCCCGGCAGGGCGACATGCACGCGCAGCGCGTCGCCGCTCTCGACCAGGTCGACCGGCGGCTCCCAGGCCCTCGCGGCGGCCGACGGGCCGACGCGGAAGAACTGCCGCTGCAGGCGCTCGGCCTGCTCGAGCAAAGACAGGGCCTCGCCCCACATCAGGCTGTGCAAATCGCGCGATCTCATGAGCGTTAGATGGCGCTGCCCTGCCCCGGATTCAAGTCGAGCGGGAAAAGGGGTGCTGCATCAGGGCGTTACCCGCTCGGACGTACTAGAACGCGAACGCGTTGCTCAGGTCGCCTGCCTTCGCGCGCACCCCGGGCAGCGGCTCGAGGCCGAAGCGCTCGGTGATGAATTTCAGGATCGAGGTCGTGTCGTAGGGCGTTTTGTCGACGTAGCCGCGCCTGGCGTAGGGCGACACGATCAGGGTCGGAATTCGCGAGCCCGGCCCCCAGCGGTCGCCCCAGCCCGGGCCGGAAGGCGGCGGCACGTGATCCCAGAAGCCGCCGTTCTCGTCGTAGGTGACGATGACTGCCATGTGCGCCCACTGCGGGCTCGCCTTGAGCCGCTCGAGCAGCGCGGCGATGTGCTCGTCGCCGCTCATCAGGTCGGTGTAGCTCGGGTGCTCGGTGTAGCGGCCGGCGGGCTTGAAGAACACGACCTGCGGCAGCGCGCCCTTGTCGATCGCCGCCAGCAGCTCCTTTTCGTCCTTGAGGTGCTCGGCGCGCTCGCGCGTGCCCGGCGCGAAGCGCGCGTAGTAGTTGAACGGCTGGTGGTGCGGCTGGAAGATCGGGCTGTCGGCGCCGCGCGCGTAGATCACGCTGCGCTTAACGCCGGAGTCCTGGCGCCCGTCGGCAAGCGCCTGGTCCCAGCCGCCCGCGTACCAGACCCAGCTCACGCCCTTGGCCGAGAGGGTGTCGCCGATGGTTTTTGCGCTCAGCGGCGGCGCGGGATGGCGCGCCGGGTCGGCGTAGTCGCGGTCCCCGCCCGCGGCCGGCGGGATGCCGCTCGGCTGGTACGGTGGCTGAGTGGTATTGACCAGAAAGCCGTCCGGCGTGACGCGGCTCGGTCCGACTTCGACCGGCCCGTCGAGCACCGAGGCGGGCGAGCCGGACTTGTGCGCCAGGTTCCCGGCCGCGTCGAGCGTGGCGCGATCGTTGGCCGGCGCGTTCGGGTCGGACGGCGTGCAGGCGCACACCAGCCACTGGTGGTTGAGGAACGAGCCGCCGAAGGCGCCCATGAAGAAGTGGTCGGCGAGCGTGTAGTCCTGCGCCCACTTCCACAGCTTCATGCGCGAGCCGTCGAAGTAGCCCATCACCCAGGCGCCGACGTTTGACATGGCGACGAACCGGTCGTTCCGGCCGCCGTCGATCTGTTCGCGGTTCTGGTAATACAGGTGCCAGGGGCTCGGCAGCACCTGGTCGAGCCGCCCGTTGATCGGCGGCGCGTCGATGCGGAACGGGCCGTTCGGCATACCGCGCGTCGGGTAGCGCGGATCGGGCTTGCCGTGCGTGTAGACCGGCGGCAGGTACGGCAGCGGCTTGCCGTCGTGATCGACCTGCGTCTTTTGCGCCGCGCTCGCCTGGGCGAGGCCCTCGGCGCCCGGAAACATGCCGTAAAGATGGTCGAAGCTGCGATTCTCGGCGTAGATCACCACCACGGTATCGATCCTGTCGAGGCCCGCGCGGCCGGCCGGCTGGCCCGCGCAGCCGGCAACGAGCGCCGCCACCAGGCAAGCGAGAATCGTTCCGCCCGAGCTCTCAAACCGTTTCATATCGCCCCCCCGGGTGACTGGATTCGAAACGATACGCCTGATTCATGAGGATTTGCCAGTCGCCACCAGGCCGCCTCGCGCGGCGCGTCATACAATCGACGCCGCTCCGACATCACCGCCCCCTGATGACCGCTGGCGACAACCCGTTCTGCGACACCCACGCCCACGTGTTCGGGCCGCAGCAGAAATATCCTTACAACCCCGGGCGCGCCTATACCCCCGCAGACGCGCCGCTCGAGGCCTGGTTCGCGCTGCACGCCCGGCTCGGCATCGGGCGCGGCGTACTGGTGCAGCCGAGCGTCTACGGCACCGACAACCGCGCGATCCTCGATGCGGTGGCACTGCACCCGCAGCGGCTGCGCGCGGTGGTTGCGGTGGGCGCGGACGTGAGCGAGGCCGAGCTCGAGCGCCTGCACGGGGCCGGCGCGCGCGGCATCCGCGTCAACCTGGCCGACAAGGGCGGCAACCCTTTCGCCTCGCCCGCCGAGCTCGAGCGCATCGCAGAGCGCATCGCGCCGCTGGGCTGGCACGTCGAGCTGCTCGCGCACGTGAACGAGATGGGCGAGTGGCAGGACGTGCTCGCGCGCCTGCCGCTCGACGTCGTATTCGGCCACTTCGGCTACATGCCGGCGGCCCTCGGCGCGGGCCACCCGGCCTATCGCGCCTTCCTCGCGCAGCTCGAGGGCGGACGCTGGTGGGTGAAGCTCACCGCGCCCTACCGTCTCACCGCACGCAGCGCGCTGCCGTTCGACGACGTCGAGCCGTTCGCGCGCGCGCTCGCCGCGGCGTGCCCCGAGCGGCTGCTGTGGGGCTCGGACTGGCCGCACCCCTACATCCGCTCGAAAGCCCTCTCGCCCGACGACGAGGGGATGTTCGCCCAGCTCATGCAGTGGATTCCCGACGCCGCGGTGCAGCGGCTCATGCTGGCCGACAATCCGGCCAGGCTGTACGGGTTCTAAGCTCAGGACAGCTTGGTCGGCAGCCAGAGCGCGATCTGCGGGAACGCGATCAGCAGCGCGATCATCGCCATCAGGGTGATCACGAAAGGCGCCGAGCCGACGATCACGTCGTAGATCTGGCCGCGCGAGCGCACGCCCTGCACCACGAACAGGTTGAAGCCCACCGGCGGCGTGATCAGCGCGGTCTCGATCAGCAGCATCATCAGCACGCCGAACCAGATCGGGTCGAAGCCGAGCGCGGCCACCACCGGGGTGATGATCGGCACCGTCGCCACCAGCATCGAGAGCGACTCCATGAACATGCCGAGCACCAGGTAGAACAGGACGATCACGATGATGGTGCCGGTGGGCGAGAGCCCGAAGCCGGTGACGTAGCTCATCACCTTGCCCGACAGGCCGATCGAGGTGATGATGAAATTGACGAAGTAGGCCGCGATCAGGATCGCCATGATCATCGCGGTAGTCTTCATGGTGCCCTCGAAGGTGTCGCGCAGCATCGCCCACGACAGCCGCCTGCGCCAGGCCGCGAGCGCGAAAGACGCCACCACGCCAAGGCCCGCCGACTCGGTCGGGGTCGCGATGCCGCCGTAGATCGAGCCGATGACCACGATGAAGATCAGCAGCGGCGGGATCAGATCGGGCAGCGAGCGCCAGCGCGCGCTCCAGCTCGTCTCCACCCGGTGTCCGCCCCAGCGCGGCCGGACCAGGCAGGCGATGATCACGGTGAGCATGAACAGCACCGTCAGCACCGCGCCCGGCAGGATGCCCGCGAGGTACAGCTGCGGGATCGAGGTGTCGGTCAGCGCGCCGTAGACGATCATCGGGATCGAGGGCGGGATCAGGATGCCGATGGTGCCGCCCGCGGCGATGGTGCCGAGGTACAGGCGCTCGTTGTAGCCGTACTTGTCGATCTGCTCCACCGCCACGGTGCCGATGGTCGCGGCGGTGGCCACGCTCGAGCCCGAGACCGCCGCAAACAGGGTGCAGGTGCCGATGTTGGAGTGCATCAGCCCGCCCGGCAGCCACGACAGCCAGTGCGTCATCGCCGCGTACATGCGCTCGGCGATACCCGATCGCAGCAGGACCTCCCCCAGCAGGATGAAAAGCGGGATCGCGAACAGGATGAAGTTGGTCGAGGTCGACCAGGTGATCTCGCCGATCGCCAGCCTGAGCGGCAGGAACGAGTAGGCGTAATCGAGCACCACCCCCAGCACCAGCAGCCCGGCGGCGACCGGGATGCTCAGCGCGAGGATCGCGAGCAGAACGAGGACGGCGGTCCAAACCAAGCGCGTTCTCCGTCAGGCCTGCGGCGCCTTGTAGCGCTCCTGCTCGTGCAGCGCTTCTTCCAGCTCCTGCTGCGCGGTGCGCGGGCCGATCAGCCGCTGCACGTCCTCCCAGCGCCCGCGCACTAGCAGCATCACCGCGCGCACGAACAGCAGCAGAAGAATCGCCGAGAAGAGCACGAACCCCGCCACCCACAGCGTCTGCGGGATCGCGAGCAGCGTCCCCAGCGGCGTGAGCGAATGCGCGTCGACCTGGATCGAGTTGAGCAGCACCTTGCCGCCCTGCCAGGTGGTGAAGGCGGCGAAGATCATGAACGAAACGAGCGCGAGCATGTCGAGCAGCGCGCACAGCCGCACCGGAAGCACCGTGTAGAGCGAGTCGATGCGCACGTGCGCGCGATCGAGCAGCGCGAGCGCGAGTGCCCAGCTGGTGCCGATCGCGAGCACGTAGCCCGAAACCTCGCTCGAGGCGCCGAGCGACACGCTGAAGAGCTTCCGCGCGACCACGTCGACCGCGATCATGAGCGCGGCGGCGGCGACCATCGCGCCGCCGAACCAGCAGCCGGCCCGCGCGACGACTCGCGCGAGCCCCAACAGCTTGTTCACCGGATCAGAGCTTGTCGAGCGGGATATTCAGGCCGACGACCTTGCCGACGGTCTCGTTCCACTTCTCGGCGCAGGCCTTGCCGCAGCGCTTGCCCCACTTGACCAGCACCACGTCCTGCACCAGCGCTTTCTTGCGCGCCTCGTCGGCGGCGGAGATCTTCACCAGCGTCATGTGGCCGGGCTTGCCCAGGGTGCAGGTGCCCTTGCCGGTATTGCAGTTGACGCCCTCCTCGGTGGCCTGGGCGCCGATGGCCCACATGTCGTTCTCCAGCTGCGTGAACTCCTTGAGGAAGAACTGCTGCACCGAGGCCGGGAACTTGTTCCAGCTGTTCAGGTTCGAGCCCTCGTAGGCGATCGACCAGCCCACCGCGAGCGGGAACAGGT